>Ga0070739_10000419_pt1 | contig 82469 bp, 78 predicted proteins | sample Coa_R1_7_FD_66445 | JGI IMG/M metagenome (GOLD analysis project Ga0070739, IMG submission 66445) | Surface soil microbial communities from Centralia Pennsylvania, which are recovering from an underground coalmine fire - Coalmine... | ecosystem: Environmental > Terrestrial > Soil > Unclassified ...
CCGCGCTTCTGCGCGGCCATCACCTTCGCGGCCTCGCGGGCGCACAGGAAATAGCCGGTCAGGTTGACATCCAGGACCGCCCGCCAGTCCGCTGTGGAGAACTCTAAAAGATCATACGCTTTGAGAATGCCCGCGTTTGCCACCAGGATATCCAAAGCGCCGAAATTCTCCACCGTCCCCCGGACCATGGCCGCCACCTCGTTTTCATTGGTGACGTCTGTGCGTACCGCCAGGGTTCGGATGCCATGCGAATCGGAAATGGAATCGGCGACCGCCTGCGCCTTATCCAGATGTACGTCCGCTATGGTGATGGCGTGACAGCCTTCGGCGGCCAATCTCCGAGAAATCGCCTCGCCGATGCCCTGCGCCGCGCCCGTCACGATGGCGACCCGGTCCGCCAGCCGGCTCATGCCACCGCCTCGTTCGCTACGGCCAGGCGCAGCAGCTCTTCCTCCGCCTCCTGCGTCCAGAACTGCCCGTCCTTGAGGCGTTCGTAGACCGTCGGGAATTGCTCCTTCAACTCCGAAAGCGCGGTCAGCGGCAGATGCGGGATCTGCGGAAAGATGAGCGTCTTGCCGGGGAAGCGGCCCTCCTTGACGGCGAGCAGTCCTTCCGCCGCCGCGTCCATGCCGCCGATCGCCGCTAAAGAGGCGTTGGTCGAGAGCTCATCCTTCTCTACGCGCGCCAGCGTCTCGCGCATGTCCGCCAGCGACGAGCCGCTGCTGCCCAGGAAGCGCGAACGGCCGCGCACCACCTTGTTGATGTTCAACTGCGCCATCATGCCGCGCGCCACGCCCGCGAAGATATTAAACCAGCCACCTTCCGCCAGGAAGTCCGCCGCCTGCTCGATGACGCCGGGGACCGGAACGAGCGAGACGATGTCGTCGAAGCCGTGCTTCTCTCCCAGCTTGCGAAGCGTGTGCAGGAATGCCTCCTCGCCGAGTGTGTTGGGATTGAGCGCGATCAGCTCGACTCCACGCTCTGCGGCCTGCCGGGAAAACCGCTCGACCACGCTCGCCAGCCGCGTTGCGTCAATGTCGGTCGCCACGATCCGGCGCGGCGGCTGCCGATTCTGTACGGCGCGCTGGACGTGCATCTGGCCCATCGGGCCGCCCGCGCCGATAAACCAGGCGATCCCGCCCGGCTGCAGGTCGGCGCTGCGGACCTCGCGATAGGCATCCGCCGGCCGGTCGGTGGTCGTGCCGAGATAGTGATGCCAGTTGTAGTGGATGCGACCGATGTCTAAGGAGAGCTTGCGGGGGACCGGCCGGTCGCAGACGAGGTTCAGAATCCCATGATCGGCCAGGGAGGTGGCCGCGCCCTCGATCGTCTCGGGCCGGACGCTGCCCAGAATCAGAATGTCGTCGAAGCCGCGCCCCTCCGTCCGCTCGGCTTTTATAGCCGCCCAGTCCTCGCCTTCGACCGGCTCCAGCGGAAAGCCCCTCTCTCCGGCCTGCGCGGCCAGGGACTCGAAAGCCGCGCCGTGCAGCCGCCACACGAGCGCCCGTTCCGGCTTGCGGTTCGGCGCGAACAGGTCGCGCCAGTCGTAAGACCGGCCTGCCGCCTCGTCACTTCCTATGACCAGCATCCGGCCGCCGTGCCGGATGCCGTCCCGATGCGTCTGCGCGTAGGCGGAGACGACGCACGCCCACGGCTCGACCAGCGCCGCCTCCACGTAGCCCGTGTCAGGCCGGATCGGCAGCAGGTAGCAGCCCTCGTCCCCCTCGATGATGGCCTTCGGGATCACGCTGTACTGCGCCAGACCGCCCCGAATCGCATAGCCGTAGGCCATGCTCTTGCCTTGATAAAACACGTCCGCCTGGATCACGAACCGGTCCCCGACAGCGAACCGGCCTTGCAGATTCTCTCCCACGCCGACGATCGTACAGGCCACCTCATGGCCCAGTGTCACCGGATCTTTGGAGAGGTCCCGCCCGGTCATACGCGGGTGGCCGGGACCAAGCGCGATCACTTTCGTGTCCGAGAAGCAGAGTCCGCAGGCGTCCTGGCGTACCAGCAGCTCGTCCGAGCCGTAGGCAGGCACCTCGACCTCTTCCGGCTCGCCCGCTCGGCCCAGGTTCTCGAACCCGGCTCCATAAAGGTGCCAGCGCCGCATCGTCTTCGGCACCGGTGGCTCCGCCTTCCGATACGCTTCCAAATCCCTATCCGTCATGCTGTTCTCTCCTGACGTACTCCCTCTCGCCTATCCTGCCCACATCCCTTCGCGTTCGATGGCGCGATACGCTGAATGACCTTACCGCTGGCGTTTAGAAAGGATAGACCTGGAGTACCGTCGGCGGTGACCTCCGAAAATGAGGCCCCTTCTTACGTGCGCTGTCCGAGCTGGCGCTGGCGGTAGTGCTCGTCGGGCCGGGTATGGATGCGGGCGACATTCTCAGCCGTCAGGAAGTTCGGGCCGCCCAGCGCGTAGGTCCCTAGCAGAATACGCGCCGTCTTGACGTACATCATCGTGATGGCCTGCACATCCTTCACCGACCGGCCCACGGCGATCAGGCCGTGGTTCTGCATCAAAATCGTCTTCGGCCACTCGCCGTGCTCTTCATGGAACGCTTCCACCCTCCGCTTGAGATGCTTTGCGAGCGGGATTCCGGGATCGGTATACTCGACGAAGCACGGCGCGATGCCGCAGCAGACGATCTCATCCGGAAACAGCCGCCCGGAGATCGCCGCCCTGGCCTGCTTGGAGCAGAGAATCGCGTTGACCGGCGTCGGATGCGTATGCCCTACAAACGCCACGTTCGGCAGGGTGAGCAGATACGCGTGCAGAAACGTCTCTACAGACGGTAGAACGTCCGAGCGGCCCTCGGCCTTGCACTCTAGCAGGACGCGCTTCACTTCCGCATCCGATAAGTCCGGTTCCTCGAAATAGGGCAGCACCCGCGAGAACCGGACCGCGCAGAACCCTTCCGGCGGAATAGTCTCCAGATTCTGCCCACTCGCCTTCACATAGAAAAGATCGTCCTCCACTCTGGCGGAGGTGTTCCCCTCCCCCAGAATCGCCAGGTCTCGCGCCGGATCGCCCAGAAAATGCGATAGCGCCGTCAACTGTTCTAAGATCGCTTCTCGCCCCGCCATACCGTTCCTTTCTCGTTACGATGTCTCGGTGCTATCCATATTCGCGCCTGGCCCCGCATCCCCCTTCCCAAATGCTTCCCAGGCGACTGTCGCGAACAGGGGATTTCTTCTGAATCGGAACAAGCAGGAGAAACGCGCGCGCAGGCCGAACTGATGCCCCGGCTTTCGATCTCCAGGAGAAGACAATATGCGGATCGGATGGAAGGCGCAGGCGCGATGGCTGCGCGGGACGGCGCTGCTCGTCGCGCTGGCCGGCATGGCCGCCGGCGCGCAGAACACACACCACCACGGGAAGGAGGGCACGCGCATCATGGAAGCCGAGATGGTCAAGGTAGCCGGCGATCTGAAGTTTCCGGAAGGCCCGGCCTACGACGGCAAGGGCAACATCTACTGCTCGAACTGCAACGCGGACTACGTCACGAAGGTGACCGCCAGCGGCGAGGAGTCCATCGCCTTCCGCGCCCATCCGAACGGGGACGATCCCTTCACGTTCAAGAAGACGAACGGCATGACCTTCTACCGGGACGGCTCGCTGTTCGCCTGCGACTTCGCGCGCAACGCCATCATCCGCATCTATCCCGACGGCCGGCAGGAGATCTATGCCGGCAGCTTCGAGGGACATCCTTTCGAGCAGCCCAACGACCTGGCGTTCGATCCGCATGGCAATCTCTATTTTACCGCGCCCGGCGGCTCCGGCCGCGCCCATCCGACCGGACCGATCTATCGCGTGGAGCAGGGTAGCCGGAAGGTGACGAAGGTGGCGGAGGGCATGGCGTTTCCGAATGGGCTGGCGTTTACCGCCGATGGGAAGCATCTCTACGTTTGCGAATCGCAATACAACCGGATCGTGCGCTTCCCCGTCCACGCCGATGGCACGCTGGGTACGCTGGAGCCGTTCGCAGACCTTTCGCCGGACGGTCCCGGCGAGCCGGACGGCATGGCGGTGGATGTGAAGGGGAACCTGTGGATCACGCATTACGGGTCGCATACGCTGCTCATCGTGGACCCGCATGGCAAGATCACGCATACCATCCGGTTCCCGCACGAGCAGGACGGCGGGCCGACCAATATCGAGTTTGCAGGTCCTGATCTGCGGACGGTCTACATTACCGACCCGGGGGCGAATGCGCTGTGGAAGCTGCATTCGGATACGCCGGGCCTGCCGCTCTTCTGCGCGCCACCCAATACGGCAGGGACTAGGGATCAGGGACTAGGGACTGGGGTAGGTTGTTCCTAGCCCCTGACCCCTTCTTCCTAATCCTTGCTTTTCCCAGTCCCCAATCCCTAGTCCCCAGCGGGAGAGGGGGAATTATAGTGAACGAGGAGAAATTTTATGTATAAAGCACTCGCTCCGTATGCCATTCACGTGCGAGTCAACAACCTACAGGAATCGATCGAGGCGGCCAGGATCGGCGGCTTTCAGGGCGTTGAGTTCGGGCCGAACGAGATAGCCGACCTCATCGATCAGCGCGGCGTGGAAGCCGTGAAGCAGATTTTCTCCAGTGCAGGGGTCCGCCCGGCAGGATGGGGGCTTCCGGTCGAGTGGCGCACTTCCGAAGAGACGTGGCGCCAGGGGCTGGAGAAACTGCCCCGGCAGGCAAAGGCGGCGGCGGCCATCGGCGGCACGCGCTGCTACACGTGGGTCATGCCCTGCTCCAACGAGCGCGACTTAGAAGAGAACCGCCGCTTCCACATCGAGCGGTTCCGGCCCATCGCGCAGATCCTGGCGGAGAACGGCTGCTCCCTGGGGCTGGAGTTCATCGGCCCCAAGACGCTGCGCGAGAGCCAGAAATACCCGTTCATTTACAAGATGGAGGACATGCTGGCAATGGGCCGCGAGATCGGTCCGAATACGGGCGTGCTGCTCGACTGCTGGCACTGGTACACCTCGCACGGTACGCTCGATGCCATCCGCGCCCTGCGTCCGGAGCAGGTCGTCTACGTCCACGTCAACGACGCGCCCGCCGGCATTTCGGTCGATGCGCAGATCGACAACATGCGCTCCCTGCCCGGCGAGACCGGCGTCATCGACATCACCGGCTTCCTGCAGGCGCTCCAGGCGATCGGTTACGATGGGCCGATCACGCCGGAACCGTTCAAAGACGAGCTGAAAGATCTGCCTTCGGATGAGGACCGCCTGCGCCTGGTCGGCCAGGCGATGGACAAGATCTTCCGGCAGGCGGGTATTACACCTGCTTAGCTAAACCCCTGTTCCCCTCCCTGTGAGCGAACCAGGGAGGGGAACACAACATCTAACACGCTGTTTAGATGACTTGTTCCTGCACGCTCCTAACTCGTTTGGTTATCCGAACTAGCTGGCTATTCGTAAACTTACATGAACACCGAGTGCCTGGAGGATTTCTTGAATCCGTGCAAAGCTAGCGGAAGAATATTCCGTCGCTTCGTATTGCTGTATCTGCTGTTCTTTTAGTCCTAGCCGTTCTGCGAGCTGCTTCTGGCTCAATCTGGCCGCGATACGGGCCTGAATAAGTGCCCTGGGAAGCTCGCTGAAGGAGTCTACAGTGATAACTTTTTGCTTGCCGGAGCGGAGGGCATCATACTCTTCCAACTGCATTCGCAGTTCATCCCGTACGCTGCGGAGCGAATCCTCCTGGGCTTTTCGCAAGATTGGTGACAGATCGTTCGTTTGGGGAGACGCCATCAACTGCGCCAGGGCTTTGTCGAACTTGTCTGCCTGCGCCTTCGTGATTCGATACTGTCGTTCATTCTGTATCATGGTAGCCTCCGTAAATCGAGTGCGATGATGCCTTTTGGCTCCCCAGTATCTTTATCCGCCTGGAAGAACTCAAGGAAAACTCTACCGCTGATACCTTCCGGCAGTTCTGCCGGAAAGAATTCACCATAGTATTTTGCCTTTTGTGCCGCGCGTGCATTGCTGAAATCCAGCAACACCGGATCAAGAAGCTGAGGATCGACGCCTGCTACACTCCAGCAGCCGTCGAAATCTCCGGGGAACATTTTGCTGGTAACAAAGCTGCCATCTATATATGCCGTCTGGCAGTGTGCCGCCCGCAGAGTATCAAGCGCCCGCTTCAGCCCTTCCATCAAGCGGGTGCGATGGGGATTAGAAGCAAAGCGCTGATGGAATTCACCCCATTCTGCCCGGTGAATACCTGGAGGCAGGCGACCATTTGCGTCGAATGGCGGTATCATTGTTAGCTTTTCATGTTCTCCTCCGATGATGGTAACACGAGCCGGGTTTCATCAACACAATTATATCCTTGTGTTGTCTCTCTGTCAAGAGATGTTATTGACTTTGGTGATGTTTGGTGGCTGCGATCCAACCTTCTAAACGGCTGCGTATCACTCATGTCTCTTCTTGATTGCGTCCAGCCAATCCAGGGTTGGTAATGATCCACAAATACCAGTGAGCAGGAAAAGCAGGAGTTAGAGATGCTGGCGGACGGCTTCGTAGAGGAGAATACCGGCGGCGACGGTGACGTTGAGGGAGGAAGCGCCGTGCGGCGCCATGGGCAGGGCGACAAATTCGGAGGCTTCGGCACGGACGGCGGGCGAGATGCCCGCTGTTTCGTTGCCGACCACGATCACTAGCGGGCGGCGGTCCAACGCGCTGGAATAGGCCAGAGCCGGCGCGTGGGCCGAGCTTGCCACCACGGTAACCCCGCGCTCGCGCAGCCGGCGGAGGGTCGCGGCAAGGTCGGGGCAGAGGCAGAGCGGCAGGCGCAGGATCGAGCCGGTCGTAGAGCGCACCGCTGCCCGCGAGAACGGCTCAGCAGAGTTGGTCGAGAGCAGGAGGGCCGCGCAGCCCGCGGCTTCCGCCGTGCGGATCAGGACGCCGACGTTGCGCGGGTCCTGGATCTCCTCGCCGGCCAGCATCAGCGCCTCTCCCTGCGCGGGCAGCCCCTCTTCGGCAAGCGCCCGCTGTCTCACCACCGCTGCCGCCATCACCGCCGTCTCGTAGCCCGTGCCCACCAGTTTGTTGAGCAGGCCGCTCCCTACCACATAGAGCGGCACGCTGCGAGCGGCACATTCCGGCGCCAGCGCCGCCGTTTCCGCCGGCAGGGCGAAGACGCTCACTACCTCCGAAGGCGAGCGCAGGGCCTGATGCACCAGATTGCTGGTCTCCACCAGATAGCAGCCGGTCCGCTGGCGCTCGGCGGGGCGGGTCAGCGCCAGGGCGTCGCAAAAGGCCGGATGCTTGATACCGCTAATTTGATCCATAGTTGGCGTTAGGTGCCCCACATTCGATTCTTTTTCCTGCCTCCTGACAGAAACCGAGCGGCGAAGCACGTGACGTAAACAAAACGGCCTCTGCGGGCGACATTGACCGCAGAGGCCGGCGTGCGCGGATGGCAGGGAAGTGGTTGCGTGCTGACCGTGCTGAAGAGAGGATCGTCGTTAGCGGGCTGATCGCTTGCGATATAGCAGTCCCAGAGGCGTCAGGCCTGCCACCAACAGGTAAGCCGCGTTGCTTTCTGGTACGCCAGGCACGCCGGTCTTGCCGATATTGTCCACCGGCGTGCCATTGCCGGTCCCACCGGCAACGTACTTGGTGGCCTCTGCCGCAAAGTCGCCCCGGTGCATCAGCGTGTCCGCAGAGACAGCGGAAAACTGGCCCAGCGAGACCGGACCGGGCCCGACCTGGGTGCTGCCGCTGTAGGTCCACGTCAGGTTCAGGATGCGGGGATTGTCATGGGGAGTGACCCGTGAAGGGGTCACTCCCACGTTGGCGCTGGAGAAGATCCAATCCGCGGGTTGATCGTTACTGCCGGGAACGAATCCGTTGAAGTCGTAGATGGTGAAATAGTTGCCATTCTGGACGACCTCATCGTTGGTCAGATCCGCTTGATAGGTGTACAGGAACTGTCCCTTGGATAGGCTGGCTACCGTTGACAGTTCCGGAATGATATCGGCGCGTGCCGTGCCGGCGCTGCCGGCCAGCAGCCCCAGGCTGAGTAGGAAAGCGACCCTTCCTATCTTCCTGATACAGGGGTCAAACACAGACATGTTCTCCTTTCCATAGAACATCGAACCAAACAGCGCCACGGCCATAGCCGTTCGCAAAGGCATCCGGGCAGAGCCTTCCGTCGGCTAGAGGCGACGTAGCCTGATAGCGCATTGCATGGGAAGGAAGAGAGGGTTTCAGGGTGCGGCCTCCCGGTAAGGGCTGCCGCAGGCGGCTACAGCGTGGATAAGTGCGGGGGATTACCTCCGCGTCGTGGTCAGCGTCCCAAGACTCTCCTTTCGTATCCGCGAGCTAAAGAACAGTTCCTGCCTTGTAGAGGCAGGCAGATACGGGAAGCAGAGATACCAGCGGGAGTGGCGGCTTGACGGCGCGCTCGTCACAGCGGAAACGGGGCTGAGCAGATCCAAGTGGCGGCCAGGCCGCTTGAGGTACTGCCACTATACCAAAAACAGGATTCGGCTGTCAAGCTCAAAGGGAAATTGCCTGTCCTTTTAACCGGGAGGCCACTGCATAAACCGGCCGCCGAGGACGTGAAAATGGACGTGGTAGACCGTCTGGCCGCCGTTGTCCCGACAGTTGACGACGACCCGAAAGCCCTCCTCTTCCAGCCCCAGATCGCGCGCCACCTGCTGCACGACCTGCAGCGCGCGGCCCATCAGGCTAGGATCCTGCATATCCATCAGAGTGGGATAGTGGGCGCGGGGGATGAGCAGGACATGGACGGGCGCCTGCGGATTGAGGTCGCGAAACGCCACGAACTCTTCGTCCTCATAGACCGGCTGGACCGGGATCTGGCCGGAACCGATCTTGCAGAACACGCAATCCTCGGGCATGAGCGTACTCCTGAACCGGGTCTTGAGAACACCCGGCAACAAGTACAAGCGTCCTTGCGGACGCAATCCCATTGCAGTACAGTTTCCGTCCGCAGGACGGTCGTTTTTTCCTGCCGGGGATTTTCAATCCCCGGAGAAATGGGTGTTGAAAACACCCGGCCTTCTTAGCGGCTTAGCAGCACGGCCAGGGCCAGGAGCGAAAGGATGGCGAAGCCGAGCCAGCCCTGCCGGAGCTGCGCCATGCTGCGAATGCGGCCGGACCAGGCATACAGCGAGAAGAGGGCCGCCGGCAGCAAGAAGACCAGTAACGCGTGCGGCAGGAAGCCTTGCACGCATAAGAAGCCGGCGCCAATGAGTCCGCCCACCGTGCAGGCGATTCCAAGCCATCCGATCCCGTTCGGCGCGGCGACGTAGGCGAGCCGGCGGTCCCGCTCCTTAAGCAGCGTGCGCGCTCGAATAGCGGAGCCGAGATGCAGGCTGACCAGGACGGCGTAGGCCAGGAAGGGGACGGCTCGCGGCCCCCAGAGCGCGCCACATTCCAGCCGCAGGATCGGGTTGAGCACGCCGCTGAGCAGGAGGATCGCCCACCACCAGCGCTTCACGCGCCAGGGCGGCGCCGAATAGGCGATCTGCCCAACGGTCATCAGGGCGAAAAGCAGCCCCAGGTGGGGAGAGAGACACGCAGCAGCCAGGCAGATCAGGACGGGCAACAGGAACAGGAGGGCCTGCACGCGCCGCCCCACCAGGATGCCGCTCTCCTGCTGGAGGTCGGTGGACTCGTTGAGAGCATAGAGGACCGCCCAGAGCGCCGTCGCCAGCGCCATCGTTAGCAGAACGGGACGGGTTTCCAGCCGCCCGCCGGCCAGATAGACGCCCAGGGCGATCAGCAGTGGCGTCTTGGCCAGGACGGGCCGCCGGTGCGCGGGAAGCAGCGCGAGCCAGGAGATCACGCCCGTCCGATCGGAAATCTCCTGGGACCGCACAGAAGGATAGGTTGCCATCTTGGTACGAGAATACCCCAGGGACGGCATTGCTGTGAATGTTACGGGCGAAATTTAATGGAAGAGGCCGGAGGCGGTAGATGAGGAGCGTTCTTGGCGCACTCGGCGCAGATATAATCCAGCACGCCCAGCAGTTCCGCCAGATCGCTTATGGCGAGCAGGTCCGTCTCGAAAACCTCCGTTAAGGGCAGCATGAACGCCACGAACGAAACAGGAGGAGAGGAAGCAGGCCAAATAGCAGAACGACGCACCGCCGGAGGCGTGTGCGTCGGAGAAGGGGGCGCGGCGACAGGGCCGGGCAAGCGGCAAGGCAGAAGAAGGAGGCGGCCGGCATCGGCGGCCCTGGATTTCGGATCAGACTAAGGATTGGAGGACTGGTCTACGGAGGAGGTCTCTCCCTCCACCGAGTCGCTGGAGCCGCCCAGCCGCTTCATCCGCCGCTCCCAGCGCTTCTGGATGACGTTTTTGACTTCCCGGCCCATCAGGATGATGCGCCCGCTGTGGCCGTGGGTGGGCGAGCCGGTGATGAAGTGATAGATCACCTCGTCGTCGCCGATCTCGCGCTGGATGAAGCTGATGTTCTCCGAGGCCCGATGGCCCCACCAGCCGTAGAAGACCGAGTCCACGTCGAAGAGCGTGCTGACCGGCTTGATGACTTCATAGCGGGCCACCACCTCCGACTCGGTCGAGAGGAACATGCCCCGGCCTACCAGGCCGAACTTGCGGCTGACGCGGGTAATGTCCTTTTCCAGGATCGACAGGTCCTCGGCCAGCCCATTCTGGTTGTTCACACCGTTGAGCCAGCGTTCTCCATAGCGTGCGATAAGCAAGGCTTTGATGTCTTCCAGCATAGTTGTCCGTCCTGCCGGGGAGCCGCCCTGTCGGGCCGGTCTGGGTCGTCAAGAGAGAAAATGCAGGCGAAGCGCGCTTGCGCCGTCTATTGCTCTCCGCGATGGCTCCGCGGCGTGCCTCCTTCTAGTTTGCGGGAGCGAAGGGCCGCTTCTAGTCCGGGTCCTCCCGCTACGGGACCCAGTCGGCGATGAAGATATTGGTCTCGTGCGCCGCCTTGCCGTTGCGGTTCGAGGCCCAGACAAACTGCTTGCCATCCGGGCTGAAGCAGGGAAAGCCGTCGAACTGGCCGCCGTAGGTGATGCGCTCCAGTCCCGTGCCGTCCAGGTTGATCTTATAGATTTCGAACTTGCGCCGCTGGGGATCGTCCCGGTTCGAGGCGAACACCAGCGCTTTGCCGTCGGGCGTCCAGCTCGGCGCGAAATTGGCGATGTTGGCCGCCCGATCGTCGGTAAGCTGCCGGACGTGCGAGCCGTCGGCATCCATTACATAGAGATCCAGCGTCGTCGGCCGGATCAGATGCGCTTTCAACAAAGCCTTATAGTCGGCGATCTCGGCGGGCGTCTGCGGATGATAGGCTCGAAAGCAGATCATCTTCCCGTCGGGCGACCACCACGGACCGCCATCGTATCCGAGCGTATGGGTCAGTTGGCGGGCATGCCGCCCGTCGATGTCCATGACCCAGATGTCCAGATCCCCGCCCCGATCACTGGTGAAAACGATGCGCTTCCCGTCGCGTGACACCACCGACTCCGCGTTGTAGCCGGGCGCCTCGCCCGGCCGGAGGTGGCGCGGATACAGCGGGCGCAGATCGCTGCCGTCCGGACGGACGGTATAGATGCGGTACGTCGGATAGACGGGCCAGACGTAGCCGCGCGAATAGTCGGGTCTCGGCGGGCAGTCCGGGCTGGAAGCGTGGGTGGACGAGAAAAGAATGCGCTCGTCGCCGGGCATCCACCATCCGCACGTCGTGCGTCCGGTTCCCGTACTGATCCGCCGCAGGCCGGCGCCATCGCTATGGATTATGAACTGCTGGTCGCAAGAATAACCGTCGCGAATCCCCTGAAAGGTCAGGCGCGTGCCATCGTTGCTGAAATAAGCTTCGGCATTCTCGCCCCCGAACGTTAGCTGCCGAACATTCGCCAGATGGACCTCGCGCGCCTCGTGCAGGGACGGCAGCTGCGCGGGATGAACTCCCAGCGCCGCCCGGTGCGCGATCAGGACGCCGAGCAGCGCGAGGGTCCCGGCGACGAGCCGGCTCCAAGAACGTATACGCATAGAAGGTTCTGCCGTTTGCCGTGAAATCGGCGCATCCTCCTGGCGGGCAGCTTACTTTGGAAAGACCTCATCTCCCGTCTCACCACGGCCCTAGCGGCCCTGCCCCTCCTTGCGAAGCAGAGGGGGAGAGACCGGAAAGTGAGCAGCGAGAGCGTTTCGTCGTGGAAAGCGTGCGAGGCGCCGGAGCGCCCAACCGGAGCGGCAGGGCTGCGGAAAGCGTATGGGTCGAGGCGGCAGGGCCGTCGATGCGCGAAAAAGGGAGATCGTGCCCGGGGCGACGCTGCTCCGGCGAGGGAGGTTACAAGGCCGTATGTCACATTAAATCTGTTTTCCGTGTTAGGAAAGAATATCACAATATTGACAAAAACGCAAGGGGGCGAGCGTCGAAATCCCCCTGCGGCTGTCCATCTAAAGATAACGCCGGCCCGTCTCGCGCGTCTGAAAGAAGGCGTATCTCGTTTCGGCGCCTTCCTTACCTGCAAAAACAGTGTAAAAATTTGCGGGTTAATACGCTGGATCGGAAACATGCCGTTAGCCGTATTCCGTATGGAGAGTCAGAACCTTTACCACAACCATTCTGACGGCCAGGCACGCTTTCGTTCCGATCATCGGTAAGCGAACTCAGGTGTAAGGACGTCTTGACTATCTAGGCAGTGAGGAGAACAACCAACATGAAGTTAACGCGATGGCAGAAGCGCATGGCCCGCGCGGCCGTTATTCCTGCCGCCTTCGTGATCGGCGCGGTGGCGGCGGTGGGACTGCGAGGCAATGCCGGGCAGTCGCTGACGACCGAGCCGCCGGTGCAGCCGACCGCGCAGGTACTGGGAACGCAGGAGACTTTCGAGCAGGTGGCGACAAAGCTGCAGCCGGTGGTGGTCTCCATCACCAGCCGGGTGCCCGTGCGCAACACCAGCATGCAGATGCCCGACATGGGCGGCCAGGACCCGTTCCTGTATTTCTTCCGGAATATGCCGGGCGGAGGACAGCGGCAGTTCCGCCAGCAGCCGGATCAGCCTCAGTTTCCGCAGTATTCCCGCGCCGGTGGCTCCGGGGTCATCGTCAGCTCGGACGGCTGGATCCTGACCAACGACCACGTGGTCAACGGCGCCGACCGGGTGACCGTCACGCTGCATGATGGGCGGGAATACGTCGGCAAAGTGCGGCCCGACTACCGCAGCGACCTGGCGCTGATCAAGATCGACGCTCACAACCTGCCCACCGCACAGTTCGCCAACTCCGACCAGGCCCGCGTCGGCCAGTGGGCCATCGCCTTCGGCAGCCCGTTTGGCCTGAACGACACGATGACCGTAGGCATCATCTCGTCGCTGAACCGCTCGGAGCAGATCACGGAAGAAGGCCAGGGCCGCTACTATCCCAGCCTGCTCCAGACCGATGCGCCGATCAATCCGGGTAACTCCGGCGGCCCGCTGGTAGACATCTACGGGCGCGTTCTCGGCATCGACGTGGCGATCGAGTCGCCCAGCGGCGCCAACGCGGGCATCGGCTTTGCGATCCCGGCCAATACCGCCCGCTACATCATGGAGCAGTTGATGACCCGTGGGTCGGTCACGCGCGGCTTCCTGGGCCTGGCGCCCAAGAGCCTGACCTACGCGGACCAGCAGCGCTACGGCGTCAAAGAGGGCGCGCTCGTCGAAAGCCTGCAGGACGGCACCCCGGCGGCCAAAGCCGGGTTCCAGCCTGGCGACGTGATCGTGCGCTTTAACGGCCAGCCCGTCAAGGATGAGGTCGATCTGCGCGAGAAAGTGGCCCGCACCGCGCCCGGCGCCGACGTGCCCGTCGTGATCCGGCGTGGCGGCTCCGAGCAGACTCTGCACGTGACCCTCGGCTCCGCTCCGGACCTGCAGGCCGCGCAGAACACAACGCCTTCGGGCCAGGGCGCGGACAACACGCCGAGCAACCCGAGCGTTCGGGCCGGCAAGCTCGGCATCTCCGCCGCCAACGCCAGCGACCCGACCATCCGCCAGCAGTTTAGCCTGAAAAGCAACGTGACGCAGGGCGCGGTGGTCACCGACGTGGTCCCCGGCAGCCCGGCGGCGGAGGCCGGTATCTCGCCGGGTGATGTCATAACGCGGCTGAACGATCGGCCTGTCACCAGCGCCAATCAGTTGTCTGAGATTGCGCGCGGCCTGTCCAGCGGGACGTCCGTCCCGGTGGTCGTGCGGCATGGAGACCAGACTCTCCTGGTGCAGTTGAATCTGGACTGACGCCACTGGTCAGCGGGCAGGCGCCGGCGCCTGCCCGCGTTGGAGAGATTTTACAGAGATCGAGTCGTACAGAAAGATCGAGGAAAGGCAATGACTCAGATGGGTTCCGGCGCCCCTCAGGAGAAACGCATTCGGGTTCCGGAGTGGGTATATTACTTCTCGGACGAGCAGTTCGTCCTCTGGTGCAAGCAGCATAAGCTGCAGGTCTGCGGCGCAATGCGTCCGTTCCCGGAAGAGGAGCGGGCCGCGATCTTCCGTTATATGGTTCGGCAGCAGCTAGTCAACTAGCGCCGATAGAAATAACAGTCCTGGACCTCGCCCTTACCCCCTCTCCCTCGTAAGGAGAGGGGAATTTGTTTTTCAGCGCGGCGGTTCCGTGCCTGGCTCAGGGAGGTTAGCGAGGTTGGAGAGCATGGAAGGCGATAAGCGCTCGGTGGCCGGCACGGCCTGCGTCATGTCCAGCAGCTTGATGAGACGGATCGCCATGTAGGGGACCAGAATCATATCGCCGTTATCTTTGATCATCTGTACCCAACCGTCAGCGATACGCAGGATCGTTCCGGTATCGCTGCGATCTTCGGGGCCGGAGAGTACCGTGACGTGTTGACCTTGGAAAGTATCTAGCCAGGAATGTTCCATGGGGCGGACCTTTCTTCGATGGGCATGGGCTCCGTTCGTGTTACGCGCATCTCTATTATGGGTCGATACGATAGTTGTCTGCCGTTTTCCTGTCTGCTCGCATTCGACAGACGCTTGGATGTGAGGGAAAGTTCCTTTTTGTTCGCCCGTATTCCTGCCTCGGGGTCTGCCCTACGGCTTTTTGCCTCTTTGCCGGTCGCGCCGATCTCCCCATTGTGGGGGCCGCAGCCTCTGGCGCGGGGAGCGGTCCCTGACTTTCGGGAACCTCGCTCGCCTGCCGTCCGTCCTCCCCTTCAGAACGGTAGCGTTTTTTACCCCGATCGGGGACTGGAGGCGGCTATGCCCAATACGATCTATGCCACGTTTACCACCGAGAACGACGCAGAGCGGGCGGCCGGCGCCCTGCTCGATAGCGGCGTTGCGGTGCAGGATATCAGTTTTATCCTGCCGGAAGGTCCCGTGCCCGTGCGCGGCGAATTGACTGCAGAGCGAAGCGCGGCGGCAGAGGCCCACGTCGCCGGCGCCGGCGCGCCCGCTCAGGCGCCGCCCGCGGGGACGCCTGCGGATATTCCAACGCCCGACGTTCCGGAGATAACGGCTCCGATGCGGATGAACAAACAGGCTGGAATGGACGGCCATCCTATCTTCGAACGGGATGGGATGCAGGTGACGCCTGGCTTCACCTTCGATACGGTGACCGACGTGATTCCGGACCCGGAACAGGGAGCGATGCGAGTCGAGACCCCGGCGGCGCAAGTCATCACGCCGCCCGCCGCTACGCCGGCCGTGCCTTCCAACACGCCGCTGGACGTGATGGATCACGAGCCGCGCCCGCATATCGTGGACCAGAACCGGGTCGAGCCGGTGGCGGCCAGCGGCCTCAGCACCACCACGGGCGGCGATGCCGCCAAGGGCGCGCTGGAAGGCGGCGGCATCGGGCTGGGCTTAGGCGCCCTGCTGGGCCTGGCGGCCGTCGCCATTCCGGGTATCGGCCTGGTCGCCGGCGCGGGCGCGCTGGTGGCGGGGCTGGCGGCGGCGACCGGCGCGGCCGGTATGGTGGCCGGCGGGATGTACGGTTATCTGCACGAGATGGGATTGCCTTCGGAGGCGGCGCGCCGGTTGAGCGCCAGTCTGGACGCCGGCGGGCCGGTGCTCAGCGTCAATGTCACCGGCGCGGTCCCTTCCGGGGAGATCATCCGCCTGCTCCACAAGTACGGCGCCACCTCGGCGGAGGTGTTCTAATCGGGACTAGGGACTGGGGAAAAGCCGGTATCGAAGGCGTACACCTTTGCATGCAGGTTTTCCAAGTCCCCAGGCGCGAAGCGCCGAAGTCCCCAGTCCCTAGTCCCCAATGAGAGGATATTGCCATGAGCCGACTCTGGAGAGCGGCCCTGCTGGCTGGCGTCGCCTTCGCCGTGCCTGCGGCCATCAACCGAGCCATCGCCCGGCAGAAGGGAAAGCTGCTCAAAGCCTTGCCGGGCGAAAGTGGCATCTACCCGTGGCCGATGGGCGACATCTATTACGAGGTCCGGGGCGAAGGGCCGCCGCTCGTGCTGGTGCATGGCATCGGGGCGGGCAACTCCTCCTACGAATGGCGGCATAACCTCGATCCGCTCTCCGACCATTTCCGCGTCTTTGTCCTGGACCTGCCGGGCTTCGGCAAGTCCGCGCGGCCCAACATCAATTACACGGACGATCTCATGATCCTGGCGCTGACGGACTTCCTTCGCGATGTGGTCCGTCAGCCCGCCGCGCTCCTCGCCAGCTCCTTGAGTGGCGCCTACGCCGTCAAGCTGGCCGCCGCCCATCCGGAAGAGATCGAGAAGCTGGTCCTCGTCTGCCCAACAGGTCTTCGGCAACTGCGGCTGCGGACCCCGGTCTGGAGCCAGATGGTGTACGGCACCTTCAGTCTCCCGGTGCTCGGCCTCAGCCTCTACAATGCGATGCTCTCCTACAACCGCATGGACGAATATCTGCGCCGCAACCTCTACGCCGATCCCACGCTCGTCACCCCGGCCCTGGTGGAGCACTTCTACGTCTCCGCACACCAGCCGGGCGCTCAGTACGCCTTTCGCTCTTTCCTCGCCGACCTGCTGAACTGCGATATCACGCCGGACTATCCGAAGATCACGCAGCCGATCTTGATCGCATGGGGAGCCAGGGCGCACATGACCCCCGTGGAGAACGCAAAACGATTCCTGGAGATGAACGCTAACGCCCGGCTGCGCGTTTTCGAGAACAGTGGACTGCTGCCCCACGACGAGGAAGCGGAGATATTCAACGCGGAAACACTCGCCTTCCTGACCGGCCAGGAGAGGGCGCAACTGCCGGAAGCGATAGGACCGATCCATCCTATCGAAGCGCAAAGTCCGTAACCTGCCCTACGAAACCGGCATAAATAGAAGGAAGCGACCGGAACAGACCCGCACGTTTTTAGGCCGCATCCAGGGGACGGAAGAAGGAAACCGGCACTGGCGTCCGATCGTCCCAGCGATCACGCGCCTGTGCGTCGAGCAACATGGCGAAATCCCTGCCGATGCCCTCGCGTGTTTCCGGAAAACGCGCGGCATTATCCACAGCGCGGTAGCCGTCTTGACCCACGCCTTTACGCGTGCATAAGGTAACACGATCGTTGGATAAGCTCGCCGCGCTGGCTGCCGTGTAAGCCGCGGCAGAAGCCGTCGTGGCACAGGCGGCCGCCAGCGCGGGTTTGAAGGATGAATTGTCTGCCTTAAGTTTCACTTGCCACGCTGCCGCACCCAGGCTGGCGGCTTCAGCCGAGGAGCCTCCGGCTTGTCCGGCGAACGCTTCCGCAATCGTGATCGCTCGTTCTAACGTCTCCACTGCCGAAGCGGGGGCTTTCGGCCAGACCGCCCGGAAATGGCGTTGCGCGCGCCGGGCACAGCGGGCCGCAAAGGCGACGCAGGCCCACAGCCGCAGATCGGCCAATTGCTCTTCGTGAATGTCGGTGTAGCGGAGGAATCGATCTCCCTGCTTGATGTTCTCCCACCCTACATTCAGCCGATTCATAGCCTCTCCCAATCGGGCCTGCGTACGGGCGCCCAGCGATAGATCCAGCGACCCCCGAAATGTCCCCTTCTTGCTCTTCTGCCCGGTGGCTACGAGAACGAAGTCCTCCCCGCCATAGAAATAGGAAGCATTGTCCGGCCAGCGCCACTCCGGCAATCCGGTCGGGGAATAGTGACTCGCCAAGGTCGCAAGGATCGAAGGCCTGGCCGAAGCGTCCGCGGTAAAACCGCCTTGCCGGTAAGTTTCCAGTAGCGTCATCTGCACCGCAAATTCAGACAGGGTTGCATTCTGGAAGACCCAATCTTTAGCTTGCGTGCTCCAATCCACATCCCCGAAATAGACCGGAGGGTCTGTCTGATCCATATCCTGCACCAGAATGCCCCATTGGCAGCACCACTGGTTCTCCCCATGAAAGATCAGGATATCGTCTTGAATTTCAAGCTCCTCCGGCAGAATCATCTGGTTGCAGGTGATGGGCTTTTCGAGTTGATAGGGCTGACAGGGCAGGAGATACCATTCCCGTAAGGACCCAGGGAGAGCGCGGCCCAGCCGGACCTCGGCCTGCGTTAACGCTCGCTCTGTGATCCGGCTCTTTCGGGCGGTAGGCAGGCCCCAGGCATGCATATACGCCTCCAGCCATTGCCAGCGCTGGGCGCGATCTGCCAATTTTTCCGCGAAGTGGACAAAATCCATTCCCGTGTCTCCTTTCCACGCTTGCAAGCGGATTCCGTTTTTCGTGCGGCGTAGTATCTGACGCAGCGCGACGGCTGACACAATCACGACACCTCAGATCGACGGGTCACACTTTTCATCCAAGGCACCCAGGCGGCGCAGCTCGGGCCAGATCAACGCCGTCAGCACGACCACCAGGATCGTCCCGACGCCCCCGGCCACCACAGAGATGACGGGGCCGAGCCACTGCGCCACCAGCCCGGACTCGAATCCTCCCAGCTCATTGGACGTTCCGACAAAGATATTGTTGATCGCGGAAACACGCCCTCGAAGCTCATCCGGCGTGCGGACCAGCAGCAATGTGCTGCGGACGACGACGCTGATATTGTCGAAGGCGCCCATCAGGCAGAGCATCGCCAGCGAGAGCGGGAAGGAGCGGGAGAATCCGAAGACGATGGTGGCGGCGCCGAAGCCGGCGACGGCCCCTATAAGGGTTCTTCCCGCGCGGCGGAGAGGCGGGCGGTGCGCCAGGATCAGCGCCGTGACGACCGCTCCCACCGAGGGCGCGGTCCGCGTCCAGCCCAGCCCCACCGGGCCGACGTGCAGGATGTCTTTGGCGTAGATGGGCAGCAGTGTCGTCGCGCCGCCCAGCAGCACGGCGAACATGTCCAGCGTGATGGCGGCCAGGATCAACTGGGAGCTGCGCAGGAAGCGGATCCCGGCCGCCAGCGACTCCAGGGTGTTCTCTTCGGTCCCGCGCGCCGTCTGCTGTCCCCGCATGAGCGCGATCAGAACGATGAAGGCGATCCCCATGAAGGCATTGAGCAGGTAGTTCCAGGTCGTCCAGCGGAACAGGGCGATCAATCCCCCACCCAGCGCCGGACCAAGCGCCGCCGCCAACTGCCAGGTGTTGCTGCTCCAGGTCGCCGCGTTCGAGAAGATCGCGGGCGGCACGGTCTGAGGAAGCAGGGTTGAGCTGGCCGGGCCGTTAAAGGCGTTGGCGATCCCCATCCCCAGCAGGCAGGCGTAGACCCACGCCGGAGGCCCGTGCAGATAGGCCAGCGCCGCGAGGCCCAGCGAGCAGACCACCATTGCCGTCCGCGTCGCCAGCACCAGCCGCTTGCGGTCCAGGCGGTCCGCCAGATGGCCGGCGTAGAGGGCCAGGAGAATGACGGGCATCACCTCCACCAGCCCGACCAGTCCCAGCGCCAGGGCGGAATGGGTCTGCTCATAGAGCTGCCACCCGACGGCCACGTCCACCATCTGCCCGCCTAAGGTCGTCAGGAACCTGCCGGTCACCAGCAGCCGGAAATCGTTGTAGCGCAGCGCGGCGTATGGATCGTGCGTTTGTGGAGGGCCTTCGCTTGCTGCCCGCATAAAACTCCTTCTAGCCCTCACTCCCTAACCCCCTCTCCTCCCAAGGAGAGGGGGAATCTAAGGAAGGCGTTAATCGGCGGCTTCAGGCTCCATCGTCGGGGCGACTTCTTCCTGAGGCGGCATACCCGACGGCATAATCGGAAACGGTTCCGGCAGGCGGCTCTCGCGCGGCAGCCAGCGGGTGGCGATCAGGGAGACGGCGGCGATGGTCACGCCCACCCAGAATGGCAATTGATAATTGTGATAGTGCTGCCACAGCCAGGCCCCACCGATAGGCACCGTCACGGCGGCGATATGGTTCATAGTCGTGCCCATCGCCAGGCAGGGCGTCATCTCGTTGGGCCGGACGATGCGATGCAGGTAGGTTGTGAACCCGACGCCGAAGCTGAAGAGGACGTTGTCGATGAGAAAGAGCGTGTAGAGCGCGCCCTTGTTCTCGAACGTAGCGTAGCCGAGAAAGACGACGATCAGGCCGATGCTGTAGAAGGTCAGCGGTCCGCGCTCCCCGCGCCGGTCGACGAGCCGGCCGATATAGGGCGCCGTAATAGAGATGAGAATCGCGTTGACGAACTGCAGCACGAGCATGTGCGCGACCGGCACGCGATAGACCAGGATGAGGGCGAAAGAGGCGAAGATGCTAAAGATCTGCCGGCGACAGCCTTCCAGGAAGGTGAGCAGGTAGTAGAGGCCGTACTCGCGCCGGAGGATGATCGACGCGCGAGGGGCGCCGGAGGCGTACGCGGAGAGCGGCAGGCAGAGCAGCGCCGACACCAGGATGCAGGCGCCCGCCAGGAAAAAGTAGATTCCGTAGGCCGTCTTGCCCATGAACGCGGCCAGAAGGCTGGCGAAGCCGAGCGCGCCCAGGGTCGCCACTTGCCCGACGGAAGTGATCCGGCCCAGATGCCGCCCGCCCTCCTGCCCACGCGCCAGGGTCAGCGTGATGGCCGGCGAGACCGAGGCCCACAGATGAAAGCCCACCGACCAGAAGACCGTAACCGCCACCAACTGCATGTAGCCCGGCGCCATCCCTGTTACGCCGATGCCGATAGCCGTGATGAATAGCCCCAGCGCCGCCACCCGCGACTCGGCCAACGCGACCAGCGATCCGGCAGTGAGAGCGGCCAGCAGGCCGGGAATCTCCCGCAGCGATTCGAGCTGGCCTAGCTGCAGCGGACCGGCGTGGAGCACGTCGCGCAGAAAGTTCTGAAAGACCCCGGAGTAGACCGCAAAACCGAATCCGAACAGGAAATTACAGCCGATAAAGAGCGTCCAGTCGCGGCGCAACGCCGCCGGAGCCGCCGCGCTGTGAGCGCCGGGCGCGGCCGTGTGCGAAGGCATCTAGCAGGGACCTCGTTCCTACAGGGGATAAGTCGCGCCCAACAGATTTCGCCTTGCGGCTGCCTGACTCCTGCGCGAGAAACGAGGCTTTTCTAACGAGCGCTTTCTTCCGGCAGGCGGTTTCTCAGGAGCGCTACGGCTTCCGGTGGCCCGAACGCCTCCGCATACTGCAGGGCCGTATAGCCCTCCTTATCCTGCGCTTGAACGTCGGCGCCGCGATCGAGTAAGAGGCGAATGACCTCACGATGGCCTTGCGTGATGGCGGCGATCAGGGGAGTGACGCCGTGATCGTCTCGGGCATCGACATCGGCGCCCGACTCCAGCAGCGCTTCCAGGCCGGTGATGTCTCCCCGGAACGCGGCGGCGTGGAGCGGCAGCGCCAGGATGGCGTCCAGTTGCGCGTAATAATCGTTGGGCATCGGGGCCACATACGGCTCTGTGCCGTCCAGGCCCAGCGCAAAGTAGATCGTCGCCAGTTGGCCGTTCTTGTAGATCACGTTCTGGAGCGTGTGGCCGACGAACCAGCGGACCGTTCGCGGGGACATTCCGAACTGTTTGCGCTTCTCCGCAAGCTGCTCTGCGGTCAGGGTAGGCAAGAAGTCGCTCCACCACTTCTCTTCCTGCTCCAGCGCATCACAGAGGGCTTGTTGCCCGGCAGGGAGCTGCGGAGTGTGCGCATGCCGGGTCGCGTCCGGCTCCAGCAGGTGCTGCCGGTCCGCCAACAGCCAGGCATAGGCGTGTTCGGCCAGCAGGCGCGCGGAGGGCGCCGGGAGCGCGGGCTGCCACTCCCATTTGTCCGGGGGGATCTGGCGCAGGCGCTCGATGAGTTCCTGCAAGTGCATGCGCAGAAGAAAGGCGTAGGCTTCGTTTTCAGTCTGCATGGATACTGCCTTTGTCTCATCACGTACCGACAGCCCTAAGAGTCTCCTTGCTTCCGGAAGAGCAGGCATCTATATCCTCTCTCCTATTCTATAGGACGTTTCAGAACAGCATTATCTTTCCATCTGCCGGTTCCTGCATGCAAGCCGGCGAAAAAAGGCTTGACAACACATCGCGAATGGACTACCCTTGTAGGCATACAGACTCATCCGTGAGGAAAAACGCCATGCCGCTGCGCTCTGGCCTTGCGCTGCTTCTGGCTGCCACAGGCCTTGTCCTGGGAGCGCCCGGAGCGCCGACCATGCCTGCCCGATCCCAAATACCCTCCCATCCGACCTTGCCCACCGTCGATACCCGCGCTGTGGTGCCGCCCAGCACGCTGGATACGCCGCGCGGCTTTCCGGCCTTTCATTCCCTGGCAGAGTGGGAGGCGCGCCGCGCGTTTATCCGCGCGCAGATCCTGGTCTCCTGCGGCCTCTATCCCCTGCCGCCTCGCACGCCGTTGAAGGCAAAGATCTTCGGGCGGATACAGCGGGACGGCTACACCATCGAGAAGGTCGCCCTACAGACCTATCCCGGCTTCTACCTGGCGGGCAACCTCTACCGGCCCTCCGGCCCGCAGAAACCGCCCTACCCCGGCGTGCTGGTCGCGCACGGGCACTGGCCGCAGGGCCGGATGGCCGACACGCCCGACGGCTCCATCCCCGCCCGCGCCATCACCTTCGCCCGGCAGGGCTATGTCGCTTTTACTTACGACATGGTCGGCTATAACGACACGCGCCAGATCGATCACGCCTTCGGCAACGACCGCCGGCACTGGCTCTGGGGCGTGACCCTGATGGGCCTGCAGACCTGGAACAGCATCCGCGCGCTCGATTTCCTGGCTTCCCTGCCTGACGTGGATTCCTCCCGCCTGGCAATCACCGGCGAATCGGGCGGCGGCACGCAGACGATGATCCTGGGCGCGCTCGACGACCGCCTGGCGGCAGTCGGCCCGTGCGTCATGGTCTCGCATACCATGCAGGGCGGCTGTCTGTGCGAGAACGCGCCGGGCCTGCGCATCGACTTTTCCAATATGGAGATCGCCGCTGCCGCCGCGCCCCGCCCGCAGGTCATGGTGGCTGCCACCGGCGACTGGACGAAAACGATGATGAGGGTAGAAGGGCCAGCGGTCGAAAGCGTGTACAAGCTCTACGGCGCGCCGGATCACCTGAAGTACGTGATCTACGACTACGGGCACAACATCAACAAGACCAGCCGTGAAGCCGTCTATGCCTTCTTCGGCCGGTGGCTGCTGCACCAAAATGATGGCGCGAAGTTCGCCGAGCCGCCCTATACCATGGAGCCGGTCGAGAATTTACGCGTCTTTCCGGACGGAACGCCGCTGCCTCCGGACGCCAAAGACGCCGAAGCCCTGACTCGCTCGCTGATTGTGCTGGCCCAGTCGGAAATCGAACGCTATAAGCCGCACGACCGGCGCAGCCTGACGCAGTTCCAGAAGACGTTCCTGCCTGCCTGGCAGCACACGCTGGCCGTCGAGATGCCGGCGCCGGACCGCTTGCTGGTCGCGGCCTCGCCGCGAGAGACGGGCGAAGGCTATACCCTCACGCGTTTAAATCTAGGACGCAACGGGCGCAGCGACAATGTCCCCGCCGCGCTCTTCCTGCCGGAAAGAACCGGCAAGCATCCTGCCATCGTGCTCGCCCACCCGGAGGGAATGGCTCCCTTTATGGATACCCGGACCGGCCAGCCCGGTCCGCTCGTCCGCGCGCTGTTGGAGAAAGGCCGGGCAGTCCTGCTGCTGGACGCTTTCCTGACCGGCTCTCGCGCCGATGCCGCTGCGGAGGCGGCCCGCAAGCCGTTCGAGCGCTTTTTTACGACCTACAACCGCACGGACCTGCAGGAGCGCGTGCAGGATCTGATCACCGCCTGCGCGTATCTTAGATCGCGCCCGGACGTCCATTCCGTTGCGATTGCCGGACAGGGCAGAGCCGGCCTGTGGGCGCTCCTGGCCGCGCCCGTCGCCGATGCCGTCGCTGCCGATTGCGCCCGCCTGGACCTGACCACCGACGACGCGCTCCTGGCCGACGACCTGTTCACGCCCTGCCTGCGCCGCCTGGGAGACTTCGCCACCGCCGCCGTTCTGGTCGCTCCCCATCCCTTGCTCCTGCATGACACGGGCGATCACTTCACAGCCGCTGCCTGGATCGATACGGTTTATAAATCTCTTGGCGCAGCCCGCTCCTTTCGACAGGAAAAGAGCCGTATGACGGAGAATGCCCTTGTTTCGTGGCTGGCTGCTATCTGAATCACGGATCGCACGGATGACACGGATTTCACGGATAAGGTATGCTTCAGTCTGTCTAAATCAGGATAACACGGATAAGGAGCATCAGGTGGATGCGCTGAAACATGCGGCTATTACCGAGAAGATCCTGGGTGCTGCGTTCGAGGTGCATAAGTTCCTCGGCAACGGTTTTCAGGAAGTCATCTACCAGAGAGCACTCGCCCATGAGATGCGCCAGGCTGGTTTGGCCTTCGCCCGTGAGATCGAACAGGATATTTTCTACAAGGACCATCCTGAGCCGATCGGTACCAGGCGGGCCGATTTTGTGGTGGAGGGCAAAATCCTCGTGGAGATCAAAGCGCTCACAGAACTGGAAGACGTGCATTATGCCCAGTTGCTTAACTACCTGAAAGCCTATCGCCTGCAAGTCGGCCTGCTGCTGAACTTCGGCAGCAAGCGACTGACCTACAAGCGGCTGGTGTTATAAGCGGTCATCCGTGTCCCTCCGTGCTATCCGTGATTCAGACCGAGTGAGAAGGTTTTTATCCGTGCCATCCGTGTCATCTGTGTCATCCGTGATTCAGACAACAAAAGAAAGCGGCAAAGAGGAGGATCCGGTAAATGACCAAACCGACGATAGGCTTTTTAGGGACCGGTATGATGGGGCAGTTGGCGCATCTGGCTAACTACGCCCGGCTGCGCGATCTGGGCGAGTGCCGGATCGCCGGCGTGACTGATCTCAAGCCGGGGTTGGCCGAGGCGGTGGCGGCCAAATACCAGATTTCCCATGTCTATCCCAGCGACGAGGCATTGCTGGCCGATCCCACCGTGGACGCCGTCGTGTGCGTTCAGCAGTGGCGCGATAACTATCCGCTCGTCAAGCGCATCCTGCAGGCCGGCAAGTCGGTCATCACGGAGAAGCCGATGGTCGGGCGGCTGGACGAGGCGGAGGAGCTGGTCGCGCTGGCGAAAGAGCAAGGCGTGCTCTATGCCATCGGGTTTATGAAACGCTACGATACCGGGGTGGAATTGGCGCAGAAGCTGATCGCAGGCTTTCGGGAGAGCTTAGAGCTGGGTCCACTGCTTACGGTGGACGCGCTGTGCGACGGCGGCGACTGGCTGCACAACGTCGAGATGCCCTTGAGCGTGCCGGTCACCACGCCGATTCCCTCCGCCGCGCCCACCTATCCCGACGGCTGCGATACGCCCGAACAGCGCGATGCCTACGGCTACCTGGTCAACATCTTCGCGCACAACATCAACCTCTGCCACTATCTGCTGGGCGAGGAGATGGCTCCGCGATTCGCGCAGTTTCGCGGGGATCGCGCCATGACCTGCGAAGCCCGCGCGGGCCAGACGCTGGTCACCGTGCGCGGCGCGAACAGCGCCTCCCATGATTGGCGCGAGTGGACCACCTTTGTCTTCGCGCAGGGCGAGGTCCGCATCAAAACCCCCTCTCCCATGAACCGGCAGCGATCGGCGGACGTGACCGTGCTGCGCAAAGGGCAGAGCGGATACACCACCCAACAATATCACGCGCCCGTCGCCTGGTCGTTCTATCGGCAGGCGGAGGGCTTTGTTCGCGCGCTCGCCGGCCAGGAGCCGCTCCATGCGCCCGCCGAGACCTGTCTGTGGGATGTGCGCGCGATGGAGAAAATCATTCAGATCGCGGAGATCGTCTAGCCATGAACCTTTCCCAGATCGCCATCAATTCCGTCTCGACCCGGCAATCGGGGCTGGAAGAGGCCTTGCAAGCCTATGCCGCCGCCGGGTTCCGCAACGTGGAGTTCGTCCTGCCGCTGGTCACAGACTGGATGGCGCAGGGCCACACAGTAGAGGATGTGCGCAGCCTCCTCGCTTTGCATAATCTGCGCGCCATCGGCGGGTTCGAGAGCGGCGTACAGTGTTTCGGCTCGGAAGAGGACCGGCGCGCCAATCACGATCTTGCCCTTGCGAATGTCGCCCTGATCGACGCGTTGGGCGGCGGCACGCTCGTCGTCGGCACGGACGGCCCGCCGCAGCCCTCGCTCGAAGCGCTCGACACGGTCGCCGCCACCTTTCGCGATTTAGCCCGGCAGATCGAAGGACGCAACGCGCGGATCGCCATCGAGTTCAACTGGTCGCCTTTAATCAAGAGCCTGCAGAGCGCCGTCCTCGTCGCCGAGAAGGTGAATCATCCGCAGATCGGGGTCCTGTTCGATCCCGCGCATTACCACTGCGCGCCCAGCAAAATGGAGCATCTCAACGCCCGCACGGTCCCCTGGATCAAGCACGTTCACCTGGACGACATGCGCGACAAGCCGGGCGATTTGAGCCACTGTAACGACGACCGCGTGCTGCCTGGCGAAGGGATTATCGACCTGCCGGAGATTCTTGCGCGCCTGGAGCGACATGGCTACGAAGGCTTTTACTCCATCGAGATGTTCAACGCGGACCTCTGGCAGTTGCCCGCCGTCGAGGCCGCCCGCCGCTGCTATCAGAGCCTCCTGCCCTTCTGCCGTTGAATTGCCCCCCACACGCAAACATCGAATGGGCTGCTTACTCGGCAAAGAGGTCGGCTAACGCCTGCAAGACCGCTTTTTGCTCCTCATCGCTCAACCGACCAAGCTGCTTGACCAGGCGGATTTTATCGACCGTCCGGAGTTGGTCCAGAACGACATGACCGGCTTTACCTTGAAACTCACAGGCGATCCGGGTTGGATATTCCTTCCCTCTCGTCGTCATTGGGGCGATAATCACGGTAGCAATATGCCGGTTCATCTCGTCCGGTGAGACGATCAGACAGGGGCGGGTTTTTTGGATCTCACTGCCAATGGTCGGATCGAGGTTGACAAGGTAAACCTCGAACCGTTTGACTACCACTCCCACTCACCGGCCTCCCATTCGGTCAGAGCCAGCGGCTCCCCATCCAGCAGGCGATCGTCGCTCGCTTGCGCCATAGCTTGAAACTGCGCGTCCCATCCCTGGCGGGCAGACTGCGCCGGACGAATGACCAACTGGCCGGATTGGGCTTCAACTTCGATCTCGCCCGTCAAGCCGGCTTGCTCCAGGAGCCACTTGGGAATCCGAATACCCTGCGAATTGCCGATCTTGACGAGCCGCGTTTTGACGAGCATATTCATAACGATATACCTGCCTTATACGAAACGTAATTACATTGTATATCCAAAGAGTGGAATTGTCAAGAGCGCTGCAACTTCACAAATCTCTGTATCACTTTTCCAGCCTTGCAATCGAACCACTTCCCAGGGCGTAGACGGCATCATAGCCAATACGTTCGCTCCAGACTGCTGCGCCGGGGTGCTTGGTGTGTAGACTTTCTGCCGCTCGAATAGATCGTCATCAATGCTAAAGTCTCCGGTTTCAATGTCTATGGAAACGATTTTGCCGCGATTTTCCTCATTATCGACTAGAGCGCGAATCTGTTGCTCGTAGAGTTCCTTACCGCGTCGGGCGATTTCCTCGTTCATATCCGCCCGGTTGCTCCACATTCCGATGAAGGGTTCCTGCTCCAACGGGGTTATCTTAGCTGGCTTCTTTGTTTGCTGTTTCTGGTAGCGCTGCCGCAGGAACGCGACAAAGTCAGCTACTTGCTTCTGAGCTTCGGCAGGTAAAGCTGCAAAATCCTCCCACATGCGTCCCGTATCCATTGCCTTTCACCTTCCTTGTTTATTCGGATGGCTGTACTCGATAAACCTTCGTCAGGAAAAATTCACGTTCCTGCTGATGGCTATTTGCAATTAACTCCTTCCGCTCGGCAAAGATGCGATCACGCAGATCGAAAAATTCGCTAAGCGATGTCGGACATATCTGATCGACTGATGGCCGATAGCGGTTATTGAAACGATTACAAGCACCACAAGCCAACACTAGATTTGCGCAATCATGCGTCCATTCAAAGGCTACCCCAAGCTCCTTGCATATGTTCACCGGTACGACATGATCCATCTCCATTGTTAGCCACATCTCATAAGACAAGGTAAATTCTGCACCACAGTAGGCACATGATGTCTGGCCTGTCTTCTTCATAAACTGTAGCCCATATCCCCGGCGGCATGTGCTTCCATATGCTCTACCAAGAAGGACACGCCCTTGTTGTGGATAGGCGTCGAATGGCAACATCACATAATCCTCCACAGCTTTTCTGTCTGCGGTAACAGCATTCTATGTCATGCCGTTTTCCGAACGCGCCCTACGCCGAAGCGCCTGATATAACCGCAACCGATGCGGGTCATCCAGATTGTTAATCTGCTCCTGCAAGCGTGAAAGGTTCTCGCTTATTCTTGCCTTGATGACCTGCGTTTCGATTTTCAACCGATCTATCTCAGCACGGTCTTTGTCAATCCGTTCGCCTACACGATCCATCTCAGCAAGTAGATGGGAAAAGGCAGTTTTATAGTCAGCAGCCGTTTTGGGTTGGCTTTGGACAGTCTCATCCATTTGTATGTACCTCCGCTGATACTTATTTCAGCCCGTCGATTGATGGCATGTTCTCCTAGCCTCTCTGGTCATCGCGGATCAGCTCAACCACCTGCTTGACAGACTACAAAGCGACCTCCTTTGGCCGGAAGAAACTGTAAATGATTTTTTCCGCCTATAGGGGTAGATACTGAACCTGATTGGCAAAGTCTTCCGGGAGACCCGCCAGAGCCAGTAATTCCAGGTCTTCAATGCACTTGCCGACAGAAAGGACATTTTGGCGGGCGTAGATCACGCCGGTAAACTTCTCCCCGCTCCTTTGGCGACGCGTTGCTTCTGCTATCAGATCGGTATCGCGTGAGAATAGCACGCGACCCAGTTCTGTAGCGCGATTCAGCACCTCAGGATCTGAACTACTTGCTCGGCCATCTTCCTGAACGGTCAGAATCTCTACACCACGTTCGCGCAAGCCTCGGACAATATCTCCTTGAACGTTCTCATCCATATAGAGCCGTATCATCCCGCTTTCTTGTCCAACCGCTTACGCTGTAAACGCTCCTCGAGTATTTTGCGTGTCAGGGAATCACTCTGTTGGGTGTGCATCTCCTGGGCGTACTGATCTGCCGCCTTGATTTCCGCCTCTATCTCCACCTGATGGTCATAGTAATAGGCCAGGGCAGCATGGATTTGCGCTAAGGAAAGATGGGGATAATCTTGCTGAATCTCCTCGGGCGTCTTGTCCCATACATTCTTCTCAATGGAGATATGGCTGACCTTGATTCGCGTGCCGCTGATATAGGCGATGCCGCGCTCATCCAGAGCGATATGATTGATTGGCGCTGTAACCATAGCCTTGCTTCCTTCCAATGGTCGGATAGCTTTCATTGTACGGTCGCTGTAGGGCATGTGTCAAGCTGGCAATAAAGGTAGAACCAGGATTTCTTAATCGGGACAGCAGGGGAGTGTGTCGAAAGGGATCAAGAGAGGCAGGAGTCGGGCGGGGAGATGGTGAATGGATAGGGCAGAGGCACAGGCAGGAGGCTGGAGCACGCATCCCATGACGACCACGCAGACACCCTCCCAAGCGCAGGAGACGACGGCGCCGCAAGGGTATATCGAGAGTATTATCGAGAAGTACCGCGAGTATGTCAATCCGGGCCTGGCCCGTCTGATGGAGTTTGCCGGGTTCGGCGATGTCGAGGAGAGCGCGCAGGGCTGCGTGGTGACAACGGCCGGCGGCGCACAGTACCTGGATTTCGTCGGCGGGTTCGGCGTGTTCTCGCTGGGCCACCGGCATCCGCGCGTGGTCGCCGCGGCGCACCGCCAGCTCGACCGGATGCCGCTCTCGACGCGCACCTTCTTCAACGCGCAGCAGGCCCTTCTGGCCGAGAAGCTGGCCTCCATCGCGCCCGGCGATCTGCGCTATACGTTCTTCTCGAACAGCGGCACGGAGGCCGTCGAGGCGGCGCTCAAGATCGCCCGCGTCGCCACCGGCAAGACGGACTTCATCAGCACCATCGGCGGCTTCCACGGCAAGAGCATGGGCAGCCTCACCGCTACCGGGCGCGAGAGCTACCGCAAGCCCTTCGAGCCGCTCATCCCCGGCTACACCTACGTCCCCTTCGACGACCTGGAAGCGGCTACTGCCGCCGTCAACGAGCATACGGCGGCCCTTATCGTCGAGCCGATCCAGGGCGAAGGCGGCATCAACACGCCGTCGCCCGGCTACCTGCCCGGCCTGCGCCGCCTCTGCGACGAGCGGGGCATTCTGCTGATCGTGGACGAGGTGCAGACCGGCCTCGGACGCACCGGCAAGATGTTCGCCGTCGAGGACTCGGACGTGGTCCCGGACATCCTGACGCTGGCCAAGGCGCTGGGCGGCGGGGTCATCCCGATCGGGGCGACCATGGCCACGCCCGCCATCTGGCAGAAAGCGTTCGGCGAGAACCCGCTCATCCATACCAGCACCTTCGGCGGCAACCCGCTGGCCTGCGCGGTCGGCCTGGCGACCATCGAGACGATCCTGGAGGAGGACCTTCCGCGCCGCGCCCTGGAGCGCGGCGAGCAGTTGCTTGCCGGCCTGCGGTCGGTGCAGAGCGCGCTGCCCGGCGTCCTGCGCGCCGTGCGCGGGCGCGGCCTGCTGGTCGGCGTGGAGTTCGAGGTCAAGGACGTGGCGGAGATCGCCATCAACGGCATGGCCCGCCGCGGCGTCATCGCCGCCTACACGCTCAACAACCCGAAAGTCATCCGTTTCGAGCCGCCGCTCGTCGTCTCTGCAGAACAGGTCGAGCAGGCCATCGTCGCCTTCCGTGAGGCGGTCGAAGAGGCTACCGCTATGCTCGAAGGGATGGAAGAGTAACAACGGCGTTATGTGTTTCCGAGGAGGGATTTCGATGCCTGCAGGGAAAAGAGGTCTTTGGTTTGCGGCGGCGTGCCTGCTTGCTCTCATGGTTATGGCTGGATGCTCCAAGGAGCAGGCGGGGTCCAACAGTAGCAGCGGTGGAGGCAATGCTGCGGGAGGCAAGAAAAAGATCGTCTTCGTGTTCAAGATCGGCGGCATCTCCTACAGCGAGGCGTGCAAGGAGGGAGCGGAGCAGGCCAACACCGATCCCAAGATCAACGCCGACGTGGAATACGAAGCCTCCTCCGAAGGCACCTCCGAAAAGCAAGCGGACATCATCAATCAGCAGATCGTCGGCCACGCCGATGCGATTGTCGTCTCTCCGGTAGACGCCAAAGCCATCGTGCCCTCCATCAAAAAGGCCGCCGATCAGAACGTTAAGCCCTATACCTGGGATTCGGACGCGCCCGACAGCAAGCGCATCTTCTACGTGGCCGCTGTCGATGACGTGCAGATCGGCGTGGATGTCGGCGACGCGCTGGCGAAGTCGATCGGTGGCAAGGGCAAGGTCCTCATCTTCAGCGGGCAGCGCACCGCCGAGAACCTGAACAAGCACGTCCAGGGCATCGAGCAGGCGCTGAAGAAATATCCGGGCATCACCATCGTCCAGCCGTACATCTACAATAACGACGACAAGGCCACCGCGACCTCAATGGCCTATCAGGCGCTGCAGGCCCATCCTGACGTGACTGGAATCGCCTGCTCCAACTCGGTCAGCCCTCCTGCGGCCGGTGAGGCGATCCGGAAACTGCACCTGATCGGCAAGGTCAATGTCTGGGGACTGGGGCTGCCCAGCGAGAACAAGACCTATCTCCAGGACGGCTCCGTGACCGGCCTCTATCTCTGGGACCCGAAGGAGCTGACCTATCTGACGGCCATGCTGGTCAAAAACGACCTGGACGGTCATCCTCCGCAGAACGGCCAGGAGATTCCCAATGTCGGCAAGATCACGGTCAATGGCCCGCTCGTCACCTTGCCGCTTCGCCTGCGAATCACCAAAGAGAACGTAGACCAGTTAAACTTCTAAGCGATAAGAAGTACAGGAGATGTAACCATGCTGATTTCTCTCTCGCGCGCGCATGCCGGCGTCCTGGCCGGCCTTTCCCTCGGCCTGGCGGCCGTCTGTCTCGCCGCCGCGCCGCGCCCTTCCGTGCCGGAGAAGGTGCTCGCGGTAGACCGGACTCTCATCAGCGAAGAGCGCGGCTCGACCGAAGTCCTGGACAACCTGGAGTACCTGAGCGATATCATTGGTCCCCGCCTGACCGGGTCGGAGAACCTGCGCCGCGCCAACGACTGGACGGCGGAGAAGATGAAACAGTACGGGCTGGAGAATGTTCACCTGGAGCCTTACACGATTCCGCGCGGATGGGAGCGCGGGCCGGTGGTCGCGCGCATCGTCGAGCCGAACGGGGCGTGGGTCCAGGCGGCGCAGATGGCCTGGACGCCGGGCACACACGGCACGGTGGTGGGTCCGGTCGTCATGTTCAATCCGACATCCGAGGCCGACTTCGCCCAATACGAGGGCAAGCTTCACGGCGCCATCGTCCTGACGGGCCGGATTTCCGACCGGCTGGGCGGTGGCGGCATGATGGACTATTCCTCGGAGAAGGCCCCCCCTCCGATTCCGGCCTTGTCCTCCTCCACGGCGCAGACACCGTCTGAGGAGGAGAGCCAGCCCCGAAGGCAGCAAGGCGGGCCGCAGGGCAATTTCCAGCGATTCCGCGAGCTGCAGCAGAAGATCAATACCTTCCTGCAGAAAGAGGGCGTCGCCGTGATCATGCGGGACGCCGCCAAGCCCTACGACCTGCTCAACATGACCGGCAGTTGGACCTCTAATTCGCCGTTCACGACGCTGTTCATCGCCCATGCGGACGCCCTCATGCTCAAGCGTCAGATCGAGCATGGCGCGCACGTCACCATGTCGGTCAAGGCAGATGGGCGCTTCACGCGCGGTCCCCTCACCGTCTACAACACGGTCGGCGAGATCCGCGGCTCGGAAAAGCCTAACGAGATCGTCCTGATCGGGGGGCACCTGGACTCGTGGGACCTGGGCACGGGCACGACCGACAACGGCACCGGCTCTATGGCGGCGCTGGAGGCGGCTCGCCTGCTCAAGGCATCCGGCGTGAGGCCGGCGCGCACTATTCGCGTCGTGATGTTCACCGGTGAAGAAGAGGGCCTGATGGGCTCGAAGGCCTACGTGGAAGCGCACAAGCAGGATATGGCGAACTACGACGTGGTGTTCGTCCACGATACCGGTACCGGGCGCGTAAAAGGACTGTGGCTGCAGGATCGGGCGGAGGCCAAGCTGGTGCTGGACGATCAGTTTGCCGCGCTGAACGACCTGGGCCTGCTGACGGACCCGGTCACGCTGCTGCCCGGCAAGATGAACGGCACGGATCACGCCTCGTTCGACGATGCCGGCGTGCCCGCCTTTGCGTTCAACCAGGAGCCGGCCGAATACAGCCTGACGCACCACTCGCAGGCCGATACCTTCGACATGATCCGCCCGGACGATCTGAAGCAGGGCGCCTGCGTGCTGGCTATCCTGGCTTACAATGCAGCGGAGATGCCGGACCGCTATCCGCGCAGTGCGACAGGCTCCCAATCCGCTCAGGGAACTCGATAGATCGTATGCCCTACGTTCAGCCAGGCTATTTATCGGCCTGGATGCAAAACCAAGCCCTCCTTTCCGAGTGTGGATGGGAGGGCTTTACTATGCGATCGAGTCCGTCTGGAGTCACCAGATCGATGTCGTGCGTAAATCGCTGATAGCCAGGCTGATTGAGCGCAACCGCTTCAATAACGCTGTAGGCGATCTGGTGTTCCTCCAGGTCCCTTGAAAGCCGTTTAAGAGCCTGTCCGGGAACTACGAGCCTCCCAGCTTTCCCGTCCGCAGGACGGTTGTCCGAAGGACCCCTAGACGGGTCTTTCAAGGCCCGGATAAGAAGCCAGCAGGTTTCTGCAAAAAGTCCTGCGGAATGGTATCCGACATAGCAACACCTCGTTTTCACCCTTCAGCTTTCCGGGGGTGGAGGTGGTAAAGACGTTGGTGGTTCGGTAGGAGGGCGTGAGCGCAGAAGGCGCTCCGCGCGCTCGATGTCTGCCAGGACATGGCCCTGCACCCAGACGCGCAGATCGCTGATGACGGTCAGCATCTTATCCACGTCGTGGCGCGGACTGTCGGGATCGTCCTGCCAACTGCGCAGGGCCTTTTCGGTGCGTCTCAAGGCGCTCGCAACGCGCTGCGAGGGAGTGAGTAATGGTCGCATACGGTGTACTCCAGTAACTTCCCGGCTTAAAGCCAGGCTGCATTTCGATGATGCGACAGCGCGGCGTGGCGCCCCTTAACCCTTGCCCTCGATGGGCAGGCAAATCAACATTCCATAAAACCAGCCTGATTTCCTTTTAGGTCCTGCCCATCCTTGTGAATGCAAGAGAATATTGGGGCTACATCTTCTCCCGTTTTAGAAAATCCCCTTGATTTTTAATAAAGTAGTAGTATAATAATAGTGGAGGTTCGGTTTGTGGTCTCGCTGTGGCGAGTCTGCAATCATTACCTCCTTTTTTATGCCTGCTACCGGGATTGGAACAGATCAGGCACATAGACGATACCATAACTCGTATAGCTTCCACCCTGCCCCTGCCCTATCCACTGAATACCAGCCAATAAAGATCCAAACTCATCTGCTATTCCCTGACGAACGGGAGCATCCATGCCGCGTGCTGGCAGCCGAAAACCATAGTTCACGCAGTAGATAACCACGTCTGCCGCCTGAATGGGATAGGCCATTGCAGAAGCTACGAATAGCGGTGATGGCACAATCCATCGTACTCGCTCTCTTCCTGTCTGCGTCAGTGTGAAGTACCGCTCTAACCGCCGGACCAACCGGCGATCATCACTCTGATCGATGGCATCCATAATTAGCAGTCCAGACTGCTGCTTATCTGCCAGAAAATAGAAATACCACTCAAGAAGGAAGACATAATCCTTACGAAGGTCTTCCGGGTTATGGGTCGGTGGCGGTTTGGCAGCTCCCTTTGGAACGGCACTGGCAAACAACGCGGCCTCATGCTCGCGCAGCAGTCGGAAAATCCCTCGTGCCGCTATAAGGCTGGCCTGTCCGTAAGCGGTGAATTCGTTGCGCGTGGGCGGCTGTCCCGTATGCTTTTTTCGCAGAAATGCTGCCGCGTGCTCACGGCGGGCAATAGCAGGCAGGGGAGATTCTTGTGCCGCCCATTTGAAGCGATCTTTGTCCAGGAGCTTATGTCCTTTCAACTCTGTTCCGAACCTATGCAATTCCTCCCCAAAAGCATCCTGCTCGAGTTCTCGCATTCCCTGAACGAATGACCAGACACGTCCGGCGTGGAGCGCGATTCCACCACGAACTTCATAGGGCATGTTGTGGTGGTCGTGTCCGCTCTCGTCCAGGAATAACAGGTAACTCATTGTGGTTAAAATCCTCCGTGCAGCCGCATCCAGAAGACATGTACTAGGAAGTGTTCGTGCGATAAGGTCACGTTTCCTCCCGGCGCAGGAAATGGGGATAAGGGCGGCGAACAGAGCGGGCGTGGAAGAGACGACCGCGAAGCCGTTTATCGTCGCCATTGACGGGCCTGCCGGCGCGGGCAAGAGCACGGTCGCGCGGCAGGTAGCCGCCGCGCTGGGCCTGACCTATCTGGATACCGGCGCCATGTATCGCGCGGTCGCCTGGAAAGCCCTGCGGGCCGGCGTGGACACGACCGATGAGGCGGCGCTGGCGGATCTGGCGCAGCAGACGGAGATCGCCTTCTCGCCGGTTGTGCCGGATGGCACGCAGCGCGTGTGGGTGGACGGCGAGGACGTGACGACGGAAATCCGCGCGCCCGCCGTCTCCAATTTGACCTCGGCCATCTCTACGCTGCCCGCCGTGCGGCGGGTGCTGGTCGCGCAACAACGGCAGATCGGCCTGGGCAGCCCGAAGGGCGTGGTAGTGGAAGGACGGGATACCGGCACGGTCGTCTTCCCACAGGCCCAGGTGAAGGTCTTCCTGACGGCCAGCCCGGAAGAGCGCGCCCGCCGCCGCGCGGCGGAGCTGGAGCAGTTAGGTCTCCCGGTGGATTATGCGCGCATCCTGGCCGATCAGCGCGAGCGCGACGAGCGCGACAGCCGGCGTGCCGCCTCGCCGCTCGTGGCCGCTCCGGATGCGGCGCGGCTCGACACGGACCGCCTGACGGTCGATGAAGCGGTGGCGCGGATCCTGTCCCTCTGTCGTGAAAAACGGACCGGGTAAAAGCATGGCACAGGAACGAGAATGGCGCCCGCACCCTCGCGCCGGGCATACCTTCCTGTATCACCTGACCGGCCGGGTGCTGCGCCTGTTTTTCCGCGTGTACGGACGCTGGCAGATCGTGGGGTTGGAAAACGTGCCGCGAGAAGGCGGCGCCCTGCTGGTTGCCAACCACGCCAGCTATCTCGATCCGCCGCTTCTGGGCGCCTCGCTTTATCGTATCCGGCGCGTCTGGTTCCTCGCCAAGAGCGAATTGTGGAAGAACCCGGCCCTGGCCGCCCTGCTTGCCCACATGATGGCCCGGCCCATCCAGCGCCATTCGGCAGACCGCGCCACGTTGAAGCAGGCGCTGGAATGGCTGGCAAAGGGAGAGGCGGTGGCGATGTTTCCGGAAGGCGAGCGGACGCGCACCGGCCATCTCCAGCCGGCGCAGCCGGGCATCGCGCTGCTGGCGCAGAAGAGCGGCGCGCCGGTAGTGCCTGTGGCCCTCCTGGGGACATACGTTATGCTGCCCTCCCATCGCAAGTCGCTGCGGCACGCCCCGCTGAAAGTCGTCTTCGGCGCACCCCTGACCTTCAGCGCCAAAGCGGAGCGAGACGAGGTGACCGCAACGATCATGCAGACCATCGCCGCCCTGATGACGGCCCACGGCCAGCCGACCGAGCCGCCTGTAGAGTCTGTGGAGGCCGCTCCATGCCCCTGACCGTTCTGGATCACGCCCTCGCGGCGCATCTGGTCACCCGCCTGCGCGACCAGGAGACGCCGCCGGAGCAGTTCCGGCCGCTGACGCGTGCCCTGACACGCATCCTGATCACGGAGGCGACGCGTCGCCTCCCCACGCAGCCGGTCATCGTCCGGACGCCCCTGGAAGAGACAGAGGGAGTGGCGCTTATCGGCGAAATCGTCGCCGTGCCGGTGCTGCGCGCTGGGCTGGGAATGCTCGATGCCGTGCTGGAGATGCTGCCGAACGCGGCGGTCGGCTACGTCGGGCTGGAGCGCGACGAGATTACCGCCATCGCCACCTCCTATTATTGCAAGCTGCCCACGCTGGAGGGCAAGACGGCCCTGCTTCTGGACCCGATGCTGGCTACCGGCGGCTCGGCGGCCTGGGCCGCCCACCAGCTCACCAGCGCCGGGGCAGCCCAGGTCTTTCTGCTCTGTGTCGTGGCGGCTCCGCAGGGGGTGGCGCGGCTGGCCGAAAGCTTCCCTACTCTGCAGATCATCACCGCCTCTCTCGACCGTGACCTCAACGACCGCAAGTACATCCTCCCCGGCCTCGGCGATTTCGGCGACCGCCTTTACGGAACGTTTTAGGCGCCTGCTTGCTTAGAGGGTCGGCAGGAGCGCTTTCGCTCTCTCCAGCAGGGATGTTCTCGCCCTTGTCTCCTTCTCCTGGCCGCTTACTCCAGGCAAGTCGTAGCACAGGTTTCCGCATCGCGCCCTGTGCTGGGAGTCATCTTGGTGAAGTCAGGAAGCATCCAGAAGGACACAGAATGGATAACTTGCAAACGAAGTCGGCAGAGCGCTGGCGCGTGAAAGTCGGGGAGGAAGAGACTTCCGCTCTGCTACAGCGCGCGGAACCAGCCCGGCCCGAGATCGTACTGGTGCTGGGACATGGCGCCAGCACGCACATGCAACACCGTACGATGGAGAGTCTGGCGGCCGCGTTTCTCGGGCAGGGCCTCTCGGTCGTGCGGTTCAACTTTCTCTACACGGAAAAGAAGAAAAGCCCGCCAGATCGGATGCCGCGCTTGATGGAATGCTTTGCCGCCGTCGTCGAGAAAGTCCGGCAGGAGCATACGCCCGGCCATCTTTTCATCGGAGGACACTCGCTGGGCGGACGCACCGCCTTGATGCTGGCTGCAGAGGGATTCGCCTGTGAGGGCCTCCTGCTGCTCGCCTACCCGCTGCATCCTGCCGGTCAGCCGGAGAAACTGCGCGACGCGCACCTGGCACATATTCAAAGGCCGGTGCTGTGTTTCAACGGGACGCGCGACGAGTTGTGCCAGCAGGAGTTGATGCAGAACGTAGTGGAGAAACTCCCTCCGACCTTCACCATGCATTGGCTCGAAGCGGCAGATCATGGCTTTCACGTTCAGAAGCGCTCGGGCCGAACCGACGAAGATGTCTTCCGGGAGATTGGCGACGTCAGTCGCCAATGGATCGCAAAGGTCGCCTCCGCGAAGGACACTTAAGCCAGGATAAGAGCGGACCCGTCACCGAGACTTGCAAGAGGTGGGGCGTCTCCCGTTATATCAATGGCGGGTAGCCGTCGCAGTTCTCTGTGCGCCGAAAGGAACGAAGGGGACAATGAAACTCCAGGTGCATCGAACGGAATACCAGGAGATCGAAGCTCTGCGGGGCCTGTATCGCCAGGAAGCGAACTGCCAGATCATTCATGACTCCGCTTTGTCCCGAGGCCTGGCCGATCCCTACCTGATCCTGATGGATGGCCGGACGGCGGGCTGTGGGGGCGTCTGGAACAAATATTATGTCGGCCGGCTCATGGAGTTCTATACGCTGCCTTCGATGCGCCCGCAGGCTCTCCCGATGTTCCGGGAGCTTCTGGCCGTCAGCCAGGCAACCGGGATCGAAGCGCAGACCAATATGCCATTGATGCTGACCCTGCTCTACGACTGCGCAACAGACATTATCGAGGAAGCGATCCTCTTTGAGGATGCGTTCACCACGAATCAGGTCTGCCCCAACGGCCTATTCCGTCGCACTACGCCCGAAGACTCCGCGAAGATGTTTCCGCCTCACGAAGAGCCTACCGGCGAGTGGCTGGTCGAAGCGGACGGCGCCATCGTAGCGACCGGCGGCTTCCTCTGCCATTACAACCCGCCCTACGGGGACATCTTTATGGAAGTCTGGGAGCAGGCCCGACGGAAGGGTTTCGGCAGTTATCTGGTGCAGGAACTCAAACGGATCTGTTACGAATCCGGTAAGAAGCCTGCGGCGCGGTGCAATCCTGCCAATCTCGCTTCCCGCCGAACCCTACAGAAGGCAGGCTTTCTTCCCTGTGGCCGCCTGTTAGCGGGTAAAGTAGATACACCGGGTGAACGATCATAAGCCCAAGCCCTGGTAACGTCAACAGCGTTTCTGCCTTGCTGACTGTTGCCCACTCCGGCAGTTGCGTGGCCCAAGCGCGTACCGGGGCAGGCGCTTCCGGTCTGGTCAGTTCCTCATAAACCGCCTGTGGCAAAATGACACTGTCATACAGACGAGGCAGCAGACCGATCGCACCGATCCAGACGAGGTAGTTGATAGGACTGGTATCGGAGACGACAATCATGACGCCTTCGGTTTCGCGGCTCCCTCAAATGTGTGTCGATCCTGCTCTAACTCTTCCAGATCATAGCCAGGATAGGCTCCCCGCTCGCTCAAGAACGCTATCGCTTCCCACCGGCTTCCCATTCCAAGCGCCAGCGCAACCTCGTGACTGCTGAGCTTGCCCTGGCGGAACGCTTCGGTAACGAGTCCTTCCAGGGCATGACGGGCAAGGTCGGTCCATTGAGCCTGCAATTGCTGCTCGATCTCCCTGGGCAGTTCAATTGTAATCGCCATCGTATCTTTCTCCCTTCTCGCCTTCATCATGACCAGCCTGCGGATCACTTGTATCCCTTGCGGTCCGCGAGGAGCTTTCGGCCTTCCGCTTCAATATGAGCTGCCAACTCCTCAACCGAATGAAAGACCTTAGTCTCACCACGCTCCAGGCTGTTAGTGCCTTTTTGTATCTCCAGGCGTAGCGCTTCCCAGTCTCCCGGAGAAGTAGCGGGATCGAAGGGGTCGTCTATCGGTTGACCGTGCCAAGCAAAGCTTTTTCATTCTCCCCTGACGCTTCCATAATTGTTTGCTCCTTTGGCATTGCGGAACTTGCCGCCATTGTACCATAACTCAAGGAGCTTCTCTCAGCCTTTGATGACGCGAATAAGCCAATGGCGTATCGGAGGCACGTTAACGACCTCCCAGGCCAGTCAGGGAGATGCCTTCGATGAAGTAGCGCTGAGTGAAGAAGAAGAGCACGATGACCGGCAAGACCACCAGCGTCGTCGCGGCCATAAGAAGGGCTGGCTCACCGCCGTGGGCGTCGTTGTAGAGCTGCAGCACGTAGGAGACGGGCATCTTCTCCGGCGAGGAGATGTAGATCAACGGCCCCATAAAGTCCCGCCAGGCGCCCAGAAACGTCATGATCGTGACGGCAGCCAGCGCCGGCTTGACCATCGGCAGCATCACGCGCCACCAGGTTCCCAGCGGGCCGCAGCCGTCGATCTTGGAAGCGTCCTCCAGCTCCTGCGGGATGCCTAAAAAGAACTGGCGCAGCAGGAAGACGTTGAAGGCGGAGGCGAAGAAGGCAGGCACCCACAGCGGCAGCAGCGTATCCACCCAGTGCAGGCCGCGAAAGATCAGGAAGCGGGGCATCATCGTCACCGCGTCCGGCAGCATCATCGTCGCCAGCAGCAGCCCGAACAGCCAGTCGCGGCCCGGCCAGCGCAGCCGCGCAAAGCCGTAGGCGACCAGGCTCGACGAGAGCAGCGTCCCGATGACGGCCATGACCGCGATGATGAGCGTGTTCGCCACATTGAGCAATCCGAAACCGCTGTCCGGCGGCAGGAAGCGCAGCGCCTCCGGATAGTTGCGCCACAAGACCGGATGCGGGATCCAGACGGGCGGATAGGCGTTGGTCTGCGCGTCGGTCTTGAGCGAGGTGACCACCATCCAGGCGAACGGCACCAGAAACAGCGTCGATCCGAAAATCAGCGCCAGATGCAGTAAAGCCCGTTTGCCTTTGCGCTCCGCCATCGTCACTTGTTCTCCACTTCGTAATGCACCCAGTGCGGCGCGAGCTTCAACTGCCCCAGCGTCAGCCCCAGAATGAGGATAAACAGAATCCAGGCCAGCGCGCTGGCGTACCCCATCTTGAAGTACTGAAAGGCGTTATTAAACAGATACACCACCGGGACCAGCAGGCTGTCGTCCGGCCCGGTGCTCTGGCCGCCGCTCGTGCCGCCCAGGATGTAGGCCGTCTCGAAGGTCTGCAGGGCGCCGATGGTGCTCATGATGAGGTTGAAGAAGATGTAGGGCGAGAGCATGGGCAGGGTGACGTGACGGAACTGCGCCCACCAGCCCGCGCCATCCAGCGAGGCCGCCTCGTAGAGCGTGCTCGGAATCGACTGCAGGCCCGCCAGCCAGAGGATCATGCCGCCGCCCGCGCCCCACAGTCCCATGACGATCAGGCCCGGCTTCGCCCACGAAGGCACGGCCAGCCAGCCCGGCGGCGGAATATGGAACCAGGCGGAGAGGGTCGCCTGCCAGGCCGCATTGATGAGGCCGCGGTTGGGATCGGAGTTCAGAATGAAGCTCCACAAGACCGAGGTCGCCACGACCGGGACGATGCTCGGCATGTAGAAGAAGGTCCGGTACCAGCGCTGGCCGCGTAGATCCGTATTCAAGAGCAGCGCCATCGCCAGGCTGGTCATCATGCCGAGCGGGATGCCGATGACGGCCAGATAGGCAGCGTTATAAAGACTCTTCAGAATGAGCGGGCGGTCCATCGTGCCGAGCGCCACGTAGTTCGACAGCCCCGCCCAGCGCGCCGGGTGCAGCACGTCGTAGTCGCAGAAAGAGAGCACCAGCGACGCCAGAATCGGTCCCGCCGTGAACACCAGGAACCCGATCACCCAGGGCAGGACGAACAGAAAGCCCGAGCGCGCCTCGGACCGTGCCTGCGCCCCGCGCGCTTTCATCCAGCGCGCCGCCCCTACCCCCAGCGCGAGAAACCCGGCCAGCGCCAGCAGCGCGAGACCGGCCGCCACCGCCCCGGACGGCAGCAAGGGATGCCGGTCGCGCGTGTAGACCGCGTCCAGCTCCAGATTCACCACTTTCTGCGCGGCGGCCAGCGACTGCTCCGGCGTCTGCGTATGCCGCAGCGCCCGATCGACCGCGCGCACCTGCTCGTCCCAGAGCCGCTGGCCCACGAAGGTGACCGGACGGAACTTGGTGAACGGCAGCAGGTCCATGCAGAGCTGCCGGGCGCGCAGGAATCGCGGCGGCAGGGTGTTCTTATACGCGGCGAAGACGACCTTATTGGCCTGAACGTTGGCGAACAGCCGGGGCACGTACTGCCGGTTCAGGCTGTGCGTGTAGGCGGCCTGCGCCCGCGCGCCGATCAGCGCCGCCTCCGGTGAATTCATCCACTGGATGAACTCCCAGGCCTCGCGAACGTGGCGCGCCCCGCGCGGAATGGCGAACGAGAAGCCGCCCGACCAGGTCACCCACGTCGGATCGCGCTTAAAAAGGCCCTCGTGATGCAGCCGCTCCGCCGGAACCGGCGCCGGGCAGACCCCGAAGTCGAGGTCCGGCTTGTAGCGGGCGATGCTATTGAGGAACCCGTCGGTATCGACCCGCATGGCGAGCTTGCCCAATATAAACGGGTCCTGCGCGTTGTCGCCGAAGCCGCCCGCAAAGGCGTTGACCGCGTCCACGCCGCCGAGCGCATCGTACCAGGAGACCAGGGCCGTGAGCGCCTGGACCGTCTGCGGGTTGTCCAGCGTGCAGTGGCGGCCGTCGGGCGACATGGCCTCGCCGTCCTCCTGCCACGACCACAAATAGAGCCAGCCCTGGCTGAAGAGCGGCACGAAGCCAAGATTCTCGAAGCCGCCGCTCGGGGCGCGCTTCGTGAGCTGTTTGGCGTCCGCGATCAGCTCATCCCAGGTCTGCGGCGGCCGGTCCGGATTCAGCCCGGCCTCCCGAAACAAGGCGCGGTTGTAGTAAAGAACGCGGTCGTCCGTAGTGTCCGGAATGGCGTAGACGTGGCCCTGATAGATCGTCTCCGCCCACGTGGCGGGCACGTAATCTTTCTGGCGGACGGCCAGCGGATCGTTCGAGCGGGCATCGGCGGCGAGCAGATCGTCGAGCGGGCGGAAGGTGTCCCGACTGGCCCAGTCGCCGATGGTGAAGCGGTCCTGGCGCACCAGGTCGGGAGGCACGCCGCCGACAATGGCGGTCATTAGCTTCTGCGGGTTCATGGCGCCCGCGCCCATCGAGAGCACGGCGACCTCGATTTCGGGATGGCGCTGCTCGAAAGCAGCGATCTTGGCGTCCATGTCCTTGGTTTCGGAGCTGGACTCCATGCCCCAGACCACCAGCCGAACCCGATCCGCCCTCGCCGGCCCTAAACCCAGCACGCCTAGCAGCACGACCAGAAGGCAGGTTAGAAGCGGGCCACCTGGCCTTCCGCCGACCGGCAAGAAGCGTTTTCGGGAATTTTTTAACATGGAAAGTCGTGCTCCTGACACCTTTAAAAGCGTTTCGTGCCTACTTACCGTTTAGATTACCCCAGCAGGAGAACGAGTCAGCTCTCTAGGCGCCGAAGAAGTTATAGGTCCGCATGTGCCATAGCAGGCTCAGCAAGGCCCACATACTCCCGACGACGCAATCGCCCAGAATCAGCCCCAGGAAGAACGGCAGAAAGCGGCGATAGGCGCGCAGCCCGCCATAACGCAGCGCCGATCCTTTGAGCAGCCAGGCGATGAGCAGCGGCATCCATACCAGGTGGATCGCCCAGGAGGAGGAGACCGCATAGCCAATGGGATGCAGGGGGAAACCGAAGAACCGCATGCGCAGGCTGAAGAGTCCTATCGTGACGAGCGCGCTGAACCCCATCGCGGTGACCGCTCCGAAGTTGGGCCGCCTTGCCAGGGTTCCGTCCGTCCAGTTTGCCATGCGCTCGAAACTCTCCTGCGCCATCCAGTAGCCTTCACTGAACTTTCCCGCCGCTCCCAGATGATAGGCCTGATGCTCGAACGCCCAGAAGCTGCTCAGCGTCCCCAAAACCGTAGCCAGCAGGATCGCGCCGAACATCCGGCGCATGTCTATCTGCCGCAGTTTCGCCATCTGCAGGCCCTCCAGGCCGATCGGCATGGTATCGCTGCGATGCGCACGGGTGAAGCTGTAACTGAACGTGAAGAAGGCCAGGTCATGCGACTGCAGCGGCGTGGTCCCCAGCGCCCGCGGCAGCATATTGTCCGGCCCCATAAAATGGAAATCGTGGACCGGCGAGCCCAGCTCCGCGCGAATCCTTGTGACGACCACCAGCATCGGCAGATAGAGCGCCAGAAAGGCCGCGGCGACCCACCAGGCTACGCCGGCGGCCCGGCAGAAACCCAGCAATGCCAACACACCGATCCCCAGGCCGATCAGCGCCCATCGCTCGCTCAGGGCTTCCGGAGCCTGCGGAGTGTCCGGGTCCTCCGAAGCGCGAGGAGACGGCCTGCGCCAGGCGCGCCGCCAGATATCGGCGAGATAACGGCGCCCCGTCCAGAGATACACCGCGAACAGGCCCATGGCCGCGCCAAAGCCCTGCTCCTTAATGAACGGAAAATCCGGAGTAGCGTCCCAACCCTCCGCACTGGAGATGACCACCTGCGCCTTCCAGAGCAGGAAGAAGAACCAGCAGCTAAACAGCAGATCGAGCGGCAGCAGGAATCCCAGGCCGATCACCAGAGGATAGAAGGTGATGGGAAACCAGTCGATGGCCTTCCAGGGCTTGGCGGTAAAGAGCGGCTTGAGGTCCGTGATGCCGATAGGCAGCATCGGCAGGGAGGGATAGAGGAAGGCGATCCCGTTCCACAGCCCTAGCAGCGCCGCGACCGCAAATCCGGCCCACATCAACCGATTGGCAAAGAAGACGGCGCCGGCGCCCTCCTCGGTCATCTCGATGGGCAGCCAGACGATGGGGAAGGTCAGCCGTTCCCGGTCCGCCCATTGCCGGCGGATCAGCACGTTGGTACACTGCGCCACCAATAGCAGCAGCGTGATGAAAAGAGTCCAGCACAGAATCGGCGTGATCCAGGCGCGCAGCACAGCCACCTGATAGAAACTGGAGTTGCCGAGGTAGTGACCACGCAGAATCGCCCGGTCCCGCACCACCAGCCAGGAGGGAAAAGCGCCCAGAAACGCATCCCAATGGCTGGTGGGACCGAACCAGGCGCCATGCGGAATGATCTCCGTCAGGATAGGAATGCCGTCCGATCCCGCCAGGCCGGTCGCGATGGCGAGCATGGTATAGAGCGTAAGCAGTTCCCCCTGCGAGAAGGCAAAACGCGGCGCGAATCGCTTCAGCCCCGCGTTGACGCCGGCCAGCAGGAACAACACGAACACGACGTTGGCGAACAGGGAGATCGTGGAAGGATACGGGCCGAACATCACCCGCTCCAGTTGAATGATCCAGAAGCTGGTCAAGGGAATCAGCAGCCCGCCCAGAAGAAGCACGCGTATCGTGATCCCCGGCTGCCTGCGGGAAGAGCGCGCCGGCAAGGAGCGGGACGAAAGAGGTTGAGGTGGCGGGTCTGGAGGTGACATCATCCGGCTGTTCTGGCTCTACGCTGGAGTTTCCTCCTCCATCGCCGAGCAAAAGAAAAGGCCGGGAGGGGGTCGTCAATACGCATCTCAAGGTCATCCCTCGTGCTCTCGCGCGGCAAGCAACGCAAAGAGCTTCCGGTATTCCCCGGCATCCAATCCGCCGCTTTCGGGTCTCGCCCCCACCGGCAAAAAGCAAGTGCTAATAATGGCAGGAATCCGTCATTCAGAAGCGAATTATAGATTTCAAGCAGCTTCGGCTCAACGCCGTTTGAGAAAAAAGGGCTGGAAGGCTGCTTATTCAGCATCCCCCTCGTGCCCGGCTGATGCCGTTTCCCATCACGATCCTTGAAGATCAGCGGGCGGAAAGGAAAGCGAGCATGCGATCTCTCTCTCGTGTCACGATGGGCGTTCTTGCCCTGCTCCTGGCAGCGCCATCACTTCCCACCCTGGCGCAAGGCTATCGAGTCGGCCATGTGATCGTCCCCGCAAGCAGTATCGAAAGGGCGGAGGACGCGGGCCTGCGCGCGCACACCAACATCGTCCTGGTCGATCCGGCCAGCGGGTTCCATCCGGACGGCGGATTGGGGCCGGCCGGCGGCATGACTCCGGCGCAGATGCGCTCGTTCTACAATCTGCCGTCTTCCGGCGGCAGCCAGATCGTCGCCATCGTAGACGCCTATCACGATGCCACCGCCCTCAATGATTTCAACACCTTCTCCAGCCAGTTCGGCCTGCCCACGGAGACTTCCACGAATGTGACCGCCTCCACCAATAAGGTCTTCCAGGTCGTCTATGCCGGCGGCAGCCAGCCTCCCCAGGATTCGAGCGGCGGCTGGGAGCTGGAAGAGTCCTTAGATATCGAATGGGCGCACGCCATGGCTCCCAGTGCCAAAATCGTGCTCGTCGAAGCCAACTCCAACAGTTTCACCGATCTATTCAATGCGGTGAGCGTGGCGACCAGCTTCACCGATGCCAACGGACTTTCTACGAAGGAAGCTTCCATGAGCTGGTCCAGCGGCGAGTTCTCCGGCGAAACCAGCTACGACAGCTACTTCACCAGCGGCAGCGTCGTCTACTTTGCCTCCACCGGCGACAGCGGCGCACCGGCCGGCTATCCGAGCACCTCGCCCTACGTGGTCGCTGCCGGCGGCACGACGGTCACCACCAACAGCAGCGGCAATTTTGTCAGTGAAAGCGCCTGGTCCAGCGGGGGCGGCGGACCCAGCACGCAGGAGGCGCGTCCCTCCTTCCAGAACGCGATCCAGAGCATCGTCGGCTCGTTCCGTGGAACGCCCGACATCTCCTACGATGCCGATCCTAACTCCGGCGCTTCCGTCTACGACACCACGCCTTATAACGGATTTACCTACGGCTGGCTTGAGGTCGGCGGCACGAGCTGGTCTTCGCCCGCGCTGGCCGGCATCATGAATCTGGCGAATACGAGCGCCGGCACGTTCGCCGCCGGAACGCAGGCAGAGCTGACGACCATCTACAGCAACCTGGGTACCTCTAACTTCCGCGACATCACTACCGGCAACAACGGCTATGCCGCGGCAGCAGGCTGGGACTTCGCCACCGGCGTCGGCACCGTGCAGGGGCTGAGCGGCCTCAATGGCGCCAGCAGCTCCGCGCCGGTGATCTCCAGCCTCTCTCCCAGTTCCGCGACGGCCGGCGGCGCAGCCTTCACGCTCACGGTGAACGGCAGCAACTTCGTCAACGGCGCGACCGTCGACTGGAACGGATCGGCATTAACCACTTCCTTCGTCTCCGCCAGCCAGTTGACCGCTTCCGTGCCTTCCAGTGACATCGCCACGGCCGGCAGCGCCAGCGTCACCGTTACGGAGAGCGGCCAGACCTCCAACACGGCCACCTTCACCATCAACAACCCGGTCCCGACCACGACCAGCCTCTCGCCCAGCTCGATCGCCGCCGGAAGCGCCCAGTTCACCCTGACGGTCAACGGCGCCAACTTCGTCAGCGCCTCGACGGTCGACTGGAACGGCACGGCGCTCTCGACCACTTTCGTTTCCAGCACCCAACTGACGGCCATCGTGCCGACCTCGGATGTCGCTACGGCGGGAACCGCCAACGTCACCGTGGTCAATCCGGGACCGGGTGGCGGCACGTCCAACGCCCAGACCTTCACCATCACGAGCAACAACCCCGCGCCGGCGCTCAGCTCCATCAGCCCGTCGTCGTGCCGGGCGGGAAGCGCAACCTTCACGCTCACCTGCACGGGCAGCAACTTCATCAGCAGCTCGACGGTCCGCTGGACGGCAGGGGGCACGACGACCGTGCTCACGACCACCTATGTGTCCGGAACGACCTTGACGGCCGTGGTTCCCAGCTCTCTGGTCGCCAACCGGGGTACGGCCAGCGTTACCGTGGTCAATCCGGCGCCCGGAGGCGGCACATCCGGGGCGCTGACATTCACCATCAAGAAACACTAGCCGAACACGTTCTAAAGCCGGGCCGATAAACGACCCGGCTTTAAATTCGCCCGTCCTCCGGACGGACCTCACCCCCTTAATCCCCCTCTCCTTCGTAAGGAGAGGGGGAAATTAAGACGCAGCAAGCAGCGCCCCTACAAAAACCTTCCCTCGCCCCTTGTGAGAGGGTTAGGAGTTAAGATGCTTGCCGAACCACTCCAGGTTCGTCTCCATCACCTTGAGCATCATCTTCGGCTCGACCGGCCCGTGCGGCTGGCGGGGCAGCACGAGCATGCGCGTCTCCACCCCCTGCATGCGAAGCGCGTTGTAAAGCTCGTAGCCCTGTGAGATAGGCACGCGCACGTCCGCTTCCGGATGCTGGATCAGCGTGGGCGTCGTGACGCCCTGGACGTTGAACATCGCCGAGTGGTCGCGGTAGATGTCCGGGTCGTCCCAGGGCTGCGCGCCGAAGTAGTCGGGCAGGAAGCCGGGGATGTCGGCAGTGCCGGTGAAGCTCATCAGGTTGGTGACGCCCGCGCCGACCGAAGCGGCCTTGAACCGCGTGGTCTGCGTGAGGATCCAGGAGGTCATGTACCCGCCGTAGCTCCAGCCCATCACGCCCAGGCGGTCGGGATCGGCCACGCCCATTTCGATGACCTTATCCACGCCGCGCATCAAGTCCTGATAGTCGCCGCCACCCCAGTCTTTCTTATTGGCGAATCGGAACTCCTTGCCGTAGCCGGACGAGCCGCGCGGATTGCAGCGCAGCACCGCGTAGCCGCGCGCCGCGAACGTGGCAGCCGGGTAGAGCATGGGCGCGCCGAGGAAGTTCTGCTGGAACACGCCCGCCGGCCCGCCGTGGATCACCAGCAGCAGCGGCACGCGCTGGCCCGGCTCGTAGCCCACCGAATAAGTGAGCAGCCCCTCGATCTCCAGCCCGCCGGCGCTCGGCCAGCGCAGGACCTCCGTTTTGCCCACAGGCAGTGGCGGCAGGCCGGCGTTCTCGCGGCTGATCTGAACGGGCGCGAAGCGGCTTGCCGGCGTGACGCAGGCTTCTACAGGTATCTCCAGGGCCTGGCGCGTAAAGCCAAATGCGTTCCGCGAGAAGTTGAGCGAAAACTCCCACTCCAGCCCCTCGCCGAAGTTTAACTCCGTCACGGCGCCCGTCTCCACGTCCATTGCGCACAGGCGCGTATGCGTGCCGTGCGCCTCGCTGAAGTAGATCCGCTTGCCGTCCGCCGACCAGCCCACCAGACCCGGCTGCCCATCGTGCGTCGGGCCGAGCGGCCGGGGCGTGCCACCCTCCGTCGGAACGACGTGGATCGTGCTGTGAAAAGCCCAATTGGGTGGGTCGTCGCTGATGTCCAGGGCGATCCATTTCCCGTCGGGCGAATAGTGCGGCTGCGACTCCGCCGCCGAGGTCGCGGCCAGAGGCCGTATCTCCCCGGTCGTTACGTTGACGATGGAGACGTCGGCAGTGGGCCAGTCGTTCTCGCTCGGCGTCTTCTGGTGGGAGAAGGCGATCTCTTTGCCGTCCGGCGACCAGTCGAACGACCCTGCGACGTGCATGATGGCGGGCGTGAGCAGGCGCGGCTCACGCTTTCCGGCCAAATCCTTTTCGACCGGCAGCAGATAGAGCCGGTTGCGCTTGTGGTTCTCATTCACCCAGCGCCAGTCGTCCTTGCCCTTGTCGCGCTTCTCTTCCGTCTCGTCCTTCGTCTCCGGCATCACGAAGGCGATCCAACGGCCGTCCGGCGACCAGGCGAAGCCGCCTATGTCGGCCTTCGCGTCCGTGAGCTTCTCCGCCTCGCCGCCATCGGCGCGCATTCGGTAGAGGTTAAACTTTTCTGCGCGATTGGATGTGAAGGCGATCCAGCGCCCGTCCGGCGACCACTGCGGGTCGCGCGAGGACTTGTCATCGAAGGTGGCCTGAAAGGAAGCGCCGCCGTCCGCGTTCGCCAGATGGATCTGCGTCACGTACTCGCTCTTCTCGTCGGTCATCACTGCCGTCGTGACCGTATAGGCTACGCGCTTGCCGTCCGGCGAGGGCCGTACCTGCCCGACGCCTTTGACCTGTAAGCTCAGTTGCGGCGTCCAGACGCCGGGCCGCCAGTAGTCGCCGTGCGGGTAGCGATAGGTGGCAAGCTCCTCGCCGGGCAGCAGGGAGACCGTGTCGTAGGGGGCGGGCGGCTCGTAGGCGTAAGGAACTTCGTCTTGAGGAAGATAGTCCGCCGCCTTGCGTCTGGCGATGCAGGCCAGCAGCTCTTTCTGCTTGAGGGGGATGTAGGCGGGGACGTGCGGCCCCAGCGCCTCCTCGACGTGGGCGGGGCGAAACTCGTAGTAGATCACGCGGCGCAGCTTCTCGGAGTCGTTGGCCGGGGAGCCGTGGACGAGAAGAATGTTGTGGAAGAGCACGTCGCCCGGCTGCATTAAGGCCGGGACGGCTTCCGGCAGCGCGAACTCCGCGCGGCTTGCCGGCTCTTTGGACTGCGCCGCCAGCCACTCCCGCGTCCGCTCCTCGCTCCAGAGGTGGCTGCCGGGAATCACCCAGACGCAGGTGTCCTCATCGGCTTCGTCCAGATAGAAATCGACGTTAAAGATCGGCCGATCGCCGACGCATCCGGTGCCCGCGTCCCGGTGCCAGGGCACGACGATGCCTTCGCCCGGCAGCTTGAGGACCATCGCGTCCCAGGTGGGGATCAGGTCCTTGCCCATGAGCATTTCGGTCGAGCGCAGGATGAACGGGTTGCCGAGCAGGACCTTGCACGCCTCGCGCTTATCGACGACGTACTCGATGCGCCGTAATACCGGCCGGCCGCTGCGGTGGCCGGTCCCGTACATATAGTCCGGATCGTCGCGGACGGTAGCGCGGCCATATTCGGTCAGCTCGTCCATCGCCGCGCGCACGCGCCGCAGCTCCTCCTCTTCCAGCGCCCCCCGCACGATCAGATAGCCGTTCTCCAGGAAAAACTGCTTCTCTTCTTCGCTGATAGCCAGCCGCCGCATCGCCGTCTCCTCCTCGCCTAGTGCTGCCTATCAAATTGGCAATCCGGCGGCCTCTTTCCTCCCTTCATAAAGCCTGGTATGATCCTCTCGGGTTACTGTCTAAATCTTGTGTTGCCATTCAATGGGTATATTCCACCAGCAGGTCGGCGACGACTTTGAACGATGGCGTCAGATCATCCAAACGAAACATACAGATACGCTCTGTATCCGGCATGTATTCGGCTGCCGAGCCGGGCGTCAGTTTGAGCAGCCGGGTGCGCATGACGAGCTGGTGGTTCCAAAACCAGACCCGATCGACAAACCGCTTCTGGGCGTCTTCGGGAACGAGCTGCAGCGCCCATTTATGGGCGGCCTGCATGAGGAGCAGGTGGATAGCAGATCGGTCTGGAGAGCGGGCATCATTCATGGCTACCATAGCGGCAAGCGCTCTGCCATCCTCCGCAATGGCGCCCTCATATCCCTCCATAGGAAAATAACTCTCACCGCCATGGATACCCAGGGAGACAAACGGATATTTCCGGCCGGCGGCCTGGATACGTTTTTCTGCCGTATCGATTCGATGCTGGGCGGCCCTGCTCAATATCAGCGCCTCGGGATAGTCCGTGTCCGCTTGAACTCGGCGTTCGGATCCTTTCCAGGCGGGCCCGGAGAGCGAAAAGAGAGATCTGGAGCTATCGCCTCGGTCCGGAAACCGGACGAAGTTCAGCCTGTTATCGCTACGCCAGCGAAACCAGTCCATATTGGCCCATCCATGCTGCTGCATTTGATAGGCGATCCGATGGTTTGCCATATTTAAGACCGTCAGGATGAGAAGGTTATCCTTCAGCGGATACCCGGGATCGCTGTTATCCGTGCCTATGGCGAGCCAGGTTCCCTGCGGAGAGAGGACGGCTCGCTGCAGCGTCTGGCCTTCCAGGTGATCTCGTTCCAGATTGAGTATGGGATCGTCTGCGGTCAGAGCAAAATGCACTCCGTCAGCCTGCGCGAAATGAAGAAGATGGATCTGCGTGCCGGTGTGCCGCAGGACATAAAACGTGGCAGATGTTCCCACAGGCCGCGAAGAGAGCGATTCTTTCTCCTCGCGCGCCCCTGCCTGCTGTAACGCCTGCACGATCTCCTGGCGTCCTCTGGCATAAGTCAGGGCTGTCCAGCCATCTTTATCTTTCGCATGGACAACAGCGCCATGACGAAGCAACATCCGCACGATGTCTACGCTTCCGTAGTCCGCCGCCTGCATTAAGGGGGTCTTGCCCTCTTTATCCCTGGCAGCGATGTTTGCGCCGCGCTCCAACAGCAGGCGAACGATGTCGAGGGATTGATCTGACTCATTCAGATTGCCCGCCGGTTTGCCAGCAGCCGCAAGCATTAGAGCGGCCCGGCCCGCTCCATCCTGCTCCTCGATATCCGCTCCTTTATCCAACAAGGCGCGAACGACCTCGACGTTATCAGATTGAATGGCCCACTTGAGGACCGGCCATCCCTCGTTATCTTTCACATTCGGGTCGGCGCCCCTCTCCAGCAGAAGGCGCACGCTATCCAGGCTTCCCCTCTGTGCGGTCCACATCAAGGCGGTCACGCCGCTCTTGTCCCTGGCCTTCACATCAGCCCCATGCTGCACGAGAAGGGAAATATCGCTTTGAATGCTTTCATCTTTCTGTTGCGGACGGATATATGTCCCATAAGCTGCGCGTAGCAATGGCGTCCAGCCATCCTTGTCGCGCACGTTGACCCTCGTGCCACGATCGAGAAGAAGCCGGATGTTATCGGTCTGGTTCAGGAAGGCTGCGCTCAGGAGCGGGGTATCGCCGTCCCTGTCTCTTGCATTGACGTCAGCGCCGTGATCCAGCAATAAGCGAACGATGGCAGGGCTGCCTATCTGTACCGCCTCCATTAAGGCCGTCCGGCCATCCCGATCCGCGCTATTGACGTTAACTCCGCGCTCCAGCGCCATCTTGACGATCTTGAAAGCTTCCTCTCCAGGATCGGCATTGAAGGGCGGGCCGAACGGAAGCATGGCAGCCGCTATGAGAACGGTTCTTCCCCGGTTATCTCGGGCATAGACATTGGCGCCGCGTTCTATAAAGAGCGTCACAGCATCCAGGTGTTCATTGGCAGCAGCCTCCATCAAAGGCGTCCAGCCGCTTTTATCGCCGGCGTTGATATTAGCGCCGTGATTCAACAGGAATCGGATCGACCCCGTTTGACCGATACGCGCCGCCAGCAGCAACGCCGTTTCGCCGGTAGGGCTGCGCGCATTGACGTCCGCGCCCTGCTCCACCAGCAACGAGATAATATCGGCTTTTCCCTCGCTCGCAGCCGCAATCAACGGTGTATAGCCGGAGTCATCCCTGGTGTTCACATCGGCGCCATCATCCAATAAGAGGCGGGCGAGGTCCACGTTCCCGCTTATTGCGGCCACCGCTAGAGGCGTACGGCCATCCTTCGTTCTGGCATCAACTCTGGCACCTCTAGCCAGCAAGAGCTTCTCCAGAATAGTATCGTCACTAAAGGCCGCCTTGCATAAAGCGGTCTCCCCGTCTCGATCCCTCGCATTTACATTCGCGCCATGCATAAGGAGGAGTTGGGCGATTTCCGTATGATGCTCTGCTTCGGCTAGAATCAACGGCGTTCCGCTTATCGAATAGCCGTCATCGCCCCAGGCATTGACGTCCGCGCCGCGATCCAGCAGAAGCTTAACAAGGGCCACGTTTCCCTCTTTTGCGGCCAGCATCAGGGCTGTTGGCGGATGCGGAGATCGGGCGCGTTCCCACTTATTTTCCGGTATATCGCGGGCATTGGGGCTCGCTCCCTGATCGAGCAAGGTTCTGGCAGCGGCGACATCTGCCTTCTGGATCGCAGCTATAAGGGCAGCATCCAGCCGGTTCGGCTGCTGAGCGGCCCCAACAGTCTGCCACAGGAACATCAGGAAGAGGGGAAGCGTCAGACGGGAGAGCTTACGGCTTACTATGCCCATGATGGCTCCTTCACTGCCGATAAGACGAATTCAGGCGTTGGAGCGTTACCTTCTCAAAACCCGATTCCTGTTCTGCATCCACGCGAGGCGCGTAGCCCAGGGCTTGATAGGCCAGCATAAAAGCCTCTATCTCCCGGCTTACCACGTATATCCCTGCTCCCTTGCCCACTGCAACCAGGCTTCACGCATCTTTTGATGCTGTCCCTTCTGCTCCGGCGGCACAGGGTTCGCACCAGTAATACAACTTAAGGCCCAATACCAATGATCCGATCCTTGATCCAACTCTCGCAAAATGAATGGCAGGGCTGCTGGCCCCATGCCAATGATCTGTTGATAGGCCGGGTGCATCGCGATGGCCGTCGTGGAGGAAAGAAATCGAGTCGCGGCACGCCATTGAGCCGTGAGTTCCTCAAAGCGTTTACGCAGAGTTGTCTCCTCAGTCTGAGTAAGCCGGTGTAAGTCAAAGGCAGGTTCACTCATAGCAATCCCTTTCCAGGTTTGTCTGCCGATATGGTACCCTATCCCGAATAGGCCATATAAATCATTATCCACGAAGGAGAGGAATTACTGTGCGCCGAGGCGCTTGAGGCCGGCGGCGGCATCCGTATCATCCGGGTTGAGCTTGAGGGCTTCCTTGAACTGGCCGATGGCCTCTGCTTTGCGGCCCTGCTTCTCGTAGATGGCGGCGATATCGTCGCGGATTTGGGCGCGCATGGCTTCCGGATAGTCCGTATGCTGAAGCAGTTCGGTATAGAGCGGCAGCGCCTCGCTTTCCTTTCCCGTCTGTACGAGCATCTTAGCCAGCCCCGCCGACACCAGGAAGTCGTTCGGGTCGGCTTTGTGCGCCTCCTGTAGCTGCGCGATGGCCTGCGGCAGCTTGCCCTGCTGTACGTAGCGCTGCGCCAGCAGGCGCCGCAAGCCCACGCGCTGGCTCACCGATAGGGCTGGCCGGGCGATCATCTGCTCGAAGAGCGCGTTGGCCTCCTCCGGCTTGTTGTTGCGATCCAGCTCGGCTGCCAGCGTGGTCTGCGCGTCCAGGTCGTCGGGATGGGCGGCGGCGATCTGGCGGAAGACTTCCAGAGCCTCGGCGTTGCGGTCTTTGCGCGCCAGCAGCGTCGCGTACGCCTCTTGAAGCGAGCGCTGATCTTTGTGCTTGTCCACGATGCCCTTGACGACAGCCCAGCCGGCCTCCTCGCGCTTCTGGCGCGTGTACGCGTCGATGAGAGCGGCCATCAGGGTGGCGTTATCGGGCGTCTTCTCCAGGCGGGCCTGCAGCCAGGCCAGATAGGCGTCCGGCTTGCCCTCCAGCTCATAGATTCGCGCCAGATCCGCATAGGTCTGGTACGTCTCCGGCGTGCGATCGATCTCCTTTTCGTAGAGCGCCCGCGCGTCATCGTAACGCTTCAGGCGGCTCAGCACGATCGCCTTGCGGTCCTGCGCCCAGCCGGCGCTCGGATCGCGCTTGAGCAGGGTGTCGTACGCGGCCAGCGCTTTCTCATCCTGGCCCGACTGCTCGTAGATCTGGGCCATCGGCCCGTAGATGCGGCTATCGTTGGGATCGGCGCTGGGATTGCTGCGCTCCAGTTGCTCGTATTCCGCCAGCGCCTTGTCGAGCATGTTGTGACGCCGGTAGAGCTCGGCGGCCTTTATCCGCTCGCCCAGTGGGTCCTCGGCCCGCGTCGCTGCCTGACGGTAGGCGTCGGCGGCCGGCTCGAAACGGCCCTGCGCCTCGTCGATGCGGGCGATCTCGTCGTAGGGCGTGGGGTCTTTGGGCAGCGCCTGCGCCATCGCCTGGTATTCCTGGAGGGCCTTGTCCGGCTGTTTGGCCTTCTCGTAGAGGCGGGCGATCGCCTGATAGGTCTTGGGATCCTCGGAATGGCCGGACGGCCCGGCCGCAGCGGCCTCCTTAGCCTGCACTTTGCTCCACCAGGAGATCGCCTCGTCGGTCTTCCCCTCGGCATCCGCCAGGTCCGCCAGACCGCGCATGGCGTCCAACTGCTCAGCCTGAATCGCGGCGGTCACCATCGGGCGCGCCTTCGGATCGGGCACATCCGCGCCGGTGGCATCGAGCGCCAGGACCGCGCTGAACTGCGCCCGCGCCTCATCCCGGCGCTTGAGCAGCGCCAGATCCTGCCCCAGGGCGACCATCGCATTGCCGTCTTTGGGCTGCCGGGCCAGCAGCGCTTTCCACTCGGCGGCGGCCTCCTCGTATTTTGTCTCCGCCTCCAGGATGCGCGCCGCGCCCATATAGGAGTTGGGATCGTCCGGACGGCGCTGGCGGTATGCATGCCAGGTTTCCAGGACCTTGCCGGCATCGTGCTGCATCGTGTAGACGCGCGCCATCTGGCGATACGGCTCGATATTGTCGGGGTCGGCGGCCTGGTGGCGCTTATAGATAGCCAGCGCCTCCACGTAGCGGCCGGCCCGCTCGTACAGATTGCCCAGCTCGTTCTCCAGTGGAATATTGATGGGCTTGAGGGCGATGGCCTGCTTGTAGTGCGCCTCCGCCTGCTTCAGCTCCGCGCTCCGCTGGTTGGTGTCGATCAGCGTGAAGGCGTCCTGCGTCTCGCTGAACGCCAGACCCGCCAGGGCGCGCCCGTCTTTCGGGGCGAGCTTCAGCGCGGACGTGAAGTTGCGTTTGGCGGCGGGGAAGTTCAGGATGGCATCGTAGAGCTGGCCGAGATTGAGATAGGCCGCCTCGTTGTTGGGAGCCACCCGGATCACGTCCAGGTAGGCAGAGATCGCCTCCTGAATATGGGCCAGCCGCTGCAGCAGCATGGCATCGTTGAACAGCGCGATGGGATTGTGCGGCTCTTTTTTCAACGCCGCCTGATAGACGGCCAGCGCGCCGGGATAGTCCTTGAGCTGTGTTTTCAAGTCCCCGATATAGAGCAACGCCGCCGTCAGATCCGGCGCGAGCGTGTGGACCTTTTCGGCGACGGCCAGGGCCTGCCGGAACTTGTGGCGGCGTCCCAGGATGATGGCATAGTCGAACTGGGCCTGCGCGTTCGTGGGCGCCAGACGCGTGGAGGCGGCATATTCGGTCTCGGCCGTGGCATTATCGCCGCGCACGGCGGCGGCGGTCCCCAGCACGAAGTGGGCGGGAGCGGCCAGATTGGCCGGGGGCGACAACGCCAGCGCCTTTCTGGCGTAGCGCTCGGCCTCCGCGAAGCGGCGCTGCCCGCTGGTCAGGGTCGCCAGGCCGATGTACGCGCGGACATTCTTCGGATCGGCGGCGACGATATGCTGCAGCGCATCCTCCAGGCCTTTCCGGTCGCCCTGAAATTCATAAAGGGACGTCAGATTCTGATAAGCCGGCAGCGTCTGCTGCGGGGTCATGTGCGCCGCCGCGGCCAGGCGCAAAAACTGCTGATAAGCCGGGATCGCCTCTTTGACTTTACCGGCCTTGTGCAGCGCCACAGCGCGCATAAACTGCGCCGCCGCTTTTTGCACCTCAGGCGGCACGGTGGGCCGGACGATCACCGGAGCGCTTTTACTCGCCTTGCTATTTGCCGGCGGCGCGGCGTGCGCCGGCGCGCCCGTTCCCTGAGCGAGAAGGCAAGCCGGCGCAGCTATCAAGAACAGCGCGGTCGCTCCATAGAGCAGCGATCGCGAAGAACCTACGAACATAACGGATGCTCTCCATAGGAATTTACCGGGGGTTAATCTGATTCTAACCGCAGGAAAGCCGAAAGTCAAGGTTAATAGGCCCCCACCCCCTTCCCCTCCCCCAATTCTAGGGGAGGGGGGACTAGGCTGTTCTCTTGTATCTTTCTCTAAAGCTTCTCTTGCTTGCAAGCAGAAGCCACCGCAGCAATTTCCCTAAGAGGCGAGGAGGAGGGCTTTTTAATCGCATCTCCCCTCACTACCACGAATTCCATCTCACCTAAGCGGCGAAGGGGAGCTATAATGTTTAGTTTCTGCCTCTGCCTGGAGGCAAGAGGGCTTTAGCAAGCAGTATTCGCTTCCAATTTAGTCCCCCCTCCCCTAAAATTGGGGGAGGGGAAGGGGGTGGGGGCCTTCGTTGCAAAAACTGCGGAAACGATGGATAATAGCAATAATCTCGCTATGAGAACTTCCTGGGTTCGCGCATATCTTGACAGCCATTCAATAGCAGGCGGCAACTCTCTTGGTGGAGCCTTCCCGCCTGAGGGGTTTTAAAGGACCCTGTAGGAGTATTGCAAGGATGAACCTCCACCGACAGCGCCTTCACGGCGCGTTCCTCGCGGCGCTCGCCGCCCTCTCTCTCGGCGTATCGGCCACGATGGCCCTGGCTGCGCCGCCCAAGCCTTCCGGCCAGGCCGGCAAGGCAAAGGCCGCCCATTCGCATTCCAACGCGCTCGATCCGGAGATGCAGGCCGCCCTCCAGTCGGCGCCATCGGCCAGCCAGTGGCCCAACAGCGACTATGCGCGCCTGATCGACATCGGCGATGTCACCGTCAAGCCGGACGGCACCGTCGTCGCCACTTACCGGGAGACCTACAAGCTGTTCAACGAGCGTGCGCGCACGCTGGCGGAGGTCGACCTGCCCTACAACTCCAGCTACGAAAGCCTCCACGTGGTGCAGGCGCGTACCATCAAGAAGGACGGCGCCATCGTCAACGTCAAGCCCGACGATATTCGCACCTCCTCCCCGTACAGCGAGTACCTCATGTACGATGACGCCATGGCCGTCAGCTTCTCTATGCCCGCCGTCGAGGACGACTGCATCATCGACTACACCTGGCAGGAGATCACCCGCCCGCTCCTCATGCCCGGCCAGTTCTGGGCCAACTGGTACTTCTCCGGCCCGGAGCCGGTGCGCATGAGCCGCTACACGCTGCACGTACCCGCCGACAAGCCCATCAAGTACAAGATCGCGAACGACGACGCGCTCAAGCCTGCCATCACGACCTCCGCAGACGGGCGCACGAAGACCTATACCTGGGAGTGCAAGGACCTCAAGCCGCTGGAGATCGAGCCGTCTATGCCGCCCATCAAGGACGTGCAGGTCTGGATGCAGGTCTCCTCGCTCAACGCCTGGCAGGATGTCGCCCACTGGTTCTGGGGGCTGGAGCAGCCCCAGGCCAAAGCCACCGACGCTATCCGCGCCACAGTCGCCAAATTGATCGCCGGTAAGCAGACCGAGGAGGAGAAGGCCCGCGCCATCTACGATTGGGTCGCCAACCATACGCGCTACGTCGGCCTGGAGTTCGGGCTGTCCGCCTTTAAGCCGCACGCCGCCAGCGAGGTCCACGACAAGCTCTACGGCGACTGCAAGGACAAGGCCACGCTGCTCATCACGATGCTGGGCCTGGCGGGCATCAAGGCGAATCCGGTGCTGCTGCACGCCGAGGAGCGGCGGCCCGTTGTGCAGGATTTGCCGACGCTCGAAGACTTCAACCATTGCATCGCCTTAGCCGACGTGGGGGGCAAGGAGGTCTGGCTGGACGCCACTGCCGAGACCTGCGCCTACGGCGACATCCCGGAAGCGGATCGCGGCGTAGAAGCGCTGGTCGTGCGCGACGGCAAGGGCACGTTCGAGACGATCCCCACCTATAATCCGGACGACAACGGCATGGACCTGGCGACCCACGTGGCCGTGCAGCCCGACGGCAGCGCGCAGACGCAGGCCGAGATCAAGATGCGCGGCAGCACCGGCCAGATGATGCGCGCCGCGGTCCGCGCCCGAACGCCGGAGCAGCGGCAGGAGATGATGCAGCACCTCACGCAGGTATTCTCCAGCGGGGCCAGCCTCAATAAATACGATCTGCCCGACGGTCTGGACAAGATCGGGCCGTTCGTCATGGACATGAACATGCGGGCGCCCAACTACGCCCGGCAGGTCGGCAAGCTGCTGCTGATCCCCGTCTCCAGCAGCTCCGGCAACGATCGCAACCCCTATGTCAAGGACAAGCGCGTCTGGCCTATCGTCCAGGACGATGCCTCCCTGACCCGCAGCCAGACCATCATTACCCTGCCGGACGGCTATTCTGTGGAGGATCTGCCATCCAACGTCGATCTCTCCTGCCCGATCCAGGAGTATCATCGAACGATCTCGCCCTCCGCCGACGGCAAGACGATCACGATCACGGACACGACTATCGAGCATCCCGGCAAAGTCGCGCCGGAGGACTACCCGAAGGTGAAATCCTACTATGATGCCATCATCAAGGCCACCGGCGACCAGATCGTGCTGAAGAAAAAATAGCCGTCCCTTTCTTAGAGGGGAGTCACAAACACAGGGAGCCGGCGGCATGCCGCCGGCTCCTTTTGCTTCTTCCGATTGGAGCGAACGCCTTAAAACCAGCGTTTCTCCACCACGTACTTCTGGTAGAAGTCCTGATCGCTGGCGACCAGGTACAGAATAGCCTGGACGAGACAGATCACTCCGATGATCGGGAGAAGGAACACCCCGATAATGACAAACATCAGCACGAAGCTGATGATTGTTGCAGCGAGGAGTGTGATGCCCATGGTGTTATTGCCCAGATAGAAGCCGTGGATTCCCAGCCCGCCGAACAAGAGCGCCAGGATCGCCGCCACGATTTTGTTTTTATCCCCGGTCGCTGCTACCGGCGCTGTGTAGGACGGTGGGGCGGTAGGAGCAGACGGCGTGTAACTCGGTGGGGGCGGCGGGGCGGTGGCAGGCGAAGGCGCTGTAGCGGGCGGCGGAGTGGATTCGACGGCGGAAGCCGGCGATATATCCAGGGGAGTGGACGATGTGTCGAGCGAGGGGCCGGAAGCGACTGCCGGCTCTTGCGATAGTGACATATCCGGGGCTGGCGTGGAGGCAGCCGCCGGCTCTGGTGGCGTAAACGCCGGAGATTCGGCGGGCGGAGCGGTATCGGCAGGCTCCGTTTGCATCGAGAGTGGACTATCGAGCCGATGGCCGCATTCCGGGCACTCGGTCGCGTCCGCAGGCACGGTGGCCTGGCATTGAGGGCATGTCCGCGTGTCGGACAGCATAGCGACGTAACCTCCTTCTTTGGATATTCCAAAGCCTCGGTTCATCCTCCAAGACACGTACCGGGCCTAGAGTTCCTTTTTTTGGATGGAAAGTCCTCCATTGCGTGCTAAAATTTTTTGCCCGCCCGATATTTACCCCTTTCGATCCGCTTCCCTTCCGAGGCCGACATTGCAAAGTTCGAGCGAATCCAGTACAATAGCATACAGGCGGTGGGACGGGCCGGACAGCCGGCGATCCCGCCGCTGTCTCTTGAGGAAGGAGGCGTTGGGCATTAGGCGTTAGGCGGTGGGACTTTTCCCAACGCCCAGGGCCCAACGCCCAACGCCCGATCTAGGGAAGGTGGTGGCAACGGTGTCTCTGCCGCAGCAGGCCCAGGCCAAACTGAATGAGATCGAGAAGCGCTACGACACGCTCATCGCGCAGATGAACGATCCCGAATTTAGCAGCGACTACCAGCGCTACATGCAGGCGGCCAAAGCCAAATCGGAGATCGAGGATGTCGCTTGCGCCTACAAGGAGTACAAGCGCACGCTCGACAACATCCAGGTGGCCGAAGAGATGGCCGAGATGGCCGAAGGCGAGGAGAAGGACTTCTTCCTGCAGGAGCTGGAGGACAACAAGCGCCAGCGCGACGAGCTGGAGGAGAAAATCCGCCTGCTGCTGCTGCCCCAAGACCCCAACGACGAGCGCAACGTCATCGTCGAGATCCGGCCGGCGGCGGGCGGCAAGGAGGCCGAGCTGTTTGCCGGCGAGCTGTTCCGCATGTACAGCCGCTACGCCGAGCGCCGCAAATGGAAAGTCGAGGTGCTGGACCTGGAGGAGACGGGCATCGGCGGAGTCGAGCGGGTGACGTTCGAGATCGAGGGCAAAGGCGCCTACAGCCAGCTCAAGTACGAAGGCGGCGTCCATCGCGTGCAGCGCGTGCCTATCACCGAATCGAGCGGGCGCATCCAGACGTCCACCGTCACCGTGGCCGTGCTGCCGGAGGCCGACGACGTGGACGTGGAGATCAGCCCGAACGACGTGAAGGAGGACATCTACCACTCCTCCAGCGCGGGCGGCCAGAACGTGCAGAAAGTCGCTACCGCCGTGCGCCTGACCCACCTGCCCACCGGTATCGTGGTCGCCTGCCAGGACGAGCGCAGCCAGTTGCAGAACAAGACCAAAGCCTGGGTGGTGCTGCGGGCGCGCCTCTACGAGCTTGAGCGGCAGCAGCAGGCGGCGGCCGTCACCAGCGCGCGCCGCTCCCAGGTCGGCTCGGGCGAGCGCTCCGAAAAGATACGCACCTACAACTTCCCGGATGGCCGCGTGACCGACCACCGGATCAATCTGACGATTCACAATGTCCCGGCGGTGCTGGACGGCGACATTCAGCCCTTCATCGATCAGCTCACCACCGCCGACCAGGCGGAGAAGCTGCGGGAGAGCACGGAAGAGGCATGATCCCCGATCTGGCGGAGGCGATCGCGACGCTGGCCGCCGCCGGGATCGAGGATCCGCGCTTCGAGGCGCAGATCCTGCTTGCCCTCGCGCTCGGCGTCTCGCGTTCTCAGGTCGTGGCCGGGCTGGCGCCGCCGCCGACCGAAGCGCAGCGGCAGGCGTTCCTCTCTCTGGTCCAGGAGCGCGCCCGCCGCGTGCCTCTGGCCTATCTGCGCGGCTCGCAGGAGTTCTACGGCCTGCCGTTTACGGTGACGCCGGAGGTGCTGATTCCCCGCCCGGAGACCGAGCTGCTGGTGGATTTTGCCCTGGAGACGCTGCGGGCGGCGGAGACGCCCTCACCCGTGCTGGCGGACGTGGGCACGGGGAGCGGCTGCATCGCCATCGCCGTGCTGGCGCACTGCCCTCCGGCCAGGGCGCTCGCCGTAGACATCTCCGCGGCGGCGCTGGCCGTGGCCGGAACCAATGCCGCGCGAAACGGCGTAACGGAACGCATACGCTTTGCACGTGCCGGCCTGCTGACCGGCCTGGCGACGGCACATTTTGATCTGGTGGTCTCCAATCCGCCCTATATCCCGACCTCGGAAATTCCGAAACTACAGGAAGAGGTGCGCGCATTCGAGCCCGAGCTGGCTCTGGATGGCGGCGCGGACGGGCTGGATTTCCACCGGGGACTTGTCACGGGCGCCATGCGGGCCTTACGGCCCGGCGGCTGGCTGGCGGTCGAAGTGGCGATGGGCCAGGCGCCGGTCGTGGCCGCGCTTTTCCGCCAGGCCGGCCTGACGTCGATCGCGATCCGGCAGGACCTGGCCGGTATCGAGCGTGTCGTAGCGGCAAAGCTGGCTCCGAAGGGTCAATGACCGGGTAAAAATCCGCTCTGGTCCGCCCTGCCGGGCGGTTGGCTGCGTAGCGGCCTGCCAGGCGGGTCGTTCACGGCCCGGTGCGAATGAAGCCACCTCCATGGATATGATCGTCTGCCATAACCTGACCAAGCGATTCGGCGATCTGGTAGCCGTAGACAACCTGAGCCTGTGCGTGGGCGCGGGAGAGCTGTTCGGCTTCCTCGGCCCCAATGGAGCGGGCAAGACCACGACCATCAAGATGATCACCGGCCTGCTCAAGCCGACCTCCGGCACGGCCATCGTCGGCGGCTACGACATCCAGCAGCACACGCTCCAGGCCAAAAGCATCCTGGGCTATATTCCGGATAATCCCTTCCTTTATGAGAAGCTGACGGGACGCGAGTACCTGCACTTCATGGCCGACCTCTACTCCGTCGGCCATAAGGACCGCGCCCGCCGCATCGAGGACCTGCTGCGCCTCTTCGAGCTGGAAGAGAAGGGCAACGACCTGATTCAGGGCTATTCGCGCGGGATGCGCCAGAAGATTTCCCTGGCCGGGGCGCTCCTCCATGAGCCGAAAGTGATCTTTCTGGACGAGCCGACCGTGGGACTGGACCCCAAAAGCGCGCGGACGATGAAGGACATCCTGCGGGAACTGTGCCGGCGCGGCACGACGGTGTTTGTCTCCACGCATATCCTGGAGATCGCCGAGCAGATGTGCGACCGCGTCGCCATCGTCAACAAGGGCCGGCTGGTCGCTTCGGGAACGATGGAGGAGCTGCGCGCCGCCGTCGCCGCCAATGCGAGCGGCGCCCACCGGAACGGGGATACATCCGGTCCCGATAATACCGATAAAAAGAGCCTGGAGGACATCTTCCTGGAGCTGACGGGCGGCGCGGAGTACGCGAACCTGATCCAGTATCTGGGCTGATCCCTCCTATCCGGCAGCGCTGCGGGTTCTGCCGGCCGGGCTCAGGGAGTAAAAGACGTGCCGCCAATCGATAAAGCCGACCAGTCCGCTCTGTACCTTGTGACTCTGCTCATCATGGCGCTGGTCATCATCGTCGACGTGGTCCTGCTGGTCCGCTGGCTCATCTACCAGGTGCAGCTGAACAATGCGGAAGGACAGCTTGCTCCCGTGCCTGTCGTGCCGCCGCTGCCCGAACAGCAGGCAGCGGAGCCCCTCCCCGTTCCGCAGTACGCGACCGTCGGCGCGCCTCCAGCCGCTGAGCCGGACGGCGAGGCGCGGCCTGTTTCCGAAGCGGAAGAGCGGATGGATCTTCCCCCGCCCCTTTTGCCGCCTGTGCCCGCGCTTGCCAACGGTCTGCCGCGACCGCCGTTTGCGCCCACCTGGAGCCTGGTTCATCCGTTCGTCGGTTTTCAGGTCGCCATGGTCCTTATCACCCTGATAACGATGGCCCTCCTCGTGACGCTGCATCCCCACAACTATGTGTCCCTGATGGCTTCCGGAACGTTTCCCCCGGACATGACCATCCTGATGTTGGTCGTGCAGAACGTCTTCTTCGTCGGGGTGCCGGCCTTCTTCTTCTATCGCTACGGCACGTCGCTGAAGCGCATCGGATTGGCCTGGCCTGGATGGATGCGGATCGTGCTGGGCGTGGTCCTGGGATTTGCGCTCCTCTCCCTGGCGAACGGGATCGAAGCGGGCCTCCTGGTCGTGCTGAAGCACGCCCTGCCGGCGAGTACCCTGCAGCACCTCGAGAAGTTCAGCGACACGGTGGATGCCGGCTCTCTCTTCCCGCACATGCCGTCCGTCTGGCTGAAGATCGCGTTCATTCTGACCGGCGCGGTCGCCGCGCCGATCGGAGAGGAAGTCTTCTTCCGCGGCTTCGTCTACAACGCGCTCAAGGCGCGTCTGAACGTGCCCATCGCCATTGTCCTCAGCGGCCTGATCTTCGCCCTGGCGCATTTCAACCCGCTGGCCCTTGTTCCGATCTGGCTGATGGGCAGCCTGCTGGCTTTTACCTACGAGCGCACCCGCTCGCTGTGGGTCACAATCTTGATGCACGCCGTCAACAACGGCTCCGCCTTCGCCGCCTTATGGTTCACGATGCGCCATTAACCGAAGGCGCTGACACCCCAGGGCCTCCAGCCCTTATATCCCAAGAAGGAGAAAAACGTGATGCCCGGTATTCGCAGTGTCATCTCGACTTTGCTGCCCGATGGCCAGGAAGTCATGGGACCTAACGTGCTCATGTGGCACTATCCCAACAACGACATCATGAACGGCTCGCTGCTCACGGTGGAGACCAATCAGTTCTGCGTGCTCAAAAGCCGGGGCGCCATCCTCAGCGTCTATGAGACCGGGCAGTACACGGTAGAGACGCCCCAGCATCCCCTGCTCGGCTCGATCCAGCAGGCGTTCTACGGCGGGCAGAGCCCCTGGCAGTATGAGGCGCTCTACATCAACCGCGCCAAGATCGTCCTGAGCACCAACGGCCTGGCGCTCTCGCGGGAGATGGCGGAGATGTCCTATGCCGTGGACTACTACATCCATGTGGAAACGAAGGACGATGCCGTGCTGCTCACCCAGCACATGCCCTACTCCGGCCACTCGCTGACCGCCGATCAGGTGAACAACTACGCCGGTCCGGTCATCGAGCAGGCGATCAACCAGATCATTCAGGTGACTCCGCTGGAAGCGGTCAACGAGAAGATCCATGATCTGACAGCCCTGGTCAGCCAGCACCTGCAGGAATTCCTGGCGGGCTACGGCATCCATCTGGACACAGTCAAGCTGCTGGTGATGCCTCGCGACGAGCGCATGAAGGCGTTGATCTCGCTCAAGGCGTTCGGGCTCTCCGAGCTGGACGCCGTCCGCCACTACATCGCCATGATTCTGGCGGAGCGCGGAGTAGTCTCGGCGCCGAACATGGCGATCGGCGCGCCGTTTAACATCGGCGGCGCCGTCCCGACGACCCCGGTCGGCCCGCTGGCGCCCTCGGCTGCGCCGCCGGTCCCGCCCACGCCGAGGCAACAAGGTTAACAGAAGGAGCGCGCCATGCCGGACAGCGACTGGATCGCCCAGCAGTTGCATCTGCTGCTGACGGCTTACGGCTACAACCTGTACAACAGCGTGAACCGGGCCCGCGCCGACGACCTGCTGGTGCGGGAGCGCGCCAGCGGGTATCTGGGCGAGGCGGTCAACGCGCTGACCCGGCTGGCGAGCGACTACACGGCGCGCTCTATTCCTCCCTCGACGCGGGAGCAGCCGTTTCCTCCGCCGGAGAAGATGGCGGCTCTGCGCCAGATCGAGAGCCTGCGCAGCGACGTCTCGCAGTTGTCCTCGCGCATCCGCGGCCTCTCCGCGCCAACTCAAGACCGCACCTGGGCCCGATTCCGCGAGGAGGCCAGCACTCTTCACTACCTGCTCAGTTGCGACTATTTCCTCATCACCCAGTCCGAGGCCGTCCTGCAGTACGTTCAGAACCTGACGGCCGAGGACTGGACCGAGGCGCAGGCCGCCGAGGCCCGCGCGCTTCTGCAGAAGGTCGAGCAGACCGCCCGCGACCGTGAGCGTTTCCTCACGCAAGGCGTCGTCTGATCCCCTGGATGATTGAATTTGATTGGAGAAGAGTTTAGTATTGATGAAGTCATCAAAAATTGGGAGAATGTTTAGCACATCCTCGTCTAATGGGGCGATTTCGATACGGGGATCAGCCACTATGTCGTTTACTAGGTCGAGAACAGACGGGATTTTGCTCCTCTTTTTCTCAACCACCCAACAAGCCTCCGTAAAAGCGATTGCAGGGAGCAATAAAAGGCTCATGCGATCACTCATAACCGCATGAGTGTTACTGCCTAGTTTAGGTTTTTTTCGATATACCAGATGAGTGTATGCGCATCAATGACATACTTAGTCGCCATTCAACTCCTCTTCACCGTGCCATTCGGCTTCCTTGAAGTCCTCGTGAGTAGACATACGCCCACCGTTGTTGTCATACTTGCCCGGTGTCAAATAGCACGGCTTCAGCTTCTTTTTGAACAACTGCTTGAATTCTCCATCCTTAGAAGCTGAGCAGCCTGTGGTACTATTTGCGCGTCGTGCTTGTATCTTATTCTCAGACATCGTATTCTTCTCACTTTCTTGCGCTTGTACCCCAATTATATTCTACGTCTTAAGCCTGGTCGGTTGTTGCTTGCCAACCCAGAACGAAAAATCATCCTTCACCATTATACGGAATATGCCGTACACTTGTAAGAGCGCTCAGGGAAAAGGAGGCATATTCCTTTAGCTGCGACATGCCTTGCAGATCGCCGGCGTAGACGGGAACGTATGGCTGGTTTGTGCTTGCCAAAGCTAGGCGTCGAGGGCGTCTTTGGGCAGACCCAGAGGCAGGGGCGCCGGTCGCTCGCACACGCTCTCCATGACGTAGTGCTTGCCCATGTCGGAAGCGTCGTGGAAGCCGTGCATGGTCTCCAGGACGTGATAGCCCATCTGGCCGTTGGCGCGATGGGGCCGGCCGGACTGGATGGCATAAGCCATATCGGCCACGCCAATGCCCCGGCTGTTCTCCGCGAAGCCGTGCGTGAGCGGAACCTCGCTCCAGCCGGAAGCGCCCATTCGCTGCACGCGCACCGGGCCGCCAAAGCCGTTCGGGTCCGGCACGTCCAGGGAGCCTTCCGTGCCGTAAATCTCGATGCGCGGCAGTTGGGAGGCCCAGACGTCGAAGGTCGTGAGGATGGTCCCGATGGCGCCGTTGGCAAAGTCCATGATGCCGGCGACGTGGGTCGGCACGTCTACCTTGACTTTGGTGCCGTACTTGGGCGCGCTGGTAATGGTGCGCTCGGGAAACGAGACGCGGGTCGAGCCGGTGACGCGCCGGATGGGACCGATCAGGGAGATAAGCGCGGTCAGGTAGTAAGGCCCCATGTCGAACATCGGGCCGCCGCCGGCTTTATAATAGAACTCCGGATCGGGATGCCAGCTCTCGTGGCCGTGGCAGAGCATGAAGGCCGTCGCCCCGACCGGCTCGCCGATCCAGCCGTCGTCGATCAGTTTGCGGCAGGTCTGCAGGCCGCCGCCCAGAAAGGTGTCCGGGGCCGCGCCGACGCGCAGGTTGCGGGCGCGGGCCGTCTCCAGCAGGTCCTGGCCCTGCTCCCGCGTGATCGAGAGCGGCTTTTCGACGTGGACGTGCTTGCCCGCCTCCAGCGCCGCCTTGCAGACCTCGTAGTGGGCGTTGGGGATGGTCAGATTGATGACGATCTGGACCTCCGGGTCCGCCAGCAACTGATCCACGGTCAGGGCGCGAATCCCGTGCTCCTCCGCCTTGGCCCGCGCCCGCTCCATGATGAGGTCCGCGCACGCCACGATATCGAGAATGCGAAACGTCTGGCCCGCCTTGAAATAGATTCCGCTGATGTTGCCGCATCCGATGATGCCGACTTTGACTGGTTGCATGAGACGCCTATCCTTCTATGTGCATCGCTGCCTGCGTCCGCCAGATTCCGGCGGCGCGGCGCTCGGCAACCAGTTTCACCGCTCCTCCGTCCGGTTCCTTCCTGGGAGCCGGCAGCGCGCTCAGACCTCCCGGTCTATATTGCTGGGCTGCTGAGGCAGCTCTTCGCCATATCCCAGGTAGAGCAGCGTATCGGGGCCGGGATGCGCGAGCAGGCTCACCTTCCCATCCTCCCACACGGCGACCCGCTTGATCTCCGGATCGTTGCCGGACGATTCGAGCTGGGAATATGGAATCTTCTCGACATCCAACGTACCCTTGACGCCGCCATCCAGCTCCGAAGCATCCAGATCGAACCGGGCGCCGTACGGCACGTTCAGCTCGATATGGGCGTAGACGATATCGTCGCCGTGCTTGTGCAGATAGAGGCTGCCGCTGCTGTCCTCATAGAGATAGACTTTGCCCATTCCGTCCCTCCTGTTGCTGCCGCCCTGCCGGGCAGAAATGTGTGTTGCCTATTGGACGGAGTTCCCTGCCCCCTCGTTCCCCGTTCCAAGCAAACGTTCGGATGCGCAACAGTCCGCGTCCTCAACTTTGCCTCCAATCGCCAGCGTGCCGGAAATTCAGTTCTGGGGTATTATCGGGGAGGGGAGAAGGGAATGATCGTCTACATCGGCTTTGCGCAGCCGGACGAGTGGGAAGGCTGGGCCGGGACTTATGCGCGCCATGCGCAACGCTTCGAGCAGGCGAGCGGCGGGACGCCCTGCCTGGTCGTGCCGTTTACTCATGTGACGCCGGAGCGGATGGCCCGCCTGGAGCCGCAGGCGGTCGTGATGAGCGGCTTCGCGCGCTCCTTCGAGCAGTACGCGGTAAAGAGCTTCTTCGGCGTGACCGATTGGCTGCTCTCGACCCGCACCCCGATCCTGGCGCTCTGCGGCAGCCACCAGTTACTCGGTTTCCTCTTCAACTCGGACCTCCGGCAGGTCGCCCAGTTGTGCGACGAGCCGATGCGCCGCCTGCGTCCCGGCGAGCCGGTCACCAACCCGGATTTCCACCCCGACTACTTCATGGAGCGCGGATTCTACCCGCTGGAGCTGACGCCGGCCGGCCGGAACGATCCCCTTTTTGCCGGCCTGGGACCTACCCCCACCGTCTACGAATCCCACTACTGCGAGATCAAGGCCCTGCCGCCCGGCTTCGACCTCCTGGCCTCCACGCCCGAATGCCGCATCCAGGCCATGCGCCACCGCGATCGTCTGCTCTACGGCCTGCAGTTCCATCCCGAAGACTACTCCGACCGCTTCCCCGATGGGAAACAGATTCTGGCGAACTTCTTTCGATTGGCAGTCTGAGCAGCCAGAACCGTTCAGGGCTGGAGATAGCGATCGAAGAAGGCTTGCGTGCGGCGCGCAGAGTCGGCGCGAGCGTCCCCCACAAAGCCGTGCCCCTGCCCCGGATAGACCTTCATCTCCACCGGCAGATGTTTCTTCTGAAGCACCGCCTGCAGTTTGTAGGCGTATTGGACCGAGACGAGCGGATCGTGATCGCCGTGCAGGATCAGGGTCGGCGGCATGCGCTGGATACGGTTCTCCATCCAGTCCGGCAGCCCGCCGAAATACTCTACCAGCGCCCCGACTCGCGGATCGTGGGCCGCCAGCGCGATAGAGAGCGCCGCGCCCAGCGAGAAACCGAGCAGACCAATATGCTGGGAGTCGATATTCGGCTGTTGGGAGACGTAGCTAATGCCGTCGGTCAGAGTCTGAAACCAGGGGACGAAGTTGCGGGCGTCCAGCTCCCGGTTGGATTCTTTTGTATTGGTGCGATCGAAGTAGTGAATGAGGAAGACATCATAGCCGGCGCGTGCCAGGTTCTGCGCATAGCGGCGATAGCCGTCGGCCAGGAGCGCATTTTGCAGACCATCCGCGCCATGAACCAAAAGAAGGGCTGGGCGCTTGCCGGGCAATGCGGGGGTAAAACGCTCGTAAGCAATGGTCTTGCCTCCGCTGGTATAGCTCCCGCTCTGCGGCGGCGCGGCCTGGGAATGGCCCGAATCTTGCGCCAGCCGCCGCTCGAATTGGGCACGGATCGCCTGCCGTACGGCCAGCCCACGAGGAAGGCAACCAGAAGCCATCAAAACTATTGAGATTATGCCTATCCCTACGGATATTCGTATCATCGTCAAACTCTCCTTACCTCTTGTGCCTGTTCGCATTCCCTAGAATCGCAGACGCATTGACGGGCAGGCAAGTTCACTCAGCCCTCCATCGCATAGCTCAAACAACAGCGAACGCAGGAAAAAGCCAATGGCAAAGACAATCTGATTTCAGTTGCCGGGCCGTGAACGGCCCGTCTCTTAGGCGGCTACGCCGCCAACCGCCCTCACGGGCGGACTTTAAGCGGAAGTGGGTTACCTCCCCATCGCCTACTCACCCATCACTCCGTATCCCCGAGGGGCAAGGTGGAGAGCTTCGAATGGAATCCCCCTCTCCTTACGAAGGAGAGGGGACAGGGGTGAGGTTTTCTGGGAGCCTTACATTTCCGGAGAAAGGCTATATGGCGGACGATTTCGAGCAGCAGGACTGGGTGCGGTTCGGGGTAGCAGCGGCGCTCTCCAAGCAGTATGCCGCCGATCAGCGCGTCTTTCTGGACCTGCTGGCGCAGATGCTGGAAAGCGCCTTGCCGAATGAGACCGAGATCGGACGGCGCGGCGGACTGTTCTCCAAAAAGACCGTGCAGCGGGTAACGGTCCAGATGGGCGACAACCGCTACACGCTGGAAGACCCCGGACGCGGACCGCTGCAGGCCACTCGCACGCACATCGTGCGCGGCATCGCCCTCAAGACAGAGCCGATTCCGGTGCAGACGTGGCTGGAAGAGCTGGGCGCAGCGCTGGATGCGCATGCCCGCACGAACGCGGCAGCCCGCGAGGCGCTGTCTCGCATGATCGGAATGCCCTAGCCAGACTGTTTTCGATGTCTCTAAAGCGTCAGAGAAGGGACCGAACGAGAATAACCTGAAAAATATGCGGATGAATTACCGATGATAATAAATGCAGACACACAGGACGGTACGCAGCGAAAGGATCGAAACGGGATGCCAATCTTCAGATCGGGAGGCGGGAAAGACAAGCAGGGGGACGCCGCAGCGCGCTTCCGCCAGGAATCGAGCCTGCACAGCCTGGAGTCGGGCGGCTTGCCCCTCGAGGCGCGAGAGCGTCTGGCGGAACAGGCGCGCCGGCAGGGTACGCCCGACCAGCTCTTCACCAGCGATCTGAGCATCAACGAGCTGGCCCTGGTCCGCGAAGCAGGCTATGTGCCGCTGGGCCAGGTGATGGGCAGCTCTATCTATCAGATCGGCTGGCAGTGGATGCCCAACTGGAACAGTTGGAGCGGCGCCTCGGCCGAGCTGACGGTGCTCACCGAAGCCAACTATCACGCGCGGCATCTGGCGATCGGCCGCCTGCAGCAGGAGGCCGCCATTCTGGGCGCGACCGGCGTGGTCGGCGTGCGCCTGGAGCGCAAAGGCTACGATTGGGGCCAGGGTCTGCTGGAGTTTATCGCCATCGGCACGGCCATTCGCGAGGAGGGGATGCCCCACCCCGGCGAATCGGGCGTGGCGCCGTTCGTGAGCGATCTCTCCGGCCAGGAGTTCTGGATGCTCCGGCAGGCGGGCTACCGTCCGGTCGGCTTCGCGCTCGGCAACTGCACCTATTATCAGATCCCCACCTGGCGCACCCAGAACGCGACCACCGGCGGTTTCTTCGGCGGGGGCTGGCAAAACCAGGAGCTGAGCGACTTCACTTATGCCCTCTACGACGCCCGCTCCCTGGCGATGGAGCGCATGGAGTCCGAGGCGCGCGCCGTCGGAGCGGAAGGAATCGTCGGAGCCGACGTCGAGATCGAATCGGAGCCGCGCGAGGTCGAAGTCAACAACTCCAAGCGGATCGACATGATCTACCATTTCACGGCGATCGGCACCGCCATCGCCCCCTACACGGGCCGGTGGCCGGTCTTCAAGGTCGAGAACACGGTCCCCCTGAAAGACAAAATCATTTCCTGAGCGATCGGGCTTCGGCCATAGAGGCCGGCGCCCAACAGCCAGGCAAGCGGAGAAGAAAACGATGCCATACACACCCGGTTCACAGGAAGGACTGCCGGAGGCCGCCCGGCGGCGTCTGGTCGAGATGCGCGGCGGCGAGGGCAAGCGCGGCCTGTTCACCAGCGATCTCTCTATCAACGAATTTCTGCTCGTGCGCGAGGCCGGTTTCGACCCGGTCGGGCTGGTCATGGGCAGCTCCATCTACCATATCGGCTTCCAGTTCTCCGGCTTCTACCAGAGCCAGGAGATGGACGTACTCACCCAGGCGATGTACCACGCGCGCGAGCTGGCGATGACGCGCATGGAAGAAGAGGCCGATGTGCTGGGCGCCGACGGGATCGTGGGCGTGCGCCTGGATGTCACCCGCTACGAATGGGGCGAGAGTCTGGCCGAGTTCATGGCGATCGGGACGGCCATACGCCACCGCCAGGGCGAGCACTACCGCACGCCCGACAACCGCCCCTTTACCTCCGACCTGAGCGGCCAGGACTTCTGGACGCTGCTGCGCGCCGGCTATCGCCCGATCTCGCTGGTCATGGGCACCTGCGTTTATCACGTGGCGCACCAGGGCCTGCTCCAGTCGCTCAAGCAGGTGGGCCGCAATACGGAGATGCAGAACTACACGCAGGCGCTCTACGACGCGCGCGAGTTGGCGCTCTCCCGCATGCAGGCGGAAGCCGAGTCCGAGCAGGCGGAAGGCATCGTCGGCGCGCGAGTCCAGGAGAGCAATCACGGCTGGGGCAGCCACGTCATCGAGTACTTTGCCGTCGGGACGGCGGTCGCTCCCATGCCCGTCGCACAGGCCATCGCCACCCCGACGCTGACGCTGCCGCTCACAGACTAAGAAACCCTTCCTCACCACGGGCCTTGCGGCTCTGCCTCTCCTAGAACCTTCGGAAGGGGAGAGGGAGAAAACCTCACCCCCTGCCCCTCTCCTTCCCAAGGAGAGGGGAGATTTGGTTTAGCCCGCGAAGGCCCGAAGGCTCGACTTTGCATTTCAGCACAGGGTTAAAACCCCGTGTCCAGGGCACTCCTCCACATGCTGTTTCGTATTGACATAGGGCTAGCGATCTGTTGGGAAAGCCGATAGAGGAATGGTAGCGAGAGTCGAAGAAGCATCAGCGTAACGGGCCTTCAAAACGAACAAGGATAGCCCCGAGATCGGCGGTAAATCCAGCGAAGAGAGGAATCATGGCGGGACACCACGGGCACTCCTGTCATCACCATCATGCAGGAGAGATAAGCGCGGGACGGCTGCGCCTGTCGCTGGCGCTCACGCTGGGTTTCGTCCTCCTGGAAACGATCGTCGCCGTGCGCGCGCATAGCCTGGCGCTGCTCTCGGACGCCGGACACAACTTCACCGATGCCTTTGCCCTGGCCCTCTCCGGGTATGCTGTTTGGATCGCTCGCAAGCCCGCCAGCTCCACCAAGACCTACGGCTACCACCGGGTCGGCATCCTGACGGCTCTGTTCAATGCCACTCTCCTGCTCGTCATCGCCGCGCTGATCTTCCGCGAGGCCATCGGACTGTTCGTTCATCCCCCGCAACATATCGAAAGCCTCTGGATGATCGGCGTGGCTACCGTCGCGCTGCTCCTGAACGGCGGGATTGCGCTGGGGCTGCGCGGCGAGGCGGCGCACGACGTCAATATCCGCAGCGCCTTTCTCCACATGGTCGGAGACGCTCTCTCGGCCGCCGGAGTCGTCGTGGCCGGCGCCGTCATCCACTACACCGGCTGGGTCTACGCCGATCCCCTCGTCTCCATACTGATCGGCCTCTTCATCGTCGCCTCCTCGTGGGGAATCCTCATCGATACCGTCAACATCCTGCTGGAAGGCACGCCGCGCGGACTGGATGTCGAAGCGATGGCCGAAGCGATCCGCTCCATGCCCGGCGTCGCCGACGTCCATGATCTGCACGTCTGGGCGATTGCGGAAGGAATGAACGCGCTCTCCTGCCATCTGCAGATCCAGGACGCGGAAGCGCCCCACGCCGCCGCGATCCTGCAGACCATCAAAGAGAGGCTCGCCGCCGAATACGGCGTCTACCACTCGACTATTGAGACCGAGTGCCGGGGCTGCGATGTGAACGAGCTCTACTGCCGCACCCTCTCGAATCGGTGACAGATTAACGAGTTTCTCTCGTTTCGCTTTCCCTCTTTACCTGCTCTTCAGTGCTGGGCGACTTCCGGCCCGGCGTAGCGCTCCGGATGCTGGTCGAATCGCTCCTTGCAAGCCGCCGAGCAGAAGCAATACGTTTTGCCCTCATAGGTGCTCTGTATTGCCGTCTGCGTGGGATCTACGACCTTGCCGCAAACCGGGTCTTTTGCCATCGTTTTCTCCTGCGGACCGTAGAAACGGGACCGGCGGCGCCATTGCAGACGCCGCCGGTGGCGCTTATGGTCTTGGCCGCTGGGCTGCCTTCGCGGCTTCGCCTCTCCGGCCTGGAAACAATGGGGCTCCCTACGGGCCGCTGGTCTTGCTGCCGGTGGCCGGCTGATTTTCCGTGGCAGGCGCCGAGGCTGCCGTATTGCTGGTCTCGGCCCGAGGCTGATGCTGCTGATCGGCTGCCCAGGCCTCCCCCGGCGATTCGCCGGAGCTAAACCCCGAAGTCGCTCCCGTCCCTTGCTGCTGGCTGCCGGACTGCGACTGCAGGGAAGGCTGTGTTCCCTGCTGCCCTCCCGCCTGGATCGAGATCGGCACGCGATTGGTCGTCGGCTGCCGCTTGGGCAGGTGCAGCTCCAGCATCCCGTTCTTGAAATTGGCCTGCACGTTGTTGGGATCGAACTCGTTGGGGAACGTGTAGGCGAACTGGAATCGGGTCACGCGCGAATAGCGGCCCTGCCGATGCACCGTGTGGGGCTGCTGGCTGGATTGTCCTGTGGAACTCTGCGTCTGGTTAGATAGTTGAGAGGTGCCGGTCTGTCCGGCAGTCGTCTGTCCGGGGGTGGACTGCGTAGCGCCCTGGACGTTCACTTGCTGACCCTGGTCCTGCATGTTGCTCTGCTGATCCTGCCCCTCGAAGGGCGCGCGGCTTTCCGCCCAGAGCGTGATGCTGTTCTCCGTGGCCTCGACGTGGATGTCCTGCGGCTCGATTCCCGGCAGCGCGGCGCGGATCGTATACTCCTTGTCGTTCTCCATGACATCGACATCCGGCTCCGCTTCGAGACCGGCCATGCCGAAACCCGACGGCATCGAGAACGCCGGCGTGCCGAAGAAGTTGCTGAACAGGTCGTCCATACGGCGCTGCATCTCCTCCATCTCGCTCCAGGGATCCCAGCCGCCCATCGCGCCGAAGCCATACGGGCGGGCCAGCGTTCCCTGCGGCCGGCGCATCAGGCCGCCTCCCTGGTTGTTGCGGCGTAGCATAAGTGGTTCCTCCTTCTTCCTTGATGGCGCGCGACAAGGCGCGCGGATTGGCGGCAAGCGCCTCGCCGGTAGGGCCGGCGGCAAGACGCTTTCCCACATAAAAAGGTACGAGGCAGGCATACGAAAATTGCCGGGCAATCAATAGATTTTTAGGACCTTGTATAGTCCCAAACCGCACCAAAAGAGGCCGGCGTACCGTAAGGGTACGCCGGCTGTTGGTTGGGGCTTATCGGTTGCCTACCGGCTGACCGTAGCCCTCCGGATTCATCGCGACCGCGTTGGGAATGTACTGCTGCGGATTGGCATCGAACTTCTGCTTGCAGGTGTCGCTGCAGAAGTAGAACGTATGCTCCCCCATCTCCGTGAACGCGGGCGCATTTTCCGGATCGACGTGCATGCCGCAAACGGGATCGACCACCATAGACGAATCCCTCCTTTCGAGACTTTACCGTTGCTTCGCTATCAGGACTGGGCGAGAGAGGGCAATGTTCCTCGCATTCACCTTCCCTGCTTCCGTCCCTGCGCCGGAAAGGTCGGTTCCGTTTGACAGAGGCCGTCGGCTCGTGTTAGAATTTGCTTGTAAGGAGACGCAGCCATGAAACGACAGCATGCACGCCTGACCGAGCCCATGATCCGCGAGAACGGGAAGCTGCGGGTGGCAACCTGGGAGGAGGCCCTGGACCGGGTCGCCGCGGGGTTTGCCGCCGCGCGGGCACGGGGGCCGCACGCCTTCGGCATCTTCAGTTGCTCCAAAGCCTCGAACGAGATGAATTTCGCGGCGCAGAAGTTCGCGCGCCAGGTCATGGGGACCAACAATATCGATAGCTGCAACCGCACTTGACACGCTCCTAGCGTCGTCGGTCTGGCGGCGGTCTTCGGTGCGGGGGGCGGCACCAGCTCCTATCGGGAGGCGGAAGAGACGGACCTCATCATACTATGGGGATCCAACGCGCGGGAAGCGCATCCGATCTTCTTCCATCACGTCCTCAAAGGCATCCACAGCGGCGCGAAGCTCTACGTCGTCGATCCCCGGCGCACGTCGTCCGCGCAGTGGGCCGACCGCTGGCTCGGCCTGCACGTCGGCACGGACATCGCGCTGGCGAACACGATCGCGCGCGAGATCATCCACGCGGGCCTGACGAACCGGGCGTTCATCGAGAACGCGACCGTCTGCTTCGAGGAGTATGCGGCCAGCGTGGAGGAGTGGACGCTGGAGCGCGGCGAGGCCGTCACCGGCGTGCCTGCCGACGCGATCCGATCGCTGGCTCACGACTATGCCCGCGCGGACCGCGCGCAGTTGTGCTGGACGCTCGGCATCACCGAGCACCACAACGCGGTCGATAACGTGCTGGCCCTCATCAATCTTTCGCTGCTCACCGGGCACATCGGGCGCTGGGGCTCGGGCGTCGTACCCCTGCGCGGCCAGAACAACGTCCAGGGTGGCGGCGACATGGGCGCCATCCCCAACAAGCTGCCGGGCTTCCAGGACATCGAGAAGGACGCCGAGGCGCGCGCCCGATTCGAGGCCGCCTGGGGCGCGCCGATCCTGCCCGAATCCGGATGGCACCTGACGCAGATGTTCGAGGCGATGGAGCGCGGCAAGCTGACGACCCTCTACGTGATCGGCGAAAATCCCGCCCAGTCTGAGGCCGACGTCCTTCATGCCCGCCATCTGCTGGAAAACCTCGACTTCCTGGTGGTGCAGGACATCTTCCTGACCAAAACCGGCGAGATGGCGGACGTGGTCCTTCCGGCAAGCGCCTCGTGGTGCGAGTCGGAGGGAACGGTGACCAGCTCCGAGCGGCGCGTGCAGCGGGTCCGCAAGGCGCTCGATCCGCCGGGCAACGCACGCGACGATATTGGCATTATCTGCGACATCGCCAACCGCATGGGCTTCGATTGGGGCCAGCCGACGGCGGAGCAGGTCTGGGACGAGCTACGCTCCCTCTCCCCGATCCATCGGGGTATGAGCTACGCGCGCCTGGAAGCGCTCGGCGGCATCCAGTGGCCGTGTCCGAGCGAAGACCATCCCGGCTCCCCGTTCCTGCACGGCCGCCTGTGGGAGACGGACCCGGCCAGGCGCGGCCGGCCGGCGCCGTTCTTCGTGGTCGTGGACGAGCCGCCGGTGGATACATTGAATGAAGCGTTCCCACTCCGGCTGACTACCGGGCGGCGGCTCGACTCGTTCAACACCGGCGTGCAGAGCCGCGAATTCGCCTCTCCGATGCGGCGCGGCGAGACGCTGGACATTTCTCCCGAAGATGGCGCGCGCTACGGCGTGGTGGACGGCGAGATCGTGCGGGTCGTCTCCCGTCGTGGCGCCGTCGAAGCGCCCGTGCGCTACGATTCGGGCCTGCGTCCGGGGCTGGTCTTCATGACGTTCCACTTCCCCGATGAAGTGGACGCCAACCGTCTGACGGTCGAGGCCAACGACCCCAAGTCCGGCACCGCCGAGTTCAAAGCCGCCGCCGTCCGCATCGAAAAGCTCCCCGGCAACGGCCACGCCTCCCGCAAGTAAACAGATGTCAGACACAAACATACAATCGGCCTGGGAGATTAAGCCATGAGTCATCGGGAAAAAGCTCAGTTTCGCGCCACCGCAGGCGCACAGCAGGGTTTTGGTGCGACACCACAGGAAGCCCTCAACGCCCTGATGTCTGTCCTGCCTGACGATGTGCCTACTCCGATCGTGATCTGGCCTTACAATCGGGGCGACGCCTTTTTCACCGATGCCCAGCAGGCACGTCTGCAAGAACTGAATAGCCGCCGTAATACGCTCACCGACTCGGAACGGGAGGAGTTGGAGAGGCTGATTGAGGCGTCGTTTGAGGCTACTATCGCCCGCACACAGACGCTGCCACTGGTGAAATCGTGAACCCGCTTTATCCCCTGGTCGCTGAACGTGCCGGGGAGCGGTGCGAATACTGTCGTGCTCCGGAACAGGTCTTCAATTTCGCTTTTGAGGTCGAGCATATCTTGCCTCGTGCCGCTGGTGGAGATGATTCTATAGACAATCTTGCGCTCGCTTGCGAATCGTGTACCCTATACAAGTCTGACGCTACCACGGGCCGGGACGAGATGGCAGCACAGGAAAGTCCCTTATTCGATCCACGTCACCACCGCTGGGACGATCATTTCCGCTTCGACAGCGAGACTGGCGAGATACAAGGAAGAACAGCTATAGGCCGTGTCACAGTGGCCCGATTAAGGATGAACTCAGCCTTTCAGCTCCGCGCTCGAAGGCATTGGACGAGACTAGGACTATATCCTTAAGCACAGATTCGCAGCAAGGGACGAGCATAGTCTCGAACAAGCACCTCGTGACAACTGGCGGGAAGTCGAGGAAGAAGCAAACCGCGCGTTAAGCGCAGGGAGGATGGGATCTTCCGGTGAGTTGCTCGTCAGACTATTATGATCCGTATCGACTATTCCTTTCGGAAGGAACCAGCCGCATATCACCACTCATCAAGACGTATTCAGGATATACACATTGGACCTACACTTCACAAATGCAACCGCTACGCCGGAGGAGCGGGTGGCGGTCGATGCGATTCTCGGCGCGCCGGATTCGGGCTGGCGCGGCGGCGAGCGCTCATCGCGCTCGCATCACCTGGCCGAAGGCGGTCACCGGCAGCGCGCCCAGCGTCACCTGCTTCTGCCCACGCTGCATGCCGTGCAGGGCCGCATCGGCTGGATCAGTCCGGGCGCGCTGAACTACGTCTGCGAGCGGCTGGTCATTCCTCCGGCCGAAGCCTACGGCGTCGCCTCTTTCTACGCCATGTTCTCCACCGAGGAGCAGCCGCCTGTGGTCGTCCATGTCTGCGACGACATCGCCTGCAAGACGCGCGGCACGGACACGCTTTGCACCGCGCTTGCCGCGCAGTTCGGCCCCGAAGCCGCGCCCGGCGCGGATGGCCGCACGACCTGGAAGCGCGGCCCGTGCCTCGGATTGTGTGAGAAGGCGCCGGCGGCGCTCTGCCAGCTCGCGGGCGGCGCGGACGTCTCCCTCGCGCCGGTGGATGCCGAACAGGTCCTTAGCGTGCTGCAGGGCGAGACACCGGCCGGGCGCGTGCCGGGCGGCTCGACACCACAGACCGGACAGCCGGGCCTGCGGATGCTGGCCCGCGTCGGCGTGGTCGATCCTGAAAGCCTGGACGACTACCGGGCGCACGGCGGCTATGCGGCGCTGCGCCGCGCCCTCGAAATTGGGCCGGTCGAGACGATCCGGGAGTTGACGGATGCGAAGCTCACCGGTCGCGGCGGCGCCGCGTTCCCCACGGGAACCAAGTGGAAGGCCGTCGCCGAGGCGCCCGCCCGCCCGCACTACATCGTCTGCAACGCCGACGAGTCGGAGCCAGGCACCTTCAAAGACCGCGTCATTATGGAGGAGGACCCCTTCTCGCTCATTGAGGCCATCACCATCGCGGGCTTCGCCTGCAGCGCGGAAAGGGGCTACATCTACATTCGCGGCGAGTATCCAGAAGCGACCCGCCGCCTGCAGGCGGCCATCGAGCAGGCCCGCACGCGCGGCGTCCTCGGCGAAGACATCCAGGGGCGCGGCTTTACTTTCGACATCGAGATCCGCCGGGGCGCCGGCGCCTACATCTGCGGCGAAGAGACCGCCCTGCTCAACTCCATCGAGGGCTATCGCGGGGAGCCGCGCAACAAGCCTCCCTTCCCGGTCCACGTCGGGCTGTTCGGCAAGCCGACCGCCATCAACAACGTCGAGACGCTCATCAGCGTGCTGCCCATCCTGACCGAAGGCGGTCCTGCTTACGCGGCTACCGGCACGGCGACCTCGACCGGTACCCGCCTCTTCTGCCTCTCCGGCTGTGTCGAGCGGCCCGGCGTGTACGAAGTCCCTTATGGCGGCACGCTGCGCGACCTGCTGGCGCTGGCCGGCGGCGTGCGCGGGGGTCGGCCGCTGCAGGCGATCCTTCTTGGCGGCGCGGCCGGCGTCTTCGTCCGGCCCGACGAGCTGGATATTCCGCTCACTCTGGAAGGCGCGCGGGCCGCCAACGCCACCCTCGGCTCCGGTGTCATCCTGGTCTTCGACGACACGGTGGACATGAAGAGCATTCTGCTGCGGATCGCCGCCTTCTTCCGCGACGAGTCGTGCGGGCAGTGCGTGCCGTGCCGCGTGGGGACCGTCCGCCAGGAGGAGACCCTGCGCCGCCTGATCGCCTCCAACGGCTCCCACGACGCCGAGATCGCCCTGCTCGCCGAGCTGGACCTGGTCATGAAGGATGCCTCCATCTGCGGCCTCGGCCAGACCGCCGCCAGCGCCATCTCTTCCGCCATCCATCGCTTGGGAATATTTCAAGAGAGCACAGGGGAAGGTAAAGACAATCAAGGAACCTAACCAGCAAGTCTTATTGTCTCATTATGTCCTACCGCTAATCTTGTGGCTCTTCTTTCTGTCCGCTGGGAGGCAGACCGCGCTCGAAGCGCAACAGAGTGTTCTCCAAGCGTAGCAGCATCTTTTCGCGCTCGTGCTGCTCATTTTCATGGTTACGCTGAACTTCATACGCCAATCGCTGCACAATAAGGGTCAGCTCGCGCAATTCTTGCCGGATCTCTTTTTGCTCTTGTTCTAGTTCTTTGATGTCTGCCTTGGACTGTCGCATGTCACTCGCTAGAGAGACGATTTGCTTGGCGAAGTCAATCACAGGCTTCATCATGTCCGTATGGTCGCCTTCAATGTAGCTAACAGGGCGCGGGTCTCCGCTTTCAGTTCTCGATTTTCGACCTTTAGCCGCTCGATTTCTTCCTGCTCGGCATCTATTAGAGTACGCAGGCGCACCATCTCGGCAAGATACCCTTCCAGGGTTTTGGTTTCCTCTGCGGTGGCAGTCGGGATCGGTTCAGGCGTAACATGAACGTTGTCTTCCATTCAACTCACCTCCGCTTATAGTATAACATAACGTGAGTTCGGGATAAGGGCGGGTCTTCTGGTTGAGGTATCTTGAGGTTACCCGACACTCAACTACCTACCCAGGAGAACCCGCACCATGAGTTTACTCGAACTCTTCTGCCATGT
>Ga0070739_10000442_pt1 | contig 79840 bp, 63 predicted proteins | sample Coa_R1_7_FD_66445 | JGI IMG/M metagenome (GOLD analysis project Ga0070739, IMG submission 66445) | Surface soil microbial communities from Centralia Pennsylvania, which are recovering from an underground coalmine fire - Coalmine... | ecosystem: Environmental > Terrestrial > Soil > Unclassified ...
CAGGCGGTGCGCGACTACCTGCACGTCGAGGACCACTGCGCCGGGATCGACGTGGCGCTGCGGCAGGGCGCGGTCGGCGAGGACTACAACGTCGGGTACGGCGGCGACGGGGTGAACGGGATCGAGGTGGCCGACACCATCCTGGCGGCGCTGGGCAAGCCCGAGTCGCTGAAGCAGCACGTGCAGGACCGGCCGGGACACGACCGGCGGTATGCGCTCGACACGGCGAAGCTGCGCGCGCTGGGCTGGGCGCCTCGGGTGTCCTTCGCGGACGGGATGCAGCGCACCGCGCGCTGGTACGCGGAGAACGAGGACTGGTGGCGGCCGCTCAAGTCCGGGGAGTTCTGGGAGTTCTACCGCCGCAACTACAAGCCGCTCGGTGCGGCGGCGGGCTGATGCGCATCCTCGTGCTCGGCGCGGGCGGGCAGCTGGGGCGCGAGCTGGTGCAGGCCACGACCTCCCACGAGGTGGTGGGCCTCACCCGCGCGGCGTGCGACATCGCTGAGCCGGGGGCCGCATCACGCGCTCTGGAGCAGAGCCGTCCAGATGCTGTCGTCAACTGCGCCGCCTGGACGAAGGTCGACGCCGCCGAGGAGCACCGCGACGAGGCATTCCGGGCCAACGCCGAAGGGCCGCGGTTGCTGGCCGAGGCGTGCGCGGGTGCGCATGTGCTGCTGTGCCACATCAGCACCGACTACGTCTTCGACGGCACGGCCACCGCGCCGATCCCGGAGGACGCGCCCACACACCCGCTCGGCGTGTACGGCGAGTCGAAGCTGGCCGGCGAGGAGGCGATCCGCGCCGTCGACGGACGGCATCAGATCGTGCGCACCTCGTGGCTCTACGGCCAGGACGGTCCCAACTTCGTGCTGACGATGCTTCGCCTCGGCGCTGAGCGCGACGAGCTGCGCGTCGTCGCCGACCAGCGCGGCGCGCCGACCTGGACCGGCCACCTGGCCCCGGCCCTTCTGCGCCTCGTGGAGCTGGAGACGCCGGGCACGTACCACCTCACCAACGGCGGCGAGACGACGTGGTGCGACTTCGCCCGGGCGATCATGCGATCCGCCGGACTGCGCGCCCGCGTCGAGCCCACGACCACCGAGGAGTACGGAGCCGCGGCGCCACGCCCCGCATATTCGGTGCTCGACAACGCCGCCTGGCGGGCCCTCGGGGAGGCGCCGATCGCGCAGTGGCAGGCGGGGCTGAGCGCGTACCTGTCCAGCCGGCCCGCCTGATTCCGGCAGCGTCCGGTATCATCCGACGCCGATGGCGACTCCAGGACGAGGCGCGCCTCCGACCTCGGAGACCGTCCCCGGCGCTGCCGCGGAGACCGCGCCCCCTGCCGGTGGCGAGCTGTACGACGCCGAGTACTACGCCTCGCACTGCGGCAGCGTGCCCTACGAGCGCACCGACGTCTGGCTCGCCTTCTTCGGTCGGGTCGCCGATCGCCTGGTCGCCGACATCGCCCCGAAGACCTTTCTCGACGTGGGCTGCGCCATGGGCATCCTCGTCGAGTCGATGCGCGATCGCGGCGTCGACGCCGAGGGGCTCGACGTCTCCGAGTACGCGATCTCGCGTGCTCGCGACGACATCCGCCCCCACCTGCGTGTCGCCAGCATCCTCGAGCCCTTCGGCCGCCGCTACGACCTGATCAGCTGCGTCGAGACGCTGGAGCACCTCCCCGAGCGCGACGCGGAGCAGGCGGTGCGCAATCTCTGCGCGCACACCGACGACATCATCTTCTCGTCGTCCCCGGTGGACAACGAGGAGATCACCCACGTCAACGTGCGGCAGCCGGAGTACTGGGTGGAGATGTTCCTGCGCTTCGGCTTCGTGCACGACATCGAGTACGACTCCAACATCACAGTGCTCTCCCCGTGGGCGATGCGCTTCCGCCGCAGCGCCGATCCACTGGCACGCCACGTCGTCTCCCTGGAACGCGAGCTGTACCGGATGCGCGAGGCGAAGCAGGTCCGTGACCGCGTCATCCTGCTGCGCACCGAGGAGGCCGCCGGCCACCGGCGCACCGCCGAGGAGCTGATCGCCGCACAGGGTCCGCACCTGGCCGAGATCGAGCACCTCAGCGCCGAGCTTCGCGACGCCGCCGGCCAGGTCGCCGCGCTGCAGCGAGCTGCCGAGGAGGCGCAGTCGGAGGTCGAGGAGTTGCGCGCGGAGATGGCGCGGCTGCGCTCCGAGAACACCTACCGGCTGGCGCAGCGCCTGCGCCGAAGCAGCTCAGCGCTCCTCCCCGCAGGGACGCGCCGCGGCAACGCCTTCCGCCGGGTGGTGCGCGCCGGGCTGCTCACCGCCGAGGAGGGACCGGCCGCGGTCCTGGAGCGGCTGCGCGAGCGCAGGGCGCCCGCCTCGCCGACCGAGGAGGCTCCTCCCCTCCACGAGGTGGACCAGCGCTGGAACGACTGGCTGCAGCGCCACGATCCCGACGAGGACAACCTGCGCGCCATGCGCGAGGCCTCGCGTTCGTGGACGCGGCGGCCGAAGGTGAGCATCCTGATGCCCGCGTACGAGTCGGAGGCATGGTTCCTGGCTGCCGCCATCGACTCGGTGCGGGCGCAGGCGTACGAGAACTGGGAGCTGTGCATCGCCGACGACGCGTCGCCCTCCACCTCGGTGGTCGACACCGTCGCGCGCTACCAGCATGACGACCGCATCCGCCTGGTCCGCCGCGAGACCAACGGCGGCATCGCCATGGCGACGCAGTCAGCCGCGGACATCGCCTCCGGCGAGCTCGTCGCGCTGCTCGACCACGACGACCTGCTGCGGCCGGACGCGGTGTACGAGATGGTGCGGCACGTCCTCGCCCATCCTGACGAGGACTTCGTCTATTCCGACGAGGACAAGCTCGATCCGTGGGGCCGCCGAGTGCAGGCGCACCTCAAGCCGGACTGGTCTCCCGAGCTGCTGGACTCGTGCAACTACATCTCGCATTTCACGATGCTGACCCGCGCGCTCTTCGACGAGGCCGGCGGCTTCCGTCCCGGCTTCGACGGCAGCCAGGACTACGACCTGATGCTCCGGGCAACCGAGCGAGCCCGCGCTGTCGGGCACGTCGCCAAGGTGCTGTACTCCTGGAGGATGATCCCGCGCTCCGCTGCCGCCTCCGCCGACGCCAAGCCGGCTGCGTACGAGGCCGCGCGTCGCGCGCTCCTCAGCAGCCTGGAACGTCGTGGCGAGCAGGGCCGTGTCGAGCACGGCTACTCGATCGGCCTGTACTACGTGCGCCGCGCCATCGTGGGCAATCCCAGCATCGCGGTGGTCATCCCCGTGCAGGATGGTGCCGCCGCGCTGCACGAGTGCGTCGACAGCGTGCTGGAGAACAGTGGCGGGCGCGACCTGCGCGTCGTGCTGGTGGACGACCACTGCACCGACCAGGACGCGCTCGCCGGCCTCGAGCGCCGCGGCCACGTCGTGGTGCGCAGCTCGACGGCCACCAACCGCTCACGCCTGCTCAACGCCGGAGCCGCAGCCGCCGGGCCTGTCGACCACCTGGTCTTCCTCGACGCGGACGCCGTGATCACCAAGCCCACCTGGCTCGAGGGGCTCCTCGAGCAGAGCCAGCGACGCGAGGTCGGCGCCGTGGGCGGTCGCGTGCTCTTCGCCGACGGCTCGGTCGAGCAGGAGGGGATCCGCGTCGCGGCTCCGCAGGGCCCTGCCGTTCCCCTCGACATGAGCGACTACTTCGGCATGGGGCGCGTGGTCCGGACGGTCAGCGCGGTGAGCTCCAGTTGCATGATGCTGAAAAGGTCGCTGTGGGATGAGGCGGGTGGCTTCGACGAGTCCTTCCGGCTCGCCTATGGCGACGTCGACCTCTGCCTCCGCCTCGCCGAGCGAGGACTGCGCAACGTCTACACGCCGCTCGCCGAGGTCGCGCGCGCCCGTGCCACCCGGCGCGACGGCCTGCTGCCGCTCCAGGACGAGCGCGTGCTCACTGCGCGCTGGCAGGGCCGGCTGAGCGACCCGTTCGTGGGACGGCACCTGAGGTCGGTGCGGCCCCGCGAGTACACGTGACCGGCCACGCCGGAGCCCAACCCCGTATGATCAAGACCCGAATGCAGACACCGACCCAGTACGGCGCCCTGGTCGGCGGCCTCATCAAGGGCCACTATCGGCGCTTCGCGACCTTCCTCTGCGTCGGCGTGAGCGGCGTCATCGTCACCAACGGCGGCCTCTACCTGCTCCACAGCCGCGCCGGCGTGAGCTCGGTCTACCTGGCCGGCATCCTCGCCGGTGAGGCGGGCATCCTGGTCACCTTCGTCCTCAACAACCTGTTCACCTGGCGCGGGCACCGCCGGCGTCCGCTGGCGCTGCGCCTCGCCCTGTTCCACCTGGTGACGTGCGGCGGTCTTGGGCTCTACCTGCTGACCATCGCGGTCCTGCACGGCGCCTGGGGCGTGTACTACCTGGCCGCGGGATTGTGCGGCTCAGGCGTCGCCGCGGTGTGGAACTACCTGGCCAGCCACTACCTCGTCTTCCGGGGCCAGCACATCACCCGCGTGCTGGAGGACGAGGACGCCCACGACGGGCCGGGCGACGAGCTGGTGGTCGTGGGCGTGGACGCGGCGGGTCCGCGACTGGCCGCCTCCCGCAAGGGGTAGTCGCCGGCTAGACGACGCGCTCCGGGACCATGCGGCCGGACCGGTCGTTCTCGCGAACCTCTTCGTGGTACTCCGCGTCGCCGTTCACCTTCCACACGTCCCAGTCGCTGCCGGTGGCGATGTTCTGTGCGGCGAGGATGCCCGTCATCATCGCGTGATCCTGGTTGTTGTAGCGGTGCATGCCGTTGCGGCCGACGAACTCGAGGCCGCCGACGTGCTCGGCCACGGCCGCACGAATCACCTCGAGGTGCTTGTCGTACACGTCGTCGTAGACGGGGTACGCCTTGAGATGGCGATGGATCAGGCCGCCGACCACCTCGCCGCTCTGCACCAGTCCGAGCTGGACCAGCTCGCGCTTGCCGAGCTCCACGAGCTCCTCGTCCGAGCGCTCCCAGATGCCGTCGCCCTCGAAGCAGAAGTACTCCAGGCCGAGGCCGGTGAGCCCGGGCTCCGGCACCATGTTCGGGCTGAAGTTCTTGAAGTTGGAGATGCGGGCGACCTTGACGCTCGGGTCGTGCACGTAGATCCAGTGGTCGGGGATGACGTTCTCCCGGCGGATCACCAGGTCGACGGTGACGAAGTCCCGGTAGTTGAGCGAGGCGGCCGCCTTGCGCACGTTCTCGGCGAGCGGCGGGTTGAACGAGGCGACCAGCTCGCGGATGGGCAGGGTGCTGATCACGTGCTCGCAGGTCCAGGTGCGCTCGGCGCCGCCGGCGGTCCGCCCGGTGACGCTGCGCACCCTGCCGCCCTCGTGGTCGATGCGCACCACCTCGGTGTTCATCTCCACGGGAACTCCCTTGCGGCGCAGGTCGTCGGCCACGTGGTTCCACATCGAGCCCGTGCCGTTCCGCGGGTAGCGGAAGCTGTCGATCAGCGTCTTGATCACCGCGTCGCCGCCGCGCACGCGCTTGGGGAGGATGGCGTTGCGCGCCACCTCGAAGAGGTTCAGGCCCTTGATGCGCTGCGCAGCCCAGTCGGCGGAGAGCTCGTCGGTGGGGATGCCCCAGACCTTCTCGGTGTAGGTCTTGAAGAAGATCGAGAACAGGCGCTTGCCGAACTGGTTGCTCACCCAGTCCTCGAAGCTGCGCGGTTGCTTGACGGGGCGCAGCCGCGCCTTGGCGTAGCTCGCCATGCACAGCACCGTCTGCCACGGGCCCAGGCTGAACAGCGCGTTGGTCGCCTTGAGCGGGTAGTCGAAGTACTTGCCGCGATAGAGGATGCGGGTCAGCCGGTCGCAGGTGACCATGTCCTCGCCGAGCCACTCCGTCCAGCGCTCCTCGACGAGATCGGCCTTGCTGAAGAAGCGATGCGGGCCCACGTCGAAGCGGCAGCCCATGTGCTCGATGGTGCGAGCCAGGCCGCCGATCACGCTGTCCTTCTCGAGCACCACGCAGGAGACGCCGTGGCGCTGGAGCTCTTCCGCAGCCGCCAGGCCCGCGGGGCCTGCGCCGATCACCACGACCGAGGTGTGCTCGCCCCCACCGGCCACCGAGCCGGCGGTCCCGAGGGCCTTGCGACCCACGACGTCCCGGTCGCTCGTCTCAGCTCGATCGACTGTCGTCATGTATGTCCATCCTCTTGGCGCCGTGTCCGGGGCGCGCGGCAGCGACCAGTGATAGAGGCGCCCCGCAGCGATGATATCCCATGCCGCCTACAACGGGCCGCATCGCGTATTCTTTCGCCCGATGGTGCCGACCAACCTCTCCCAGGATCGTGCTCGCACGCCTGTGTGCGTGATCGGGGGTGGATACGTCGGTGTGGTCACCGCCGCCTGCCTGGCCGAGCGGGGCCACACCGTCCGCATCGTCGAGGTGGAGCGTGAGCGGATGGAGATGCTCCGGGCAGGCAGGGCCCCCATCCACGAGCCCGGGCTCGACGAGATCCTCCAGGAGGTCACCCGCAGCGGCCGGTTCTGCGCCACCGAGGATGTCCGCGAGGGCATGGCGGGGGCCGGCGTGGCCCTCATCGCGGTGGGCACCCCGCCCCTCGTCGACGGCAACGCCGACCTGAGCCAGGTGCACGCGGCGGTGTCCGCGGCGGCCGCCGCGGCCGAGCCCGGCACGGTCATCGCCATCAAGAGCACCGTGCCGCCGGGCACCACCGCGTCGCTGCGGCGGACCGCCGGCTGCAGCTCGTCCGGCCACCTCGAGCTGGTCGCCTGCCCCGAGTTCCTCCGCGAGGGGAGCGCCATCCACGACTCGCGGCATCCCGCGCGCATCGTCGTGGGGGGCGACGACGAGGCCGCGTGCCAGCGCGTCATGCAGCTCTGGGACGGCCTTCCCGGCGAGCGCATCCTCACCGACTCGACCAGCGCCGAGATGATCAAGTACGGGTCGAACACCTTCCTGGCGCTGAAGATCTCCTTCATCAACGAGATCGCCCATCTCTGCGAGCTCACCGGTGGCGACATCACCGCCGTCGCCGACGGCATCGGCTCCGACCCGCGCATCGGTCGCTCGTTCCTCAACGCGGGCCTCGGATTCGGCGGCTCCTGCTTTCCCAAGGACGTGCGCGCCCTGGACGAGACGGCGAGCTACCACGGCCACAGCTTCTGGCTGCTCAAGGCCGCCATCGAGGTCAACACCCAGCAGCGCAGGCGCTTCGTCGCCAAGGTGCAGCGCGCCCTCGGCGGCCAGCTGCACGACACCCGGATCGGGGTCCTCGGGCTGGCCTTCAAGCCCGGCACGGACGACATCCGCCAGGCGGCGTCGATCGACATCATCCGGCACCTCCAGGATCTCGGCGCCAGCGTGACGGCAACCGACCCTGTCGCCATCGACCGTGCGCGCCCCGCGCTGCCCACCACGGCGATGACCGACGATCCCTACGCCTGCGTCGCCGGTGCCGACGCCGTCGTGCTGATCACGGAGTGGCCGGAATACGTGCAGATGGACTGGGGACGCGTGGCCTCAGCGGTGCGCCGGCCCATCGTCGTCGACGGGCGGAACGCGCTCGACGCGCAGCACCTCGCCGGGCTGGGCTTCAACTACATGGGCATCGGGCGCCGCGAGCGCTGGTAGCGCGCCGCGAGGCGGTCCGGTGCTCAGCCGGCGGCGGGTGTGGCGGTCGGCTCTTCGAGGGATTCCGGCTCGACCACCGCGCGCGGTGCGGGGCGGCCGGGCAGCGTGGCCAGGGCGTGGGGGCCACCTTCTCGCCACCAGTGCAGGGTGCGCAGCAGAGCGTCCTGCAGGCCGACCTTCGGCTCCCAGCCGAGCTCGCGGCGCGCCGTCGAGATGTCAGGCCGGCGGCGCCGCGGATCGTCCACAGGAAGCGGCCGGAACTCGATGCGGCTCTGGCTCTCGGCGAGGTCCTTGATCATCTCCGCCAGCTGCAACACCGTCACCTCGACGGGATTGCCGAGGTTGACCGGCTGCGTGTAGTCGGAGAGGAGCAGCTTCTCCAGTCCGTCGACGAGGTCGTCGATGTAGCACAGGCTGCGCGTCTGCGAGCCGTCGCCGAACACGGTGAGCGGTTCACCGGCGAGCGCCTGGGTCATGAACGCGGGCACGGCGCGGCCGTCGTTGCGGCGCATGCGCGGGCCGAAGGTGTTGAAGATGCGCGCGATGCGGGTGTCGAGGCCGTGCGTGTTGTGGTACGCCATCACGAACGTCTCGGCGGCGCGCTTGGCCTCGTCGTAGACGCCGCGCGGCCCTACCGGGTTGACGTTTCCCCAGTAGTCCTCGGACTGGGGATGGACCTCGGGGTCGCCGTACACCTCGCTCGTCGAGGCCAGCAGGAACCGGGCGGACTTGGCCTTGGCGAGGCCGAGCGCCTTGTGCGTGCCCAGCGTGCCCACCTTGAGGGTCTCGATGGGCATCTGCGCGTAGTCGATGGGCGACGCCGGCGAGGCGAAGTGAAGGATGGCGTCGACGGGCCCCTCGACGTAGAGGTACTCGGTGACGTCGTAGTGCCGGAAGGAGAACTGCGGATTGCTGAAGAGGTGGGCGACGTTCTCGGCGCTTCCGGTCAGCAGGTTGTCGAGGCAGACGACCTGGAGGCCTCGGTGCAGGAGGCGGTCACACAGGTGGGAGCCGATGAAGCCGGCCCCGCCGGTGATCACAATTCGACGCATTTCGCGGCAGTGTACCAGCACTGCTCATTCGCGACCCTGGGGAACGCCTGTTCGCAATCCACCCGCCGAGGTGCCCGGAACCGGTCTGTTAGGATCGCCCGCAAGCATGGGAGGTTCCACAGCGCTGTGTATCCACGCCGCCTGAGGACCGGCTCGACGTCGAACACTTGCTGACGCTCAAGCCGCAGCGCTCTCCGGCGTGGTGGGTCGCAGCCGTCGCCATCACCGTCGTGGTGGTGGTGCTGTCGACGCTGCTGAGCAACGTCCGGCGCGACAAGACGCCCTTCGACATCTACGACGAGGGTGCGCACTACGACTACGTGGTGCAGCTCGAGAACCACCACGTCCCGGCCTTCGGTGACCCGGCGACCCAGTCGGCGCTGCTCGACGCCGACTGCATCGGCTCGGACGTCAGCAAGCCGCGCGACTGCAGCATCCACCCGCGCGACTACCACCAGTATCCCGCCGGCGGCTACTCCTATGAGGCGCAGCAGCCGCCGCTGGCGTACCTGCCGTACACACTCACCACGCACACCGACCAGCCGCCGGCCACGGCCATCGTCGAGGCGCGCGAGGGCGGGGTGATCTGGACGGCGATCGCCGCCGTCCTGCTGCTTCTCTTCGCAGGGTTCGCCGGGCTCCCGCTGCTGGCGCTGACGCTGCTGCTGGCAACCTGCCTGCTCAACCCGACGCACGTCCACGCAGCCGCGACCATCAACAACGATGCCTCGGCGGCCGCCGCCGGCGCCCTGGCCCTCCTGGTCGCGACGCTCAGCCGCGACCGCGGAAAGCTGTGGCTGCGCATCGCTGCGGGCCTGCTGACGGGAGTGGTGATCGGACTGCTCAAGGGCCTCTTCGTGCTGGTGCCGTTCGCCCTGCTGATCGCGTTGCTCGTCAGCGAGCGCCCCTGGCGCGAGCGCCTGGAGGGATGGCGCCGCTGCACGTTCCGCAACGCCTCGGTGGTCGCCATGCTGGCCGGTTCCGGAGCGGCCTTCGTCGGGTGGTTCCTGTTCCAGTCAGCGCGCGCCACGGTGCGCCCTTCGGTGATCCTCAACCTCCTGCTGGGGGCGAGCAAGACCAACCACCCGCGGCCGACCGCCATGTTCGACGGCCTCCAGGCCGTCACCTCGATCTTCGACCCCAGCACGCCGAGCAGCTTCCACGCCATCTGGAACCTCGCCTTCTTCGCAGTGGTCGCCGGCGTGCTGCTCGTCAAGCCGCTCAACGGGGCGCTGTCGGGGGCCCGGGCACTGGCCGCGGGAGCCCTCGTCGCCCTCATCGCGCTCGCGGTGGGATGGCCCCTCCTGGTCTTCGTCCAGGGGCACTTCGACTACGCGGCCAGTGGCCGGTACGCGCTGCCGTTGGTCCCGATCCTGGCGCTGGTCGTGGTCCGCGCAGTCGGTCGCTACGGGCTGCTCCTGCTCGGCGTCGGCTTTCCACTGGTGGCGACCATCCTGCAGCTCAAGACGGGCAAGTACTGAGGCGCCCCGGCGAGGCGCCGTATCATGCCGCCGATGGAGCTCAGCCGGCTGCCGTCCGATCTCGTCGCCGTGGAGACGCCTGAGGTGGACATCGCGGCACTGCAGGCTGAGGTGGCGCTGGCGGCCGGCGCGCGCCGCGGTGCGGCTGCTCCCGGCAACCAGGTGCGACCGCGGCGGCACCCATTGCACCGCAGCGCCGGCATCTCGCCGCATCCGCCCCTGCGCCCGGGTGCTCCGCTCGTCGGTCCGATCGTCGTCACGGCCGAGCGCGCGGTGAGACGGGCGCTGCGCTGGTACCTCTGGCCGATCACCGGTGCGATCAGCGACCACAACCGCGCCGTCGCCGACGTCGTCGAGGCGCATCGCCGTGAGCTGGCCCGCGCGAGGATGGACCTGCAGCGCGCAGCGCGCGACGTGGGTCTCCTCGAGCCGCTGTCCGAGTGAGCCGCGTCGCCGTCGTCGTGGTGCGCTTCGGCGCGGGGATCACCGGCGGTGCGGAGCGCCACGCGCGACTGGTGGCGACACGCCTCGCCGAGCGCGGCCACGACGTCACCGTGCTGACGACGTGCGCCGAGGACTACGTCACCTGGGCCAACGTCCTCCCGCCCGGCGAGAGCAGCGACGGGCCGCTGCGCGTGCTGCGGTTCGCCGTCGACACCCAGCGCGACCTGGAGCGGTGGGGCAGCGCCATGCAGCCCATCCTCGACGGCTGCTGGGACGACCATGACGAGGCCACCCTCCTGCGCGAGCAGGGCCCCGACGTCCGCGCCCTCCTCGACCACCTGCGGGACCACGGCACCGACTACGACGCGGTGGTGTTCTTCACCCTCCTCTACCTGCCGGCGGTGGCCGGCCTCCCGCTCGTCGCCGACCGCGCCATCCTCGTCCCCACGCTGCACGACGAGCCCGCCGCGCACCTCGACGCCCAGGCGCGCGCGTTGAACCTGGCGCGCCGGGTGATGTGGAACACGCCCGAGGAGCGCGACCTGGCGTCACGCATCCTCGGCGTCGAGGACGTGCCCGGCGCCATCGCCGGTGTCGGCGTCGACCCGCCCGACGGCGGCGACGGCCGGAGCGAGCCGGCGCGCGCGCGTTTTGGCCTGGAACGGCCATATCTCCTGTACGCAGGCCGCGTCGACCCGGACAAGGGGTGCGGGGAGATGTTCGACCACTTCCTCGCCTGGTCCCGCCACGACGGTCGAGCCGACCTCGTCCTCGCCGGCGGCGCCTGGATGGACATCCCCTCGGATCCGCGCGTCCGCCACCTGGGCTTCCTCGACCCCGACGACCTCGCCGCGCTGATGGCGGGCGCGACCGCCACCGTGGTGCCGTCGCGCAACGAGAGCCTCAGCATGGCGGCATTGGAGTCGCTGGCCTGCGGTGTGCCGGTGCTGGTGACGTCCGCGTCCCCCGTGCTGCGCGGACATGCGCGGCGCAGCTCCGCAGGGCTGTCCTACCGGGACGGAGGCGAGTTCGCCGCTGCCGCGTCACTGCTGCTCGACCGGCCGGAGGTGCGCGACGCCATGGGGCGCAACGGGCGTCGCTACGTCGCCGCCAACTTCAGGTGGGAACGGGTGATGGCGCTCTACGACGAGGCCATCACCGCAGTGTCGCGAAGGCGGGCGGCGGCATGAGCTCCGCATCGCAGGACGAGCTGCTGGCGCGCGCCCGCGCGAGCGCAGGCGAGAAGGCCGCACGCGGCGTCTACGCGGCGGACCTCCTCGACGCACTGGCGGAGCCGCTCGACCTCCAGCCCGAGCCCTCGGTCGCGGCGGGCCCCGCGTGGCCCGAGGCGGTGCGCACGGCCGAGGTGGTGGTGGGACCCCCGCCGCCGTCCGGTCGCCCGGCGGTGGGGCCCGCGCTCACGGCGGTCAAGCGCGCGGTGGAACGCGCCCTGCGGTGGTACCTGCCCCCGGTCGCGGCCCAGGTGAGCGCCCACAACCGCGCCGTGCTCGACGTGCTGGCGGAGCACAGCCGGCACATCGTGGCGCTGCGCCGCGAGATCGACGAGCTGCGCCGGCGGGTGGCGGCCCTGGAGGCGGAGCGGCGCGACCGGCGGGCATGATCCGCGGCGCATGACCGCCATCCACCAGGCCGTCCCGGTCCTCCTCCATGCCGACGCCATCGGCGACGAGACGCGGGCCATCCGCGACGGGCTGCGCGCCCGGGGCTTCGAGTCCGAGGTGTTCATCCTCCCCCAGGACCGGCCGGCGCCGAACCTGGACGCGACCGCGCGGCCGATCGCCGAGCTTCTCGACGGCGCCCCGCCCGCCTCGGTCGTCTACCACTACGCCGTCGCGTCGCCGGCGACGCCGCTCCTCGTCCAGTCCGGCCTGCCGCTGGTGCTGATCCACCACAACGTGACCCCAGCGCGCTGGTTCCACATGATCGATCCCGCCCACGAGGCGGGCATGGCCGCGGCCGCGGCCGACCTCGCCCTGCTGCCGGACCACACCGCGCTCGCCCTCGGTGACTCCGAGTACACCCGGCGGGAGCTCGAGGCCATGGGCTTCTCCCCGACCGGCGTCCTCCCCATCGTGCTCGACCAGGGTCCGTACCGCCGGCACCGCCCCGGCCCCCTCCACCACGAGATCGCCGCTGCGCCGACGCTGCTCACGGTGGGGCGGGTCGCCCCCAACAAGTGCATCGAGGACTGCATTCGCCTGGTCGCCGCCTACCGCGCAGGGGTCGATCCTCGCGCTCGCCTCTGGGTGGTCGGCGACGCCGACCGCCTTCCCGTCTATCGCGACGCGCTGCTCCGCCTCGTCCACCGCCTGCAGCTCGAGGACGGGGTGCGGTTCCTGGGCCGGGTCAGCCAGCAGGACCTGGTCGACTGCTATCGCGGCGCCGCCGCCTACGTCTCGATGAGCGAGCACGAGGGCTTCTGCGTCCCGCTCCTGGAGGCGATGGTCTGCGAGCTCCCCATCCTCGCCTACCCGTCCTCCGCGGTCCCCTTCACCCTCGGCGAGGCCGGCCTGCAGATCGCCCCCAAGGACTTCCCGCTCATGGCCGAGGCCCTCGGCATCCTGCTCGGCGACGCCGTCGCCCTCGCCGACCATCTGGAGCGGGGCCGTCGCCGCGCGGAGGAGCTGGCCCCCGAGCGCGCGCTCGACGATCTCGTGGCCCAATTGGCCTCGATCGGCATCCGTCCCTGACCGGAGCCCGGCGCGGAAAGCCCCTGCTAGACTGCCCCCACATGACCCGCTCCCCCAGCACAGGGTGGGCGTGATGGCGACGTCCGTCGAGACGCATCTGCCCACCGACGCCGGCGCCGCGACTTCCCCTGAGCGCCGTGGCGGCACGCTCAGGCGCCACGCCAACCTGACCCGCGAGCTGGCCATCAGCCAGTTCAAGCTCAAGTACACCGGCTCGGTGCTCGGCTACCTGTGGTCGCTCTTCAAGCCGCTGATGCTGTTCGGCATCCTCTACGTGGTCTTCGTCAAGCTCTTCCACATCGATCGCGGCACGCCCAACTTCGTCTTCCAGCTCCTGCTCGCCATCGTGCTCTTCACGTTCTTCCAGGAGACCACGTCGGCGGCGATGAACTCCATTGCCAGCAACGGCAACATGATCCGCAAGGCCTACTTCCCACGCAGCATCCTGGTGGTGGCGGCGACGCTCAGCTCGCTGATGACCTTCTTCATCAACCTGACGTTGATCATCCTCATCGCCGGCTCCCTGGGACGGCTGGAGTTGAGCTGGGACAGCCTGCTGGCTCCGCTCTTCGTCATCGAGCTGTATCTGCTCGTCCTCGGAATCTCCCTGCTGCTCTCGTCGCTGTTCGTCTTCTACCGCGACCTGGGCCACATCTGGGAGATCTTCATGCAGCTCCTCATCTACGCCAGCGCGGTGATCTACCCGATCTCCCTGGTGCCGCCGCGGCTGGAGGCGTGGGTCGTCGCCAATCCCGTGGCCCAGATCATCGAGGACATGCGTCGCGCGCTGGTGTCGTCGAACATCAAGTGGTCGGTCGAGATCATGCAGGCCACCTACTTCGTCCCCTTCGCCATCATCGCCATCCTGCTGGGGCTCGGCTTCTACGTGTTCAACCGCCTCACTCCTCGGTTCGCCGAGTACCTTTGAGCGCCGCCGTCGTCTGCCAGAACGTCAACAAGACGTTCCGCATCCCGCTCGACCGCAGCACGACGCTCAAGTACCGCTTCACCCACATGCGCACGTCGTCGCGCTACCACGACCTGCACGCGCTCAACGACATCAGCTTCGAGGTCCCCGAGGGGCAGTTCCTGGGCATCATCGGCCACAACGGGTCGGGCAAGTCGACGCTGCTCAAGGTGCTCTCCCGCATCTACACGCCGGACAGCGGGACGGTGCAGATCAACGGCAATGTCTCTCCATTCCTTGAGCTGGGCGTGGGCTTCAACCCGGAGCTCACCGCGCGCGAGAACATCTACCTCAACGGCGCCGTGCTCGGCCTCACCCGGCACGAGCTGGACCGGCGCATCGACGGAATCATCGCCTTCGCCGAGCTGGAGAACTTCGCCGACCAGAAGCTGAAGAACTACTCCAGCGGCATGCAGGTGCGCCTCGCCTTCTCCGTGGCCATCCAGGCCGACGCCCAGATCCTGCTCATGGACGAGGTGCTGGCCGTCGGTGACGCGCGCTTCCAGGAGAAGTGCTTCGACGTCTTCGCCCGCTACAAGCGCGAGGGCAAGACGGTCGTGCTGGTCACCCACGACGTCGGCTCGGTCAACCTCTACTGCGACCGCGCCCTGCTGCTCGACCACGGACGTCTCCACGCCGACGGGCCCGCGTCCGAGGTGACGGCGCTCTACCGCCGCATGATGGGTGCGGTCTCCGATGCCGAGGACGGCGGCGCCGTCGACGGCGGCGACCGCTGGGGCACGCGCGAGGTGGAGGTCACCGCCGTGCGCCTGCTCGACATCGACGGCGGCACCCACCGCGTCTTCTCCTCCGGCGCGCCGCTCATCGTCGAGGTCGACTACGCGGTGCAGGGTCCCGTGGAGGACTTCCTCTGCGCGCTGCGCATCGACCGCAGCGACGGGGTGACGCTGTCGACTCCCGAGGCGGTGATGGGCCAGCTCAGCATGTCACCGCAGCGTCCCGGCAACACGGGCACCCTGCGCTACCGCGTCGACACGCTGCCGCTGCTGGCGGCCAGCTACGCCATGTCGGTGACCATCCACGACGCCCACCGCGGCCACACCTACGACCACCTCGAGCGAGCGGTGAGCTTCCGGGTCATCGACGAGAAGAGCCGCCCCGGCATGGTCGAGCTGGGTGGCCGCTGGGACGCCGAGGAGCGCCCCGCGCCCCAGCCGTAGAGCGGAGTGAGGCGCGCGTGAGGTGGCTTGGACGGCTCGCGCGGGCGCTGCCGGCGTTCGTCGCCATCCTGCCGTTCGCGGTCAGCGTGCTCGCCCACCTGGACTTCGTGCCGCTCTGGGACGGCGTCGTGTACAGCCAGTGCATCCACAACGCGGTGTCCTCGCACGATGTCGAATCGCTCATGTGCCAGGGCCATTCCTCGGTCGTCTACTTCGGCATCGTCGCCGCCTTCTCCGCCATCGCCCACGAGGCGCCCGTCGCGACGATCCTCGTCAACCTGGGTCTCGGCATCGCGGCGATCCTCGCCTTCCTCCGGATCGCCAGGCTGCTGTTCCCGGAGAGCGAGCTGGTCGAGCGCACCCTTCTGGCGACCGCGTTCTCCGCAGGCCCGGTCCTCGTTGCCAACGCGCTCAACCTGAGTCCCGACTACGGCATGGCGGTGTTCTCGCTGCTCGCCCTGCTCGGGCTGCTGGAGCGACGGCGCGCGCTCACCGTCATCGGCGGGCTGGGGATGACGTTCTCGAAAGAGCCGGGAATCGCTCTGTTCGCCGTCGCGGCCGGAGCCTATCTGCTCACCTACGGCCGGCGTCCCAGCCCGGCCTGGACGGGCTGGCGGGATGCGATCAGGTTCCACCTCCCGCTGCTCGGTGTCCCCGCCGCGCTGATCCTCTACCTGGGCGGCAGAGCCCTGGCACACCTTCCCCTCGTCTGGAACGCGGCGGTGGGGGCGCACAGCGGGATCAACCCGTTCCAGGTCACCGACCGAACCTTCATCTCGTACCTGGCGCTCGCCTTCGTCCTCAACTTCGCATGGCTGCCAGCGCTGCTCGCCGCCCTGTTCGGGCTGCGATCGCTCGGCTCCCGCCTGCTCCACCACCCGCGGCCCTGGCTGCGCTGGCAGATCACGTCCGATGCCGGCGCCCGTGGGTGGTTCCTCTGGCTGGTGCTGGCCGGCGATCTGTACATGCTCACCCGCGTGCGCACCTTCAGCATCCCGCGGTACTTCCTCGCCCTCAGCCCGATCCTGCTGCTCACAGCATGGCATTCGGCCCTCGCCCTGAGGATCTGGCGGCGCGGCCGGGAGGTGATGCTGGCCGCCTATGTCGCTCTGCTGCTCGTCTCGACCTACCACACGATCGACCCGCTGTCGAAGCGCATCTACGGCACGTTCGCGTTCGGCGACCACAGCCTGCTGACGATGACGTCGATCACCCACGAGGGCTTCGGATACGGCCGCGACCAGCTCGTCTACAACCTGCAGTTCACCGAGATCCACTCCCTGCTGAACGACGTGCTCGGCGACCTTCGCCCGAAGGCCCCGGCGCTGGTCGTCGTGCCCTTCCTCTCGTGGGATGCGGAGGTGCTTCCAGCCGTCGACAGCCAGCACTCACACCGCGACCTGCCGCGCGCCGGGACGGACAGTCTCTACGTGCGTGAGGAGATCGAGCTGGCGCTCGGCCACGTCAAGCCCCTGCCTCCCGTCATCTACTACATCGAGCTCCCCTACATCGACACGAGCATCGTCACCGGCGGGCTGGCCAACCTCCGGCTGGGCTACGACCTGACGGGCTCGCGCCTGTACCAGCGCGACGGGTACGCCCTGCGCGTCGACACCCTGGTCCTCCCCACAGGAACGGGACGGTGAGAGGCTGCCCGCTCCCCTCTCAGTCGCCGTCGAAGAGGTCCGCCCAGGTCCGCATCGCCCGCTTCAGCGTGCTCCAGTACTCCCCGTCCATGTCGAGCTTCTCGGCCAGCTCCGCGTAGCACCTCGCCACGCTGCCCTGGGTCAGGTGGACTCGGTCCACCCGCTCCCACAGGTACTCGTTGACGGGGTAGCCGGGCGTCTCCTTGGCCAGGTTCGCGTCGACGTTCGAGGCACGCGAGTGGTGCACCGAGGGGCTCCCTGAGGTGATCGCGAAGCCGAGATGGTCGGCGATCTTCTTCACGAAGATGCCCGCCCAGATGTCGCCGAAGCGGTCGAACGGCCAGCGCTCGCCGCTCGCGCTCTGTCCCATCAGGAGGAAGTACATCGCCGGGATGAACTCCCTGCGGAAGGCGAGGTTCATCCCGCACATGGGGAAGAACGCCCCGGTGGGCACCCGCTGCACCCCGCGCGCCGGCGGCAGACGGTAATCGGGCATCCGCATCTGTGTGCGCGCGTCGAGGTCGGGGACGTTCGACCAGAGACCATGGTGGACCGCGACCGTGCTCTTCACCTCACGAACGGTGTACGGGACGCCCCGCGGGAAGACGTCCTCGAGGGTGTTCCACCAGCGATCGGACGGCCACTCCTGAGCGAGGGCGGCGTGGAACTGGCTGAGGTACGACGGGGAGTACTCAGATTCCGGGTAGCAGTCGTCGTCCAGGGTGATGGCGACGTCGATCCCCGACCGGTAGGCCATGAGGTACCCGAAGGACCGGACGCAGTCGCTTCGCCGGGGAATGATCCACGCGTCCCCACCGAGGGTGGCGTCGATGTCCGCCCACGAGTAGTGGCGAACCCAGTCGGGGACGTCGAAGGTCGGCTCGGGATTGTCCTCGACGACGATCACCTCCAGCCCGCGGAACTCCGGCTCCCAACGGCGGAGGAAGTCAGCCAGGCTGGTCTCGCGAATGGTGGGGACGACGATCGCCGTGCGCAGCTGTTCCGTCATGCAGGGCGCGTGGTCGTCCTGGGACTCCTCGCCTGCTTCATCCGGAATCGAATCAATTGCCGGAGACCACGCAGGCTGAACTTGAGGACCCGAAAGCCTCGGTGGAAGGACAGGCCGGTGACGCGGGGCAGGTGGGTGACCTCGACCTCGACGATCCGCCAGCCACGGAGTGCGGCGCCGACCGCGAGGTGGATGGACGGCGCCAGCGTGTCCTGGTCCATGAGCGGACCCACGTCCTGCCAGAGCTCCCGCCGGTACAGCCGGAAGGGCACGTTGGAGTCGCGGATGCGCCTGCGCGCAAGCATCGAGACCCCGAGGCGCACGAAGAACGTGATCAGCAGCCGGTACGGCCCGTCACGGCGCTGGCGGCGCACGCCGAGGACGAGATCGGCGTCGTCGCGGACGGCCCACAGGTCCCAGAACTCCGCCGCGAGGTGCTGCCGGTCCGAGTCGACCTGGAAGATCCAGTCGCCCGTCGCCTTGTCGAGGGCGCGCAGGACACTGGGACCGTGGCCGCGATTGGGCTCGTTGCGGACGACTGTGAGCTGCGGGAGCGTTGCGCTGAGCTCGCTCAGGATCCGGTGGGTGTCGTCGGTCGAGCAATCGTCGACGACGACCATCTCGCATGTGCCGAGCTTCTCGACGATCTCCGCATCGAGCTCTCTGACGACCTGCTCGATGACCGCACCCTCGTTGAAGACGGGCATGACGATGCTCAGCGTCGGGTGGTCCAGCTCCAGGCTCAGAGCTCCGCGGCCGGCGGCTCCGGCAGCTCGTGCCTGCCCCGTGGTGGGGCCTTCCAGGCTAGTTTCGGCCATGCCGACTCCGTAGAACATTCGTTCGGGCGAGGCGATCCGTGCCAGTGTACCGTGGTCGTCCCGAGCACCGCGGCACCGGCGCATCGCCGGAAACGCACCCTTCTAGGGCTGGCTCGCCGCCATTCCCACCATCGGCTGGTTCAGCCGGATGTTCCCCGTGGAGCCGTAGCCGGCCGCGTCGCCGAAGGGGAAGATGCCGCCGTCGGCCGCGTCCAGCCAGTACCCGCCGTCGTCGCCCGACTGGGCCATCCCGACGATCGGCTGGTTGAGGTGGATGTTGCCCGTCGACCCCCACCCCGCCGCGTCGCCGAAGGGGAAGATCCCGCCGTCGGAGGCGACCAGCCAGTAGCCGCCGCCGTCGGTCGTCGCCGCCATGCCGACGATCGGCTGGTTGAGGTGGATGTTCCCCGTCGACCCGTAGCCGCCGGCGTCGCCGAAGGGGAAGATGCCGCCGTCGGACGCCACCAGCCAGTAGCCGTGCCCGGTCGGCGTCGGCGCCATGCCGACGATCGGCTGGTTGAGCCGGATGTTCCCCGTCGAGCCGTAGCCGCCGGCGTCGCCGAAGGGGAAGATGCCGCCGTCCGAGGCGACCAGCCAGTAGCCGTTGCCGTCCGGCGTCGGGGCCATGCCCACCACCGGCTTGTTGAGGTGGATGCCTCCGGCCGAGCCGTAGGAGTGGTTGAGCGCGTTGCCGAACGGGAAGATGCCGCCGTCGGCGGCCACCAGCCAGTAGCCGCTGCCATCCGCGAGGGCGGCCATGCCGACGATCGGCTGGTTGAGCCGGACGTTCCCCGTCGAGCCGTAGCCGCCGGCGTTGCCGAAGGGGAAGATGCCGCCGTCCGAGGCGACCAGCCAGTACCCGCCGCTCCGCGGCGGCAGCACGTAGGTGAAGGCGGCGTGCAGGGTGGCGCTCCCCGTCGGGGTGACCACGGTGACGTCGACGGTGCCGGCGCGGTGCGGCGGGCTCAGGGCGACGAGCTGCGCCGGTCCGCGCTGCTGCACGGCCTGCGCCGGGGTGCCGCCGAAGAGCACCTGGCTGTTCTCGTCGAGGGAGCTGCCGTTCACCGTCACCCAGGTGCCGCCGCGGGTGAGCCCGCTGCCCGGCGAGGACGACGTCGCACCCGGCGCGTCGAGGGTGACCCGGGTCATCAGGGTCGCCCAGTTCTTGCCACTTCCGTCACCAACGCCGGAGTACTCCGAGGCGACCCAGACCGTGCTGGGATCCGACGGGTCGACGGCGGAACCGGAGTAGTCACCGAAGCGCGTCGGGTTCTGGCCGCCGGTGCACATGCAGTCGTACGGCCCCTGCCCGGCGCCGCCGTCGAGCACTCCCGCGGTGAGGAAGGAGACGCTCGCGCCGGATCCGACGACCGCGCCCGCCGCGCTGCTCGCGTAGCGCGTCGCCGAGGCGCGGCTGAAGGCGACGAACGGCGTGCCGTTCTGGTCGAGCGCGATGCTGGGATAGAAGAACGACTCGCCCGTCCCCGAGTCGAGGGCGGCGTCGAACGGGATGGTCATGCTGGCGGTGTCGACCTCGAAGATCGACATCGCCGACTCCGGTCCCGTGGTCACGGCGGTGCTGCCGCCGGTCCAGAGCTTGCCGCTCTGCCACACCGAGCCGAGGAAGCGGTCGTCACCCGGGTCCAGGGTGGTCGCGGAGTTGGGCTGCGTTACGCCGCCCGGCTGGCCGGTCAGCGAGGCATTGCCGCAGGAGACGCACATGGTGATGGTGAACTGCATGTCGCTGGCCCCGCCGCCGACGCCGGGAATACCGCTGATGGCCTGGATGCGCACCGCCTGCGGCCCGGTGGGATTGCCGGTGTTCGGGTCGAAGGGCTGGAAGTTCTCCGGCACGTACTCGGTGGCGGTGGTCGTCGATCCCGTGGTCACGGCGGGGGCGTAGCCGAAGCCTGTCGAGTCCTGGATCGCGAAGGTCGACACGGCGCTGCCCGCGACCATCTGCGCCTGGTTGGCGGCGATGACGTTGGCGCCGGTCCACAGCCCGCCGTTGCCGTAGTCGAAGTCGTTGGCGCTCAGCGTGATCTTGTCGACGTTGACGCCCAGGCCGGGCTGGTCCATCAGCACTCCGGGCGCGCCCTGGAACGAGTACACGTTCCACGACGTCGGCGTCGCGTCGGTCGACGCCGCGAAGCCGATCCAGCTGTGCGTGGCGGACGCCGCGGCGTTGCCGTTGAACAGGTTGGGGTCGTAGTAGACGATGGAGATGAACCAGCGGCCGCCGGTCCCTGCGCCGGGGTCGAAGACGATGCGCGGGTCGGAGAGGTCGAACTGTCCCGTGCCGACCCGCGCGTCGGCGGCGCTCCAGATGTCCTTGAGCTGCACCATCTGCGGGTTGCTGCCGTCGTGGTTCATGGTCAGCAGGCTGAGGTTGACCATCTCCGCGACGGTCGTGGCGCTGGCCGACATGGTGGTGTCGGGGGGGCTCACGCGCGAAGCCTGCGTGTCGTGCTGCGCACCCTGCAGCGTGCTGAGCTGGGAGACGCCGAGGCGCCCCTCGACGATCTCCGGCAGGAACTGCGTCGCCGTCGACGGCGAGACCGTGCGCGGGTGCGGTGCGCGCCGTTCGGGCGCGCGAGCGACGGTGTCCTGCACGACGGACGGCGAGGCCACGCGCGGTGCGGCGGTGCGCGCGGGATGGGCGACGCCCGCCAGCGGGATCACCCGCGCCACGCCCTGCAGCGCAGGTCCCGACGTCGCCGGAGACGCCGGCACCGCTGCGCGCGCACTGTGCGTGCCTGCGGCGGCGGCGAGCATCGCGGCGAGGGCGGCGACGGTTGCGCGGCGGGGCATGTGCGGCGGCGATCCTAGCAGCGGCGGGCCGAGCGTGCGCTGCGCACCTCGACCGGGACGTCAGGAGCCCGCCGCCATCCCCACGATGGGCCGGTTGAGCACCAGGTTGCCGGTCGAGCCCCAGCCGCCGGCGTCGCCGAAGGGGAAGATGCCGCCGTCCGAGGCCACCAGCCAGTACCCCGCGCCGTCGTGCGTCGCGGCCATGCCGGCGATCGGCTGGTTGAGCCGCATGCCACCGGTCGAGCCGTAGCCGCCCGCGTCGCCGAAGGGGAAGATCCCGCCGTCCGACGCCACCAGCCAGTAGCCGCCGCCGTCGTGGGTGGCGGCCATGCCCACCACCGGCTGGTTGAGCCGCATGCCCCCGGTCGAGCCGTATCCGCCCGCGTCGCCGAAGGGGAAGATCCCACCGTCCGACGCCACCAGCCAGTAGCCGTTGCCGGTCGGCGTGGGCGTCATGCCGACGATCGGCTGGTTGAGGTGGATGCCCCCGGTCGAGCCCCAGCCGCCGGCGTCCCCGAAGGGGAAGATGCCGCCGTCACTGGCGACCAGCCAGTAGCCGTGACCCGAGGGCGTCGCCGCCATACCGACGATCGGCTGGTTGAGGTGGACGCCGCCGGTCGACCCGTAGCCCACGGCATCGCCGAACGGGAAGATGCCGCCGTCGGCCGCGACCAGCCAGTAGCCACCGTGGTCCGGCGTCGAGGCCATGCCCACGATCGGCTGGTTGAGGCGGACGCCGCCGGTCGAGCCGTAGCCCGTGGCGGTGCCGAAGGGGAAGATGCCACCGTCGGCCGCCACCAGCCAGTAGCCGCCCGTGGGTGGCGGGGCGGGCGGATGGGGCGCGCCGACCGGCGAGCCCACCCCCGTCGGCCCGTCGAAGCCGGGCCCCGCGGTGCAGAGGTAGAGCGGCGCGCAGACGCCGTTGCTGCCGGCGACGACGTCGTTGCTGACGCTGGAGTAGAAGCTCTGCGCCCCGCTGCCGGAGAGGCCGCCGTCCAGCGCGGTGATGCCGGCGAGGAGCGGCGCGCCCACCGAGGTGCCGCCGACCACCGTCCAGCCTGAGCTCTGGTAGCTGTCGTACACCGCCACGCCGGTGGAGGGGTCGGCGTCGAGGGCGACGTCGTTGTCGGTGCGCAGCGGGCAGCCGCCGTCGTGCTGCCATGCCGGCTTGGGCTCGAAGGCGCTGCAGCCGGAGCCGCCGCCCGACCAGGCCGTCTCGGCCCAGCCGCGCGAGGTGGCGGCGCGGCGCAGCGAGGTGCCGCCGACGGCGACGACGTCGGGCGACGTCGCCGGGTACGAGGTGCCGAAGCCGCTGTCGCCGCTGGCCACGGTGATGGAGACGCCGGCGTGGCTGAGCTGCGGGTCGCTGAGCGTCTCGCCCGCGTACTCGGAGGAGCCGAGGCTGAGGCTGACCTCGCGGGCGCCCAGCTGGATCGCCAGGGCGACGCCCTGGACGATGGCCTGGACGCTGGCGCTGCCGCTCTGGTCCTGGGGAACCTCGACGAGCAGGACGGAGCAGTCGGGGCAGCCGGCCGAGACCATGTCGAGGTCGAGCGAGATCTCCACCGCCCAGTTGGCGTCGGGGGTGGCGGCGCCGCTCATGTTCACCTTGCGGAAGCAGCCGGTGCCGCTGCTGCAGGCGGGCAGCCCGTACGCGGCCCGGTAGGCCGCCATGTCGCTCTCCGCGTTGGGGTCGTCGGCGACGTCGACGACGGCGACGGTCTGCCCCTTGCCGCCGTTGAGCGGCGCGATGCCGTAGGCGCTCTGCAGGTCGGCGGGTCCGTAGCCGCCGCTGGCGCTCGCGGTCATGGCGTGCACCCTGGGGCCGCCGGCGCTCTGCAGCTTGACCCGCGCGAAGCAGGTGACGTGCCCCGCAGTGGCCGCGGGACAGGCGGCCGCGCTCGTCGCGGACGGCGAGTTCGTGTCAGCCTGGGCCAGAACCGGCGCCGGTGCGCCGAGCGCTGCCAGGGCCAGGACGAGCAGCGCGCGACGCACCGAGGACATCTACTGCTGCGCCACCGTTGCGACCATGCCGACCACGGGGCTGGCCGTGCCGACCACGCCGCTGTTGGCGAAGAACCTGGCGTCGCCGTAGGCGTAGACGCTGCCGCCGCTGGTGGCCAGCCAGTAGCCGTTGCCGTCGCTGCTGGCGGTCATGCGCACCACCGGGCTGGGCACCTGGATGCCGCCGGCGCTGCCGAAGAAGCGGGCGTCGCCGAAGCTGAAGATGCCGCCGTCCGAGGCCACCAGCCAGTAGCCGTTGCCTGTGGCGGTCGGGGCCATGCCGTTGACCGGCTTGTTCAGCCTCATGCCGCCGGTGCTGCCCCAGAACTGCGCGTCGCCGAAGCTGAAGATGCCGCCGTCCGAGGCCACCATCCAGTAGCCGTTGCCGTCCGGCGTGGGGGCCATGCCCACCACCGGCGCGTTCAGCTTCATGCCGCCGGTGCTGCCGTAGAAGCGGGCGTCGCCGAAGCTGAAGATGCCGCCGTCGGCGGCCACCAGCCAGTAGCCCTTGCCGTCGTGGGTGGCGGTCATGCCGATGACCGGCGCGTTCAGCTTGGTGCCCGCCGTGGTGCCGTAGAACTGGGCGTCGCCGTAGCTGAAGATGCCGCCGTCGCTGCCCACCATCCAGTAGCCCTTGCCGTCCGGGGTGCCGGCGGCGCCGACGATCGGCGAGGCCAGGGCCAGGCTCACGGGACCGCCGAAGTTGCTGGCGCCGGCGACGGGGTAGACCAGGCCCGACTGGGTGATCAGGGTGGGCTTGAAGGGCAGCGCCGAGGTGCTGGAGCGCAGCCAGCCGATGATCGGCACGCCGCTGCGGTCGGGCATGGTGGTGCCGTCGATGGGCAGGCGCGCGGTGCCGGTGGGGCTGGAGTTGCCCCAGTTCTGCTCGACGATGTCGACGTAGCCGGGACCGGTGTCGGCGACCACGGCGACGTGCCCGAAGGGGGCGGCGGTGGAGTGGTTGAAGATCAACAGGTCGCCGGTCTGCGGCGGCTGCGCCCCGCCGTTGGGCAGCTGCAGCAGCGGGATCGACAGGGTGGGCGCCGCGTCCCACATCTGGTACGCGTAGCTGATCGGCCAGACCTTCTGCTCGCCGTAGCGCACCGCGGCGAAGCGCTGGGCCAGCTCGACGCACTCGTAGGCGAGGCCGTAGGTGCTGCTCTGGTCCTGGCTGCCGGTGCCGTTGCTGTAGACGTTGAAGTTGCCGAGCTCGGCGACCTCGGGGCTGACCCACTGGCTGGTGGGCACCAGCACCGTGCCCCAGGGGACGAAGTCCGCTCCCGCCGCGGTCGGCACGGCGAGCGGCACCAGCACGGCTGCGGTGGCGGTTGCGAGGACGCGCGCAAGGACGGTGAGATGGGGACGCTGGGGGGACATGTGCCCGATCCTAGGGAGGCTCCTTGCGAATCGGGGCCGATGTGAGGCAACCGCGAAAGGGCCGTTACGCGGAGGCGATGCCCCCGTCGGACTGTTGTCTCGCGTTTACATGCGCCTACACGCGCACACGGCGCGAGGAGCGCGCGCGGGCGCGCACGTGCGCGACGGGACTGCGTTGACGATTGCGGCATACTGCCGCCCGTGACCGAAACCCCGGCCGCACCCGCCGCGCTGCGCGTCGTCACCCCCCGGTACGGCGAGGCGGTGGTGGGCGGCGCGGAGCGCCTGGCGCGGATGCTGGCGGAGTGGCTGGCCGGCGCGGGCTGGCGGGTCGAGGTCTTCACCACCTGCGCGCTGGACGCCGCCACCTGGCGCGACGAGCTGGAGCCCGGAGTGGCGGTCGAGAGCGGCGTCGTGGTGCGGCGCTTCCGGGTCAGGGCGCCGCGACGGCCGCGGATGTTCCACGAGCTGTCGCGCGGCTTCTTCCGGCTCCCGGCGGGGCTGCGGCCGGAGGCGGCCTGGCTGGCCCTGCAGGGACCGTGGTCGCCGTCGCTGCTCGGCGCGCTGCAGACCGCGGGGCCGATGCCGGCCCTGTTCGTGCCCTACCTGTACCAGCCGACGGTGGTCGGGCTGCCCGCCTACCGCGGGCCCCGGCTGATGCTGCCGGCGGCGCACGACGAGGGCCCGCTGCAGCTGCGGGCGGTGGGCGCGGCCCTGCAGGCGGCGGACGGGCTGCTCTTCGGCACCGAGGAGGAGCGCGAGATCGTGGTGGCCCGGCATCCCGCCGCCGCCTCCCGGCCCTACGCGGTGGGCAACGTGGGGATCACGGTGCCGGCGGGCGTCGATGCGGCCCGGTTCCGGGCGCGCCTGGGTCTGGGTGCGGAGGAGCCGTACCTGCTCTACGGCGGCCGGGTCGCGCCGGGCAAGGGCATGGAGGAGCTCCTCGGCGGCGTGCGGCTGCTGCGCGACCGCGGCGCCGGGGTGCGGCTGGTGCTGACCGGGGAGGCGGGCACGGTCGTGCCGGCGTCCGACGGGGTGCTGCCGGTGGGGCGGCTCGACGAGGCGTCGCGCTGGGACGCCCTGGCCGGAGCCGCGGCGGTGGTGGTGCCGAGCTTCCACGAGTCGCTCTCGCTGCTGGCCCTGGAGGCCTGGGCGCTGGGCCGGCCCGTGCTCGCCAACGGCGCCTCGCCCGTCCTGCGCGGGCAGGTGGCCCGCAGCGACGGGGGCATCGCCTATCGCGGCGCGGCCGGGCTCGCCGAGGGAGCGTTGCGGCTGCTCGCCGAGCCGGTCCTGGCGGCTGCGATGGGCGCGTCCGGCCGCGACTGGGTGGCGTCCACCTACCGCTGGGAGGCGGTGCGCGACCGCGTGGCCTCGCTGATCTCGGGCGCCCTGCCGGCCGCTGCGGCGCGCGGCTGGGCTGCGGCGGGGCCGGGCGCCGGGGGGTGAGCGACCGCTGGCTCCTCGACGGCCGGGCGCTGCAGGACCGCTCCTCGACCCGCGGCATCGGCAGCTACCTGCGCGGCCTGCTCGACGGGCTGCACGCCCTCGGCGCCGATTCGCGCGTGACGCTGATGCTCCGCGCCGGCGCCCCACCGCCCCCGGACCTCGGCCGCTGGGCTGCCGCGCCGGGACCTCGCCTGCCCGTGCTGAAGCGGCGGCTGCAGCCCGTGGCCGATCCCTTCCTGGTGTCGCGGGTGGTGCGGCGGGAGCGTCCGGCGCTCTACCACGCCGTGGAGTACGCGCAGCCGGTGGCCGCGAGCGGGGTGCCCGTCGTGGTGACCGTGCACGACCTCATCCCCTTCCTGTTCCCCCGCGACTACCCCTGGATGCGGCGGGAGCGGCTGCTCGCCCTGCGCCTGCTGCGCCGCGCCGACGCGCTGATCACGCCCTCGGCGGCGACGGCGCGCGACTGCGTGCGGCTGGCCCGAGTGGCCGCGGAGCGGATCACCGTCGTGCCGCACGGCGTCGACCCGGCGTACGCGCCGGCGGGCGCGCAGGACGTGGCCGCGCTGCGGGCGCATCTCGGGCTCGCCGCGGAGGAGCCCTACCTGCTCAGCGTCGGTGTGTTCGACCCGCGCAAGCGGCTGCCCCTGCTCCTCGACGCCGCCGCCCGGCTGTGCGCCTCGCATCCCTCGCTGCGGCTCGTCCTCGCCGGCGACCAGGGCGACTACAACGAGCCGGTTCGCGCCGCGGTGGCGGCGGCGGGCCTGGCGGACCGCGCGGTGCACGCGGGCTACGTGCCGCAGGAGTGGATGCCCGCGCTCTACACCGGCGCCGCCTGCCTGCTCTTCACCTCCGGGTACGAGGGCTTCGGCCTGCCGCTGCTGGAGGCGATGGCCTGCGGCTGCCCCGTCGCCGCCTGCGCCAACTCGGCGATCACGGAGGTGGCCGGCGACGCCGGGCTGCTGGTCCCCGAGGGCTCGCAGGCGGCGATGGCCGAGGCCCTGGCGCATCTCGCGGGGGAGCTGCTCGACGACGCCGTCGAGCGCTCCAGGCGCGGCGAGCTGGGGCGGCTGCACGCCGCGTCGTTCACCTGGGAGCGCGCCGCGGGTGCCACGGTCGCCGTGTACCGGCGGCTCGCGCCCGGCTGATACGCTCGCGGCCGTGACCGACCAGGACGCCGCCCAGCCGGTCGACGTCGCCGCCGTGGTGGCGGAGATCGAGGCGGAGGTGGCCAGGCGGCGCTCCGCCGGCGAGTATCCCGAGGACCTCCTGCACCGTCTCGCCGTCGAGTTCCACGACGTCGCCGGCGAGCGCACCTCGCTGGAGGAGCTGGCCCACATCGAGACGGTGCGCCCGCTGGTGTCGACGCGCAGCCGCCTGGCGCCGGCCGCGGTCTTCGCCAAGAAGGTGCTCCGCCGCACCATGGCCTGGTACGTGCGCCCCGTCGCCGAGGACCAGTCGCGCTTCAACTTCGCGCTGCTCCACGAGGTGCGCTCGCTGGGGGAGCGCGTGGCCCGTCTCGACAGCGCCTGGTCGCGTCCCGCAGGGTCGCCGCCGCGCGAGGCGGGGGTGCAGGTGCTCGACCTCACCGCGGCGCGCCTCGGCGTCCTCGACGTGGCCCTGCGCGACCTGCCCGCGGGACCCGTGGTGGTGCTGTGGTGGGCCGACGACGCGCTGCTGCGCGCGCTGGTGTCGCGCGGCCTCGCCGTGGAGACGGCGACCCGCGACGCCGAGATGGCGGTGGCCGCGCGTGCCGCGGGCGTGCGGGTGCGCGACGTCGACCCCCTGGACTTCCTGCGCGACTGCGGACCCACCCTGGCGGCGGTGGTGGCGCCCGGGTTGCTGCCGATGCTGGCACCAACCGAGACGCTCGCACTGGTGCCGCTGATCGCGGCCGCGCTGCGCGAGAACGGGCTGGCCTGCTTCGACGCGCCGGATCCCGCCGCACCGGGCGTTCCCGCCGACCCCTCGCTCATCGACCCCGGCTACCGTCGCTGGGTCTCGCGCGACACGGTCACCCTGCTCTGCGAGGCCGCGGGGCTGCGCAGCATCGAGGTCGAGCAGGTGGGCCGCGCGCTCTGGTATGCGGTGACGGCCCGTCGCGTTCCATGAGGGTTGCCATCGTCGTTCCCCGGTACGGGCCGGGGATCGTCGGCGGCGCGGAGACGCTCTGCCGGGACTACGCCGAGCGGCTGCACGCGGCCGGGCACGAGGTCGAGGTGCTCACCACCTGCGCGCGCGACCACTTCTCCTGGGCCAACCAGCTTCCCGCGGGAACGACCACGGTCGACGGCATCCCCGTGCACCGCTTCCCGGTGACCATCGCCAAGGACCACGGGGCGGTGACCATGCTGCACGCGCGCATGGATGCCGGGTTCCGCCTCGACCCCGCCGCCGAGCGGCGCTGGGTGGAGAACACGGGGTACAGCGAACCCATGCTGGCGGCCATCGCCGAGACGGCGCAGCGCGTCGACGCGCTGCTCTTCGCGCCGTATCTCTTCGCCTCCACGGTCTTCGGTGCACGGGTGGCGCCGCAGCGGTCGCTGGTGATCCCCTGCCTGCACGACGAGGTGTACGCCCGCTTCGGCATCGTGCAGGAGACGCTCCGCGGCGTGGCGGGGCTGATCTTCAACTCCGCGCCGGAGCGCGATCTCGCGGCGCGGCTGCTCGGCTCGTCACTGCCGCCCCACGCGGTGGTGGGCGTGGGTTTCGACGAGCCCGGCGCGCTGGACGCCGCGGCGCTGCGACGGCGCACCCACCTGTCGGGCGACCTCGTCGCCTACGCCGGGCGGCGGGAGATCGCCAAGAACTTCCCCCTCCTGCTGCAGTGGATGACCGCCTACGACGAGGGGCTCTCGCGCTGCGGTCCGGCGACGCTGGTGGCCATGGGCAGCGGCGAGATCCGCGCCCCGCGCAGCGCGCGGTCGGTGGTGCACGACCTCGGCTTCGTCTCGCAGCACGAGAAGCTGGAGGCGCTGGCGGCCTCGGTGGCGACGGCCCAGCTCTCGCTGAACGAGTCCTTCAGCTACGTGCTGATGGAGTCGTGGCTGGCGGGGACGCCGGTGGTCGTCCACGCCGACTGCGAGGTGACGCGGGCGCACTGTGCGGAGAGCGGCGGCGGGCTCTGGGTGCGCGACGCGGAGACCTTCGCGGCGGCGCTCGACCGGTTGCGCGGCGATGCATCCCTGCGCGCGCGCATGGCAGGCGCCGGGGCGCGGTACGTGCGCTCGGAGTACTCCTGGCCGGCGGTGCTGGGACGGCTGGAGCGCGCGGTGCGCGAGCTGTCAGGGTGACGCGCGCCGTCCATCAGCTCCTCTCCGACTTCGCCTTCGGCGACGCCATGGGCGTGATCACCATGCAGACGCAGGAGATGCTGCGCTCGCTGGGCTTCGCGTCGGAGATCTACGCCGACGTCATCGACCCGCGGCTGCGCGACCGCTGCCGTCCCGCGGCCCTGCTGGAGGGCGAGACGGGCGACGGCGACGCTGTGATCTACCAGATGGGCATCGGCTCGCCGGTCGCGTTCCTGCTGGCGCGGCTACGCGGACCGCGCATCGTCATGTACCACAACATCACGCCGCCCGCGTACTTCCGCGACACCAATCCGCGCGTCGCCGCGCGCCTGGTCGCGGGACGCGAGCAGCTCGCCATGCTGGTGCCGCGCGTCGAGCTGTGCGCGGGCGTGTCGCGGTTCAACGTCGAGGAGATGCGGCTGCTCGGCGCGCGGCGCACCGCGGTGGTGCCGCCGGTCGCCGACCTCGCCCACCTGCACCCGCGTGCGTCGACGCCGTCCCAGCCGCCGCTGCTCCTCTTCGTCTCGCGGGTGGCGCCGAACAAGCGGCACGACGACCTCATCCGCGTCCTCGCCGCGCTGCGCGCGACCGCGCAGCCCGAGGCGCGGCTCGCCATCGTCGGGCGTTTCACCGACACCGAGGACTACGTCGAGTCGCTGCGGGCCCTCGCCGAGGATCTCGGCGTCGGCGACGCGGTGGAGTGGACGGGACGTCTCGGCAACGAGAGTGTCGGTGACCTGTACGCGCGCGCCTCGGTGTTCGTCAGCGCCTCGGAGCACGAGGGGTTCTCCGTGCCGCTGCTGGAGGCGATGGCCTTCTCGGTGCCGGTGGTCGCCTATGCCGCGGCGGCGGTGCCGGACACCCTCGACGGCGCCGGAGTCCTGCTGCGCCACAAGGATCCGCTGGTGTGGGCGGCCGTCGTCGACCGGGTCATTCGCGATCCCGCGCTGCGCGGACGGCTCGTCGCCGCGGGTGAGCGCCGGCTCGCCGACTTCACGCCGGACAGGGTGCGCACGCGTCTCGCCGAGGCGCTGGCCTCGATCGGAGTCGTCCCGGAGGCGGCGGCGTGATCCCGTATGATTCCGCAGCGTCATGAAGTCCGCGCTCATCACCGGCGTCACCGGGCAGGACGGGACCTACCTCGCAGAACACCTCCTGGCGCAGGGATACAACGTCTACGGCCTGGTGCACGGCCAGAACAACCCGCGCCTCGGCGTGATCGAGCGCATCGCTCCCGGCATCGAGTTCGTCGAGGGTGACCTGCTCGACCAGTCGTCACTGATCGCGGCGCTGGAGACCTGCCAGCCCAGCGAGGTGTACAACCTCGGCGCCATCAGCTTCGTGGGGCTGTCCTTCAAGCAGGCCGCCCTGACCGGCGAGGTGACCGGGCTCGGCGTCACCCGCATGCTCGACGCCATCCGCACCGTCAACTCGCAGATCCGCTTCTACCAGGCGTCGAGCAGCGAGATGTTCGGCAAGGTGCGCGAGACGCCGCAGACCGAGGCGACGCCGTTCCACCCGCGCTCGCCGTACGGCGTGGCCAAGGTGTACGGGCACTACATCACCGTCAACTACCGCGAGTCGTACGGCATCTTCGCCTGCAGCGGCATCCTCTTCAACCACGAGTCGCCGCGGCGCGGCATGGAGTTCGTCACCCGCAAGATCACCAACGGCGTCGCCAAGATCAAGCTGGGGCGGCAGAAGCAGCTGGCCCTGGGCAACCTCGACGCGCAGCGCGACTGGGGCTTCGCCGGCGACTACGTGCGCGCCATGCACCTGATGATGCAGCAGGACGAGGCCGACGACTACGTCATCGCCACCGGCGAGACGCACAGCGTCCGCGAGTTCCTCGAGCTGGCCTTCCGCCACGTCGGCCTCGACTGGCAGGAGCACGTGGTCAGCGACCCGCGCTTCATGCGGCCCGCCGAGGTCGACGTTCTCATCGGCGACGCCACCAAGGCGCGCACCAGGCTGGGCTGGACGCCGACCGTCAGCTTCGCCGAGCTGGTGGCGATGATGGTCGAGAACGACCTGCGCATGCAGGAGCGCCAGATGCGGGAGCCCGCCGAGCTGCTGTAGCGCGAGCGCCTCCGGGCGTCGGCGGCCGCAGGTGGGACCCGATTCGAGGGTCTCAGGCGCCGCGGCCGAACAGCCGCTGGGCGAGGCGCCGCATGCCGTGGTCGGCGTCGTCGGCGGCCATCTCCACCGCCGGGTGGTCGGGGACGTCCGCAGCGGCGGGGCCGGACGTGGCCGCGGGGGTCTGCGGCCCTGCCCCCGGCCGTACCCCGGCGGCCGCCAGCGCTGCGGCCATCGCCGTCGGCGGCGGAGCGGGGGCGCGGCCCGGCCGGCCCTTGGGCTTCGCGACCGCGGCTCCTTGGGGGTGGTGCGCCGGCCGGCGGTCGTCGAGGAGGACCCGGAAGGTCGCCTCCCCGAGGCGGTGGCACCAGAGCCCGGGGAGGCCGGTCAGCCCCGTCGGCACGGTGCCGTCCGGGGCCACCCAGGTGGCCAGCTCCACAGCGCCGGACGGCGTCTCCTCGCCGCGGACCGCGGCCAGCATCGGCCACAGGGCCCCGTCGCCGGCCATCACCACCGCGGTGTCATAGCGTCCCCGGGCCAGCGCCTCCACCACCGCGGTCGCCAGCGCCACGCTCAGGCTGCTCTGCCAGTGCCCCCCGCCCTCGGCGGCCGAGGGGCCGACCACCACCTCCGCGCCCTCCAGCTCCCAGCGGCGCACCCGGTCGAGCTGGCTGCGATGCACCTGGGGGTCGAAGTGGCGGACGAAGACGTGCAGCCCGGCCAGCTGCCGCTCGCTGCGGCGCGACCCGACGGGCGGGCGCTTGACCACCGAGCCGGCGAGGGCGCGCGGCGAGACGTTGCCGAACCACGACGGCGGCGGCGCCCCGGGCGGGGCGAAGAGCTGGCGCGCCGTGGTGTAGGCGTACCAGTAGTCGACGAAGACCCCGAGACGGCGCGCGGCGCCTGCCGGTTCGGAGACCCCTCCTTGGCGTGCCACCCGAGCACTCCCGCAAACGTTGACGTCGAGGCGTTCGCGCCCCCGTCCCCACCACCCGTCGTATTCCGGGGACCGGCGCGAATTTCGTCAGTCTTCCCTACGCGGAGGCATGGTGCCACAAACGTCATTCAGCCGGCTGGTCGCGTCACAGAGACGTTCGGGAGGAGGCCGGCGGCACATGCAACAACACAGAGAACGGTGGAGTCCCGCACAATACGGACGCGGGTGTGGGGCGGGTTGGAAGGGTTTGTGCAATGTCGGTGATCCAGCACCTGTGGAGAGGTCGACGGGTCCGGGTCGCGGGCGCGGTCGAGCAGGTGGCGGTCGACTGCCCGGACGACCTGGCGGCGATCTACCGGGACTACTGGGACCTCGTCTACCGCCGCTGCCTGGCAACCCTCGGCGACGACCACGCCGCTCAGGACGCGACCCAGGACGTCTTCCTGATGGCCCTGAGCAACTTCGAGGAGGTCCAGCACGACATCGTCCGCGGCCTGCTCGACATGGCCAGGACCATCTCCTACGAGCGCCGCCGCCGCCCCGCCCGCGAGGTGATGCTCCCCAACCCGCCGTACACCAACGGCCACGCCGACGACCCGGCGGAGATCGCCGAGCGCCACGGCGTCCTCGACGCCATCTGGTCGGGGCTCAGCCCCGTCGAGCGCCGCTACGTCGCCGACAAGTTCGCCGGCTTCAGCTTCGAGGAGATCGCCAAGCGCAACCGGCGCAAGCTGGGGACGGTCAGCTCCAACCTCTTCCGCGCCCGCGAGCACGCCCGCAACCTCCGCGGCTCCACCCTCCCCGCCCTCCTCGGCGCCGCCGGCTGGCGCCGCCTCACCGACCTCTGCCGCCGCGCCCGCACCACCGCCCACAGCTCGGCGGTGAGCGCCGGAGCGCAGCCCGTGCAGGCGCTCACCATCTCCCTCACGGTGGTCGGGCTGCTCGCCGTGGGCTCCCCTGCGGCGGGCGCCGGCGTCGCCGGCGGAGCGACGCGCCCCCTCGCGGTGACGCCCCCGATGCAGCTCGACACCGGGGATCCGGCGGCGGTCGCCCAGGCCGACGGTATCGCCGCGGCGGCGGCCCAGCCGGTCGGCTATGCCGCAGCACCGTCGGCGGGCACCCACGGCGGCGCCACCGCCCTGCCCCTCCCCGCCTCGGCCACCTCCGAGACCCCGGAGGACACCGTCATCTACACCGCCACACCGTCGCCGAACTACGAGAACGACCACACGATTCTGGCCATCGGGCGCGGCAAGAGCTGCGCTTGTCCGGTGCTGCTTCGCAGCCTCGACGGCGGCGCGACGTGGACTGCGAGCTCCGGCGTGCCTCAGGGGGACGAGATCGTGCTGCCCCCCGCCTACCCGCGGGACCCGCGCATCTTCATCGGGTACCAGTACGAGTCACCAGGCATCAATGACTGGTGGGCGCCGAGCTTCGACCAGCCATTCCAGCCTTTGCTCGGCCCCGCTGGGGCCCTCGCACTTCCCGCGGGCTTCGATTCGGGCGACCAGCGGGTGATCGTGTCGGCCGCGAACGGCGTCTGGAGCGAGAACCTGACGACGGGGTTGGTCGAGCCTCTGCTCGTCGAAACACCACCGTCGAGTTCCACGGCGGTGGCCACGCCACTCGGCGCGACCGGCGTCCTGGCGATGACCGACTCGGCGGCGGTGGCGACCGGCGCTCCGCCAACGGCGACAACCCCCACCGGCCTCACCCTGTGGGCGTGCCCGCTCTCGCAGCCGTGTCAGGCGCAGGGCGAGGTGCCGATGACGCTGGCCAACGGGATGGTCACCTCACCGGCCTTTGCCACGGACCACACGCTGGCGGTGTTCGGACCGGCGTCCGTGATGGCGTCGACGGACGGCGGAAGGAGCTTCACGCCCATGAGCGTACCGGCCGCGACCTCGTCGATTCTCATGGTCGCCCTGGGCTTCGGAGACCAAGCAACGGCGTCGACGTGGCTCGTCGTCGAGCATGGGAGCACGTTCTCGTTGGACTTCGCTACAACCGTACATGGCGGTTGGCACGACGTCAGCGATGGATTGGCACAGATCACCAGCGCGGGCGGCCGCGTCATCCCACTAGCACCCCACAGTGCGCTCTTCTTGTCGGGCAACGGCGGTCTGCTGTGCACGTCGAACGACGGGGAGACCTGGGCGCCGAGGTGCTCCGCGGCCTGATTTCGCGGTTAACGCGGGCCTTTGACGTTTAATAGCGTCGGGCGCGAACGGAGAGGCGCCCGTACGACAGGGCCTTGCGGGACACCTGGCACCGCGCCGGTTGTTGAGGCCCACATCGGGGGAGGTTGCTCATGGAGCGAGCGCCGTATGTCCTGGCGCGCGGGTGGCGGACGACGCGACGATCGAGGCGCCGGTGGCTGGCGGGCCCGTCTTCCATCCTCGCCGCACTTGTGCTGATGGCGAGCGCGACGGCGGCACTGGCGTCCACTGCCACGGCCTTTACGGGCAATATCGACGTCGGCGACATGAGCACCACGATGCCCTACGGTTGTCCAGGCGGCGGGTGCACGGCCGGCTTTGCGGGTAGCTCGTCCGGGGATATCGCCGGCGTGGACGACGCCGGTTCCGCGTTCGAGGTGGTGTGGCCGGACCCGGCCACCACGTCGCCGGTGGCGAACCTCTCGGGCACCCTGAATGTGAGCGCGATCTGCCCCATCACGCCGCCGGTGCTGCTCGGGGGAACGATCACGTCCGCGGCCTTCACCATCACCGGTGCGGAGCTCGTCTACGGCAACAACCGGACTGTCTCGAACGCCACCATCCAGGGCAACTTCAACGGCTTCTGGGAGGGTGAGACCATGTACACAACGATGAGCGCGCTGTCGGTCAGCGGCGCAGTCTCCATCACCATCCCGGTGAACACGATTGACGCACAGGGGGTGATGCAGCTGACCCCGATCCCCGCGCCCACGGGTTGTCTCACCAACTCGCAGGAGTACTCCATCAGCGGGAGCCTGCTCACGGCGGAGTGACCTATGGCGCTGGCGCGCGACCCCTGCGCAGATGCAGGGCCTCGCGCGCCAGCGTCCACTCACTGCGGGTGACCCCGCCCGTCACCGCCATCACCCCGGCGTACAGCACCGCCGACACGGCGACGACGAGCACCACGTTGTGGTCGCGCAGCACCCAGGCGACGGCGGCGACCGCGGCGCCGCTCAGGACGATGGGGATGGCCGGTCTCAACCAGGGCATGTGCCCCAGGTAGCGCCTCAGGGCGACGTACCCGCAGACGAAGAGGAAGACCTCGGTGATCAGGGTCGCCCAGGAGGCGGCCAGGTAGCCGTCGGCGTAGCCGAAGCGCGGGATCATCACCAGGTTGAGGGTGACGTTGACGACGATGGACAGCCCGGCCAGCAGGGCGAAGGTGAGCTGCTTGTCCATCGCGCCGAGGGCGAAGATGAAGGAGTTGTTGACGAAGATCAGCAGCAGCGACGCGCCCAGGATGCGCAGCGACGGGATCGACTGGTCGAAGGGCACGCGGGTGATGTGGATGATCTGCGGCGCGAGGATGACGCAGCCCACCGCCACCGGCATGCCCAGCGCCGCCAGCAGCCGGTAGGCGCGCGTGTACGCGTCGCGCATCGGGTCGCGACCGCGCAGGTGGATCACCGCCAGGGCGGGGAACACCGCGTTCATCGCCGCCTGCGGGATGAACGAGAGCCCGTCGAGGAACTTGTACGCCGCGTTGTAGTAGGCGACCTGCGCATCGCCCCGCAGCGACTTGAGGATCACCACGTCGATGCGGAAGTAGATCGTCGAGAGCACGAAGGCGAGTGCGAACGGGAGCCCGGAGCGCAGCAGCTTGCGCAGCAGCTCGCCGTTCCAGGAGAGGCGCAGCGGCGCCCAGCGGCGCTGGGTGATCACCGCCGCGTACACCGTGGTGAAGGCGTACGACGCCGTGTACGCCCAGATGAACGCGGCCACGCCCTGCTTGAGCAGCGCCGCGAGCACCGTCGCCACCAGCAGCACCACCGTCTCGCCGCCGATGGCGACCACCTCGTAGCGCATCTCCCCAGTGGCGTAGAAGTTCGAGCGCAGCAGGTTGGCCGCCGAGGTCACCACCAGCAGCGCGAAGACGGGGCCGACCAGCGGCAGCAGGTCGGGGGCGAGCAGCCACACCGAGACCGCCAGGATCACGCCGGAGAGCGCCGCAAGCGGCAGCTTGGCGGCCAGGGTCACGGCGAGGAACTGGCCCAGGTCGTCGAGGTGCCGCGAGGCCTCGCGGACGAAGACCACCTGCAACCCGAGGTCGGCGAAGATCGAGGCGATGTTGGAGAAGACGACGATGGCGGCGAACTGCCCGTAGCCGGTGGCGCCAAGGGCGCGCTGGGTCACCACCACGGTGGCGAAGACCAGCACCTTGCTCAGCGACCGCGCGGTGAAGAGCAGCGCGGTGTTGCGCACCGTGCGCCGGGCCAGGCTCACGGGCTCACTTGGAGGGGCGTCGGTCACGCGGCGGCCGCGGGCGGCCGGGGATGGCGGCCGGTGCGGCGGGGGATGTCGGCGGGCATGGGCAGCTCGGCGGGCTCGATGTCGGCGGCGGCGCCGGGCAGGGGCAGGCGCACCAGGGCGCGCAGCCGGACGCGCGAGAGCCGGGCGGAGCTGGCCAGGAGCGCGCAGACGCCGAGCGACAGCACCGCCAGGTCGGCGCTCATGTAGGTGGTGTCGAGCAGGCCGCCGCAGAACACGGCTAGCAGCGCCGCGCCCGCGCCGACGACGAACGGCCGCACCGGCGGCGGCGCCGAACGAAGGGCGCGCAGCCAGCGGACCGAGCGGGCGGTGAACCAGAGCAGCCCGGCCAGCCCGACCACCCCCAGCCGCAGCCAGAAGGCGAGCACCAGGTTGGAGGGATCGTCCCGACGGGCCACGTCGGCCGGCTCTGCGGTGGCCCCGGCGCGCGTGCCCAGCGCTCCGACGCCGACGCCGGCCAGGGGATGCGCCCGCACCATGGCGGCGGAGTCCTGCCAGAGCTGCGCGCGGGAGTCGACCCCCACCACCGGGCCGCCGCCGTTGCGGATCCCCTCGGCAAGCGACGACCGCGCCGGCGCGGCCAGGATCGCCGCCATCCCCAGCGCCGCCATGGCGGGCACCAGCACGCCGAGCGCCCGGCGCCGCCGCCCGTGGGTGGTCGCCAGGGCCAGTACGAAGACGACCGCGCCGAGAGCAAGCCAGGCGGCCTGGCTCAGCGTCATCACCGCGGCCGGCACGGCGAGGCACAGGAACGCCAGCGGTCCGACGCGGTCGACGCGCCACCAGGGCCGCGGCAGCAGCAGGGCGAGCGCCCCGGCGAGGGCGATGAGGGGCACCAGCAGCATCCCCGCCTCCGCCGCCCGCGAATACCCGTAGACCGGCGGCGAGGCGAGCAGGTCGGGGGCCCCGAGCGCAGCGGCGTGGATGTCCGCCGCCAGCACCATCACCGCCACGGCCGCGCCGCCCAGCAGGAGGGCGCGCACGAAGCGGCCCATCTCCCGCGGACCCGTGAGCACCGAGCAGGCGACGCCGAAGAGAAGGGCGGGCTCGACGAACGCGGTGCGCACCATCTCCAGCGCGCCGGCGCGGTCGGGGCTGACCACCACCGCCACCGGGAACGACGCCACCACCAGCAGCATCGGCCCGGTGAACGCGCCCGGCCAGCGCGGCCGCACCCCGGAGACGTAGACCTCGACGCCGTAGACGACGATGGTGAGGACGGCGGCGATCTCGAGCGCCGTCGTCGACAGCGGCCCGAGGTGGACGCGGAGCAGGTGGGCCGGCAGGGCGGCCGCCGTGGCGTACACCAGCGCCCGGCTGGCTCTCATGGTGAGCGAGTATACGAACACATGGCCCCGCCGCTCGCCCATCGCCACGCCGTCGGCCACCTCGCCGCGCTGGACGACGAGGCGCTGCGCACCTTCCTCGCCCCGGGCGGCGGCGCGGTGCACCACGGCCATCTCGGCACGGCGCTGCAGGGCGCCGAGTACGACGAGCTGGCGGCGCGCATCGCGGGCGTCCTCGCGCCCGACGCGCGCACGACATTCGAGAGCGCGCGTGCGTCCAGCGAGCCGCCGAACGTCGTTGCGCTGCGCCGCCGGCAGGTGCTCGACGCGCTCTTCTGGGTGCTGCTCTACTGGCACGACCCCGAGACCTACGAGGAGCTCGTCGCCGGCGAGCAGATCCATCCCGGGCTGCTGCACGCGCTGGACCTCGACGGCCGCGTCGTCGCCGACCTCGGCGCGGGAGCCGGACGCTTCACCTTCTTCGCGGCCCGCCACGCGCAGCGCGTCATCGCCGTGGACGCCATCCCGCCGCTGCTGCAGCGGCTCGACCGCAAGGTGCGCGACCAGGAGCTCGACAACGTCGAGACGCGGCGCGGCAGCTTCACCGCGCTGCCCCTCGACGACGGCAGCGTCGACGTCGCCGTGGCCTGCTCGTCGCTCACCTCGACGCCGCCGTGGGGCGGTGACTCCGCGGTCGCGGAGGCGGAGCGCGTCGTCAAGCCGGGCGGCGACCTCGTCGTCATCTGGCCCGACCGCCCCGAGTGGTTCTGCGAGCGCGGCTTCACCTACATGGCGCTGCCCGGCAACGCCGAGATGCACTTCCGTGACGTCGCCTCCGCCGCGCGTCTCTGCGCCGCGTTCTACTCCGAGGAGGCGGCGCAGTGGGTGCGCGACAACGACGCACGCGTGGTGCCCTTCGCCGTGCTCGGCGTGTCGCCGCCGTCGGACGCCTGCTTCAAGCGGGTGTCCGGGGCGGCTACTCCTTCTCGGTGACGGTGTACTCCAGGTACGCGCCGAACATCAGCCGCGTCTGCGCCTCCAGCGCGGGGATGACGCTGAGCGCCAGGCCCACCACGGGATAGAGGAACAGCTGCACGTCGGCGTAGCGCCGCCGCCACCAGCTCCACTCCGGCGGCTTGGGACACATCCGGCGGTCCACCCGGATCAGGGTGAAGGTGTTGAGCAGCGTCGCCGTCAGCACCCCGGCGGTGATCCAGCCGATCCAGAAGGCGAAGGTGGACACCGCGTAGTCGAGGTCGATGATGGCGGGCAGCGAGCCGCCCAGGAAGAGCAGCACCGGCAGCGTCGTCCAGGTGAGGTGGTTGAAGATGAGGTTCATGTAGCGCCGCGCGCGCAGCTTCCAGGGGATCTCGGGGTGCTGCAGCATCCGCGTGGTGACGTAGGCGATGTCGGTGACGCCCCAGGCCCAGCGCTTGATCTGGTTGTACTGCGACACGTGGGTGCTGCGGTAGTCGCCCGCACGTGGCGCGTCGCCGAACACCGGCAGGAAGGCGGGGCGCACGCGCAGGCGCTCGCCGTAGGTGAAGAACGCCTTCCAGAAGAAGCGCGAGTCCTCGGGGATGACGTCGTCGTCCCAGTAGCCCACCTCGCTGAGCAGCTGCAGCGGCATGGTGTACGAGGAGAACATCACCAGCCGGCGCGGGTTGTCGTGGAGGAACATCTGCCACTGCGTCGCCGCCGTGGCCATGACGCGCACCGCGGCGGGCACGCGCCACAGGTTGTTCATGAACACCGGGACGGGCTGCCAGATCGAGGTCAGCCGGGTGCCGTTCAGCGAGCAGAACTGATGGGTGATGTAGGCCCAGTACTGGGGGTGGAGGCGGAAGTCGGAGTCGAGGTCGGTGACCAGCGTGGTCGCCGGGTCGAGGCCCATCTCGTCGCAGGCCTTGCGCAGCACAGGCCCGCCCCAGGCCATCGCCGCCGACTTGCCCACCACGATGCCGGGCATCAGCGGGTCCTTGATGTGGATGAAGGCGCGGAAGCGATGGCCGTACTCCTCGCGGAGGCGGGCGACGTTGTCCCAGCCGCCCCTGTCGGTCTCGCGGGTGATCACGGCCACGACGCGCAGGTGGTCCGGGTAGTTCTGCTCGGCCAGCGCCTCGATCGTGCCCCTGAGCACCTCGTACTTCTCGGTGTACGTGGGGATCAGCGCGCACTGGGTCACCTGGTCGGGTCGTGGCGCACCATCCGACGGTTGCAGCTCCATGCAACGCTCCCACCAGTCGACCTGCTCGGTCGCCTGCAGCCGCTCCAGCGAGTGCCGCACCGAGCGCACGGTGAGCCGGGTGCGGAAGAACCAGTAGGTGTCGAGCAGGACGGCGCCGATGCCCAGGATCCAGAGCTTGGTCGGGTCGTTCAGGCGGATGGCGAATCCGACCGCCACCGGGGTGAGCAGGATGGTCCAGGTGACGGCCCCGGGCAGGATCTCGAGCAGGCGCTGCTGGGTGTGCGGCTTCAGCGCGCTCCAGCGTCGGGCTGCGATCACGGAGAGGCATGGTAACGAGGCGGCGCGGGTGGACCTTATGGCTCCGCGAGGGACGGCGCGCCGTCAGAACGTCGCATCCGCCCCACGTCGTATGCTCCGCGGTTCGGAGCCCCTTCCCCCCCCCTGCATCGCCCGCCGTTCACGAGTGCCCATGCCCCGTCGCAAGACTGACGCCAAAGCCGCCCCGCCGCCCCCCGCCGACGACGACGCCGTCGAAGCCGACGACGAGGCGGAGGAGGAGGACGTCGACATCGACGTCGAGGCGCTCGCCGTCGAGGAGGAGGAGGACGACGACGAGGAGGAGGACGTCGACCTCGACGAGGACGACGATGACGACGACGACGAGGAGGACGAGGTCCTCGTCTCCGTCGCCGTCCCGCCGCGACCCGCGGTCAAGCCCTCGCCGGGCCGGCCGCCGAGCGCCAAGGAGGAGCCCGAGCCCCCCTTCTGGATCGGCGAGCGGGTCAGGCTGGTGAAGAACACCCGGCCGCGCACCGGCTCGCCCATCGGCGACCACCCGGTGGGCGCCCAGGGCCGGGTCGAGACCGTCCTCTCCCAGACCGCCATCGTCCGCTTCGACCGCGCCCCCGACACCAAGGAGGTGGTCGCCTTCGAGTGCCTCGAGTCGCTCGACCAGGTGGCCATGGCCGCCCGCGCCGAGCGGGATGCCGAGAAGGCGGCCGAGGCGGCGGCGCGGGAGAAGGAGGCGGCCAAGGACGGCGCCGCCCCCAAGAAGAAGTAGGGCGCGTGCGGATCGACCTGCGAGAACCGCGCGACGTGCTGCGCGCCGTCGGTGTGGCCGGGGTCGCCGTCGGCGTCGCCTTCGCCGCAGCCCCGCGCCTGGGCCTGCGGATGATGGGCCTGGAGGCCGACGGGCGCGGCGTGGGGCTGACCGCCCGTCTCTTCGCCTCACGCGACCTGGCCATCGGCGCGGGAGCGCTGCTGGCCTCGACGCGCGAGCCGGTCGACACCCAGTGGCTCGACCTCATCGCGCTCTTCCAGGTGAGCGACCTGGCCCTGAGCGCAGCGCTGTGGAAGAGCGGGCAGCTGAGCCGCCGCGCCTGGGCGGTGATGCTGGGGACGGCGACGCCGACGCTGCTGGTCGCCCTCTCGGCGCGGCTGCGCCCGGCTCAGCCGGCCGCGGTCTCGGCCGCGCCGGCGTAGACCCCGCGGTACTCCGGCGGGAGCAGGGCGGCGACGCGCGCCGCGACCCGGTCGGCGAGGGCCTGGTCGTCGCGGACGCCGCTCAGCGCCAGGGTGAACGGCCTGCCGAAGCGCGCGTGCAACGGCACCCGCTGCGGGAAGAACTTCCCCTTCACCAGCGCACGCTCGGTGCCCCACACGCCGACCGGCAGGATGGGGATGCTCTCCTCGCCCTCACCCGCACCCGAGGACGCGCGCCGCAGCAGGAAGCCGACGCCCGGCTCGGCGCGCTTCATCCCCGGCGTCGTGGTGCGGGTGCCCTCGATGAAGAGGAGCAGCCGGCCGCCGCGCTGGAGCACGTCGATGGCGGTGCGCAGCGCACGACGGTCGGCGCTGCCCCGGTCGATCGGGAAGGTGTTGCAGCCCGCCCACATCCAGGCGATCAGGCGGTTGGGGAAGAGCTCCTTCTTGGCCATGGCGAAGAGCGTGCGCGGGAAGAAGGCGCCCATGATCAGCGGGTCCAGGTTGCTCAGGTGGTTGCAGGCGACGATCAGCGGCCCTGGCCCGTCGGGGATGTTGGCCAGGTCCCGGAAGTCGACGGGGTGCCGTCCGTAGCGCACCCGGAAGCAGAGCCGGGCGGTGCCCGCCACCACGCGATAGCGCCAGGGCCGCCGGTCGTCGCCTCGAACCGGGAAGCGCTCGGGGAATCCGGGGACCGATGCCGTCACGGCCGCACATGGTGCCGCAGCGACGTGGCTCCCGGCAGACCTCAGACGGCCTGGGCGCCGGCCACGGGAACCAGCGCCTCGCGACCCGGCGCCGGGGCCGGCCTGCCCAGGTGCCAGCCCTGGCCGAGGTCGACGCCCAGCTCGGCCATGGTCTCGCAGTGCCGCTGGTCCTCGATGCCCTCGGCGATGATCAGCGCGCCGCTGGAGCGGGCGAAGGCGACCACGGCGTGGATCGCCGAGCGCGGCCCGACGCGGTCGCAGGACACGGTCAGCGAGCGCGCCACCTTGATGTACTCGGGATTCGAGGCGGCCAGCACCTCGAGGGTGGAGTGGCCCTCGCCGACGTCGTCGATGGCGAAGCGGAAGCCCTGCGCCCGGTAGGTGGCGATGACCTCCTCGAAGCGGGCCAGGTCGGAGACCACCTCGCGCTCGGTGATCTCCAGCACCACCTCGCGCGCCTCGCGGTTCGCCCAGTGCAGCACGAGCAGCATCTGGTCGACGTCGTGCAGCGGGTCGAGCAGCGCCGACACGCCGACGTTGATGAACAGCGGGGTGGCCTCGGGCAGCCCGTCCGACTGCTGCACCGCGGCGCGCCGGCAGAGCCAGTCGAGGTCACGCATCAGGCCGGTGCGGTGCGCCGCCGCGAAGAGCGCCTCGACCGACGAGTCGGCCGGCGCACCCAGCGGCCTGGCCAGCGCCTCGTAGCCGACCACCGCCATGTCGGCCAGCCGCACCACCGGCTGGTAGACCGCCTGGACGCTGCCCGCCCCGATGATGTCGCGCACCGCCTGCTCGATGCGCCGCGCCGGGGTGCGCGCCTGGCGCTGCGCTCCCGCCGACTGCTCGACGCGGTCGCGACCGCGGCGCTTGGCCCGGTCGAGCGCCTCGTCGGCGCGGTCGCGGACGATCCAGCCCGCCTCGCCTGCCGCCCCTGCGGCGATGCCGACGGAGATGCGGGCCAGGCCGAAGGGCACCGCCACGCCGTACAGCGCGCGGCGCAGCTGCTCGCCGAGCCGGGCCGCGGCATCGCCGTCGAGGCCCTCGACGAGGAGGCTGAACTCGTCGCCGCCGGTGCGGGCGAGCGCCGTCCCCTCGCCGCAGAGGTTGCGCAGGCAGCGGGCGATGGCCCGGATCACGGCGTCGCCGGCCTCGTGGCCGAAGCTGTCGTTGATCATCTTGAGGCGGTCGACGTCGACCACCAGCACGGCGTACTCGCGGGTGTGGGCCAGGGCCAGGCGCCGGTCGAACTCCTGGCGGTTGAGCAGCCCGGTGAGCGCGTCGGTGGCGGCGGCCTCCTGGAGGCGGCGGTAGCTCTCGGCGTTGGCGATGGCCAGCCCGGCGAGGTTGCCGATGCCCTGGAGCAGGCGCACCTCGGCGGGGTCGAAGGCACGCAGCTCGGCGGAGGCCGCCAGCAGCACGCCGCGGAAGTCCTCGCCGGACACCACCGGGACGCACGCCGCCGCGTGGAGGCCGGAGCGCCCGCCGGCGGCGGCCAGCTCGACGAGGCCGCCCTCGTTGCCCATGTACCAGGTCTGCGGCTCGCCCAGGCTGACCGAGACGCCGAGCACCGGCAGCGAGCGCAGGTCGATCTGGCGGCGGCTGCGGTCGAGCTCACCGTCGCAGAGGCTGGCCAGCACCATGGCCCGGCGGCCCCGCACCTGGAGCAGCGCCGCGTAGGGCGCCCCCAGGCCGCGCGTGGCCGAGGAGACGACGGCCGGCAGCAGCTGGGCGATCTCCAGCGACCCGGCCAGGTTGCGAGCCGTGTCCTCCAGCAGCATCAGCTCGTGGACACGGCGGGAGAGCAGCTGGTTGGCCAGCTCCAGCGGGCCGGCCTGGCGGACGGTGTCGGCGATGACGTCGGCGATCCGCTCCAGCACCGCCTGGTCCTCGCGGGTGAAGCGGTGGGCGCGGTCGCTGTCGATCTCCAGGACGCCGATCACCTGGCCCCCGCTGCGCAGGGGGGCGACCAGGATGCTGCGCATCTCGGCGTTGCTGCCGAGGTTGCGATTGGCGGGGTGCACGCCGCGCGGGGGGTGGTCCATGTCGTCGACGCGGACGGAGCGCCCGCTGGCGGCGACGCCGCCGAGGATGCCCTGGCCGACGGGGAGCCGGGAGTCGAGCACGGCCTGGTCGAGGTGCCCCTCCCAGGCGGCGATGTAGAGCTCGTTCTCGTCGTTGATGAGGGCGACCGAGCCGCCCCGCAGGCCCTCGCGGGCCATCTCGGCGAGGACGCCGTTGAGGATGCGGGCCAGGGGCAGCCCGGACCCGGCCAGCGCGGCGACGCGACGGACCAGGTCGGTCCGGCGGGCCCGGGCGCGGGCGATGGCGGGAAGCTCGGAGAGCGCCGACACCGCGACGGCCAGCACCGCCACCGTGCCGGCGGCGGCCACGGCGCCCGCGACGCTGAAGCGTCCCTGCGCGTCCAGCCCCCCGAGCGTGGCGACGGCCGCGGCGGCGACGGCCGCGGTCAGCGGCCTGGGAAGCAGCCAGGCCGCGCCCGCCAGCGGCAGGGCGGCGACGGCCACGGCCAGCAGCAGGTTGGTGTCGGCCAGCGAGAGCAGCGCGGCGACGGCGAGGACGCCGAGCACCGCGGTGGCCACGGTGGCGCGCCAGCGATCGGCGCGGGCCAGGGCGTGCGCCCAGGGCGCGCCCGGACGCGGCGGAGCCTGCGAGGTGGCGATGGCGGCCGGAGTGCTGCTCACGGGCACACCATCATGCGCCTATTTGATGCGTTTGGCGCTGTCAGAGTTGGAGGGGTCGTCGCAGGCACCTTCCCCCTTTCTCCCCTGCCCATGGCGTCAGCGCGCGACCCGGCGGCCGGCCCGGCCCCGGTAGAGCTCGGCGTCGGCGCGAGCCACCAGGGTGGTGACGGTGTCGTGGGTGTCGGGATCCGCGTCCAGCTCGGCGAGGCCGACGCTGACCGAGGGCTGCCCCGGCATGCGCCGCAGCTCGGCGGCGATGAGCGCCAGCTTGGCCTGCACCTGCTCGACGGCCGCCCCGGTCATGACGCAGAGGAACTCGTCGCCGCCGTAGCGGATGACCAGGTCGTAGGAGCGCAGGCGGCGGCGCAGGACCTGGGCCACCTGCTGGATCAGCCGGTCGCCCGCCTCGTGGCCCTCGCCGTCGTTGACCCGCTTCAGGCCGTCGACGTCGACGAAGGCGACCACCATGCGGCCCTCGCCGCGGCGCACCCGGTCCAGCTCGGCGGCCAGCAGGCGCATCCCGACACCGCGGCGCAGGGCGCCGGTGAGGTCGTCGAGGGCGGCGGCGGACTCCAGCCGGCGCAGCCGGGCGGCCAGGTCGACGAGGCGGTCGAGGAGCTGCTCGCCGGCGGCGCCGGAGAGCTCCCCGAGCACCGCGTCGGGGAGACGGAGCATGGTGGAGAGCACCTCGCGGCGGGCCGCGTGGCCGAGCGGCGAGTCGCTGAGCAGCGCCTCCTCGTCGGCGACGAGCTGGGCGCGTCCGTGCGCCGCGCGAGGCGCGGACGTCCGCGCCCCGACCCTGCCTGCCGCCATCCTGGTCGCGCCTCCGGGTCACGTCTTGCTGGATCGAGCGCGCCCCCCGGCCTGGGCTGCAAGTCGCGATTGTGCCACGGAATGGTTACAAGTGACGCAATCGTCGCGAAGTTCGCGGAGCCGCGTCGTGGGGACGGCGGCCGCCGGCGCGGGAGGACCGTCCGGTCAGGTGCTCCCGGGCGCGGACAGCAGGTCCCGGATGGCGCGCTGCACCTCCTGGCCGAAGACGATGCGCACCGCCTCGACGCCGAGCGGCCGCAGCGTGTCGAAGGCGCGCTGCAGGTGGCGCGGCGTGGCGGCGCGACCGAAGCCACGGCCGACGCGGTCGGCGAAGTGCGCCACCAGCGCGTCGGCGGCGGGAGCCAGCTTCTCGCGGACGATGCGTGCGGCGGTGACCGCGGTGTCGAGGTCGATGCCGGCGCTGTCCAGCTCCAGGGTGATGCGCAGCAGCGCGGGGCTGGGCACCGTCCAGCCGCCGGTCCGCCGGCGCAGCAGGGCCACGCGCTCCAGAGCGGCCGCGGTGATGCTGCCATGATTGGCCAGAAGTCGCTGCAGCTCGCCGGCGTCGAGGGGTTGCGGCTCGTCCTCGGTCCAGCGCGCGCGCAGCGTCTCGTCGAGCCCCAGCCAGGCGCGCATCGACACCGCCTCGGGGCGGGCGCGGCGGAGCACCTCGCGGATGGCGGTGAGCCGCAGGCCCCGCGACTGCAGCAGCGACACCAGGCGCAGCCGCTCGACGTGCGCGCTGCCGTAGACGGCGATTCGTCCCCGGCGCAATGGTGGCGGGAGGATGGCCTCGGTCTGGTAGAACCGGATGGTCCGGCTGCTCACCCCGGTGTGCGCGCTCAGCTCGTCGACGGTGAACTGCGGGGGCGTGGCAGGGTCCCCGCCGCGGCGACGGCCGGCGGCGGAGCGGCGCATCAGGCCGGTGCGGCCTGTCCCGGCCTGCCGAGCAGCGCGCGCGGGTCGACGGGACGCGACTCGGTTCGAGCCAGCCAGTCGAGCAGCTCGTTGGTGAAGGTGCTGGTGGCCTCGAGCTGCGGGAAGTGCCCGCACTCCTCGATGACGACGACGTGCGCCTCGGGCACCACCTCGGCCGCGCGGTACGCGTGCGACACCGGGAAGACGTGGTCCTCGCGGCCCCAGATGATGAGGATGGGGAACGAGGCGAGGCCGAGACGGTCGAGCGCCGACACCGCCTGGCCGGCGACGCTGCTGGCCGAGCGCAGCATGGAGAGGAAGGCTCGCTGCGCCTCGGGCTGCTCCATCGTCTCCAGCAGCTCCTCCATGTCGGCGCGATGCCCCGCGGGGTTGAAGAAGAAGGGGTCGCCGGTGGCGCCGGTGATGAGCTTGGTGATGGCGTTGCGGGGACCGCGCGCGTAGCGGTGGAAGATGCCGCGCATCACGTGCTCCGGCGCCCAGGGCAGGGTGGCCATGCGGAAGATGGGGTGCAGCTCGCGGCCCAGCCCCCCGCTGCTGACCAGGGCGAGGCGGCCGACGCGCTCCGGGTAGTGGTAGGCCAGGGTCATGGCCACCCCGCCGCCCAGGCTGTGGCCGACGGCCGAGACGCAGTCGAGGCCCAGCTCGTCGAGGACGAAGCGCAGCGCCACGGCCTGGGAGCCGAGCGAGTAGTCGGTGTCGGGCTTGTCGCTGAGGCCGCAGCCGGGGAGGTCGAGGGCGATGACGTCGTAGCGCTCGGCGAGCGGGACCATGACGCGGTCCCAGGCGCGGCACGAGTGGGCGATGCCGTGCAGGAGGAGCACGGGCTCCCCCTCCCCGGCCCGCCGGTAGTGGAGGTTGTGCCCCGTCGGCATGGTCACCCAGCCCTCGGCGATGCTCGCGGTGGGACGCTTGCGGGAAGCCATGCTGCCAGTCTGGACTGTTGCAGTTTGCACTGTCAACCTGGGCCCGGTTGACACGGAGTGAACAGAGGGCGTGCACACTTCTGAGGAAAGTCCAAGGAAAGCCTCAGGCATCACCGAGACGGCACCGGCAAGCTGATGCCATCCCCACAGGACATGGAGACACGAGCGATGAACGACGGCGTCGACGGCGAGGGCATCCCCGGCGCAGAGCCCCCCGTCCCGGAGCAGCCGGCACCCGCCGCGCCCACGGAGTGGAGCGGCCCGGAGAGCCCGGCCCCGCCGATGAGCCTCACCCCCGAACCCCCGGCCGCCGGCCAGCCGGTCCCTGAGCCGCCCGCCGAGGCGCCCGCCGCCCCGGTCCCCGCGCCTCCGCCGCCCTGGGCCGCGCAGGGGGTCAGCACCGCCCCCTGGGCCGCGCCTTCGGGAATGCCCACCCAGCCGCCCGCGCCCCTGGCCCCGGCGGTCCCCGCCGGCGCCTACCCGAGCGGCTACCCGCACTGGGCCGCGAGGACGCCCGCGCCCGAGCCTCTCCCCGCGCTGCCGCCGTCCGCCCCCCAGCCGGCGGCGTCCCCGTGGGCGCGCCAGGACGACCCCTGGGCGTTCACCCCTCCCCCGCCCCCTCCCTCCTACCCGGGCTGGACGCCGGCCTGGCCCGCCGGGCCGGCTCCCGCCCCCCGGCTCCAGCCCTCCCGCAGGACCGCCGCGCTGGCCGCGCTCCTTCTCTTCGCCGCGGCCGCGGGGGCGTCGGCGGGCGTCGTCGCCCTGGCCACCAGGAGCGGCTCCACCTCGCCGACGTCCTCGATCCAGAACGGCTCGCCGTTCGACGGCAACGGCCGCGGCATCTTCGGCAACCCGGGCGTCACCCCCAACGACGGCGGCGGCTCCTCGGGTGGCTCGAGCAACGGGGCGAGCATCGACGCCTCCTCGATCGAGTCCAAGCTCGACCCCGCCATCGTCGACATCGTGGTCAGCCTGGCCGGCGGCCAGGGCACCGCCGAGGGCACCGGCATGGTGATCACCAGCGGCGGCCAGGTGCTCACCAACAACCACGTCATCGACGGCGCCGACTCCATCAAGGTGCAGGTCGACGGCAGCGGGCCCAGCTACAGCGCCAGCGTGGTCGGCTACGACGTCGCCGACGACGTCGCCCTGCTGCAGATCCAGAACCCGCCCTCGAACATGACCACCATCGCCATCGGCGATCCCAACCAGCTCAACGTCGGCGACTCCGTCCTCGCCCTGGGCAACGCGCTCGGCCGCGGCGGCACACCGCAGCCCGCCCCCGGCACGGTGACGGCGCTCGACCAGACCATCACCGCCAGCGACCCCTCCGGCCAGAGCGAGACGCTCAGCGGCCTGATCGAGACCAACGCCAACATCCAGCCCGGCGACTCGGGTGGCCCGCTCGCGGACTCGTCCGGCAAGGTGATCGGCATGGACACGGCGGCCTCGGTCGCCGGCGGGCGCTTCCGCTTCGGCGGCGTCGCCGGCCAGGGCTACGCCATCCCCATCAGCAACGCGATGAGCATCGTCCAGCAGATCCGCAACGGCGGCGGTCCCAACATCAACACCGGCCGGCGCGCCCTCCTCGGCGTCGAGATCGCCGACAGCGCGCAGGGCGCCACCGTCCAGGGCGTGACCGCCGGTGGCCCGGCGCAGCAGGCCGGCATCGGCGCCGGCGACGTCATCACCTCGGTGGGCGGCGTGCAGGTCACCTCCGCCTCCTCGCTGCAGGCGGCGATCATCAAGCACAAGCCGGGCGACAGGGTCAGCGTGACCTGGCTCGACGCCAACGGCAACCAGCACAGCGCAACCGTCACTCTGACAACCGGCCCGCCGGCCTGACGGCCGGCTCTATCGGCGCGCTCAGACGCGCGCCAAGCGGGGGAGGCAGATCCTCCCCCGACCCCCTCCTCGGCGGGCTGAAGCCCGCCGGAAAACGCTGCTGCGACTCGTTGCTGCTTGCGTGCCACGTGGACTCGCCGCCGCGCATACTTACCGCAGTCGCACCAACCGCTCTGGCTCACGTCGCACCTGACCACGCAGCAGATCCTCCGCACCGACGCGCGCCGCCGGCCCTACGTCAGGGTCAGGCCCGTCCACTGGCCGGCGCTCGACGGTGTCCGCGCCCTGGCGGTGGCCGCGGTGGTGCTCTATCACGCGAGGCCGGCGTGGCTGCCCGGCGGCTTCCTGGGCGTCGACGTCTTCTTCGTCCTCAGCGGCTTCCTGATCACCTCCCTGCTGCTGCGCGAGCATCGCGAGTCGGGAGGCGTGCGGCTGCGCTCCTTCTGGCTGCGACGCGCCAGGCGACTGCTCCCCGCGCTGTACCTGATGCTCGGCGTGGTGCTCGTCGTCGAGCTGCTGGCGCACCTCGGCGCGGTGACGCAGCTGCGCTGGGACGCGCTGGCGGCGCTCGGCTACGTCACCAACTGGTTCCTGCTCGTCCACCAGCAGTCGTACTTCGTCGCCTTCTCGGCGCCGGACGCGCTGCAGCACCTGTGGTCGCTGGCGGTCGAGGAGCAGTTCTACGCCGTCTGGCCGCTGGTGGCGGCGCTGGGGCTGCTGCGGCGCGGCAGGGCGCTGTGGTTCGTCCTCGGCGGCGCGCTGGGGTCGACGCTGCTCTGCGCGCTGCTCTTCAGCCCCGACGGCGATCCCTCGCGCGTCTACTACGGAACCGACACGCACAGCGCGGGACTGCTGGTCGGCGCGGCGCTTGCGCTGCTGCACGCGCGCCGCTGGCCGCGCGCCTCGCGCAGCGTCCGCCCGTCGCTGCGGACGCAGCGGGTCGTGGTCGCGGCCGGCGGCACCGCGCTGGTGGCGCTGCTCCTCGGCTTCCTGCTGCTCGACGAGACGCTGCCCTTCGTCTACCGCGGCGGCCTGCTGCTGGTGGCGCTGTGCAGCGCGGCGCTCATCGGTGCGCTGCTGCATCCCGCAGGAGGTGCGCTCGCGCGCGTCGTCGAGTGGCGGCCGCTGCGCTGGGTCGGAGTGCGCTCCTACGGCATCTACCTGTGGCACTGGCCGGTGCTGGTGCTGACCAGCCCGCACGGCAACCCCGGCAGCGCGCCGCTGTGGGCGACGCTGGTGCAGGTGGGTGTGGCGGTGGGGCTGGCGGCGCTGTCGTACCGGTTCGTGGAGACGCCCATCCGCACCGGCGCGGCGCTGCGCCTGCTGCGGCGGCAGTGGTCGACGACGTCGGATCGCCACGTCGCCAAGCGGCTGGCCTGGGGCGCCCTGCTGGGTGCGGCGGGCGGCTGCATGTGCGCGCTGGTCGCCGGCGTCGCCGCGACGCGGCCGCCTGACCTGGCACCGTTCCAGCAGGCCGTCGCCGTGCACCTCGTGGTGCGCCCGGTGGAGGCCACGGTGCTGCGCCACATGCCCGAGCCCACCGGCGATGCGCCCACCGCGGCGCCGGCGACGCCGGCGGCAACCGTCGCGCCACCCCCTCCGCAGCCGCCGTCGCACGTGACCGCCGTCGGCGACTCGGTGATGCTCGGCGCCGCCTCGGCGATGGCCGCCGACATCCCCAACCTCGACCTCGACGCCAAGGTGGGACGCCAGCTCCCCGCCGCCGTCGACGTGCTCCGCGCGGCGCGAGCGGCGGGGCACCTCGGTCCGGTCGTGGTGGTGCACATCGGCACCAACGGCTACGTCACGCGCGAACAGTTCGACGAGATGATGACGGTGCTGGCGGGCGTGCAGCGCGTCGTGGTGGTCAACGACAAGGTGCCCAGGCCCTGGCAGGATCCCAACGACGCCATGCTCGCCCAGGCCGTCACCGCCTATGCCAACGTGCGCTACGTCGACTGGCGCGCCGCCAGCGCCGGCCACCCCGAGCTGTTCTGGGACGACGACACCCACCTGCGGCCCGCGGGCGCGCGGTTCTACGCGTCGCTGATCAGCGCCGCCATCGACGCGCCCTAGTCAGCTGAGGATGTTCACCGCGCGCGCCGCGACCAGCGCGACGGTGAGCAGCGAGCCCGCCGACTGCACCGCCATCAGCGACTTGGCGATCGGCGTCAGCGGCATGGTGTCGGTGGGGCTGAAGGCGGTGGCGTTGGTGAAGCTGACGTAGAGGTAGTCGACGAAGGCCGGCGCCCAGCCGGGCCGGCCCGCGCCGGGCGTGGTCATCTGCGGGAAGAGGAAGTCGGGCTCGCGGTGCTGCGGGTCGTGCCGCGCCTGGGGGCCGCCGCGGTCGAGCTCCCAGTACCAGAGGCCGAAGACGATGACGTTGGTGAACCACACCGCGGCTGAGGCGAAGATCAGCTCACGCCCGTTCTGCACGCCGCCGTGGATCAACGCGTGCACCAGCAACCCGAGGTTGATCAGGTTGGTGACGGTGACGATGGCCACCAGCAGGATGGCCAGCGTGCGCCGCCGCGACGACTGCTCGGTGGTGCGGTGCGGCGTGGTGGTGCTCAGCACCAGCAGCACCCCGCCCTCCAGCACCGGCACGATCCAGCGCGGTCCCGGGATGAGGCGGTCCGGCAGGACGAAGTAGAGCCCGACGGCGGCGGCGACGGCGATCCGCGCCGGCCAGTAGGTGCGCTCCGGCGCGGGCACGCCCCAGGCGAGCTGCTCCGGGCTGAAGCCGGAGGCTCGCCAGCCGCCGTCACTGGGCGCGCCGGGCGGGCCGCCGGCCGTCACGCCCCACCACGGGAGCTGCGCGAACCCGTCGAGGGAAGCCGGCATGCCCACGATCGGCTGGTTGAGACGGATGCCACCTGTGGAACCGTAGCCGACCGCGTCGCCGAACGGGAAGAGGCCGGTGCGTCGCCGGCCGTCACTCCGACGCACGTTAGGGGACGAACATCAGGGCCCACCGTCTCTGTCCGACCGCGTCCGGACGAAGGGGAGCCCAAAGTCCCGCGGCGCCGGGACGCACGCCACTGGCCGGGCCTGGAGCGCAGGCGCAGGCTGGGAGTCGAAAGACACACGGAGGCCATCGCCGTGCTCTCCTCCACCCTCGACATCCTGCGCATCCGCCAGTACTTCAACGCCGTCACCGCGGCGCGCACGTTCGCCGCCGGAGTGCGTGACGACGCCCACTTCCTCGACTCCGTGCGCCACGCGCTGCTCCCACTGCCCGTCGACAGCTGGGGCACCGAGGAGCGGCGTCCCTTCGACCACCTGCCGCGCGTCCAGGCCGGTGCCGCGCAGCGCCGCCACTGGGGACGCACCGCCGTGGTGGCCAGCGGGGGCAGCGGTGCCCTGGCCTCGATCGTCGGCGTCGCCCGCGCCCTGGAGGAGGCGCGCATCGAGCCCTGCGCCTACTCGCTCTGCTCCGGCTCGGCGCTCTTCGGCTTCCCCCTCGCCACCGGGCGCGGCGCGGAGGAGGTCGCCGAGTTCGTGCTGGGCCTGCGCATGGACGAGTGCTCCGACGTCGACTGGCCGGCGGTGGCGACGCTCCTGCCGCGCCTGGCGCGTGGCTTCACGGGACTGCTCCGCGGCGAGAAGCTGGAGGCGCTCTACCGGCAGTGGCTCGGCGACGTGACCCTCGGCGAGCTGCCCATTCCCGCCTTCGCACCGGTGTGGAACGTCGAGCACAACACCGTCGAGTACATCGGACCCGACACCCATCCCCACCTGCCCGTGGCCCGTGCGGTGCACATGGCCGTCGCCCTGCCGCTCTTCTTCGAGACCGTGCCGCTGGGACGCGACCACTACTACGACGGCGGCACCGTGGACATCCTCCCCGTCACACCGGTGCTCTCGATGTCCTCACCGCCCGACTCCGTCGTGGCCGTCAACTCCTTCTACCCGCACGAGTTCCACGGCGAGGACGTGCGCGGCTGGACGGGACGGCGCGGCAGCATCTTCCTCGCCGCAGGACAGGTGAAGACCTGCCAGCACATCGAGCTGGCCCGCCGCAACCTGGCGCTGCTGCGCCGCGAGGTCGCCCACGTCGAGCTGCTGGAGCCGGTCGCCTACGCGACGGTGAAGGGCATCGGCCTCTATGCGCAGTTCCTCGACACGCGCCGCTGGCCGGACTTCATGCGGGCCGGGCACCGGGCGATGGGGCGAGCCCTGCAGTCCCAGTCGCACGCTCGCGCACACGCGCACGCGGCCTGACACGCAGCATCACGGTGCGCAGGAGGGCGAAGCGCAGCATCGTGCCGGCGGCGTTGGCGCAGAGCAGCACCGCGACCTCGGCTGACTCCGGCGCGCGCGGCGCCGCGGCGGCCAGCGCCGCCAGCGACCCGCTGCTGACGGCCAGCGCGATGCCGAAGGCGACCAGCCCGGCGAGATGATCCCGCGCCCGGTTCGCCTGGGTGCGTACGCCGAAGGTGAAGCGCCGGTTGGCCGCGGTGTTGGCCACTGCGGTGACGACAAGCGCCAGCGCGTTGGCCACGCCCGCGGCCGTCCACTCCCGCAGCACGGCGAAGAGCACCGCGTAGGCCGCGGTGCTCGTCGCCCCGATGAGTGCGAAGCGGAGCAGCTGTCCTGCCGTCTCGCGCCGTGCCATGGGGACCAGGCTGCGCCCGCCGGCTCAGCGCTGCCGCAGGGAAAGCCCAGAGAACGCTGGGAGCTGGCGGCCGAGGACCTGGACCCCGACCACCGCGGTGCGGACCAGGATCATGGCCAGCGCCATGAGGACGAAGAAGGCGATCCAGGCGTCGCCGGTGATGTGGTGGGCCATCGAGAAGGTGCCGACCGTCCGCGAGCCGGGGCCGCTCGCCCAGAGCGCGAAGGCCAGCCGTCCGCCGATCACCGCCGTCCAGAGCGCCGCGTAGCCGAAGCCCGCCGTGATGGTCACCCGGCCGTCCTCGCGGCTGCGCACCCGCATCAGGAAGGCGGCGGCGAGACCGAGGAACGCGCCCGCCACGACGCCGATCGCCTCGAAGGCGACGTCGTTGCCGGCGGTGGGGATGCCGGGGAGCATGTTGACGGCGACCGCCGCGACGACCCCCAGCGGGAGCAGCAGCCGGCGCCGGCTGGCCGCGTGCTCGCCGACCTGGGTGAGCATGAGTCCGAGGATTCCGATGTTGAGGATCCACTGGGTGGCGTTCATCTCCGCGCCTCTCTGGTGTCGCCGCGGGCGGTGCGGCTCTGACGCTGCCCATGCTCGGTCGCGCCAGGCCGGCGCACATCGGCGCCGAGGTGGAATCTCGCGGCCGTGCACATCCACCCGTGGGTGGAGATCGGAGGCACAATCGGCGCCGACGGCAGCCCAGAGGAGATGGCCAGTGCTCGCCTACCGCCTGGTGCGCTGGATGGCCCACCACCAGGGCGACCCGGCGGAGCGCCCCCGCGGCGTGGAGCGGCGGATCGCGCCCTGGCTGGTGCTGCTCGGCGTCCTGGCGCCGCTGGTGGGCGTGCTGGTGGCCACTCCCCGGCCCGGGCTGCGCGGCGTCGGGCTGGGCATCACCCTGGCCTCGTCCGTGGCGGTGCTCTGCGGCCTGGAGATCGTGCTGCGCCCCAACCGCGACGCGGAGGGCTTCGCGGCCATGCTCCTGCTCGGCCTGGCCGCGTCCGCTCTGGCCGGGCTCGATCCCAACTCCGCCGGCTACATCGGCGCCTTCATCGCCGTCGGCGCGCTGGCCCTGCGCCTGGAGCGGCGCGTCGCCCTGGCGGGGACGGCGCTCATCGCCGCGGCGGTCACGCTCGCCTTCTCGCTCTCCACCAGCGCACCGTCGGCCGGGGCCATCGCCTCCGTCGACCTCGGCATCGCCTTCGTCTTCGCCATGGCCACCTTCGCGCGCGAGCAGCAGCGGCTGCTCCTCGAGCTGCGCGCCGCGCAGGCGGCCCTGGCGGAGAACGCAGCGCTGCAGGAGCGCGCCCGGCTGGCCCGCGAGATCCACGACGTGCTGGCCCATTCCCTGACCGGGCTGAGCCTGCAGCTCGAAGGTGCGCGCCTCCTGCTGGCGCGCGACGGCGCGGCGCCCGCGGCGGTGGCCCAGGTCGAGCGCGCCCAGACCCTGGCCCGCTCCGGGCTGGACGAGACGCGTCGCGCCGTGCGTGCCCTGCGCGGCGATGCCATGCCGGGCCCGGAGCTGCTGCCCGAGCTGGCCGCCGACTTCGAGCGCGACACCGGGATCCCCTGCCGCGTCGAGGTGGAGGGCGCAGCCCTGCCGCTCTCCTCGGAGGCACGGCTCGCCCTCTACCGCACCGCCCAGGAGGCGCTCAGCAACGTGCGCAAGCACGCGCCGGCGGCGGCGTCGGTGTCGCTGCGGCTGTGCTGGGAGGACGGCGTCGCCGACCTCGTCGTCGCCGACCATGCGGGTGACGGCGGCGCTCCGGCGCTGGACCTCGCCTCCACCGGGAGCGGCTACGGCCTGAGCGGTGTCCGCGAGCGCGCGGAGCTGGCCGGCGGGACACTGGAGGCGGGCTCCGCGGGCGGCGGCTTCCGCGTCCACCTGCGCCTGCCCGCATGAGCGGCGCCGCGGCGCGCGTCGTCGTCGTCGACGACCAGCGCGTGGTGCGCGAGGGCCTGGTCAGCCTGCTCTCCCTGCTGCCGGACGTCGCCGTGGTGGGCACCGCCGCCGACGGCGACGAGGCCGTCGAGGTGGTCGCCCGCGAGCGTCCCGACGTCGTGCTGATGGACCTGCGCATGCCCCGCTGCGACGGGGTCGAGGCCACCCGACGCGTCCTCGAAGCCGCACCCGACACGCGCGTCGTCGTGCTCACCACCTACGCCGACGACGAGTCCGTCTTCTCCGCCCTGCAGGCGGGCGCCCGCGGATACCTGACCAAGGATTCCGGCGCCGAGGAGATCGCCCGCGCCATCGCCGCGGTCCATGCCGGTGAGGCGCTGCTCGACCCGTCGGTGCAGCGCCGGCTCCTCGACGCCATGGCGTCGCACGGCGACACGGCCGCGCCGCCGCAGGTCCCCGCCGGCAACCCCGACGGGCTCACCTCGCGGGAGACCGACGTTCTGCTGCTCGTCGCCGAGGGACTCGACAACCGCGAGATCGCCACGCGCCTGTTCATCAGCGAGGCGACGGTGAAGTCGCACATCAACAGCATCTTCAGCAAGACCCAGGTGCGCGACCGCGCCCAGGCGGTGGCCTACGCGTACCGCCTCGGCCTGGTGCGGTAGACGGCGGCGCGGGCTGCGCCTACGCGGCGTGCGTCCCCCGGCCGAGCAGCCAGGCGTCGTAGCCGCCCAGGAGGTCGGACACGTCGGCGGCGCCGGCCCGGCGCAGCAGGCTGGCCGCGATCATCGAGCGGTAGCCGCTGCCGCAGTACACGACGACGGGCCGCGAGACGTCGACCTCGCCGATCCGGGCGGCAAGCTGCGCCAGCGGGACGGCGACCGCGCCGTCGATGATGCCGCTCGCCGTCTCGCCCGGGTTGCGCACGTCGAGCAGCGTGAGCTCCATGCCGTCGCGCAGGCACTGGGCAAGGTCGGCGGCGGTGAGGCGTGACGACCGCTCGGTCAGCTCGGGCCTGTCGGTGAAGGCGCGCATGGGATCACGGAGCATCCCGATGACGGCGTCGAAGCCGACGCGCGCGAGACGGACCATCGCCTCGCGCGCGCGTCCCTCGTCGGCGACGAGGACGAGCGGCGTGTCGGGACGCAGCACGTCGCCCGCGTACTCTGCGAAGCGCCCCTCGAGGCCGACGTTCACCGAGCCGCGCATATGGCCGGCGGCGTAGTCGTTGGGCGCGCGCGAGTCGAGCACCACCGCGCCCGCCGACTGCCTGGTCACTACGCTGTCGACGTCGAGCGCGGGCAGCTCGGCATGCTCGTCGAGCAGGGGATGGGCCTGCCGGTTGCGCACGGCGTCGAAGGCGAAGTACGGCGGTGCCGGCGGCTGGCCCTCGGTGACCATGGCCACGAAGGCGTCCTCGCTCATCGGCGCCAGCGCGTAGTTGCGGCGGCGCTGCTCGCCGATCGTCGACGACGTCTCGGTGGAGAGGCTGCGGCCGCAGGACGAGCCGGCGCCGTGGGCGGGGTACACGCGCGTGGCGTCGGGGAGGGTGAGCAGGCGGTCGTGCAGCGAGTGGTAGAGGCTGCGCGCCATGTCGGCGGGGCTGAGGTCGGCGGCGGCGAGCAGGTCGGGGCGGCCGACGTCGCCGATGAAGAGCGTGTCGCCGGTGAGCACGGCGGCGGGCTCGTCGTCGGGACGCTCGTAGACCACCAGGCTGATCGACTCCGGCGTGTGGCCCGGGGTCGCCCAGGCGACCACCCGGACGCCGCCGAGGTCGATGCACTCCTCGTCGCGGAGCACGGTGATGGGGAAGTCGGCCTGGGCCGGCTCGCCGTAGCAGATGGCGGCGCCGGTGCGGGCGGCCAGCTCGAGGTGGCCGGAGAGGAAGTCGGCGTGGAAATGGGTCTCGACCACCCGCTCGATCCGCATCCCCGCGGCCGCGGCGTCCTCCAGGTAGGCGCTGACGTCCCGCTGGGGGTCGACCACAAGCGCGCGACCGCTTTTCTCGTCCCCAATCAGGTAGGAGGCGTGCGAAAGGCAGGCGAGGAAGTACTGTTTCAGGATCATGTAAGGCTGCTGGGCGCAGTATGGGTGGGTACCGGGATGGCGGCAAGCGGCTCCAGAGGGGGGCCGGAGCGCCGTCATCGCGATTCGCAGAGGGGGACGCCGGGGGTGGGGGACTGTCTGAAGCGACGGGCGGGGCCTGTCAGTCTGACCGGATTGTCAGGGGGCTGCGGCATTCGTGGCGCCGCGGCGGTCCTGAGTGGTGATGGCCGTGGTTGAAGCCCCGGCCCGTCTCGTGCTGGCAGCGGCCGTCTGGCAGGGGCAACGCCTCGTCGAGCCGGGCCCGACACTCGACGCCGCGCTGCGCCTGGCCCGTCGCAACCAGGTGCAGGGGGCGCTCGCGCGCGTCTACCCCGAGGCCCTGGGAGCGGAGCTCGAGCACGTCGTCCAGGGCAACGCCGACTTCCGGCACCGTCTCGGCGAGGCGGTGACTCGACTGCAGGGGGCGGGGGTCGACCCGGTGCTGATCAAGTGCGACCCGGCCGCCGACTTCGTCTACGGCAACTTCGACCTGGTGGTCGGCGCCGACGGCTGGGCCCGGTCCCTGGAGGCGCTCGGCGGCTGGGCGGCGCGCTACAGCGGCCACCGGCTGGAGCCGGACAAGCTGATCGTCCATCCGGCCAGCGGGCCCGCGGCACACCTCCATCGCGACGCCTCCTGGTTCGGCGTGGTGGCGATCACCGCCGAGGTGCTGCGGCGCGGTGCCGTCCGCGACCCGGAGGTCGGCGTGCTCCGGCCCGACCCGGTCGACGAGCTGCGCCTGCGCGTGGCGCACGCGGTCTTCCAGAACCTCGCCTACGACCTCGCCGAGCTGCTGGCGATCCGCGACGTGCTGCGCCTCGGCGCCTCGCCGGAGGAGGCGCGGCGGCGCAGCGCGGCCGAGGGATGGGGCGGAGCGTTCGACTCCGCGCTGGCGGTGGCCCGGCGTGCCATGGACACCCTCGACCGCGGGGATGCTCTCGACCTGCCGGTCGGGCTGCCCGCGGCACGGTCGCTCCTCGACGGTGCCGGCCATGCGGTCCACCTCGCGCGGGAGGGTCGCAATGCCATGGCGCTGCGCGAGGTGGCGCTGCGCGCACCGCTGGTGGCGGCGAAGCTGCGGCGGCGGGTGAAGCGCCCGCGCGTGGGGCTGGTCGGCGTGTCCGGGCCCGACGGCTCGGGCAAGACGTCGCTGGTCGCGGCGCTGCGCGAGGAGGCGGAGGTGGAGCACACGCGCGTCGTGTCGCTGCATCCGTACGGCTGCGTCGTGTGCAGGCGCTGGCCGGGCACCAACGGACACTCCAGCGGGGAGTCGCCTTCGTCCGCCGGGCGCCTGCGCCGCCGTGCATTGCGCCTGCATGCAATGGTCGACGTCGCCGAGCTGGAGCTGCGCGTCGCCGCCGCCCGGACGTGGATGCGCGTGCGCGGCATCGGCGACGGTGCGCACCCCGCACTGGTGATCACCGACCGCTCACCGCTCGACGCGCTGGCCAAGCACGTCGACGCCGGACCTCGCGTGCGGCGTTGGCTGGTCGGCCTGGCGCGCCGCTACGACCGCATCCTGCTGCTCGACGCCGACGGCGCCGTCCTCGCCGAGCGCGACCAGGAGCACAGCCACGGCGAGCTGGCCCGGCAGCGCCGCCGCTTCCTCGACCTGGCAACCGCGGTCGACGCCACGCGCGTGGACAGCAGCGGACCGTTCAGCACGGACCTCGTCGGGCACGTCGTCCGCGACGTCACCTCGGCGCGGTGAGCGCGCCGCGCGGTTCGGCGCGGCGGGTGCCCCGTGGATGCCAGAATCAGAACCTTTCGCCCCGAGTTCAGGGCCCGCTCATCCGGCTGGCCAGTCGGCACGCCTAGGTCCGGTGCCGGGTACGCTCGGGCTCCGGGGAGGGCCGCGACGTGGGTTGGTGACCACGCGGCCGTAGGATTCGCGCGGTTACTTCTGGCGCTGATCCCCGACCATGACGACGTATCGGTCGCCGTCAGGGTGATACTCGACGGAGTGGCCCTCAGCCTCTCCGCCGCTTGCCTCGACATACCAATCCCAAGCGGCCTTATCGACTCTTGCTCCAGGCCAATGAGCGTCTGAATGCATCGCTCGGCCACCCCGCTGCCCGGTTTCGGTCGCTGAGTTCATCTACTCAGCATCCTCGGGATTCGGTTAAGCGTGCACCGTTCGATCATGGCTCTGCCCGCCCGAAAGGGTCAAGCCTGGGGATGGGAGGCTTGACCTGCTGCGAGCCCCCAAGGACTTTGGGAGTTGGCTGAGGCAGCGCTGCGCATAATCAGCGGAATGCGGCGGGCCTTACAGTCCACCTGGCAACGCGCCTACGAACGTCCCTGGACCAACCAATGCCGTCTGTCCAGACGCGGTCGTGACGACAGACAGTGACGCCGAGGGCGGACTCCCCCCGGTAGTGAACACCAAGGTGCCGTCATCGATCCACCCCACCGCACTCCCCGACACGCTGGACGTGTTGGTGGTCCCTTGCACAATCTCGATTCGCCCTGTCTCACGGCAGCCGCCGCCGCTCGCGGCCGTTTCGGGGACGGCAACCGCGCCGTGCGGCGACAGCGCGGACGGTGACAGGCACAGCGCAGCGCCGAGATCCTGACTGACGCCATCCGTCCAATTACGGACTTGCAGATGTCCGTTTGGCATACCGCCTGGCAAGCAGAGTACGCCGGCGGGCTGCGGCAAGGATACGCCATCGCCTCCGGCGCATACCGACCCAGCCGTGCTGCCGTTAGACGCGTCGATCAGCTTGTAGCCACCCTGAGCATCCGGCGGCACAGGCGTAGGCGGAAACTGTTGGCGCGGCAATGACAGGCCAACCAAGATCTTTCCGGCGTGCCAACCGATCGGCCACTCCATGTCGTTTGACCACTTCCCACCATTCGTATCACGGCTGAACGAGGCATTGACAGTCGCCAAGTTGATCCGATGACCACCCGTGAGATCGTCGGCGTACAACTGCTCCATGAAGGTGTTCTGGTTCGGCCAACTCATCACCGCCACCGCGATCTGGCTATCGTCTGGGCTGACGGCGAAGGCGACCCGCTCGGTTCGGCTGCCGGGCACCGTGGCAGCGGTACCGGTCTGGCCGTTCGGCTCGAGAAATCTCACGCTCGAGTCGCCATCGAGGTAGTACAGCCGAGAGGCGGACGAGCTCACGGGCAGGGTGGCGGTTTCGCCGGGGGTTGCCGACCCCGCATATTCAGAAGCTACTTGCGCTGTCGTCGAGGCGACTTTGCGGCCGCCCGTATCGACGAGCGCGACTGAGTACGTTGACCCTGAGGTCCAGTTGCCCAGCACGATGCCGAGCGATGGCGCGGGGGAGACCGATGGCGAGGCGCTTGGGCTTTGGGCGTTGCCGGCCGAGATAGAGCCTGACGGACTGGGACTGGGCGTCCCCGGGCCGCCACAGGCGGCCACGCAACCCATACCAACCAGAACGAGGAAAACTCGACGCCCCTTGAGCCGAACCATGATGCTGAAACTCCTCTGATCCCGGGAGGCCGGTGGGACGTTCACCCCCGTTCGGGCAGGTGGCCCCACGATGGCCCCGTCATTGGCGGCCCTAAACTACTACAGCGTTCCAGTTAGGTCCTGGCGTGTTCCAATAGTAAGTGACGGCGTTGCCGGAGCCAACCGCCGTCGTGTCGGCCTCACCGCTGCTGCGCACGATGATGGGTGCTGCCGAGAACGTTGTTCCCGAACCTGCCACCGTGACGGGATTGAACGCACCGCCCTGCGGATTCCACCAGTAGCTCAGCGAGTTACTGCTTCCCTCGGCGACGATGTCGGCTTCGCTGCCACCGCGGATAGCCATGAACGGCGCGGAGTAGGTCGTGCCAGCTCCAGCCGCGACGATGGGGTTGAACGCACCGCCCGGAAGGTTCCACCAGTAGTTCAATGAGTTGTTTGGCCCCACGGCGACGATATCGGCTTCGTTGGTACCCCGAATCGCGATGGAGGGCGCGGAATACGTGCTGCCCGCGCCGCCGGCGCCTATGAGGTTGAACGCACCGCCGGGAAGATTCCACCAATAGTTCAGGGCGTTGCTCGGTCCCTCCGCGACAATATCGGCGTCTGTTCCGCTGACCATCGCGATCGACGGCGCTGAGTATGTCGTGCCTGCACCAGCGGCGGTGATCAGGTTGAAGGGACCCCCCTGCGGATTCCACCAGTAGTACAGTGAGTTGTTCGGCCCCTCCGCGACGATATCGGCTTCGGTTCCGCTGCGGAATGCTACCGCCGGCGCTGAGTATGTCGTGCCTGCACCGCCAGCGGTGATCAGGTTGAAGGGCCCCCCCTGCGGATTCCACCAGTAGTACAGTGAGTTGTTCGGCCCCTCGGCGACGATGTCCACCTCACCACTACTACGGAGAACCATCGCCGGAGCTGAGAACGCGGTCCCAGGGCCTGCCACGGATATGGCATTGAACGGCTGCCCGGTCGGACTCCAGTAGTAGGTTAGCGAGTTATCAGGAGCGCGAACCACCACGTCGGCCTCGCCGCTGGGACGAACAAGTATCGCTGCTGGCGAGGCGCTGACCACAACCGTGATGCTCGGCGTGATGGCAGACCCTGCCGTGTTGTTAGCGGCTATGTTGAACATGAATGCGCCGGTTGCGCTTGGCGTCCCAGACAACACGCCAGTTGTCCCATTCAGAGAGAGGCCAGGAGGCAGTGCACCGTTGCTAACGGAGAAGGTGGGCGGCGGACTCCCGGTCGCGGTGAACGTATACGACCAGGAATCCCCCGCCATCGCAGTCGACGGAGGCGTGTCGGCAGTGAACGCTGGCGGCGTGCCTCCGCCAGCGGTAGGATCGTGCAGCCAGCCGCTTACGGCTGTTGAGTCTTGGATCGTCCAACCGGACACGGTTAGGCTCTCAGTACCAGTGCTGGACGCGTTCTCTTCGATCACACTTACGGACCCGTTGCCAGACGCGTTGACCTGAGCGCCCGTCACAACGGACGTATGGCCATTCGTCGACGTCGATCCGTAACTGAGCACATCGCCAGCAGCTGGGACTTGGCCGGTTGTACCGTTGGCGACCTTCTGAAGAGCGGTGCCGTTATAGTTCCATACGACTTGGCTCCCGTTGGCGACATATGGGGTGATACCGTACTGCTGATACAGCCACCGCATGCTCAGCTCGACGCACTCGAACTCGTATTCCCCGACAGCGCCGGAGAAGAACCGCACAAGTACGTCGGGGCCTTCGTTGTAGTAGGGACGAGGCCCGCACGCAACCAGTCCCTGAAAGACGGCCCCAGGTGCTAGCTGGTAGCTGTGGACCGGCCAACCGAGCTGCTGGCTTCCAGCGTAGTAATGAGTGTCATCGCAAGCTCCAGACCACCAAGGCGGAGTCGGGACGGCGTTGGCGCTAACTTGAACCACCTCGGGCGGCACCGCCAACGCGGTCGCGGTAGTCAGATCGGAGCTGGACAATGCTACCTGCTGGATCTCTGTCAGGATATCAGCGCCGCTCAATCCGCCGGAGATCTCGGCGGTTGCCCGGACAAGCCAAACACGACTGCCCGCTTCAGCGAGCCACTCGGAGATCACCACCTCTTGCGGTACGGTCGATGAAAAGTGGCCTGTGACGTCGTAGGCTGCGCCGACGATCTGTTGGCCGAACATTGACGCCGTTGGACTTCCGATAGGAACGGCACCCTCCTGCTGCCTATCACTGGCCAAAGATGCTCTCAACGTGCTGACTGAGCCCTGGGTGGGAGCTGGCAGTGCCTCCGTCGCGGGTGGATAGCCATAGGGCATGGATGTGATCGATAGTTCCCGGTAGGGGTGCGGCTGCATCGCTGTTGCCACCTGAAGCCCATCGGCCGGCGGAGCAATGAACGGCTGGTTGATCCAGGGGGCGTCAACGCTGATGGCGACATCGTCTACCGTCACCGACACTGTACCGGCCCCTGTGACCGCACTGACGTCCCGGGCTTGGGTCGCGCGCCCGCCCGCAGGGGAGGATGCCGCTGACTGCAGGTGCACTGATGCGAACACAATGCCAAGAACCAGAGCGACGCCGCAGAACGTACGAGCGGCAACGTGCGACTTTTGCCCCCGCATGGCTACCCCCCTATCAACCGGGCGCGACGTGGCCCGTCTCGCCGTCAACGCCTCAGTCGCCCGAAGCGCTCCTCAAGTGCGGCCGATCATGCTGCCCCTTCCGACTGCTGTCAAGGGGGTGTACAGAAATCGCTCGTTCGTGTACAAGCATGATTTCCCACGGTCCATAAGGAGAAGCCCGCGATTGCGGCTCAGTCCCAGCAAGCTCTGACCAGCGTGGCCAAAGGGGCTTGATTAGCCTCCTTTCTTCGGATACCGTGACTGTCATAAGCGAGCGGAGTAGTCCTGGGAGGGAGTACCAAGCACCGACGACAGGGCGCCGGACTTACCATGGGTCAGCAATCGGCCGCCCTGTGCACAAACCGAGCGATTCGAGTACGGGTGACGCAGGAGCCAGGCCGAACAAGAAGCGGAGCACCAGCCGCCGCGGCACCGGCTCGGCTTCAACCGGCGCGCGGATTAGACGGCGTCTACGACTACTGCTACTGCATTGGCCGTCGCAGCAAGCGCACCGTTTGTTCGGCGCCATACCTGCCAGTGGCGGCGGTCGAACGGGCCGTAGAGGACCACTGGGACACGGTGCAGTTTCCCGAGGACCTGATCGCCCGAGCGCGCGCCCGACTGCTGGCGGACATCGCCAAGCAGCGGGAGGCGGCTGGGTCGGAGATTGTGGGTGCGCGGCGCCGCGTCAAAGAGCTGACCGACGAACGTCGGCGGCTGGCCCGTGGCGATGTGGACGGCTCCATCCCGGGCGACCTGGCCCGCGAGGAGCATTTGCGCATCGAGCGCGAGCGGGAGGACGCCGTCAAGATCATGCGCACCGCCGAGGTCGTCGCCCGCCACGTCGAGCGGACATTGGCGAAGGCTTGGACTGCTCGGGCGGTGCGAGCAGGTCTACCGGCGCGGCGGGCCGAGTACCCGGCGCCTGACTAATCGATTCTTCTTCGACAAGCTGCTCATCCGTCGCCACGGCGAGGTGGTGGCGGCCGAGGGCAAGGAGGCCTGGGGACACCATCGGCAGCTATGCCCAGGAAGCCCCCCATTCGGAGGGCGCTTGTTTGGATATTCATCGGCTGGAGGTGCCCCGTGGAGGAGTCGAACCTCCCTCAACCGGTTAAAAGCCGGCTGCTCTACCGATGAGCTAACGGGGCGCTGGCGGCGATTCTACGTCGCCGCTAGCGTCCGATCGGGACGACTCCGGTGGCGGTGAGCACGCCCGCCAGGGCGAGGAAGCCCACGCAGGTGAAGATCGCGACCGTGTTGAGCGAGAAGCCGCGCGCCATCCGGCCCACGTCGTGGCCTCGCGGGCAGCGGCGGCCGCGCTCGACCAGCTCGTCGCGCCGGTAGCGCAGGTCGCACGACGCGCAGTAGTAGCGCGCCTCGGCCTGGTGGTCGCGCCACATCCGCTCCCCGCCGCGCTCGGCGACGAGCACCAGCAGGAGCAGGACGGCCAGGACTCCCGTACCGATGAGCACCGCTCGCGCCTCGTGTCGCCTTCCGCTGCGGTCCCCGCCGCACCGCGCTCCCGATCCTACGACGGCGGGGCGCCGCCCGTCCTTGCAGGGCGACCGTCGTCAAGCGGGGAGTGGAGCGGGCTGCCAGCGCAGGTCGGTGAGGCGCTGCAGGCCGGCGGCTTCCGCGTACGCGGTGAGGCCGTCGAGGATCCGGAGGGACACGGACGGGTCGGCGAAGTTGGCGGTGCCGACCTGGATGGCGTCGGCGCCGGCGACGAAGAACTCCAGCGCATCCTCGACCGACGCGATGCCGCCGACACCGACGACCGGGATGCGCACCGCGGCGCGCACGCGTGCGACCGCCGCGAGCGCGAGCGGCTTGACGGCGGGTCCTGAGAGCCCGCCGGTGCCGCGGTTGGGAAGGACGGGGCGGCGCAGGCCGAGGTGCACCTTCATGCCGACGAACGTGTTGACCGCGCTCACCGCGTCGGCGCCGGCGTCCTCGACGGCACGCGCGACGGCGCCGATGTCGGTGACGTTGGGGCTCAGCTTGACGACGAGGCAGCGCGGCGTGGCGCCGCGAACCGCCTGCACGAGCCGGGCGGCAGCTGCCGGGTCGAGGCCGAAGTCCATGCCGTGGGCGATGTTGGGGCAGGAGATGTTCAGCTCGTACGCGGCGATGCCGTCCGCGGCGTCGAGGGTGCGCACGCACCGCACGTACTCCTCGACGGTGGCGGCCGCGACGTTGACGATCACCGGAACGCGCCACTGCGCGAAGGAGGCCGCGTACACCGTCGCGACGTGGTCCACGCCGGGGTTCTGCAGGCCGATGCTGTTGAGCATCCCGCCGGCGGTCTCGGCGACGCGCGGCGGCGGGTTGCCCTCGCGCGGCAGCGGCGTCGTGCCCTTGGTGTAGATGGCGCCGAGCCGCTGGATGTCGATGAGCTGCTCGAACTCGAAGCCGTAGCCGAAGGTTCCCGAGGCGACGCCGACCGGATTCGGCAGCACGCAGCCGCGCCCGAGGTCGACGCGCAGGTCGGCGTTGCTCACGCGACGTGCGCCGGGGGCAGGGCGCGCAGCGCGTCCCAGTCGACCGTGTCCATCGGCATCACAGGACCCTCGCGGCAGCAGAGCGCCCAGGCGGTGCCGCCGTCGCGACGCACGGGAAGGGCGCAGCCGAGGCAGGTCCCGAAGCCGCACCCCATCGGCGCTTCGAGCGAGGCTTCGACGATGCGTGGCGCCGCGAGATCGCGCAGCGTCGCTGCGGTTGCGGCGAGCATGGGGTTGGGACCGCAGGCGTGGACGGCGTCGGCACCGTCGCTCAGGGCGGCGGCGATGAGGTCGACGACCAGGCCGTGATGCCCGCGCGTGCCGTCGTCGGTGGATTCGACGACGCGCACGCCGTCCACTCCGCGCACGAAGCGCTCCGAGGGGTAGAGGCGCGCTGCGGTCGCGGCACCGTGGAGGATCACCACGTCGCCGACGCCCATGGTGCGGGCCTGCTTCGCCAGCAGCGGGAACGGTGCGCAGCCGAGCCCTCCCGCGACGCAGACGACGCGGCGCATCGACGGCTGCAGGGTGAAGCCGAGGCCGAGTGGACCGAGGGAGCCCAGCATGTCGCCAGGGCGCATGGCCGCGAGCAGGCGCGTGCCGGCGCCGACGCGCTCGAAGACGAAGGAGCAGCTCTCGCCGTCCACCCAGGCGACCGAGAACGGCCGGCGCAGCAACGGGATCGGGCCGGGACCGCAGCGCAGCTGGGCGAACTCGCCGGCGCGGGCGGTGGCGGCGAGGTGCGGGAGATGCGCGGTGAGCTCGACGAGGCCGCCGGGAAGCTGCTCGACGCGCAGCACCTCACCCGTCTCGTCGCGGGCACGAGAGAGCGAGGACAGCATCGGCGCGGCTCCTGCCGGCGGATGCGCCGAACCGCTCACTGCGCCACCTCGACGGCACCGCTGCGATAGGCGCACACCGGCGCCACGGCGAAGCTCTCCCCGCTGCGCTGCCGCGCCATCGCGTCGACGAGAGCCCGCGCCGTGTCCAGCGAGGTGCAGCAGGGGATGCGCCGCTGCGCCGCCGCGAGGCGGATGGTGTACCCGTCCTTGACGCTGCGCCCCTCCTGCGCGATCAGCGCGCCCGGACCGTCGCTGCCGAACTGCAGCTCGTCGGTCTGCACGTGCGACACCGTGTTGATGACCAGCGCGACGCGCCCCTCGTTGATGACGTCGACCACGTTGGGACGGCCGTTGCCGAGCTTGCCCACCGGCACCGCGCTGATCCCCGCCTCGCGCAGCGTCCGCGCCGTGCCCTCGGTGGCGTAGATGGTGAAGCCCAGCGCGCTGAGCTGCATCATCACCGGCAGCGCCTCGGCCTTGTCGGGCTCGGCGATGCTGCACAGCGCACCGCCGCTCAGCGGCACACCGCCCAGCGCCGCGAGGAACGACTTCTCCAGCGCCGCGCCGAGCGACGAGTCGATGCCCATCACCTCGCCTGTCGACTTCATCTCGGGACCGAGGGTGGGGTCCACCGCCGTCAGCTTGACCATGGAGAAGACCGGCGCCTTCACCGCGATGAGCGGCCGCGCGGCCACCAGCCCGCCGGACCACCCCAGCGACGCCAGCGAGACGCCGCGCATCACCTCGGTGGCCAGCTCGACCATGGGCACGCCCGTCACCTTGCTGATGAAGGGCACCGTGCGCGACGACCGCGGGTTGACCTCGATGACGTACACCCGGTTGCGGTGCACCACGTACTGCACGTTGCAGAGCCCGCGCACACCGAGCGCGAGCGCCATGCGCGTGGTGTAGTCCACGATGTCGCGCTCGATCTCCGGCGCGAGGTTCTGCGCCGGATAGACCGCCATGGAGTCGCCGCTGTGCACCCCGGCGCGCTCGACGTGCTGCATGATCCCGGGGATCACCACGGTCTCGCCGTCGCACACCGCGTCGACCTCGATCTCCTCGCCGAGCAGGTACTTGTCGATGAGGACCGTGCCGCGGCGGCCGCTGGCGGTGCGGGGCAGCGCGGCCATGGCGGTGTGCAGGTAGCGCTCCAGCTGCGCGCGCGTGTGCACCACCTCCATGGCGCGCCCGCCGAGGACGTAGGAGGGGCGCACCAGCACCGGGAAGCCGATGCGCTCGGCGATGGCGATCGCCTCCTCGACGTCGGTGGTGGCGGCACCCTGCGGCTGGGCGATGCCGAGCGAGCGGAGCAGCGCCTCGAACTGGCGGCGGTCCTCGGCGGCGTCGATGGTGTCGACGCCGCTGCCGAGGATGTGGACGCCGCGCGCGGCCAGCGGGGCGGCGAGGTTGATCGCGGTCTGGCCGCCGAACTGCACCACCGCGCCCGCGGCGTGCTCCTGCTCGATGACGGCGGCGGCGGACTCCTCGTCGAGCGGCTCGAAGTAGAGGCGCGAGGAGGTGTCGAAGTCGGTGGAGACGGTCTCGGGGTTGCTGTTGACCATCACGGCGTTGAGGCCGTGGGCGCGCAGGGACATGGCGGCCTGCACGGAGCAGTAGTCGAACTCGATGCCCTGGCCGATGCGGATGGGGCCGCTGCCGAGCACGACGATCGGCTGGGACGAGACGCCCTCGAGGGGTGTCGCTTCGTTCTCCACCTCGAAGGTGGAGTAGTAGTACGGGGTGGCGGCCTCGAACTCGGCGGCGCAGGTGTCGACGCACTTGTACGTCGGCACGATGCCGAGGTCGGCGCGGCGCGCGCGGACCTCCGCCGCGGTGCTGCCGGCGAGGCCGGCGATGCGCGAGTCGCTGATCGCCATGCGCTTGGCGCGGCGCAGGGCGCCGGCGTCGAGCTTGGCCCAGCGCAGCTGCTCCTCCGCCTCCACGATGCAGCGCAGCCGCTCGACGAACCACGGCATGTACCCGCTGCGCTCGGCCAGCTCCGCGACGCTCGTGCCGCCGCGCAGCGATTCCAGCAGGGCGAAGATGCGCCGGTCGTTGGGCACGTCGACGAGGATCGAGGACTTCAGGTCGGCGGGGTCGGGCGGCGTCTGCTCCAGGGAGCGCAGCGCCTTGGTCATGGCCGCCTCGAAGCTGCGCTCGATGGCCATCACCTCGCCCGTCGACTTCATCTGCGTGCCCAGGCGGCGATCCGCCTCGGGGAACTTGTCGAAGGGCCAGCGCGGCACCTTGACCACGCAGTAGTCGAGGGCGGGCTCGAAGGCGGCGCAGGTGCGCTGGGTCACCATGTTGGTGATCTCGTCCAGGCGCAGCCCGGCGGCGATCTTGGCGGCCACGCGCGCGATGGGGTAGCCGGTCGCCTTGGAGGCGAGGGCCGACGAGCGGGAGACGCGCGGGTTGACCTCGATGACGTAGTACTGGTGCGAGTCGGGCGCCAGCGCGAACTGCACGTTGCAGCCGCCCGCGATGCGCAGCGCGCTGATGATGCGCAGCGAGGCGCTGCGGAGCTGCTGGTGCTCGCGGTCGGTGAGCGTCTGCGAGGGTGCGACGACGATCGAGTCGCCGGTGTGCACCCCCATGGGGTCGAGGTTCTCCATGTTGCAGACGGTGATGCACGTCCCCGCCGCGTCGCGCATCACCTCGTACTCCAGTTCGCGCCAGCCGTGCAGGGAGCGCTCGACCAGGACCTGCCCGATGGGCGAGGCGGCCAGTCCGCTGAGGACGATGTCGGTGTACTGGTCCTCGGTCTCGCAGAGCCCGCCGCCGGTGCCGCCGAGGGTGAAGGCGGGGCGCACCACCAGCGGCAGGCCCTCGCGCTCCTTGAAGGCGCGCGCCTCGGCGAGCGACGACACCGTCGCCGACACGGGCACCGGCTCGCCGATGTCGATCAGCAGCTGCTTGAAGAGCTCGCGGTCCTCGGCGGCCTTGATGGCGGCGAGCGGCGTGCCCAGCAGGCGGACGCCGTGCTTCTCCAGCACGCCCGCGTCGTCGAGGGCGACGGCGAGGTTGAGGCCGGTCTGGCCACCCAGCGTGGCCAGCAGGCCGTCGGGCTTCTCCGCGGCGATGATGCGCTCCACCACCGGCACGGTGAGCGGCTCGACGTACACGGCGTCGGCGGTGGCGTCGTCGGTCATGATGGTGGCGGGGTTGCTGTTGACCAGGACGACGCGGATGCCTTCCTCGCGCAGCGCCTTGCAGGCCTGCGTGCCGGCGTAGTCGAACTCGGCGGCCTGGCCGATGACGATGGGGCCGCTGCCGATGACCAGGACGCAGCGGGGCTTCTCGGCGGAGACCGAAGCGGCGGCCGCCGCTGCCACCGTGGCGGCTGTCGATCCGGCGGCGAGGACACGGCCTCCCTCCGCTGGAGCGGTGCGCGCCGCCGATTCCCCACCCGCAAGCCACCCACCGGATTTCACGGCGGCGCACATGGCGAGGAACTCGTCGAACACCGGCCCGCGGTCCTGCGGCCCCGGCGCGCCCTCGGGGTGGTACTGCACCGAGAACGCGGGGAGCGAGGAGTGGCGCAGCCCCTCGACGCTGCCGTCGTTGAGGTTGCGCTCGCTGACGTACCAGCCCGACCCCTCGGGGATGCTGTCGGCGTCGACCTGGAACTCGTGGTTCTGCGAGGTGACGAAGACCGCCCCGGTCACCGCGTCGCGCACCGGATGGTTGCCGCCGTGGTGGCCGAACTTGAGGCGCGAGGTGCGCGCGCCGATCGCCTGGCCGAGGATTTGGTGGCCCAGGCAGATGCCCAGCAGGGGCACCCCGCGTTCCAGCAGCTCCTGGCACAAACGCACCGCCTGGGGGAGGCGCGCGGGATCGCCGGGACCGTTGGAGAGGATCACCCCGTCGGGGTTCTGCGCCAGCACCTCGGCGATCCCCGCGTCGGCGCGCAGCGCCACCACCGAGGCGCCGCGCGAGCGCACGGCGCGGAGCATGTTGCGCTTCACGCCGTAGTCGAGCACGGCGATGCGCAGGTCCTGGAAGGTGTCGCGGCGGACCGCGCGCGCCAGCGTCTCGTCGAGCGGCTCGTCCCAGACCTGGACGGGCTCCGGGATGGTCGACTCGGCGACCAGGTCGACGTCGGACACCGACAGCGCGTGCCGTGCCGCCTCGACCTGCGCCTCCACGGTCATGGCATCCGCTGCCGCGATGACGCCGCGCAGCGTGCCGTGCTCGCGCAGGTGCCGCGTCAGCGCGCGCGTGTCGACCCCGCACAGCCCCGGCACTCCCCACCTGGACAGCTCGTCGTGCAGCGTGCGCTCACCGAGCGGATGCCCGATCTGCGGCGACAGCTCGCGCACCACCATCGCCCGCGCGTGCACCCGCCAGGATTCCATCGCCGAGTCGCGGCAGCCGTAGTTGCCGATGAGCGGGTAGGTCATCACCACCACCTGCCCCGCGTAGGAGGGGTCCGAGGCCACCTCCTGGTAGCCGCTCATGCAGGTGTTGAACACGACCTCGCCGCTGACCCCGTCGGGACCGAGCGCGGCACCGAACAGCGTGCCCTCGAACACCGCGCCGGACTCCAGCGCAAGCCGTCCCCTCACTTCCTCAGGCACGCAGCACCTCCAGGTTGCCGGCCGAAGCCAGCGTGGACTGATTGACGTAGGCGACCTTCCCCTCCGCCAAGGTGAGCAGCACGCGACCGCGCAGCGTGGCGTGCAGCAGCGGCGTGTTGCGGGACAGGGAGCGGAGCTGCTTGACGCTGACCGTCCACTCCTCGTCCGGGTCGAAGAGCACGCAGTCGGCGACCTCGCCGGCGACCAGGCGCGGCGCACGCAGGCCGGCCGCGGCGCCGAGCACCCGGTAGGGCCCGGCGGTGAGCCGCTCCACCAGCGCCGGCAGCCAGCCGCCGCCCATCCCGCCCAGGGTGATGCAGGTGGCCAGCGCCGTCTCCAGCCCGATCATCCCCGGCGCGGCCTCGGCGTAGCTGCCACTCTTGTCCGCAACGGTGTGCGGCGCGTGATCGGTGGCGACGCAGTCGACGAGCCCCTCACGCAGGGCGCGCACCATCGCCTCGCGGTCGCGATCGCTGCGCAGCGGGGGGTTCACCTTGCGCAGGCCGACCGGGTCGGGCTCCTCCTCGAAGGGGGCCCACATCGAGAGGTGGTGCGGCGTCACTTCGGCGGTCACGGCCATGCCCCGCTCGCGCGCGCCGCGCAGCAGGTCGAGCGACACGGCCGCGGACACGTGCTGCAGGTGCAGCCGTCCCGTGCCGGCGGCCTCCAGCGCGCGCAGCGCCGACTGCACCGCCGTCGCCTCGCAGGCGGCGGGACGCTCAGGACAGCGCACCACCGACTTGGCGCCGGGGTTCGAGGCGAGCACCATCGCCTCGTCCTCGGGGTGCACCAGCACCGCGCGCCCCACCGCATCCGCGGCGCGGAGCGCGTCGGCGAGCAGCCGTGCCGGCGCCGCGTTGCGCCCGTCGTCGCTGAAGGCCACCGCGCCGGCGGCGGCGCAGCCCGCGATGTCGACCAGCCTCTCCCCGCGCAGCCCGACCGTCATCGCCGCCACCGTCTGCACGGGCACCCGCGCCGCCGCGCCGCGCGCCCGCGCCTCGCCCACCGCCGCCGGGGTGTCGACGGGCGGCTGGGTGTTGGCCATCGCCACCACCTGGGTGAAGCCGCCCGCGGCCGCGGCGCCGGCGCCGGAGCTGACCGTCTCCTTGGGCTCCTCACCCGGCTCGCGCAGGTGCGCGTGCAGGTCGACGAACCCAGGCGAGAGCACGCGCGCGGCGCGTCCCGGCGACGGCGTCAGGTCGATGACCCGCACGCCCGGCGGGTTGATGCGCCGGTCGATGCCGGCGACGCGCCCGTCGCAGAGCCAGACGTCGAGACCGTCACGGTCGACGCCGCTCATGGGATCGATGACCCGGACGCCGCGGAGGATGACGTTCACTCGCCGCCCACCAGGAAGGCGCCGTCGACGCCGTCGATCTCGCGCACGCGCACGGTCACGCGCTCGTCGGGCGCGGTGGGCACGTTCTTGCCGACGTAGGTCGCCCGCATGGGCAGCTCGCGATGACCGCGATCGACCAGCACCAGCATCTCGACGCCGGCGGGGCGCCCCACGTCGGACAGCGCGGAGAGAGCGGCCCGCAGCGTGCGCCCGGTGTAGAGCACGTCGTCGACGACGATCACCGCGACGCCGTCGACCGCGGGGACGCCGCCGCCGTCGACGAGCCGCAGCGCGTCCGGCCGCGGCACGGCGGGACGGGGACGGTCGTCGCGGTAGTCGTCGATGTCCAGCTCCGCCACGGCCACCTCGCCCGCGCCGATGCCGTCCAGCGCGCGGGCCACCCGCAGTGCCAGGGGCACGCCGCGCGTGCGCACGCCGGCGAGCAGCACGCCGGAGAGGTCCGGATGGCGCTCCTGCACCTCGTGCGCCAGCCGCAGGACGGTGCGGGCCATGGCCGCCTCGTCGAGCAGGCAGCGCTCGCCGGCGCGGATCACCGAGACGCGGGCCACGTCGCTCACCCGAGCAGCATCTCCAGCAGGGCCATGCGGATGACCACGCCGTTGCGCGCCTGGCGGAAGTAGGCGGCCCGCGGGTCGGAGTCGACCTCGGGGTCGATCTCGTCGACGCGGGGCAGGGGATGCATGACGATTGCGTGCGCAGGCAACCCCGCCATCACCGCGCCGTCGATGCGCGTGTCGCCGCGGGCGCGGTCGAAGTCGGCGGCGTTCTCGAAGCGCTCCTTCTGGATGCGCGTCTGGTAGAGGACGTCGACGTCGTGCACGGTGTCGAGCAGCGAGTCGGTCACGGTGCAGGGCACGCCGCGCGAGTCCATCAGGGCGAGGATGTCGGGACGCATCTGCACCACGTCGGGGGCGACGAAGGTGATGCGCACGTCCGGGTAGAGCGAGAGCAGCAGGGCCAGCGAGCGCGCCGTGCGCCCGTAGCGCAGGTCGCCGCAGAGCGCCACGTGCAGGCCCTCGACGCGGCCCAGCTCGGAGGCGATGGTGTAGAGGTCGAGCAGCGCCTGGGTGGGGTGCTCACCGGGCCCGTCTCCGGCGTTGACGATGGGCACGTCCGACACCGCCGCGGCGCGCGAGGCGGCGCCCGCCTCGTCGTGGCGCAGCACGATGACGTCGGCGTAGGCGGACACCATGCGGATGGTGTCCTCCAGCGTCTCGCCCTTGATGACGCTGGAGAACTCGCGCGCCGCCTCGGTGCCGATCACCGCGCCGCCGAGCCGCAGCATCGCCGACTCGAAGCTGAGCCGCGTCCGCGTGCTGGGCTCGTAGAAGAGGGTGGCCATGATCCTCCCCTCCAGCCGCCGGTCGCGCACGCCCTCGAGCCGGTGCGCGGTGGCGAACACGGTGTCGAGGAGGGAGCGGTCGAACTGGTGGCTGCTGAGGACGTGGTCGAGCAGGCGTGTGCCGGTCGCGATCGCCACGTTGCTGGCCTCCGCCGGGCGCTCCGCCCAGCGCAGGGCAGGCGCCGCGCGGCTCTGGCCCCGCGCACTGCGCAGGTGAGCCGACGCTGCGATCCCCTTGCTGGCCTCGCTGGACCGGCTTGAAGTGGATCCGTCGGAGGCGGATTCTAGCACCGAACGCACGTCCGCCGGCGCGCGTGCGAGCGCAAGACCGGCGCTGCGGCAAGCGTCATCACTTGCAGTGGGAGACGCCGTGGTCGGTGGCAGCCGCCGCCGGGTCGCCGCGGACTGAACGATCCGATCACCGCCTGAGGTCGATGCGCCGCTTCCTTCACGCCGCACGCGTGGCCGCCGTGGTCGTGGCCGTGCTCGCCGCCGCCGTGCCGCTGACGCTCCAGGCGGGAGCGCAGGTGCTGCCCGGGCAGACCAGCGGCACCGCCAGCACCAGCCCGACGCCGAGCCCGACGCCCTGCCCCACCGACCTCACCCAGGCGCTCTGCCAGGCCGAGGGCGGTCCGGCACCGTCGTCGCCCACGCCCACGCCGTCTCCGACGCCGTCGAGCAGCCACGCCGGCGCCGGCGCGGGGTCCACCTCCCCCGGCGGCGGGTCCGGCGGCCCAGCACCCGGCAAGCCGGGCGCCGCCGCACCGAGCGCCGCGCCCAGCCCCGCCGCGGCGCCGAGCGCCGCCGCAATGGCCCAGGTGGCCGCGACCTTCCGCAACGCCCCGTTCCTCGGCGCCCTGCTCGACATCCTCAGCCACCCGATCAGCGACCAGCGGCCGGATCTGCGCCACTTCCGGCCGCTCGGCGGCGCGGCGGGAGCCGGTGGCGCCGACCCAGGCGCGCCGGGAGGCGGCCTCGGCGTCCTGAGCGGCGCCCGGGTGAGCGGCTCGGCCGCGCCCGCGATCGCCGTCGCGCTGCTGGGCATGCTGCTCGCGATGCTGGCGGCGCTGTTCGCCGGCTCGGCGCAGGCGCGCGTGCAGGTCCGCGCCTGGCTGGCCGCCGTCTGGCGGCTCCATCCCACCACCCATCGCGCCGGGATCGCCCTGCACAACCTCGTGGCCCGGGCGCGGCCGGTGGCCGGCGCCGTCCGGCGCCACCTCGGCGTTCCCCACTTCGCCATCCGGCGGCACACCCATCGCGGACTGGCCGTCGCGAGCTGCTGCGCCGCGCTGCCCGCGGTCGTGGTCGCCGCCGTCCTGGGCGCCGCCCAGGTGCGCACCAGCGGCCCGTTCGCCGCGGCCGCCGCCGCCCCGACCAGCGCCTACCTGCGCACCGAGGTCTCCCTCGACGCGGCGGTGCCGGTGGGGCAGCCGGTGGCGCCGCCCACCTGGACGCGGCTGGTCACCATCGAGCGCGGCCTGGTCGGCCAGCAGGACGAGCTCGCCGCCCAGGAGGCGGCCATCGCCCGCCTGGCGGTCAACGTCGGCGGCCACTCGCCGGACGACGACGGGCCCGTCGCGGTGGGTCCTGGCAGCCCGGTGGAGCTGGCCAACCAGCTCGGCGAGCTGGTCGCCGCCCACTCCGCCACCAAGGCGGCCTACGACCAGAGCCTGCAGGCCGAGTACGACCTCTACCGCGCGGCCGCCCAGGACCCGGCGCAGCGCGCCCAGCTCACCGCCGCCGCCGCCGCCGCCCAGCCGCAGGCCAAGGACGCGGTCAGCTACAACCTCTCGCTGGTCCAGACCCAGCTCTCCCAGGAGTCGCAGATCACCGCCGCCGAGGCGCAGCTGCAGCAGATCGGCTCGCTCGACCAGGCCCAGCTCGACGCCATGCGCCACCACCAGGCGTTCATCGCGCCGGAGATCGCCCCGGTCACCCAGCCCTTCGGCCCCACCGACTTCTCGCTGGAGCCCCCGCTCACCTACGACGGCGTCTTCTACCCCCACTTCCACACCGGCCTCGACCTCGGCGCCCCGCTGGACAACCCCATCCACGCCGCCGCCGACGGTGTCGTGCTCCTGGCCGCGGCGAGCGTCGACTCCACGGGCAAGCTGGTCGGCTACGGCAACTACGTGGTCATCGCCCACCCGGACGGCTTCGTCACCCTCTACGGCCACCTCGACTCGATCGCGGTCAAGGCGGGGCAGGTCGTCCACCAGGGCCAGATCATCGGCCTCGAGGGCTCGACCGGCTGGTCGACCGGGCCGCACGTCCACTTCGAGATCCGCCACGACGGGCAGTTCCTCGACCCGGCGCCGTTCCTGGTCGGCCAGCTGCCGGGCTGAGCCCCCCGCTTCGTGCCCTTGCGAAGCGATTGGCGCGTTCCTACCATGCCGGGCATGAGTGAGAACTACTACGGCTCCGTGGTTCGCATCCGGGTGAAGCCCGGCAAGATGGACGACCTGATCCGCACCTTCAAGGCGCAGGGGGTCGGGCCAAGCGCCGTCTCCCACACCGTCCTGCGCAGCGACGAGGACCCCGACGTGGTCTGGGTCGCCGGGGTGCACCGCAGCCGCGAGGCCTTCCGGGCCAACTCCGACACGCCGGAGCAGCAGGCCCGCTTCCGCGAGCTCAGCCAGTACTTCGAGGACGCGCCGCCCGAGTGGCACGACGGCGACGTCGTGCACTTCGCCACCCACTGACCGCGTCCGCTCCGTGTCACGGCGGCGACCGCGGCGGGCCCGAGCCGCGCTAGCCTGAGGGCGTCATGGACTCCGCGCTGGTCGGCAAGCTGCTGCTCGCCGTCGGGCTGCTCGTCGCGCTCGCTGGGCTGCTCGTCTGGATGGGCGTGCGGCTCCCCTTCGGGCGGCTGCCGGGCGACCTCTCCGGGTCGAGCGGGAGCGTGTCGTGGGCGGTCCCGCTCGGCACCTGCCTGGTGATCAGCGTGGTGCTGACCGTCCTCGTCAACCTGCTGGTGCGGCGCTAGGCGCGGGCTCGGCCGGGACGCCCTCGCGGGCGGACTGCAGGAGGCGGTAGGCGGCGAGCTCCTCCTCGGAGGGACGGGCGGGGACGGTGATGCGCACGGTCAGGAGCAGGTCACCCGCGGCGGCGCCGCGCAGGCCGGGAAGGCCCTTGCCGCGGAGGCGCAGGGTCCGACCGGGCTGGGTGCTCGCGGGGATGGTGACCGAGACGGCGCCGCCGCTCAGCGGCTGGACGTGCGCGGTGCCGCCGAGGACCGCGACGTGGTCGAGCACGGCCAGGTCCGCCTGCAGGTCGCGCCCGCGGACGGTGAAGCGCGGGTGGGGCCGGAGGCGGACGGTGAGGTAGAGGTCGCCCTTGGGTCCCCCGCCCCGTCCCGGGCCGCCCTCGCCGCCGACCCGGACCCTGGAGCCCTCGGCGACGCCGGCCGGGATGCGCACCTCGACCTGGCGGTGGCCGAGCTGGAGCAGGCGCGAGGCGCCCATCGCCGCCTCCTCCAGGCTGATCTCGACGTCGTGCTGAAGGTCGCGGCCGGCGCGCGCGGGCGCGGTGCGCGTGTAGGTGCGGCCGCCGCGGCCGTCGTCGAAGCTGAAGTGGACGGCGCCGCCGTCGCCCGCGCTCTGCCGGAGCAGCTCGTCGAGGTCGATGCCGCCGCTGCCGAAGAAGGTCTCGAAGAAGTCGCTGAAGCCGCTCTCGCCGAACTGCGCCGAGCCGGCCCGCGCGCCGTGCTGGGCGCGGTACTGGCGGGCGAACTCCTCCTGCCGCTCCAGCTCCTCCCAGTTGGCGCCGAGGCGGTCGTACTTGGAGCGCTTCTCGGGGTCCTTGAGGACCTCGTACGCCTCGTTGACGCGCTTGAAGCGCTCCTCGGCGGCGGTGTCCTTGTTGACGTCGGGATGGAGCTTGCGCGCCAGGGCGCGGTACGCCTTCTTGATGGCGTCCTGCGACGCCTCGCGGGGGACGCCGAGAGTCGCGTAGTAGTCCTTGTACTCCATGCTCAGCAGGCATATACCGCGCGCCCAGGCGGCGCAAACTCGCCGCGCTCAGGAGACCACGACCATGCCGACCCGCATCCCCGTCGCCGACGTGCCCACCCGGCTGGCCACCGGGGCGTACATCCTCCACACCGGATGGGAGAAGTGGCACGGCGACGAGGAGCGCGCCGTGCGGATCCACGCCGGGGCGGCCAGGGCCTTCCCCTTCCTCCGGCGCGTCCCGCCCGGCGCCTTCCTGCGCGCCCTCGCCGCCGGGGAGATCGCCCTCGGCGCGGCGCTGCTCACCCCGTTCGTCCCGCGGCGGCTGGCCGG
>Ga0070739_10000444_pt1 | contig 79401 bp, 92 predicted proteins | sample Coa_R1_7_FD_66445 | JGI IMG/M metagenome (GOLD analysis project Ga0070739, IMG submission 66445) | Surface soil microbial communities from Centralia Pennsylvania, which are recovering from an underground coalmine fire - Coalmine... | ecosystem: Environmental > Terrestrial > Soil > Unclassified ...
CGAATCCGGCGACTACCGCCCCGAGATGCGCTGGCTGGCCGAAACGATGCGCCGGCTCGACGTCGCGAACGCGCACGTATGCGAACCGCAAGACATTATCTTCACCGAAGACGCGATGTTCGTTCGCATCGATGAAGGGCGCGAAGAGAAACTCGACGCGATCTATCGCAACTTCGAACTCTTCGATCTGCTGAACGTTCCCAAACACGAACTCATGCTTTACGCGGCGCGGCATAATCGCGTGAAGATGACGCCGCCCCCAAAGGCGCATTTGGAAGAGAAATCCGCGTTCGCGCTGTTTCATAATCCGGCGTTGGAAAAGCTGTGGCAAGCGGAGCTGGGAAAAGACGTGTACGCGCGTCTGAATGCGCTCTTCCCCCAGACTTGGATCGTCGACCCGCGGCCGCTGCCGCCGCAAGCATTTCTCCACGGCCTCCAGGCCGCCGGCGCACCCGTAAGCAGCTGGATGCAGCTTGCGGATCTCGGTAAGAGCGAACGCGATTACGTGATCAAACCGTCGGGTTTCTCCGAACTCGCGTGGGGCTCACGCGGCGTTCGCGTAGCGAACGACCTCCCCAAAGAAGAATGGAACGCCACGATTGAGGAAGCGATTCGCGAGTATCCGAAGACGCCGCGCATCCTGCAGCGCTTCCACAAGGGTAAACGCATCCGTCAAAGCTACTTCGATCGCAAAGCGGGCGACGTGCGCAACTTCGATGGACGCGTGCGCCTGTGTCCGTACTACTTCGTCGTTTCGGAAGGCGTCGAACTGGGCGGCATTCTCGCCACGGTCGCGCCCGCCGACAAACGCTTAATACACGGCATGACGGACGCCGTCATGGCGCCGTGCATCGTCAAACCGGACGGGAATTAGATTCGACGTGGACGTTTTAAAGTAGTTGGTGGTCCCACGTACCGCCCGGGAATCTCTGACTTTTTTGCGCCGGACAGGATGTCCGTTTCAAAACTTGTTCTCGCAAAAAAGCAGCGAAGCAGCAATTTTCATGGATGAAAAATTGCGAGCGGTTCCCGGGCGGGATGTCGGACCGCTAATACGCTACTTCAAAACCGTAACGGTGGGTTGGCCGATGGGCTGATCGTTCGTCGTTAACGGATCGAACAGCAGCCAGATCTTTCCGTACGTCGGCGCTATTTGTTCGACGATCTTCTTTGCTTGGTCCGGCGGCGTATCGGGCATCGTCGCATTTACTTTTGCGATCTCGGTTTTGTGCCAATGCCAGAGCGCTTGTTCACTCGCGGGATAAGACTTGTACGTGTCCGGTCCGACGATCGTTTCGACTGCAACGAGCTGCGCATCCGGAGCATCGCTATTATAAATCTGGCATTCCGTCATACCATTCGAAACGGCCTTGCACCAGTGGTGCGCGATTTCTTTAGGGTGCGCCGGCCCGAAGTGCTGCTCCGCGTCGATGTGAAGATTCCACCCTTGCGAGGGCGGGTTCGTCGTTGCGGCCGCGACCGAATGCGGCGCGGGGCGCGGCACGAGCATGCCGAGCGCAAATGCGATACAGATGCAAAGCGCAAAATACAGTGTCTTCATGAGTAACCTCCGCAATGATTGCAGCGGGACAATTAGTGACTCAGGTTACTCTATGGAAGAAATCCTGCGCGCGCCGCTGGGCCGTGCGGACTAGGTTCGCTTGCTTATGACGTACGTTTTACCGTTACACCCTGCGAGGGCACATCAACCTCGTCCACGACCAGCGTGGCGGGATTGTACCAAAGCGTGATCTGCAGCATGCTGCTCAAGGTCATAGGCTGATCCGCGGCGGGGACGTTTGCCGGGCGGCTGGGTTTGGCCGCCGTGTCGACGGTGAGCGGAATTCCTTGGCCGTACATCGGCACGATGGCGATCACCGGTTGATCGCTCCACGCTTGCATCTGCGCCGGCAGCGCAAAGAATCCGGTGAACGGGCCTAAGTCCATCAGCACGAAGTGCTTTGCATCCGCGGCCAAGTCGTATTTCTTGGTGAGGTCGCCGCTCTGCAGCGCTTGAGCCCCTTTGAAAGACAGCGTCGACTTCATCGCTTTGCTGTCGCCCAGGGAGGCAAGCGCATTATATGCAACCGGAGCGAGCGTCGGATCGAGCGTGAGGGTATCTTGAATCGTTCCGCTCTGGCCGTTCATGCTGCCGGATCCGGTCTCGGATAGAACGATCGAGCCGGACGGATCGCGCTTGACCGCAATCGCGTTCTTGCCGACGGTCGCTCCGTTCATCGTGACGGCGTAGGTGTACGTACCGTCCGGCGGCGCCGGAGGCGGCGTCACGAGTGCGAGCGTGAAGATCAACGGGAGCATGCAATGGCCTTTCTGTAACTGACGACCGCTTCAAGCAGCGCGTCGATTTCTGCAGCGTTGTTGTATCCGTGCGGCGCAACGCGAACGCCGCCCGGACGATAGGTGGTAACGATACCGTCGCTCTGCAGCGCTCTGCCCAGGTCGACCGAGTCCACGCCTGGTACCGCAAATGTCACGATTCCGGAGGATTCCTGCGCACCGCGAACCGACGCGACCTGCGCGCCGGCGCCGGCCAGCCCTTCGACGAGCCGATCCGTCAACCGCAGAACGTGCGCGGCGATACGTTCGGTTCCGGCGGCCTCCAGCACCTGGATGGACGAGCTAAAAGAGAGCGCACCGATGAAATTCGGCGTGCCGCCTTCAAATCGGCTTGCGTCGCGGACCGGCGGCTGATCGTAGTTTGTGAAATCCCACATGTCTTCAACGGAGCGCCACCCGGGCATGGCAAGCTGCAAGCGGTCGATCAAGCCGGGACGGATATACAGAAAGCTCACGCCCTGCAGCGCGAGCATCCATTTCGCTCCGCCGCAGTAAAGCGCGTCGATGCCGCACGCGCGCACATCGAGTGGGAACGCGCCCAGGCCTTGAATTGCGTCGACGCAAAAAAGCGCGCCATGCTCGTGCGCCACGTCTGAAAGTGCTTGCAGATCGTGACGGTATCCGTCCTCGAACGAGACCCACGAAACGGCGACGATCTTCGTGCGCGCCGAGATATGCCTGCGCAGCACGTCAGGCGTCAGCCGTTCTTTTGCCGTTTCGATGAAACGCACGTTCACGCCGAGCTCGCGCAGCGGGAGCCAGGGTTGCACGTTGGCCGGAAATTCGTTGTCCGGCAAAATCAATTCGTCCCCGCTCTGCCAGCTAAAACCGCGAGCCAAGACGTTCGCCCCGTCGCTCGTATTGCGCAGTATTGCAATCGTGCCGAACTCCGCGCCGATGAATCGGGCAACGGCGGCGCGATATTCGTCCATGTTCGCTTCATACGGAAAGACGCGCGCTACGCCGCCCGTTGCATGCGCGTCCACAAATCCGTGCAATGCCTCACGCGCCGGTTTCGGTAAAACGCCCACGGCTGCATGGTTTAGATACGCGTAGTTATCGGTGACTGCGAAGAGTTCGCGTGGAAGTGGAGTCAAGCCCGGCCGATCATTTCCTTCGTATGCCACGCGATATTGTTCGCACGGTCGCCCACGCGTTCGAGAGCAGCCAGAACGAACAGCATGCGGGTGCCGGCCTTTACCATCTCCGGATCGCTCTGCATCTCCTCTTGCAGCGCTCTCACGCCGCGTTTATAGAGCTTGTCGACTTCGTCATCCATTTCGATGACGCGCTCGGCCAGATCGGCGTCTCGTTCGGTATAGGCTCGCATTGCATCGAGCAGAATGGCATGCGCGACTCCGGCGATGCGATCGATCTCGACGCGAATGGGACGCAATGGCACGTCGGCAAGTTTGATCGCGTGCTTTGCGATATCGACCGCATAGTCGCCGACTCGCTCCAAATCGGTGGCGATTTCGAGCATCGCAGCAATCTCGCGCAGTTCGCCGGCCACCGGCTGCTGGCGCCAAATCAGCTCGATGCACGATGCTTCGATCTTGCGACGTAAGTCGTCGATGACGTCGTCGCCGGCCACGACCCGCGCGCCGGCAGCCGAGTCGCGGCGCTCGAGCGCTTCCACGGCAATGCGAATGGCGTCGCCGACAAGTGCGCCGAGGCGGACAACGTCTAAACGGGTCGATTCCAGAGCCTCGTGATATGCAGTGCGCACAGCGCAACGCCCCCCTTTTACGGCTCAGTATAGCGGCAAAGGTTCCACCCGCGCAATTAGACAAAACAAACGGCCGTCTCTAGCCTACCGTAATAGAAAGTACAAAAGCGTGGAAATTCGCAAAGTCGGCGTGTGCGGCGCCGGGCTAATGGGCAACGGCATTGCGCAGACGTGCGCGGCCGCCGGGTTCGACGTCGTGCTGATGGAGGTCGCCGACGCGCCGTTGCAGCGAGGGATGCAGACGATTACCAAATCGCTGGATAAATTCGTCGAGAAAGAAAAACTCAGCCGGAGCGAGCGGGATGCCATCCTCGGCCGAATCGCCGCCACGACGAATGTTAAAGACCTTAAGGATTGTGACATCGTCATCGAGGCGATCGTCGAAAACGTCGAGGCGAAGACGGCGCTTTTTCGGGAACTCGATGCGCTGCTCGCGCCGGATGGGATCATTTGCACGAATACCTCGAGTTTGTGCGTCATCGAACTCGCAGCCAAAACCAAGCGCCCTAACCGCGTCGCGGGACTGCACTTCTTCAACCCCGTTCCGATCATGAAGCTCGTCGAAGTCGTCAAGACGATCGCGACGACGCAAGACGTCATCGATACGCTTTTCGATTTCGCGCGCAAACTCGGCAAGGAACCGATTCTCGCAAAAGACTCGACCGGATTCGTCGTAAACAGGTTGCTGGTCCCCTATCTGCTATACGCGATCAAAGTGTACGATGAGGGTCTTGCAAGTAAAGAAGACATCGACAAAGGGATGAAACTCGGCTGCGGCTACCCGATGGGGCCGCTGGAACTGCTCGATTTCGTCGGTCTCGACACGACCTATTACATCGCGCAGATTATGTTCGATGAATTCAAGGATCCGATGATGGCGCCGCCGCCGCTGCTCCGGCGCATGGTGCTCGCCGGCCACTACGGCCGCAAGAGCGGAAAAGGCTTCTACGACTATGCAAGCTAGAACGTTTGAACATATCACGGTTGAACTCGACGCTGCTACGGCGGTCCTCACGCTAAACCGGCCCTCGGTATTGAACGCCCTCAACGCCGATCTGTTGAGCGAACTTTCGCAGGCGCTCACCGAGCTCGAGAGCGACAACGACGTGCGCGTCATCATTATTACCGGAGCGGGGACGAAAGCGTTTGCCGCCGGCGCCGACATCGGAGAGCTGAACGCGCTCGCGAATGCGGTCGAAGGCGCGCAAAAGGCCCGCACGGGGCAAGCCGTTACGCTTCAAATCGAGCGTTTGAACAAACCCGTGATCATGGCGGTCAACGGCTTTGCGCTTGGAGGCGGCTGCGAACTGGCAATGGCCGGAGATATTCGCATCGCCAGCGACAATGCGCGTTTCGGCCAGCCCGAAGTCAATCTCGGGCTCATTCCGGGCTACGGCGGATCGCAGCGTACGACGCGGCTTCTGGGCAAAGGCATGGCGATGTTTCTCTGCCTAAGCGGCGATATGATCGACGCGCAAACGGCAATGGAAATCGGACTGGTTGAACGGGTGGTACCGCAAGACGAACTGCTGCCGGCAGCCAAGAAGCTTGCGCAGACAATCGCCCAGAAGGCGCCGCTGGCGATTGCCGCCTGCAAACGCGCCATCAACAACGGCGCGCATTTGCCGATCGCCGATGCGCTCGAAGTTGAGGCGCTGGAATTCGGCACGCTGGTCAACACCAACGATTTCAAAGAAGGGACCAGCGCATTCCTCGAAAAGCGCAAACCCGCCTGGAAAGGGAATTGATCGCGACCAGGATCGCCGCTGCGCTCGTCTTCTTTTTAGCAGCGCTGCCGGTCGCGGTTCGCGCCGGAGACTTTGGGCCGCGGCACGATGTCGCGCACATCCGGTCGGACGCTCGCCGTCTGCTCGCACAGCGCGTTCGCGCCACGGGCGTCGATCCCAAAGACATCTCGATATCGGATGTCGTCGTCGTCAAAGACCAGGCGCTGCTCTCGTGGGATTCCGGAAAACAGCATGCGATCATGGGATTGGTGCGGTATCTCGATCGCTGGTGGGATGCGCTCGACGCGTCGCGCGGCCAAGGCAACGCGCCATGCTGGCGCGTTTCAACCGTGTTTCCGCTTGACGCGAAAGATCGAATCAATCTTCCGCTCTTCAAGATGCTGTCCGAAGCCGGCATGGCGGCAGCACTGCAAGAAGCCGCAAAATATAACGCCGACATCGCTAATCCATTGGCCACGCAGCCCCCGCGCGGCGTCTGCGATACTTGGGGCGGCGCGATCTACGATTCTCCGGGAATCGGGACGCGTTTAGATCCGCCGTCGAGTTCTACGGCGGGATACAAGCTCGATGTCGTTTTGTCGCAGAACGATGCGAGCAAGAATACGAAATTTACGCGCATCTACGGACGCGCGCCGACGCAAGCAGAGATGCTTCCCAATCCCGCCCCCGCGCGCGGCTGGGGCGGACCTACGGATGTGTTTTATTTCGACCTGGCGATTAGCGGAAACAAACCCGTAACGTTCCAGCCGGGTACGAAACTCGACATCTGGTTCCCGTTCGTCCTCGACGATACGCTGTCGTACCGCGTCTCGTGGGTAATGGACGGACAATTTTCAAAGTCGATCCACGGCACCGTTTTCGACAACGTGCTTCACTTTGAACTCCCCGCGTTCAGCATCGCGCCGCCGAACGAGCTTCAGGCAGAGGTCGAAGGCTTCTGGTAGCTCCGGCTGCTAGAACAAGAGCTTCGCGTGGACGATCTTGTGCGTCATGCGATCCAAGTTTTGGCGCATCGACAGAAGGTCGCGCTCCATCGTTCGCAGACCGGCATTCGTCCCGTCGACTTTGCCATTGGTCAGCCGCAGTTTTGCGTTGGTGGTATCGAGCTTGCCGTTGGTCGCGTCGAGCTTGCCGTTCGTCACGCCGAGTTTGGCGTTCGTGGCCGCAAGCTGGGCGTTCGTCCGTCCGAGCTGCATATTCGTTCGCTCGAGTTGGCCGCTCATGACGTCGAGCTGATGACTCATGCCGGCCAAAGCCTGATTGGTGGTGGCGAGCTGCGAATTGGCCGATGCAAGCCCCAAGCGCATAGCGTGAATCTCAAACAGAAGAAAGGCGACGACCGCCGCCACCAAAATAGCGATTACCGGCGCCCACCGGACACCCGGAATCTGGTATTGAGCGGAAAGCGTGTGAGTCTTCATGGACTCCAGGCCGTTTCCGAAAACTATGAAAAAAGTCTGAAACTTCAGGCGACCGGCGAACGCACGTGTTCGGGACGCACGCCGACGCCGATGATTCTCGCCGGAATGCGGCGCAGAAACGCCGATTTATCGAGCCAGTGCAGAGGCGCGGGCGTCGGAAAATTGTCTCGCGCATTCAGCACGCGATTCAGAACCTGATTTTGAATCTCCATTTGCAGCCATTGCGTGACCTTGGTTGGAAATTCGCGGCGGCGTTGCACGGCTCGAAGATGTCCGACCGTAACGCTTCCGTGGCGCAGCGGTTCCGCGAGGACGTTCGCAGCCGCGACGGCATCCTGCACCGCAAGATTGATGCCGACGCCGCCGACCGGCGACATGGCATGCGCAGCATCGCCAATACAGAGCAGACCGTTCAAATACCATTGCTCTAAGCGGTCGATCTTCACGGTCAGCAACTTGACGTCGCTCCACTGCGTGATTTCGCCGGTGCGGTCGCGAAGGAAGGGCGCCAGCCGCGCGACGTCCTCCCGAAACGTCTCGATTCCACGCGCCTGCATCTCTTCAAAACCGCCCTTACGAATGATGAACGCGCACTGATAATAGTCGCGGCGGTCCAGCGTTACCAAAATGCCGCCCGGCACGATGTTGCCGAACGTCTGGCCCGGGTCGCCCGGCGCTTTGGAGATGCGGAACCAAAGCGCATCGATGGGCGTGCCGACGTCGATGACGCGCAGTCCCGCACATGCGCGCAGCGTCGAATGGCGCCCGTCACAGCCAACGACCAGATCGGCGGTAATCGCATCTTCGCCCTGCGCCGTCTTTATTCGCACGCCCGTCACGCGGTCGCTCTGTCGGATCAGATCGATCGCTTCGGTTTGCATCATCAGGCGGAAGGTCGAGTAGTTGCGCGCGTGCTCGGCCAAAAAATTCAACAAGTCCCATTGCGGCATAAAGGCCACAAACTTGCAGCGCCCGGGAACTTTGTCAAACTGCACGACGCGAACCCAATCGTCGCCGATGCGACCACTCAATTCACGAACTTCGGAGTGAGGGATTTTCAGCAAATCATCGAGCAGGCCGAGCTCGTCCATCACTTGGAGCGTCGACGGGTGCACCGTGTCGCCGCGAAAATCCCGAAAGAAATCGGCATGTTTTTCGAGCACCGCGACGTCGACCCCGGCACGGGCGAGCAATAATCCAAGCATCATGCCGGCTGGGCCTCCGCCGGTGATGCAGACCGTTGCGTTCATTGGATATCCATTTCCATCACGGGAAGCGTGCGCCCGGGAACGTACGCCGACGGCTCGCGTGCGACTTCACGCATGCCGTACCGTTCGTAGAAACTGACCGCGTTCGGATCTGCAACGAGCGAAAGGCGCTTTGCGCCGGCCTCACGCGCATAGGCGAGCATTTCATCGAAGAGCAGCGATCCGATGCCCGCGCCCATGTACGGGGGATCGACGAAGAGATCGCGCAGAAGAGCCCCGTTTACGTCGACGCGCAAAATAGCGTACGCAATAACGCGGCCGTCTTGTTCCGCGACGATCGCGTGGTCGCGTTCGAGATATTCACGCGATACGATCATGTCGTCGTTAATCGCGCTCATGAACGCGTCGTCGTACCCCCACGAACGTTTCGAACGCAGAGCGAGCTGTGTAAGAGCTTCCGCTTCTTCGGGACGAGCCGTGCGGATACGCGTCACGATGATAAATTCCGGAGCGTTTGCGCGGCGTGAGCCATGTTCATTTGAATTGCGGGATTGAGTCCGGCCCAAGTCGCGCGAATGCGGCCCTTGGGATCGATGACGACCATCGTGGGAAAGCCTTCGATTTGAAAAAATCCGCGCGAGAGCGCTTTCGGATCGAGCGCGACGTTCCGTAAGCGATGACTGCGCGCAAACGCTTGCGCAACTGCAGGCGGCTCGCCGACGTCAACCGGAATCACGTCCACTTCCGGATGGCTGCGCGCAAATTTTTCGACCATCGGCAGCGAGACTTTGCACGGCTCGCACCACGAAGCCCAGAAATCTAAAAACACGACGCGCCCACGGTGTTGCGTGAGAACGAACGGTTTTCCGCTGAGCGTTGCGTACGTCACGCGCGGCGCCGGATATGCGTTCGCGCTGCTCAGAAAACGCGGCGCAACGAAGAACTTGTACGCCACGAAAAGCACCGCCGCGACGGCCAGAAGATCGAGCAATCTCCCGGCCGTCAAAAACCGTTTCATTACTCCGCGCTGAATACCGCCGCGATACCCTGCCCGCCGCCGATACACGCCGACGCGACGGCGTAACCGCCGCCGTTGCGCCGCGCTTCATGGATTGCGGTGTACGCGATACGAGCACCGGACGCGCCGAGCGGATGTCCGAGCGAGATGGCGCCGCCGTGCGGATTGAGCTTGACCCCGTCGGTGCCCATCTCTTTAAGACACGCAAGCACTTGCGGCGCGAAGGCTTCGTTGATCTCCATGACGGCGAGATCGTTTTCTTTGATGCCGGCGGCTTTCAGCGCCTTCGGAATGGCAACGGCGGGACCGATGCCCATGATGTCCGGATCGACGCCGACGACGCTCGATCCGACGAGCCGGCCCATCCACGTCAATCCGTCCGCTTTTGCCTGCTTCACCGTCGTAATCACCACAGCAGCGGCGCCGTCGGTAATTCCACTCGCGTTGCCCGGCGTTACGACCCCGTCCCTGCGGAAACGCGGCGGCAATTTGCCGAGCTTTTCCATTGAAAGACCGGCGCGCGGGCCTTCGTCCTTATCGATAATCGTGACATTGCCTTTTTTGTCTTTCATCTCGAGCGGCGCAATCTCTTCGGCGAAATAGCCGTTGCTCTGCGCGCCGACGGCGCCTTCTTGCGACTTGAGCGCGAACTCGTCGCATGCCTCACGCTCGATCTTGTAGCGCTCCGCCAAATTCTCTGCGGTGATCGCCATCGCCATGCCGTTGTACGAGTCCGTCAGCGCCTCCCAAAGCGTATCTTCGAATTTCACTTGCGCGCCGAGCGGAAAGCCTTTACGCGCGCCGCGCACGACATGCGGCGCCTGACTCATCGACTCCGTCCCGCCGGCCAGCGCGTACGTGGTCTGTCCCAGCATTAAAGAATTCGCAGCGGTCAGGATTGCCTGCAAACCACTACCGCATAAGCGGTTGAGCGTCAGCGCGGGAACGCCGACCGGCAGACCGGCGCGCAGTCCGATGTGGCGAGCCAAATAGATTGCGTCGGCACTCGTCTGCATGACGTTGCCGAACACCACGTCGTCGATGCGCTCCTTCGGAACGCCGCTGCGCGCGATGGCAGCCTGCGCGGCATGGACGCCGAGGTCGGTGGCGGTAAAGTCCGCCAGGACGCCGCCGAAGTTGCCGAACGGCGTGCGCGCGCCCGCGATGACGACGATATCGTTATCTGAAATTGACATAACTGGCGGGGTTTCCAGGGTCCATGCGGAACCCACCTTCCCGATGCCTATGAACCGCCCCGCGGCCATCACGCTTGATGCCCGCTCTCTTCCGCCTGCGAGCAGGACGGAACAAATTCTCGAATCTTTCGACAAACTTTCGATGAACGCGATCCTCGAGATTACCGAGGAAAGCGACCCGCGCGCACTGCGCAACGAAATTCAACAGCTGCGTCCCGGCCGTTTCTCATGGGATGCCCGCAATCTGGGTTCCAACCGCTGGACCGTGCGTCTGGAACGCATCGACGAAAACGCCGAAGGTGAAGCGTTTTTGCAGCACGTGTCGCCGTTTGCCACCGCAAAGGCCGGCACGCTGCGCGACCTCGCCGCTCAGATGAGCGAACGTCAATTCAAAGCCGGCGAAACGATCTTCGACGAGGGCGAGATGTGGCCGTATCTCGGAATCGTCAAGCACGGCAAAGTGATCCTCACGCTGCTCTCACCCGACGGCAAAACGCATACGCTCGGCGAGCGGCTGACGCACGACACGCTTAACGACTCGGGTACGTTCGATCAGGGCGGCGCAACGACGCGCGCCGAAGCGCTCACCGATGCGACGGTTGTAACACTGCCGAGCGAAGCGGTGATGCACGCGGCGCGCAATGATTCCGAACTTGCACTCGGCTTCCTCGCCGCCGCGTCGCAAGGCCGCCGCCGTTCGATCGACACGATCGCCGATCTTGCGTTTGCGCACGTGCTGCAACGCGTGGCCAAGTTCTTACTCGGTTACGCGCGCGCATCGGTCGGTATGACGCGCGGTCTGCCCGGCGTCGAAAACCTTTCGCAGGCGCAAATCGCTGCTGCCGCCGGCACCGTGCGCGACATGGCTGCGCGCGCTCTTCTGCGTTTAAAGAACGCCGGCGCGGTGGAACTCGATCGCGGCCGCGTCAAAGCCATCGATCGCGCGCGGCTCGATGCGTTCGCGCAAAACGTTCACGCACCGCCGGTGTAATGCCATGCATGGCACTTCGCCTCACGCGCGTATTGGCTAAGAAGCGCTAGAGTGAATCGGGCGCCGGGCGAAATAGCTGCGCAACGGCGATGACACTGCCGCACGGCAATGAGGCCGCGCGGCAGTGTTGCTGTTGCTTAGAATGGCCGCGGATACGGCGAGCTGATGTACGCGGTTACTTCCGCGCCCAATGGAACGTGCTCGAAGTCCGGACGTTGCCACTGAGCCTTACCGGTGGTCTTGTTCATGAATGCCTTTCCCTTCCTCAGGGCTAGGATGTGAAAGTGGTTTTCACATTCAAGACTATACCACGCCCGGCGTGTCAACACATTAAAGATGGCCCGTTGCACCCCGCCATGGCCTCCCGATAGACTAGTCGGTACAACCGGGGAGGTTTCCATGTACGAAGTTACGGTCGACGAACTTGCCTCGCTTCTTCGCGAAGCCGAAACCGAGCACGCCAAGTATGAGAAGACTCTCGGTCATGCGGACGGCGATTGGCCGTCATGGTACGCAAAATACGTTCTGGATCAGCTCGAAAAAGACGACGTCCAGTAACCAGGGACATTCGCCTCACCCGCCGCGCTGTAAATCGATGGTAGGCTGACAGCTGCGGCGCTTCCGCATGGTTAAGGGAGGCATACTATGCGCTTTATTGGTTTTATCGCCGTTGTTTTGAGTTTGTTCACCGCTTCGTGCTCGCAGCGAACTCTGGCGCCCACGCCGCCGGTTCCGCAATCACTTTTTAGTAGCGCTGTGCCGGACTCGGCAACGAGCATGGTCTACACCACGGACTACTTCGGCAATCGCGTCACTGCATACTCATCCGTGGGCTCGGGCAATCTGTTGCCGGTTCGTAACATCTTCGGCTCCAATACGCATCTCAATAAACCGCTTGGCGTGCTGGTGAGTGCGTCAGGCGTCGTGTATGTCTCCAATCAAGGAAACAACACCATTACCGAATATGGCGTGAACAATACGGGCAACGTCGCGCCGGTGAGAACGATCGGCTGCGGCGGTCTGAACAATCCTCACTTTATGGCGCTCGATGCAGCAGCCAATTTATATGTTGCGAATATCGGCAACGCCAGCGTATCCGTATTCGCGCCCGGAGCGCACGGATGCATTGCGGGCAATCGCATCATCAAGGGATCGAATACTCACCTCACGCATCCCGCAGGCATCTTGATCGCCGGCACTACGCTGTTCGTGAGCAACTGGATAGGCGTCAGCATAACGGAATATCACGTAAATGCAAGCGGAAATGCCGCGCCGCTTCGCACGATTGCGGGAAGCAACACCGGTTTCTCCAGCCCTTACGGTTTGGCGCGCGACGCGTCCGGCAATCTTTACGTCGCCGACACGCACGCCAACAAAATCGACGTTTTCAGCTCCGCCGCCTCGGGCAACGTCAAACCGATCCGAACCATCAGCGGCGCAGCCACGCAGCTAAGTTTACCGCAAGGCATTGGAATCGATTCGCGAGGCCTCGCGTACACGACGAATAATCCATCCAATTCAATAACGGTCTATGCCGCGGGCGCTCACGGCAACGTCGGGCCGGTTCAGGTCATCAAGGGAAGCGCTACGCAGATGAACTTTCCGGTGGGTATTGGGCTGCATTAGCATCGAATAGCCGCACATGCTTCGTCACACCGCGCATCCGACCGAATCACGTTACGAAGTTCTCGGCCTCTTTACCGCCTCGATGATCGCGGCGTCGCTGGTGCTGGTCGCAGTCGGCACGCTGCTCCCGTACATCGCTCAGGCATATCCGCACGATCGTGCCAACGTCTGTTGGCTGGTGACGGCGCTGCTGCTGGGCGGGATGCTCACGAACGCGGTAAGCGGAGCTGCGACGGATCGCTTCGGCGATAAGGCCGTCCTTATTGCGTGCGGGGCGCTCATGGGCGTATCGCTGATTGCAGCCGGCGCGGTCGCTTCATTTACGTGGCTTGCCGTATGGTTCGCAGTTTACGGCATGGCGTTTGCGGCAATCAATCCCGTCGGCAGTCACGCAATACTGTTTTTCTTCAAACCGGAAGAACGCGGCCTGGCGATGGGCGTGCGGCAAATGGGCATGCCGCTCGGCGGCGTGTTCGGCGCAATTCTGCTGTCAACGTCCGCGGAGTATTTAGGGTACCGTGGCGCGCTCTTTGTCACAGGCTGCGTCGTACTGGTCATAACGCTCGGCGCCGCGGCGCTTTACCGCGAACCGCCGCAACTGTATGGCCACCCGGTTCGCGCCGGCGTTCTTTTCAAAGATATGCTCGCGATCGGGCGCGAGCCGCGGCTCCTGCTCATCACCGCGCTTTGCGTCATCCTTTTCGCTTCGCAAGTCGCGCTCATGGGCTTCTTTCCGTGGACGCTCGTCAATGAAGCGCATGCATCGGCGGCGTTTGCGTCGATGGTCTTCGTCATCACGCAATTCGCTGCCGCGGGTGCGCGCCTGGTTTGGGGTTGGGCCAGCGATCGTTTGTTTCACGGCGGAAGGCTCGTTCCGCTCGCAATCACCAGCGTGCTCTGCGCGCTTGCAGCCCTCAGCGTTGCGAACGTCGCGCACATGGCGATACCGGTGCTCGCGGGCGTCGCCGTTTTGCTTGGGATTTCCGCGGAAGGCTGGTTCGGACTGGCGATCGTGGCGATGGCTGAAGTCGGCGGAGAGGCTCACGCGGGCAGCGCCCTCGGCTTCGGGTTGACGTGGGTGTTTGCCGGCGGCGTCGTAACGCCGCAGCTGTTTCAATTGGCAATGCAGAGTTGGGGCATTCCCACCGCATGGCATCTGCTCGCCGTAATTTCTCTCGCCGGCCTAGTGCCGGCGGCCGCCGCTATCGCTCTGGCGAAACGTCCGGCGCCGGCACTCCAGCGAAGCGCCTAAGGACTACGCAACGGGCTGCGCGGCGCGATACGCTTTTGCATATCCGGCAGTGTCGAAATATTCACGCCAAGCCGCGACCTTGCCGTCGCGGAATGTGAACACATGCACCCAATCGGTTTGCGCGATCCGGCCCGTGGCTTTCACGCGCGCTTCATAACGGCCAAGCACGACGACGATGTTTCCGCTCGAGACGTACGTCTGCGGATCCATAACTTGTACTTCGTCGCTCTCGCTCAGAATACGAAAGAACTCGGCCGCTCCTGACTTACCGTGGCGAATTCCGGTGTACGGAATTTCCGAAGGTCCCGGTAAACTCCACTCGACGTCATCGGTGAGTTTGTCGAGCACTCCCTCTACATCGCCGCGTTGAAACGCGGCGTACGCGTCGCGGATCGTTTGTTCGTTGTCACGATCGCTCATGGTTATGGTCTCCCCTTAAATGATTGGCAGAATCTATTCTACGTCGTCCGCTAGTTTTGACAAGACGATGGGAATGTCGCTTGCGGCGTTCCCTCATGGGCGGGTAACGGGTGCTGGAGGGGTTTAGATGGGCTTCGGCAACCGTTCGACAAGCTCAGGATGATAGAGCGTGTACTGCGTCGCTGAATGTCGAGACCGGAACGATGTGGATGCCGGTTGTGCCGGCAATCTCGGCGTAATTCTCTTTCGGAACGAAGAACAGCGTTGCACCGGCGGCTTTTGCGGCGACGACTTTTTGCCGCGCGCCCTCAATTGGGCCGACTGAACCGTCGTACGCGACTGTCCCCGTTCCGGCGACGCGCAGATGCTGCGAGTCTGCAATGGGATGAAGCGTGCGGTAGATTTGCAGCGCGAACATCAGTCCGGCGGAGCTGCCCTCGACATCGGGAAGATGAAAGGAAACCGCGACCGGAATCTGCGGGCGTTGATAGATGGTGGTAAGGTATGCGCCCAGTGCGGTTCGCGTTTTATACGGCATCGTCGGCACGGAGAGCGTTCGTTCGCTGCCGCGCCGGAATATCGCGACGCGCACGCCCGTGCCGGCTTTCACGTGCGCGAGCGCGCGTTCCACATCGATATTCGATGCAATTGGATGCCCGTCGATCGAAACGATCATGTCGAGCGGCTGGAGCACGCGGCTCGCGCGCGACGATTGCGAGAACATCACGACAAGCACGCGCGACTGAGGAACCGGCACGCGATACCCCGCCGCGCGCTCCGCGACGAACGCGGCGATCGATTGGCTCTCGCTCATCGCTTCGCGCTGCACGCCTTCATATTCCACTGCGGTCGTATCGCGCGGCAAATAGTCTTTCGTGCGCACGACTTGCGCACCGGGCATCACGCTCGTGAGCAACTGAACCGCCGTAGCTCGCCGCGCAAAACGCACGTCCGTCAAGTACAGCGAACCCGCCGGCGCGTGATGTCCGCCCACCGAAACGACGCTCGTTAAATCGACCGCCTGTCCCGGCAGCATCAACGAATACGGCGTCGGCACGAATGCGGCAACGGCCGCCAAGACAGCGGCCGCAGCGTACGCGATCAGACGGTTACGAGCGAGCACGAGGCGCATGCCTCATTTATTGGACCAATTCGACGGATTCCATGGCGGCAGTTTCATCGGCTGCTTGCGCATCGAAGGCTGCTCGTTTGCTCTTTGCGGCAGCTTCGGCAAGCGGTTGAGCCGCAGGTTGCGGACGCGGCGCGAGTGCTTCGCGTCCTTTTCGCACCGAACCCAGTGCATTCGTTAACCGCGCTTCCAGTTCGCCCAGAAGCTGCGCGGCGTAGTGATCGGCGCCTTCGCGCACTTTTCGCGCGCGTTCTTCCGCCTCGCGTAAAATAATGTCGGCAGTGGTGCGAGCGCGCTGCACGATTTCGTGGTCGTCGACCAGTTCTTCATGTTTTGAAGTCGCCTCGCTGACGATGGCTTGTGCTTTCTCTTGCGCCGCCCGGATCATTCGATCTTGATCCTTGGCGATGAGCTTCGCGCGGCCGACTTCCTCGGGCAGCGACGAGCGGATCTTCTCGATGAATTCGACGAGCCGCTCTTCACTCAGAACGCGGTAGCCCGCAGGCAGCCACGTGCCGTCGTGCACGTATGCTTCGAGTTTCTCCAGGACGCGATAAACCGACAATGTTTGATCCTCCGTTTACGTAGAGCTGCGAAGCGTTGCCCGCTTTGTGGCCATGACGCGCATCACCGGATCGGGAACCAGTGCCGCGACGTCGCCGCCTAAGAAGAACACTTCTTTGACGATGCTGGAACTTACGAACGAGTACTTCTGATCCGACATCAGGAACATCGTGTCGACGTCCGAGAGCGCCCGGTTCATGAGCGCGGTCGACATCTCGTTTTCAAAATCGGAAACGACACGCAGACCTTTGATGATAACGTCGACTTCCTGCGCTTTGACGTAGTCGGCGAGCAAACCGCGGAAGTGCTCCACGCGCACGTTCGCAAGGTGCGAGACGGACTCGCGAATCATTTCCTCGCGCTCTTCGAGCGTAAACATGGGCTCGCGCTTTTGCGGATTGACGACGACGGCGACGAGCAACTCGCTGAAGTATCTCGACGCGCGTCCGATGACGTCCAGATGGCCGTTCGTGGGAGGGTCGAACGAGCCGGGGTATATGGCGCGGGTGGCGCGCGACAGACGGCCGTTATGCACGGACGTCACCCTGCATTTGCAAGCGCAGGGTCCCCGACGTGCTAAGCACGTTGGGGCGTAAAGAAAGCCAGCGCGACATCGCCGTACACTTCTTCGCGCACGCTTCGGTACCCCGGTATGTCGGGCAGAATCGTGCGAGCGCTATGTTCGAAGATGACCATGGCGTTGTCCGCGAGCAGATTGCGCTCGAGAAGAAGCCGGAACATCTGCATCGGCGGCTGCGTATCGTACGGCGGGTCCGCGTATACGATATCGAACTGCCCTTCCAGCCGGTAGAGGGCGCGGTCGACCGGCGCGGACACCACCGTAACGACCTCGCTGACGCCGAACTGCTGCGCCGCTTCCTTGATCGCTTCGGCGGTTTCGCGATGCCCTTCGACGCTTACGACGGCACTCGCGCCGCGCGATGCGGCTTCGAACCCTATTGCGCCGGTGCCGGCGAACAGATCCAAAAAGCGCGCTCCGGCGATGCGCGTCTGAAGAATCGAGAAGAGCGATTCTTTGACGCGTCCGGGCGTCGGACGGACGTTCATGCCTTTCGGCGATTTGAGTTTGCGGCTTCCGAGACTGCCGCCGGTAATCTTCGGCACGGGCCGCGTGTTCTACACGAGCGCCAGCAGTTCCGTGAGGCTGTGGATAACTTTCGATGCGCGCGGCAAGTCCTCGGGATACTTCACACCTTCCGCGTCGAACCAGACGCCGGCCATGCCGGCGCGTATAGAGCCTGCCACGTCGCTCTGGGGATTGTCGCCGACGAAGGCGATCTCATCCGGCGATGCGCCCAGCGCATGCGCAAGCGCTTGAAATGCCGCAAGCTCCGGCTTTTGAATCCCGAGGTCGGCGCTGACGAGCACCGGGCCGTCGAAGTCGACGCGCCGCGCTTTTTCCTGCTGAAGCGGCGACCAGCCGTTGGTGAGAATGCCGGTAGGAATGCCGCGCCGGCGCAGTTGCAGCAAGACGTCCCGCGCGTCGGGCTGCGGAATTACGAACACCGCCACCATGTCGACACAGAGGCGTTTATACTCATCCACCGCCGAACGGGGATCGGGTGCACCGCGATCGCGCATGAATCCCTCGACCGCTTCTTCGATGGTGCAATGTCCCGCGCGCTGGTCCGCAAGCAGTGCGTCGATCGTTTCGATCTCTTCCGCCAGCGTACCGAGGCAGCGTCCGCCTTGCACGCATGCACCGTCGAGCAGGTGCAAAAACGCGACGCGCTCGAGCTTATTATCGATGCCGAGGGTGTGGTCGAAGTCAAAACCCACGGCGCGAATGCGCCGTGGGTTTTGCGTTCGCATCGTTATTTCGGAGCCGGCCCTTTAACGACGCGCACCCAATCGTTCGGCGAGATCCACTTCTGCAATGCGGCTTTCACGCTCGCGGAAGTCGCCGAGAGTTCGCGCTCCGCATCGATCCTAGCTTCGTCCAGCGGCAGATCGAGCGACGCGTAGTGCAGCAACTCGCCTGCCATGCCGTCGAAGCTCGCCTCGCGCAGCGGCACGTCGCTCATCAGCATCGCTTTACTGCGCGCGAGACGCGCGGAGTCGACTTCGCCGTTCTGCAGCGTGTGAATGTCGGCGAGCGCAAGTTCCTGCGCGGGCACGATTTTATCCGGATCGCAGGCATAGCCCATCGTGAAGCTTGCACGGTTTCTGTTCGAATTTAACGATGAGTACGCGTTATAGACGTAGCCGTGCTTCACGCGCAGATCGTCCATCAGCAGCGAGCCGAACCCGCCGCCGCCCAAGATGTTGTTGGCAACTTGGAGCAGCGCCCAGTCGGGATCGGAACGCTTCAAATTAAAGACCTGCGCGAGCTGAACGTCGGACTGCACGCGGCCGACGTCCGGAACGACGACGCTGGTTGCGCTGTTCTTCGGTACTTGCGGCAGCGTGACGTCGGGTTTAGGACCTTGGGCGGTCCATCCCGCGAAATATTTTTCGAACGTCGCCTTGGCTTGTTCCGGCGTAACGTCACCGATCACTACTACGGTGGTCATATCCGGACGGTAAACGCTGCCGTAGAACGACTTCACGTCGGCGGGCGTCACTGCACCCGCAGTCTGCGGCGTCGCAAATTTTTGCACCGGATCGTCGGCCGGATAGAGCGCTTTATTGAGCGCGACTTCCGTCAGGTGATCCGGGGAGGTCATCTCGCCGGTAAGCGATCCCACAGCCTGACTTTTCACGATCTGAAACGCCTGGTCGGGAAACGCCGGATGCAGCTCCTCATCGGCGAGCAGTTGCACGCCTTTATCGAACTGATCGCTGAGCACGCGTAACGAGAACGTTGTGCCTGCAGTGGCGTCGGCGGCGATGCTGTCGAGCTGCTGCCGCAGTTGAATGCGATTGTACGTCGTCGTGCCGAACGGGAAGAGGCCGGCGACGATATCCCCGACGCCTTGTTTATCGGCAGGCGCTTGAATCGCTTCGTTGCTCAGGATCGAACCGTGAACTTCGATCGTTTTTGTCACGTGCTCGGGTTGAACGATGAGGCGCATGCCGTTTGAGAGCGTCATAGACGCCGGATGGGTTGTCTGCGCTGGTACGCTCACGTTCGCGAACGCCTTTTGCGCCCACGCGGGCAGCGGCTGCGGCTTCTCGGGCGTCAGCGTGTTGTTCTCTTTTGCAACCGATCCGCCGCCGGCGTGAACGTTGCCCAAGTTCTTCGGCACGGCGTACGCGACGATCGCGTTCTTCGGATCGACGTACTTGCGCAGCACACGGTTCACGTCGGCGACGGTAACGTTCTTCATTGCCGTCAGAAGTTCGTCCGGCGAAGACGCGCCTTGCGCGGCTACGGCGTCGCTCCATTCAAAGGCGAGTCCCTGAATCGAATTGCCGCGGAACTGGGCGTCGGCGATCGCGCGGCGTTTGGCGACCTCGACGAGGTCCGCGGGTAAACCGTTCTTACGGTACGATTCGAGGACGCCGGCAATGTCGGCCTCGGCGTTTTCCGCCTTGGTGGTTACCGGTACGACGGAGATTGCAACGCTCGCCGTCGCGGCCGGATGCGACTGCACGTCTTCGAAGCCGGCGAAAAGCGCTTTACCGGAGGCAACCAGTCCGTACAGATCGCCGCGCTGGTTGTTGAGCACCGACTCCAGGATCTGAGCAGCGGCGTAGTCCTTTTCTTTGCTGCCCGGCAGCCGGAACGCCAGCGCAATTAGAGAGTAGGGCTGATCGCTGTCGACGTGATACGTCGCGCGCTTCATCGGCTCAAGCACGATTTTGTTGCGCGCGGGCAACTTGGCCGCCGGGATCGCGCCGAAATAATGTTCCACCTTCTTGATCGTCGACGGGCCGTCGACGTTGCCGGCGATGATGTACACCGCGTTGTTCGGGTGATACCACGTCTCGTAGAACTTGCGCAACACGCTCGCGTTAATGTTATTGTTGAAGGAGTTCAACGTGCCCAGCACGTCGTGCGCGTACGGCGTTCCTTTGAAGATCGACGGCAGAATCGTGCGTACGAAAAGCTTTTCGATCGCAACGCTCTCATCTTGGGTGACTTCCTGTTTGATTGCGCCGCTCTCGTCGTGCCATCCTGAAGTCGAAAGCGTCAAATGCTGTGCGCGATCCGCTTCGACGCGCAGCGCGACGTCCAGATACTGCGCCGGCACGCTGAAGAAGTATTGCGTGACCTCGGGCTGCGTGTCGGCGTCGTAATCGCCGCCCATGAGCTGCGAGATCTCGAAAAGCTGCGTCTGCGAAATGCCGGGCGTGCCGCGGAACATCATGTGTTCGAGCGCGTGAGCTTGACCGGGATATTGCTCCTCGTTGCCGCCGGCGCGATAATTCAATACGGTGGAAACGACCGGCGCAAGCGGATCCTGCACGACGACGACTTGCAGGCCGTTCTTTAGGGTAGCTCTTGTCACTTTTAGACCTTGAGCCGTTGCGGGAGAGAGTGCAGCCATGCAGAGCCCAATAGCCATTGCAGCCGCGCTGACGATGCGTATGCCTTTGTTCATATAATCCTTTACGATGTGAATCCGCGCTGGTTTCAAGAGGAGAGCAGCATCGCCCTCGCGCTGGGCTCGCCTTCGATGAGCGCGCGCAGACCGCCGTGTTCCGGCGAGTCCAGGGCAGGGTCCGACGCAACGATGCGCTCGGCCACACTCTTGGCATCGCGGTAGATTTCGATGTCCCGGACGAGATCCGCGACGCGGAATTCGGCCAGACCCGACTGCTGCGTGCCCGCAAATTCGCCGGGCCCACGCAAACGCAAATCTTCTTCCGCAATCTCGAAGCCGTCGGTCGATTCGGTAAGGATCTGCAGGCGTTCCACTTCGCCCGCTTCATCGGGCGCAATGAGCAAACAATACGACTTGGCCGCACCGCGTCCAACGCGCCCGCGCAGCTGATGCAGCTGCGCAAGGCCGTAGCGCTGCGCATCGAGGATCACCATGACGCCGGCGTTCGGAACGTCGACGCCGACTTCGATGACGGTCGTAGCAACCAGAATCTGCACTTCGTTGCGGGCAAAGCGCTGCATGACGTCGTCCTTGTCGCGCGCCGGCATGCGTCCGTGCAGCAGACCGAGTTTTAGATCGGGAAAGACGTCGTTTTGCAGCCGCTCCGCTTCGGCCAGCACGCCGGTTATGTCATTTTCCGATTCTTCGATTGCCGGCGCGACGATGTACGCCTGATGCCCGGCAGCAACGTTCTTGCGCACGAACTCGTACGCCAGGTGCAAGCGCGAACGGCGCAGCGCAAACGTTTCGATGGGCGTACGTCCGGGCGGCAGTTCGTCGATCACGGAAACATCCAAATCGGCATAGATCGATTGCGCGAGCGTGCGCGGAATCGGCGTCGCCGTCATGTGCAGCGTGTGCGGAGCAGGACCCTTCGCGCGCAGCTTCGCGCGCTGCTGCACGCCGAAGCGATGCTGCTCGTCGATGATTGCCAGGCCCAGCCGCGCGAACTCGACGTTTTCGGTGATGAGCGCGTGCGTGCCGATCGCTAGAAACGCTTCGCCGCCGGCGATCTTGGCGGTTGCGGCGGCGCGCGTTTTTGCGGACTGGCTGCCGAAGACGGCTTCCACCGTGATGCCGAACGGCATGAGCAGCGGAGCAAGTTTAGCTGCATGCTGCGCGGCGAGAATTTCCGTCGGCGCCATGAGGGCAGACTGTACGCCGTTGCGCGCGGCGAGCAAGATGGCGCCGGCGGCGACTAGCGTTTTGCCGCTGCCGACATCGCCTTGCAACAACCGGTTCATCGGCGAGTCTTGCGCCATATCGCTCCAGATTTCGCCGATGACTTTGCGCTGCGCGCCGGTAAGCGGGAACGGCAATTCGCGTTCGAACTCCATGAGAAGCGTCGGCGCAGCTTTGAGTACTTCCGCGTTGCGTTCCGAGGTGCGCGTTGCGCGTTTGAGCTGCGCTGCAAGCGCGAGCGCGAGGAACTCCGTAAAAATAAACCGTTCCCGCGCCTTTTCCGCTTCTTCCGGAGTCTTGGGCGCGTGAAGCGCTCGATATGCATCGCGCAGCGCAGGAAACTCCCGCTCGCGCAGCACGGATCGCGGCAAGGGCTCGTCGCCGGCAAGCGCCAGTAGCTGCGCGAGATTGCGCTGCACGACTTGGTGGATCTTGCGCGACGTTAAGTTCTTGCTGGCGGAGTATACCGGGACGATCTCGCCGTGGTACGACTCGTCTTCAGCCAGCACTCGATGCGTGCTCACGTTCATCTTCGCGCCCGCGAGCGTGCGCTGCGTGCGGCCACGTACGAAAAGCTTCATACCTTTCTTGAACGTGCCAATGAGGTAATTGCGGCCGAACCACGTGGCGATGCACGTACCGCTGTCGTCCTCGAGTTCCGCTTCAACGATTGCGAGATTGCGCGCGCGTCGTTCGCGCACCCAAACGATATGCCCAACCGCATTTTCTTCAGCCTCGGTGCTTCCCAACCGCGCTGCGGGGGTCGGAAAACGCAAATCCTCGTACCGGTGCGGAAAATCATTGAGCAGATCTTCGGGCGTGTGAATACCGAGCTCGGCGAATTTTTCCGCCGTGCCCTTCCCGACGCCGGAGAGGCCGGCTACTTGGTTCGCGATAGCAGCTCCTCGCCGATCTCATCGAGCGATACGCCGGCGTGCTCGAGCAATACGAGTAGATGAAAGATCAAATCGGCGGATTCCCAAACGAGCTCGCTGCGCGAGTCATTTTTTGCCGCGATCACGACCTCGGTGGCTTCTTCACCGATCTTTTTGCCGATTTTGTCGACGCCGCCGGCGTAGAGTTTGGCGACGTAGGACGATTTGGGGTCGGCGGTTTTGCGCTGCTTGAGGGTAGCGGTGAGGTGCGTGAGCGCTTTGTGGAAGGGCGCCTCCACAAGGTCGGCGTCGTTCGATACCTCACGGTGACAATTGCTCAGGATGTCGTTGTGAAAACACGTGTCGGCGCCGGTGTGACAGGCCGGACCGCTTGGAATGACGCGATACAGCAGTGCATCGCGATCGCAATCGTACGAAATGGAAACGACGCGCTGTGTATTCCCCGACTGCTCGCCCTTATGCCACAGACGTGCGCGCGAGCGGCTGTACAAGAACGTGCTGCGCTCGACCAGCGCACGTTCGAGCGCCTCACGATTCGCGTATGCCAGTGTGAGCACAGCATTCGTGCGGGCATCGGCAATCACGACGGGCAATAACCCGTCGGCGTTCCATTTCAGCTGATCGAGGTCCATGGACGGATAGGAATGCCCCGCGCGCGCAAGCCTTCCTTTAAATCTGGAATTGAGAGCTCGCCGAAATGAAAGAGCGAGGCAGCCAGCGCGGCGTCGGCATCGGCCTGCTCGAAGACTTGCGCGAAGTGCTGCGCAGATCCGGCGCCGCCCGACGCAATCACCGGAACGTCCACCGCATCGCGCACAGCGCGCGTCAGATCGATGTCGAAGCCGGCGCGAGTCCCATCGCGATCCATGCTGGTAAGCAGAATCTCACCCGCGCCTAGCTGCGCCCCTTTACGCGCCCAGGCAATCGCATCGATTCCCGTCGGCGTCCGGCCGCCGTCGACGAAGACTTCCCAACCGCCGGTTTTCGTCGACCGCGCGTCGATCGCGAGCACGACGCACTGACTGCCGAACTCCGCCGACGCCTGCTGCAAGATCTCCGGCGCGCGAACCGCGGCGCTATTGAGCGACGCCTTGTCGCACCCGGCGCGCAGCAGCGATCGCACGTCGTCGACGCCGTTGACGCCCCCTCCGACGGCGAAGGGAATCGTCAACTCTGCGGCCACGGAGCGCACGACCTCGCGCGTTGCTTTGCGTCCCTCAACAGTCGCAGTGATGTCGAGAAAGATCAACTCGTCCGCACCGGAGGCCTCGTACGTGCGCGCGAGCTCGACGGGATCTCCGGCATCGCGCAGTTCGACGAAACGAATTCCTTTGACGACGCGGCCATCTTTGATGTCCAGGCACGGAATGATGCGCCGCACGAGCATCAGAGGTTCAATTCCATTTCTCGTCCCGCCGCAAATCCGAGCGATGCGTACAATGCGCGCCCATCGTCGCTCGTGCGTAAACGGACACGGCGGCAGCCGCGCCGGCGAGCCCATTCAATCGCCATCCGCATGAGTTCGCGGCCGATGCCGCGTCTGCGATACTCCGGCTTGACGAAAACCGCATTGACCCATGCGGACTTCATATCGAACACAAAGTTGCGATAGTCGTCGAGAATCGAGACGACGACGCACCCGATCGCTTCTGCGCCGTCGAACGCAAGAAACAAGTCACCGCAATCCGCTGCTTTTTTGCCGCGGAAGTACTGCGCAAATTTCCCCCGCCAGCCGGGCGCGCGCGCGTCAAAGTCGTCGCCCAGTTCCAGCGACATCTGTTGGCGCAGCGCCGCCCCAAGTACAAACTCTTCCGGCTGCGCCGCCCGGTATTCAAGTGCGGGCAACGGTTTTCTCCAGAATTTTCGTGAGTGCGTATACGGTTTCGATATGGGGAACCGAAACGCCGTACCGGCGCGCGAGTTCGACGATCGCGCCTGCAATCGGCTCGAGCTCGAGGGGTTTGCCGGCTTCGACGTCTTGCAGCATCGACGTTTTGACGTCGGCAATATGTTCCGCCCATTTCAGACGCTCTTCCGCATCAACGCCCGGGTTGACGCCGGAGCTTCGCGCAACGGCCAGCGCTTCATTCAGAATTGCGCGCAGAACGTGACGCGTCGGCGGATCGTGCAGCATGGTCTGCACCGTTGCGCGGGTAAGGGCGCTGACCGGGTTCAGCGCGGTATTGTTTACCAGTTTGCGCCAAATGTTGCGACGGATCTCCGGTTCGATCGGCGCGTTCAAGCCGGCTTTCGCAAAGGCTTGCGAGAGCGCTTGGATGCGCGGCGTCGTGCTTCCATCGAGCTCGCCGAGCGGGTAGAGCATGCCGCCGCTTTGATTGATGACCCCGGGTGCGGCGATATGTCCCGATGCGTGTACGACCCCGCCGATGATGCGCTCGTACGGGATAGCCCGGAGAATTTCGCCGCCGGGATCGACGCTCTCGAGCGCGCGATCGCGTGAGTACCAGAACGGCAGACCGTTCTGGAGCGTAACGAAGACCGTATGTTCGTCAATGGCGCGTTCGAATTGCGGCAATACGCCCTGCCATTGGTGCGATTTGAACGTGAGCAGCGCGAAGTCGGGTGCGTCCAGTTCGCGCAGGTCGGCAGCCGCTTGGATCTGCACCGTAAAAGCGCCCAAATCGCTGCGTTCCACGCGCAAGCCGTCACGGCGGATCGCTTCCAGATGCCGTCCGCGCGCGACCACGCCGACCTCTACCCCGGAACGTGCAAGCGCCGCTGCAATAAACCCGCCGATCGCGCCTGCACCGAAAACAGCGATTCGCACGCGCCAGCGGTTCGCCGTAAAAAGTACGAGGCCCGCCGGGAGCGGGCCTCATTGAAATTGGAGGCGACGGGCAGATTCGAACTGCCGAATGGAGCTTTTGCAGAGCTCTGCCTTACCACTTGGCTACGTCGCCACGACGTCCATAGTCCCAAACATCAGCGGGTGGCGGGAATCGAACCCGCGCGTCAACCTTGGGAAGGTCGCAGGCTACCATTACATCACACCCGCCCACACACACGCATGCTTGTTGTTGGGCGGTGCCCTGCGTTCTCTCGACCGGGCCGACAACCCTCGTATCCGACCGGAGAGCCCGGTTTGCGCGGCGAACCGAGCAAGCGTGACCTGGATATACGCGATACCGGCGTGGCTATTCATGACACTCTCGGTCGTTATTTCGTGTGCCCTGGCGACCGGACTGCTGGCGTTCGTTCGCAACCGCATCACGCGCAACGAGCAGATCACGCACAACGACGTTGCCGGACCAATCCTGGCGACAATCGGAACGCTCCTGGCGGTGATGATGTCATTTATGGTTGTCGGCGTCTGGCAAGAGTATGATGCGGCGGCGCAAACCGCCCAAACCGAAGCGAGCGCCGCATCGGATTTGCACCACGTCGCCGACGCCTTTCCAACGAGCATGCGAGCCAGCGTGCAAAATACCGTCGACGCATACATCAATTTGGTGATCCACGAAGAATTTCCGCTCATGCGGCGCGGAGCCGAGAGCCAAGCCGCGCACGACAAGGCGTACGAAATCCAGCGGATCATCGCGCAATATAAGCCGCGCGATCCGGTGCAGCAGCTGCTTCAGACGCGCGCACTCGACTACGCAGGCTCGATGCTGGACGCGCGGCGCAACCGCATCTTGATGAACCACCAAGGCATCCCGCTCATTTTGTGGGCGACGATGCTGGCGTTAGGCGCGATCACGGTCGTGTTTTCGTATTATTTTCGCGTAGACCGGCCCGGCGCTCAGTATTTGATGGTGCTGGCATTAACCGCGGTCATCGCCGTCACGTTTGCACTCATCGCTGAGTTGGACTATCCATTTCGCGGCGACATCGCGATCGATCCGTACGCATTCGTGCATGTTATAGAGGCGCTGCACGGCCCGGTTTCAGATATTCACTAGCTTCCCAGAATATTAATGGCACGGCCGGCAATGATAGAAAGCGTTGCCAGCGACGTCATTGCCTCCGCCATCATGAGCGTCTTTGCCAAACGCGTGAGCGGATACGTGTCGGCGGGACTGAACGCGGTAGCGTTCGTGAACGACACGAAAAGATAGTCCAGAAAGCGCGGCTTCCAGTTCATTCGTTCGCGAACTTCGCGATCGAGCGTCATCTGCACGAACAGAAAGTCGGAACGCTGCTGTTCTTGCTGCGCCGGAACGCGGCAGCGGACCGACGGTCCGCGGCCGTCGATCTCCCAAAACCACAGCGCGTAGACAATCACGTTCGTAATCCAAATCTGTACCGCGCCGACCAGCAGCTGTTCGCCGGAAATCGCCCGCCGGTGATGGACGGAAACCAGCCAAATGAAGAGTTGCACCAGCGTGGCGATATTGAAGATATTCAAAATGAAAATGTTGGTAATCGATGCCCACCGCTGCCATGCAACTTCGAGATGGCGCCCCGGGGCGACAATCAGCAGCGGTATGAGAATGCCGAGAATCAAAAGCGGCATCAGCCAAAGCGGACCGACGGTAATCTTGTTGGGAAGCGTTAAATACAGCCCAACCGCGGCCAGAACCGCGACTGCAGCATGCCAGCGCGGTTCATCTACGAGCGGCTTCTCTCTCATGACGCGAACGTTCGAAAAACCGCAGCCGATTGCATCCTGCGTAAGCCGGGTACGCTTATGGGCGCCATGGCTACTGATTTTCGCGACGGCAAAACGTTTCCGCGGCGAGGGCGCCACCCGATTGGCGACGCGCTCTGGCTGCTTCGCGTGTTCGATAAGGCTCGGGCAGCGGCAAACGACACAATCTACGACTACATCTATCCGTGTCCGATGGACAAGGGCGTAATGGATCGCTGGGGGATTACGCCGGAAGAGTTCGACTCGGCGCTTCAAGAGCACCGTACCGATGAGGCGATCTACGAGTGGCTGCGCTCGCGCACGACGCCCGAAAAAATTGAAGCGGCAAACCAATGGCTGCTGAACGAAAAGCGTGACAACCTCGACCGCCAGGACGCAGAGGAAGGCGTAAGTATCACAACCTGAGGAGACCGACGCGATGGGTCAGATGATCGAGTATCCCCGCCCCGATGGTAAAGGAGCGCCCGCGTATTACGCTCCGCCCGAGAAGAATCCGGAAAAAGCCCCGGGCATCGTCATCGTACAAGAGTGGTGGGGCATTACCGACGACATGATGCAGATCGCCGACCGGTATGCCGGGCTTGGATATCGCGCGCTCGTTCCCGATTTGTTCCGCGGGCGCAGAGCGGCTATCGGCGACGAAGCCAACCACCTCATGCAGGGTCTGGATTTTCAAGACGCCGCGTCACAAGACGTTCGCGGCGCACTTCAATACCTGAAAAAGGACGGCGGCAAAGCCGGCGTGACGGGCTATTGCATGGGCGGTGCACTGGCGCTGCTCACGGCGATGCATTTCAAAGAACCGAACGCCGTCGTGGCGTTCTACGGAGTGCCTCCGTCAGAAGCAGGCGATCCGGCAACGATTGAGGTTCCCGTCCTTTGCCACTTCGGAAAACAGGACGAGTTTTTTCCGCCGAGCGCGGCGGAAAAAGCCGTAAAGCGCTTTGAGGAAGGCAAAGTTCCGCACGAAGTGCACTGGTATGACGCCAAGCACGGATTTTGCAATCCCAATCAGCCCGGCAACTCGGGCTTGGGCAACTACAACCCCGAAGCGTGCCACCTCGCGTGGGAACGCACCGTTAAGTTCTGGGAGCGCGTCCTGCCCGTCAGCAGCTCTTGATTAGTTTTCGAACTTCGTTCCCGCGTTGATCGGAGCGGAGCGCATCGCGCCCTGCTGCAAGCCCCATTTTTCGAGCAGCCGATCGTACGTGCCGTTTTCGATGAGCTTCGTTAGTGCGGTCTGCATCCGGTCGCGCAAGACCGGATTCTTTTTTGAAACCGCAATACCGTAAGGCACGACGCCAAATTGCCGGCCGGCAACGATATAGCGGTTTCCGCCCTGCAGCGTTCGAGCCAGATGCGCGACGACCGGATAATCCGAGATATGCGCGACCGTTTCGCCGGCAAGAAAATGTTTGAGCGCTTCGTCGTCGGTAGCGTACGCTTTTATGGCGATCGGTTTTAATCCGATTTGCGTGCAGGATTTCGACTGCGCTTCGACGGCCGTCTGCTGCGAGGTACCGCGCTGCATATCGACGCTCATTCCGCACAGACTCGCGAGATTGAAGATGTGATGCGGGTTTCCGGCATTCACCAGCATTCCGCTTCCGGCCAGGAAATAGTCGACGAAATCAACCTGCTTCGAGCGCGCTCGCGTATCGGACATGGCCGACATCACGATGTCGAACGTCCCATTCTTCAACGCCGGAAGCAGGCCGTTGAAATCATGATTCACAAACGACGCTGCGGTTCCGGTCTGAGCTGCGAGCGCTTGTGCGAGATCGTAATCGAAACCTTGAACCGCGTGCGCATGCGGCGCAATGAACTCAAACGGCGCGTACGAAATGTCTGAACCTACGCGCAGTGGCGTTTGCGCCGCGGATGCGGCGACGGGAACCATCGCGAAAAGCAGTGCGGCAACACGAAACAACATGATTTGGGTATCGGCGCGGAGCATAGCCAAGGTTAGCATGCGACGGTAGTCGCAAAGGACCACGCGCGCGCCCGATGAAGCGCCCGTTATGCCGGCCGCCGGACGCGCACTCACCGAACATCCGTTTCTCAGAGCCTGCCGCCGCGAAAAAACCGCGTATACGCCCGTGTGGCTGATGCGCCAAGCCGGACGATATCTGCCCGAATATCGCCGCGTCCGGGATCGATTCTCGTTCCTCGAACTGTGTCAGGACTCGGATGCGGCAGCGCAGGTAACGGTCGACACCGTACGGCGCTTGGGCGTCGATGCAGCAATTATTTTCGCGGACATTCTTCTGCCTTTAATGCCGATGGGTGCCGGGCTGCGATACGAAAAGGGCGACGGACCGCGGATCGAACGAACCGTGCGCAGCGCAGCGGACGTTGACGCCCTGCATCCGGTAAGCGTGCAAGAATCTCTCGGTTTTGTCGCGCAGACCGTTCGGCTCGTGCGCCGAGAACTGGAGCATGAAGTGCCCGTGATCGGCTTTGCCGGAGCGCCGTTTACCGTCGCTTCGTACGCAATCGAGGGCGGCGGGTCGCGCAATTACGTTGCGACGAAATCGCTCATGCGCAACGATCCGCAAACCTGGCACCGGTTCATGGATCTGGTTTCTCGCATTACGGCGGACTACCTCAATATGCAGATCGATGCAGGCGCGCACGTCGTGCAACTCTTCGATAGTTGGGTCGGAACGCTCTCGCCCGATGACTACCGCCGTTATGTGTTGCCGTACTCGCGCCAGGTGATCCGCGCGCTCCGCCCGCGTACGCCGGTGATTCACTTCGGCACGATGACGGGCAGCTTACTAACGGAGATGCGCGACGCGGGCGGCGACATCATCGGGCTGGATTGGCGCGTCGAGCTGGACGAAGCGTGGGAACGGCTCGGCGACCGCGTCGGCGTTCAGGGAAATGTCGATCCGGTGCTGCTCTTCGCGGATGCGCGCACCATACGCGAAGGCGTAAAAGATATTCTGCGCCGCGCGAGCGGTAGACCAGGGCATATTTTCAATCTCGGACACGGCATCTTGCCGGAAACGCCGGTGGACAACGTGCTTGCGCTCATCGACGCCGTGCACGAATACAGCGCACGATGACCGTCGTTCTTCTCGGCTTCGGCGGACCCGACTCGCCGCAGGAGGTACGCCCGTTTCTGGATCGAGTGCTGCAAGGCCGGCGCATTCCGCAAGAGCGTTACGAAGAAGTCGTTCGCCATTACGAAATCATCGGCGGACGCTCGCCGTTCAACGAACTTACGCAACGGCAAGCTGCGGCGCTCCAGCGTGAATTACACGAGCGCGGCATCGACGTTCCGGTGCGTGTGGCGTATCGGAACGCCGCGCCGTTCATCGAGGACGTCGCGCGCGACCTCGGGCAAAGCGGCAGCAAAGCGATCGGCATTATTCTTACGGCTCAGCAGAGCGAAGTAAGTTGGGACAAATATTTCGGAAGCATTCCCGGCGCAACGTACGTGCCGCCGTACTTTGACAACCCGCTCTTCGTTCAGGCGCATGCGGAGCGCGTCAGGGATGCGTTGCGAGAGCTCGATAGGACGAGCTTCGACGGCATCGCACTGATTTTCACGGCGCACAGCATTCCGCAGGCGATGGCCGATCGAGGTCCGTACGTCGCTCAGTTGCGGCGCACCGCCGAGCTCGTTGTGCAGGCGGTAGGTGCGCGGGCGTTTACGATCGCGTTCCAAAGCCGCAGCGGTTCCCCCGCCGAGCAGTGGCTGGAACCGGATGTGCGCGACGTGCTCAAGGCATTGCCTCAACAGGGAATTCACGACGCGATCGTCGCGCCGATCGGTTTTCTGTGCGATCACGTCGAGGTGCTGTACGACCTCGACGTCGATGCGGCCGAAACCGCAACGGATGCCGGCATACGAATGGCGCGCGCCGGAGCGCTCAACGATCATCCGCTCTTCATTCGCATGCTGGCCGACTACGTGCAGCAGTGCCGCGCATAGCGATCCTCGGCGGCGGCATCGCCGGCCTTGCGGCGGCGTTACGCGCGCGCGAACTCGCTGCAGAACACCGGATGAGCATCGAGATCTCCCTTTACGAACGAGAAGCTCGCGTCGGCGGCTGCGTGCAAACGGTGCGTGAGAACGGTTTCGTGATGGAACTTGGGCCCGATTCGCTTCTCGTCGACAAACCCGCAGCTGCATCGCTGCTGCAGCGCTTGAATTTGCGCGATGCCGTCCTCGACATACGCGCGGAGTCTAAAGGCGCTCGCATCGTGCATCGCGGACGCCTGCGTCCGATTCCGCCGCAGTTTCGTCTGTTCTCGCCCACGTCGCTGCCGGCGCTGCTGCGCAGCGGGATCTTCAGCCCGCTCGGTATTACGCGAGCCGCGATGGAGGCATTCATTCCGGCGCGCCAAGATCGGACGGATGAGAGTGTGGCGTCGTTTGTAACGCGGCGGTTCGGACGCGAAGTATTAGACCGGCTCGCGCAACCGCTCATCGGCGGCATCTACTCCGGCGATCCCCAGCGCCTCGGCATGCGCGCGACGTTGCCGCAATTTCTGGAGCTGGAACGCCGGTACGGAAGTTTGCTGCGCGGCATGCAAAACCGGCCGGCAAATTCCGCGCCCGTTCGGCTCGCGTCGCTGGAACGCGGCATCGGTTCGATTGTAGAAACGCTACAATCCCAAGTCGCCGATCAGATCTCCACAGGCGCCGACGTTGTCCGGATTCGGCGTGAAAGCGGTGTTTGGACTATAACGTTTGCGGACCGTTCGTCAACGCAGGCCGATGCGGTCGTTTGTGCGCTGCCGGCGCATGCGGCGGCGAATTTACTGCGGGAAAGCAATCTGCAGATCGCGGAATTGCTGGAGCGCATTCGGTACAACTCCATTGCAACGGTGAACCTGGTTTACAGTGCACGTGATGCGCGCCTTCCGCGCGCCACCGGCTTCGTCGTCCCATTTGTCGAGCGCCGCGGCATTACGGCGGCCACGTTCGCAACGCAAAAATACCGGCATCGCGCCCCGGACGGAAGCGTGCTCGTTCGCGCGTTTATCGGAGGTGCGCTGCAGCCGCATCTCGTGCAGCATTCCGATGAAGAACTTGCAGGCATCGCGCATCGCGAGCTTGCGCAGCTGTGTGGAGTAAGCGTTGGGCCGCAACGAACGATCGTCGCGCGATGGAACCGATTGCTCCCGGAATATGGTGTCGGTCATGTCGAATTGGTGGACGAAATCGAGCGGCGGGCCGCAACTCTGGGCGGCCTGGCGTTTGCCGGATCCGCCTATCGCGGCGTCGGCATCCCGGATTGCATCGCCACCGGGGAGGCGGGCGCCGAATCGGCATTTGGGTACATACGGCGTTAGGAAACGGAGGAGTTTGAATGCGTCATCTACTCACTGCAGCGGCGCTGGTCGCATCGGTTTTAGCAATCACGCCCATCGCGAACGCAGCTCCTGTTGCAGGCGCTCAGTATGCAGGCACGATCACGAAAAGCATCGACACGGGTTCTGCATACGTCGGAGAGCCCGTTACGCTAACGAACGTCAGTTCAGAATCCGGCAGTGTTGCGGGTGCAACGATGTACGGCACCGTGACGAACGTCGTCAAGGCGGGTCAGGGCCGTTCCGCGCAGCTGCGAATGGTGTTCACGCGCATGCGACTTCGCGACGGCACGAACTACGCAATTGACGGCGTCGTTACCGGCATGCAAGCCAACACGAAAAACAACACCCTCAAAGAAGTGGGCGGTGCGGTGGCCGGCATGCTGATCGGCAACATGATCGGCAAAACGATCTTCCACGCAGGCGGCGGCGGCTTCTTGGGTGCTGCGGGCGGTTACCTGGCTGCAAAGAACAATCGTCAAAACATGACGGTGCCGTCAGGTTCCGCGGTTCGCGTTACGTTGCGTTCGGTACGCCGTCAGGCGGGTCACTACTAAGCAACTAAGCAACGGCAAATTGAAAGCAAGCGGTGCCGCCTAAAGCGGCACCGCTTTCGTTTACGAGGATTGGGAACAATCGAGTGTCATGAATATCGATAAAACGATCCGCAATCTTTCATTATTGGCAGCGCGATTGATTGTCGGGGGCTCGATGGCCGCGCACGGAGCACAAAAAATGTTCGGTGCGTTCGGCGGCCCGGGAATCGAAGGCACCTCACAATATTTCGGTTCGCTCGGCTTCGAACCGCCCGAGAAATTTGCGCGGGCGGCTGCAATGACGGAAATGACCTCCGGAACGCTTATCGCATTGGGAGCGCTCGGCCCCGTCGGACCTGCAATGCTGCTTTCCGTGATGATCTCCGCGGTTGAAACGGTGCATCGGCCGAAGGGATATTGGAACACCGAAGGCGGCTACGAGATGAACGTGATGTACATGCTCCTCGCGCTGCTTCTCGCAACCGAAGGCTACGGTTCGATCTCGGTTGACACGATGCTCGGCGTTCACGAGCGTACGGGACCCGCGCTCGGATGGATGGCATTGGCCGGCGGCGCTACGGCGGCGGCGACGGTCCTTTCGCAGCGGCGGCAGTCGCTTCAGCAAAACACTCAACGGCCGCAACAGCAACAACCGACGGAATCGTCCGAGATCGAGACGCCGGCAACGGTTTCCTAGCGGGTAGGTTCGCGTCTAGGAGTATTTCACGAGATATTCCGCCGCTGCCAAGAACCTCAAGCGATCTTCCTCCAGCAAGCCGATTGCGGTGTTGCACGCGTTGCAACAGGCCGCCACATTTCCCGTCGCGTGATCGTGGTCGACGCACAGATGATGCAAGAAGCGCAGCTCATACCTCGATCGCTTTGCCAGCACGCATTCTTGCCAGGGGCGGCGGCAAATTGCGCACCGGCCTCCCTGCCGATGCAAAATTTCCTCGAGCTGCTCGATGGATATGCCGTAGTTGCGCAAGATGTAAGAACGCCGCATTTTTTCCCGGCGCACGACGCTTCGCTGGTAATACTCCCGGCCCCAACGATTATGACAGTCCAGGCAGCGCGATGCGCCGTTGCCGATGGTGACCTTTATCGCGCCCGCACCTACTGCAGTTAAGCGAGCGTTTTCTTGGCATGCCGAAGGTTTCGGCACTTATAGCGACAAGCCCGCCGAATGCTCGACGGGCTTGGAGCAAATCTGCCAAGGGCGCGAATCGAACGCGCGACACCGCACTTTTCAGGCGCGTGCTCTACCGACTGAGCTACCTTGGCATGGCGACCGCCCTGGGTTCGCTGCTCAGGGTCCTTCCCCTTGTCGACAAAACTCGGGCCGTGAACAACTGAGCTCGAGATGAAGCGCTTGTCGGAAAACAAGTTCTGATCGCTGCCTCTATTAAACAGAAAGGAGCCGCCAGCGAATCGTTGGCGGCTCCGTATTCCGGCTAGTTCAACGGCCTACTCCTCGTAGAAGTCTTCATCATACGATGCAATCTTTGGACGATTCGTTTCGTACGCGTCTTCCTCGTCGTTCTTCGCACGAGCGTCGCGCGGTTCGTCCTCCCGGCGCGGTCCTAATCCGAAATCGCGCGGGTCTTCACCGTACATTCTGCCACCTCACAGCGATATCTTACTCCGAGAAGTTGACGGTGAACAAGTACGAGCCTCCTACATTTTTGCATTCCTTTTCTTCAGGCGCGTAACGGCTGCGCCGCGCAGCGTCGAGAGCTGCATGGTCGAGCTCTGGATAACCGGTCGATTCATAGATCGAGGTGCCGACAACGTTGCCGCTCGCATCGAGATCGACTTTTACTTGCGCGACCGCGGATACACCCGTTGCATCGCCGGGCGCTTGCGGCGAAACCGCATCCAGCGCTTTTGCCGCTACGTCGGGTGCACTGCATGCCGGTTTCGGCGTCGGGCTTGGCGTCGCAGGAGTTTCCGTTGCCGCCGGGCCGGGCGTAACGCCGGCATCGCCGCCGGTAGGAGCGCCGGTCGGTTCGATCGGCGGCGGATTTTGCACGGTGTGCGTATTCTGGTTGTCGTGTGCGGTTTGACGCGGCGGTTTGATCGCGGGCCGCACTGCCTTCGTATTGTTTTGCGTTTTGCGCGGCCGCAGTTTTGGCGGCGGAGGTTTCGGCGTCGGCGTCGGCTCGGGCAATTTTATTACAACGATCGGTCCCGGTTTTTCGGGAGACTGCGCTTCAACCGGATTCGCATGAATCTCGTACGCGATGACGGTATGAATTGCCAGCGATGCAGCGATTGCAATACGCAGAATGCGGTTCGATGATGCCTTCATGCCCGCAAAACATCGAATGCATGCGCACTGTGACGTTGCACGCTCTTTGCTTATCTGACGTCACGGATCGATACCGTAAATCGTTCACATGAAAAATTACGGCGAACTTGCAAGTGCGGCGTCGAGCACTTGCGTTGCCGACGGGTCGACGGATTGTATCACTTCGGAATGTACGTTCACAACCAGATGTGCAGCCGGATCGTAGTTACCGTGGCCACTCACTGTGGCCGAAGCTCCGGACGCACTCTTCATCGTAATTGCCAACGTATCGCGCCCCGCGTGCTGCTCGCGGCCTGATATGCTATAAATAACGTCCGCGTTCAATTCTTTTGAATACGCGTGCCACGTTGCGCCGGGTTTCTGCGACGGCGCCTTGGCACAACCTGAGGCAAATGAATTGATTGGTGCAATAAAGTTCTGCAACATTGGAGCGGTTGCGGCCTCCGCATTTGTCTTTATCGATTGCGGATTCATGCCGGGGCTGGTATTAAACTGTCCGGTGCTGGCAATCATGAGCGCGCCCGCCGGAGATATCGTCGCTTCAACCTTCTTGCCGTCCAGTGGCATGCGCGGCATCCTCACGACGATATTTGCGCGACGCGTGCCGTCTTGCGCAGTTGATGTTATCGTCACGGCAAGCGACAGATCCAACGTGGGACCTTGCCCCATGCCGGCCTTCAAGTTGTAGGCAAAGCTCGCCGGGGCTTGGCCCTGCTGCGCGCCCGCGACGGCGGCAGGTAGAAGCATCGAAGGAAGGAGCAAACCGAAAAGAAGACGCTTCATGGTTGTACCTCCTTGTCGATACTGTAGTGCTTGAAAAAGGAAAGGTTGAAGAAGCCGGCGCGCTTGCAGCATTCCATCGCTACATGTATCGTTGTCCGTATGACGACGCCGTCACAATACGAAGGCTTCCGTGAACGGATTAGAGCAAACTGGAACGACGAACAAACGATTGAGTCGTGGCGGCGTTGGCATGCGAAGGTCGCCGAACAGATGCGAAGCGTCAACGATGCGCTCCTGAGCGCTGCGCATATCCGTCCCGGAATCCGTGCATTGGATTTAGCTTCGGGCAGCGGCGAGCCCGCGCTGCAGATCGCTCATGCGATAGCGCCTGCGGGAACTGTTATCGCCACAGACATAAGCGGAGGAATGCTAAAAATCGCGCGCGAGAACGCCGAGCAGCAACGCCTTACCAACATTTCTTTCGCGCCGTGTGACGCTGAAGAACTTCCATTTGATGACAATGCGTTTGACGCAGTTACGTGCCGCATGGGAGCTATGTTCTTCGTCGATTTGCAGCGGGCGCTGAGCGAAATCCGGCGCGTCCTGCGACCGGGCGGCCGTGCAGCTTTTGCTGCGTGGGGACCACTCGAGCGCAACGAATTCTTCTTTTCGTTGCTGCAGCCGTTCTTTCGACGAATCGACGCGCCGGCGCCGCCGGCGGACGCCCCGCATCCATTTCGATTTTCAAGACCGGACGCGCTCGCGCGAGAATTGCGGGTCGCGCAATTTCATGATGTACGTGAGAGCATGACGGATATGGCCGCGCCTTGGCCCGGTTCGCCGGAAGAGGCGTGGCAAGTCTTCTATGAAATGGCCGCTCCCCCGTTCGTCGACGAGCTGGCGGATGAGGACCGCCGTGCAGCTATTCGAGAGGGTATCGACACGTTGCGCCCGTTATACGATGGAAAAACGATTAACGCGCGTGCCGCGATCGTGCTCGTGTCGGGGACAAAGCGGTAACCCTTATTACGCACCCAACGCGGCAATCACGGCCTGCGCAACTTTCCGTCCGGAATATTGCTGCTGTCCCGTGATCAGGTTGCCGTCTCGCACGAAAAACGGTTTGAACAGACCGCCCTGCACGTAATTTGCACCGCGCTCTTTGAGCGCGTCCTCGAGACGCCACGGCATGACTTGCTGCCCCACGAAGGCGTCGCTGTACTCTTCTTCCACATTTGCAAAGCCGGTCACCGTCTTGCCGTTCACCAAGTACTTCCCGTTTGATAGTTTCACGTCGACTAGCGCCGAAACTCCATGGCAGAAGACTGCCGTTATGCGATTCGATTCATAGAACGTCCGGATTGCGTCCTGTAAATCGGCATTGTCACGGAACGTAAACATCGGCGATTGTCCGCCGCAAACCACAATCGCGTCGTACGCGGAAAAATCGAGATCTGTTAGACGCGGCGTGTTTTCGAGCAGCGGTTCATACAGGGGCGAGGTCAGAAAGCCGAGGGAAAGGATGTCGTCGATCGACCACTTCGATGCATCGCGTGGATCCGAAAGCGTGTCGACTTGCACTTTGCCGCCGTCGGGGCTTGCGACCGTTACATCAAACCCCACTTCGGTGAACTCGTAAAACGGGTGTGCGAGCTCTGCGGCCCAAAAGCCAAGCGGCCATCCCAATTGCGGATTGACGCTTGGATTGGCCACGACCATTAAAATTCTTTTGGGCGCGAATGTGTCTAAATGAACTCTGTGCTGCGCTACCAGATCTTGCGTTGCCGCCATGCCGGTTCCCCAAAGGTCTCGAGTGTACGGAAGATGGTACACCCAAGAAGCACCGAAAACATGAAAGCGGGAGGCTCGAAATGAATCGGATTGCATTAACTTGCACGCTTGCAGTTCTGACGGCTCTCACTGGCCTAGAATGCGCAGCTCAAACTGCGTCCGAAGATGCCGCGCCCATTATTTCGTCTCCGCAAACGGCCCGGTTTAACGCAGTCCCATTCCTACCGCCATGCATGCGTGTTGCCGTTGTACAGGGAGACCCGCGTAAAGGCGCCTCAGTTCAGTTGGCCCGAATTGCTCCGGGCTGTTTTATTCCGCCGCATTGGCATACTGCTAATACGCGCCTTATTTTCGTAAGCGGCTACGGGACACATCGGGTTAAGGGCGAAGCGCTACGGACGCTGCATGCGGGCGACTACGTCTACTTACCGGCTCGAAAAATTCACTCGTTTCGCTGCAGCAGTGGCTGCGTGGTCTACAATCTTCAGGACGAGGCCGATGTAGTGCATTGGATCGACGCACGCGGCCGAGATATCACCCCGGCACGTGCCTTTCACATTCACTGAGCGCGCGCTCACATTAACTGGAATCGCCTGGCGGCTTTGTGCCTTACTGGTCGCATGAGAAAGATCACACGTCAGGAGGCTCTCAAAGCGCTCACGCTTCCCGCTCTTGCAGCGGCCATCTCCGGCACGATGGTCGCAACTGCGGAGGCTAAGGCGTCAAAGGCCACCGTCAAATATCAAAATAGCCCGAAGGGCACGCAAAAATGCTCCGGCTGTAAGTTCTTCGTCGCCGGCAAATCCAAGACGGCGGCGGGGAGCTGTCAGATCGTCGCCGGAACGATTAGTCCGAACGGCTGGTGCACGGCGTTTACGAAGAAATAGCGGCTTAATCAGTAACGCGCCTTTGCGGGCGTCTTTACCCCCGGCGCTACAGACGGGGGCGATTTTTGCCGATTATCTATTGGGGGAGTACTAGCAGCACGCCAACGGAGTTGCAATTGTGGCTTTGCACCCCAAGCGAGACAGTGAAACGCCCTCTTTAAAGGGCATGGTGAGCCGCGCGTTCGGTTCCCGCCTTTCGAAGACCCCCGACGATGCGGCGCGCGACCTCCATGAGGTCCTAACGAACCTCGATGTAAGCGAACGAATAAACGGCCAGGAATACCCGATCAACCGCATCGACATCGCGGAAGCGCCTTCAACCAGGCCTACTACCGCCGCGCCACCTCGTGCCGGCGCGGTCGCGTCCGAACTTGAGGCGCATCGCCGGCGGCTCGAACAGCTGCTTGAGAATGCCCGCCAGATCGAGGAAATGCTCTCGCAGGAGGCGGCGAAAGCGCACGCCTTAGGCCAGAATTTATTGCTCGATGAGAAGCGCGCCGCGGCAGCAGAAGCTGCGGAAGCGGAACGAAGAGCTACCGCAGAAGCACAGGCGTTTACTGCGAACAGGGACACCGCTTCGGCGTTTCAAGCGAAAATCGATGCGGAGCTCGTTGCAGCGCAGCAAGAACTTGCCGCTGCCGAGGCGTCGGTAAGCGAACTACAGACGCGCTTACGGGATGCGCAGAACCTCGTCGTTGTTTCAAAGTCCAAAACGATCGAGTGTGAAGCGAAGAGCAAAGAGGCGGCAAAGCGCGCCCAACTGGCCAAAGGACTCGTCCACGACGCTGAATGCCGCGTTGCGAAATGCCGCGAGGCGCGGGAAGCGGCCGAAGCGGAAGTTCGCCAAGCGGAGGAGATCGCCGGCAGTATCGCTCTTACAGCCGAAAGGCTCAAACGAATCCGCGAACTCGGAAAGACCGGGGTGATATAATGCGCGCGGTCGCTACCGGACTACTCGCAGTCATCTTTTTGCTCTCCGTACCGAACCCCGCGCTCGCTGCGAATCATAGACAACATCAGCGCCGTCATACGGTTCAAAGACATCACTGGTTCTGGCAACACTGGCGTATTCACCACGGAAGCTCTAAATCGAAAAACCGCAAGTCTTAAGCGCTGTGCCGGAGTCGAAAGCTGTATAATTATACGATTCCGGTTGCCAACGGGGTACAGCGATGGACATTAAGACGACGCGAGAGATTCCGTTGAACGCTATTCGCGATGCCGCGCAATACGTTTACCAAGCAGCGCTTCGAACGCCGCTCGTTCCGCTCAACGCGCCGCATTCCGCCAATTCGATTTATCTCAAACTCGAAAACCTGCAGCCTATCGGCTCGTTTAAAATACGCGGCGCGTACAACGCGGTAAGAAAGCTCAGCGATTCGCAACGCGCGCAAGGCGTATGGACGGCCAGCGCGGGCAACGCCGCACAAGGCGTCGCGTTGGCCGCGAACAAATGCGGTACGCGCTGCACCGTGGTTGTCGTCGACACGGCGCCCGAAACCAAAAAGGAAGCTGTTCGGCGGCTCGGCGCACACATTATCGAAGCTCCGTTCGATGATTTCTGGCGAGCCCTCCAACAGCGAACATATCCCGGCATAGAGGCGCATTTCGTTCATCCGTTCGACGACGATGATTTTATCGCCGGCAACGCAACTATAGGGCTCGAAATACTCGAGGATTTACCAGACGTTGATTGCATCGTCGCGCCGTACGGCGGCGGCGGTCTATCATGCGGCATCGCCTCGGCTACAGCAGCATTGAAGCCGTCGGTTAAGGTCTACGGTGCCGAACCGGAAACCGGAGCGCCACTCGCGCGTTCCTTTAAAAACCGTCGCGCCGACAATTTCCCGGAATGGCAAGCGTCTTGGGTGGACGGCTGCGGCGGTAAGGCCGTCTTTGAGTCAATGTGGTCGCTCGCCGGAAGACTTTTGGCCGGTTCGATCGTCAGTTCGCTCGATCAGATCCGTACGGCGATGAAACTGCTAGCCGAAAAAAACCGGCTGATCTGTGAGGGCGCCGCAGCCTGTGCCGTGGCTGCCGGAATGGCGGGTCCCGTTCGAGGGAACGTCGTTTGCATCGTTAGCGGCGGAAACATCGACCTCAGCAAATTCTGCGAGCTAACCAGCTGATGCAATGAAGCCCCGGCGAAACCCGCCGGGCGCGCTCATGTATCTACAATCGCGGTGCTCTTTGAGAGGCAATTGCTTTCCACTGCCCATTGCGCAGTATGAACGTGTCGGTGAATACGACGTTGCGCCTCAACGGCGTGCCCTTGTATGAGCCAAGCTGTAACGCGTTTCCGGTTACAATGGCGGTGTCGTCGTACAGGTTGACGGCCAGCCTCGAGAGTGTGACCGACTTAATTTTCAGATCACCCGAACGAATCGCGGAAACCACGCCCTGCTTGTTCGTACGCGCACCTGTCTCGTCTCCGTCGACGTATCTGTCGCCTAAAATCGAATCGAGCGTCTTCGTATCCCGTTTTGCTAGTGCGCCCACCCACGCATTTTCCATTCGCATCAGCGTTGAAACGACGCCGGACGTAGTGCCGGCTTGTGCCGAAAGGGGATACAGCGCGAGGGGTATGCTCGCAGCGATAAGGCTAAGAACACTTCTATTCATGTTCCGAAGTATATCAGGCAGAGTGCCGGTTTAGCGCACCGCCGATGGGACTCGAAACCCGCGACCTCCGCCGTGACAGAACTCGGAAGGGCACTTTCAAGCACACGTTTGACGAGGAAAGCGATCGTCGGAAACCGGCCGAAGCCGACCATCTGAGGGGAAATCCGAGGGGAGATATCAGCGCGCGGATGCCGTCAATGTCACGCGCCTCCATCCGGTTCCCCCCGCTCGTCCAAGACCGCCGATGTACTCGCGCGCGGCGCCAATAATTTCTTGCAGTGTTCGCAAGACATTGGCCGCTTGAACTTGACTGTCTGATACCAAATCTGCACTAGTGTACTCCTAGACGCGGTTTGGCTTATCGTCGCATCCGCGGTCCGGCAGCGGTTGGGCGCTGCGAACAATGTGTCCGCGGTCATCGACCCATTGCAAAATCCAGCGCCGCAAATTACTCGTTCAGGCGCTGATAGGTTGAATCCCGCAGACTTCCCCGCACCAAGCGTCAACGCGTGCGCGGATTTGATCACGGATCAGGCGTGTCTTTGCAAGGCGCTCTTCCCACGAGCCGTCCAGCGCAGAGGGATCGGGAAAAGACCAATGCAGGCGCCGAGCGATACCGGGAAACACCGGACATTGCTCTGCGCTCGCTTCGTCGCAAACGGTGATCACATATTCGAATCGTTTACCGGCCTTCACGAAGTCGAATGCGCTCTTGGTCTGCTTGCGCGATATATCGATGCCGACTTCGCGCATCGTTTCCACTGCAAGAGGGTTTAGCGCGCCGGGCTCGACACCCGCGCTTTCTGCTACGAAATCATTGGGGCAACGCTCGTTTAGGAATGCTTCGGCCATTTGGCTTCGTGCCGAATTGTGGATGCAAATAAAGAGAACGGATCGTTTCATCTTCTCGAATCCTCTGCTCGTAGAATCGTGGGAATAACGACGGCTTCATTAGAGCACCGGCCCAAAGCCAAGGGAATAGCGCAGCCGCGCCGCGCACGGTGAGGGGCGAAGAAAACCGGGCAAGCCAGACATACTGTTCCCAACTGTAACGTTGCGCCGTAATTCCCGACGCCTAGACGGTACAATCCTGTTAGGCGTGCTCTTTTTCCGTGCGCGGGACTCCGGCGTGTTCGACGGTCCGATCCAGGCTTTGGCGGACGCGTGTCTTTCAGCCGCACGATGACGTCCCCGCAGCGCTGCTTCGCCTAGCGGTTTAAAAGCCGGGGCTTTGCTTTCAAAGCGTCGACAAAAAGAAAAAAGCCCCAATAAAATCAGGGCTCTTCTCTATGCCCGAAGAGGTCTGAACTCTCCGGAAAATGGCGACGCTGATGGGGCTCGAACCCACGACCTCCGCCGTGACAGGGCGGCGCTCTAACCAACTGAGCTACAGCGCCATCGCCAGAGACCGGCGAGCGATATTGGCATTCGCGCGGCCTCGGACCTTTAATCGCAAATGGTGGGCACGGTTGGGATTGAACCAACGACCCCCCGCGTGTGAAGCGGATGCTCTCCCACTGAGCTACGCGCCCACGTGCGACATCGGGAACCGGGCTATTTTACGCTAACGCCCCGGCCCCTGTCCAGCGTCATACGTCGAAGCATGGCCCCGTACGCATGGCGGCCAACGACGGCAGCATGTTGGAAGACTTTCCTCTGATCATGCAATTCAGCGTGCCGTTCGCTGACGTCGACATGATGCAGCACGTAAACAACGTCGCGTATATTCGCTGGCTGGAAACGATCCGCGCCGAATACTTCGCGCAGGTCATGCGCACGCCAATCAACGGCGACCACGGCATGATTCAGGCAACGATAAACTTTACGTACGAGCGGCAGCTGTCATATCGCGAACAGATCGCCGTCGGCTGCAAGATACCGCGCATCGGCAACAAGTCGTTCGACTTCTATTATGAAGTTTGGAGCGAAACGTACCGGCAGCGTGCAGCGCACGGCATTACGGCGATGGTGGCGTTTGATTTTTCCAGCAACCGAACGATCGCCGTGCCCCGCACTTGGCGAGAGTCCGTGGCCGCGTATGAAAGAGGACCGCAGCGGATATACAGGTAGGGTGCAGCTGTTCACATTCGGCCACGGAACGCTCGAGCAGCACGAGCTCGCGCAGTTAATCAAGCGAGCGAAGCTCGAGCGGGTCGTCGACGTTCGGACGATTCCCAAAAGCAGAAAGCATCCGTGGGTCTGGAGCGACCGCATGGCCGTATGGGTGCCGGGGGAAGCGCACGCCGAGTACCTCTGGGAACGCGACCTCGGCGGCTTTCGCACTCCGCAGCCGACTTCGCACCACACCGCGCTCCGTAATCCTTCGTTTCGCGGTTATGCAGATTACATGGAGACGGAGCGATTTCTGAGCGCGCTGACCACGCTGGTGGATTCCCTGGCTTCACGCAGCGTCGCAATCATGTGCTCGGAAACGCTGTGGTGGCGTTGCCATCGCCGTCTGATTTCCGATGCGGCCGTACTTCTGCACGGCGTTGAAGTAAAGCACCTCTCCCCGAACGCGCGCACGCAGCCGCACGTATTGACGGAAGGCGTGCGGCGTGCAGACGGGACGCTGCGGTATGACGGTGGGCAAGCCGCATGAACGTCGCCGCGGAACCGCTTGTCGACCCCGCGGCCGCCGCTAAAGCCGCGGGTCTGCGTTACGTCACCGATCGGATTCCCGGCATCCGCCGGATCGCGCGCGGAAAACACTTTTCGTACGTTGCTCCGGACGGCAAAGAGATTACCGATGAAGAGGAGCTGCGCCGCATAAAAGCGCTCGCGGTGCCGCCGGCTTATAATGATGTGTGGATTTGCCCGGTCGCGAACGGTCATCTGCAAGCAACGGGACGTGACGCGCGCGGACGCAAGCAATACCGTTACCATAAACGTTTTCGCGAGATTCGGGACGAAACCAAATACGGACGCATGATCGCGTTTGCGCAGGTCCTCCCAAAAATCCGGCAGCGGATCGAACAGGACCTGAAACTGCCGGGGCTGCCGCGTGAGAAGGTGCTTGCAACGGTCGTGCAGCTGCTCGAAACCACGGCGATTCGAATCGGCAACGACGAGTATGCTAGAGAAAACAGCTCCTTCGGTCTGACGACGCTTCGAAACCGTCACGCAAACGTGAACGGGTCGACCATTCGTTTTTCTTTTCGCGGTAAGAGCGGTATCCGCCATGCAATCGACTTGCAAGACAAGCGGCTCGCCAAAATTATCCGGCAGTGCCAAGAGTTGCCGGGACAGCAGCTCTTCGAGTACGTGGAAGACGATGGAACGACTCGCGCTATTGACTCTTCCGACGTCAACGAGTACATCCGCGAAATCTCCGGCGAGGATTTCTCAGCAAAGGACTTTCGAACGTGGGTCGGTACGGTGACCTGCGCCATGTTGCTCACCCAAGAGCAGGGTGCGGAAACCCAAACCGACCGCAAGACGCGCGTTACGGCAGTTATTAAAGACGTCGCCCAGCGGCTCGGGAATACGCCAGCCGTTTGCCGCAAATGCTATGTGCATCCCGATGTCGTGGAGGCATACATGGAAGCCGGGAAGCTGGATTTGCAGCGCAAATTACGCCACACGGAAGGCCTGCTGTCCGAGGAGATCTTTGTGCTTGCGCTACTCCGCGAGCGGGCAAAGGAAACCGATTCCGCGCGCACCGCGCGCCAATTGCAGCAATCGCTGCGCAGACGCAAGAAGAAAGCGGCGTGATCGCCGCTCTCGTGCTCGCCGCGCTGACCGCAACGCCCGGCGCCCATCGCCCCGTCACAACACAAAACGCCCAAGCTCAGGCCGCGTTCGACCGTGGTCTCACGCTACTATATGCCTATAACGGTGCGGCCGCGGACCAAGCCTTCACGAGCGCGCTCAACCTGGATCCGCATCTCGCGATGGCCGCGTGGGGCCAGGCCATTGCGCGAGGCACGGATCTGAATACCGCGCTTTCTCCTGAACGGTTTGCGCGCGCGCAAACGGCCACGCAGCATGCTGCGTCGCTCGAGTCTTACGCTTCGGCCCAGGAGCGCGCGTACATCGACGCGGCCGTGCAGCGCTACGCCGGAACATACGACCAGCGCGCAAGCGATGAGAGACGCTATCGAGATGCGATGGCGCAAGTGGTCGCGCAGTACCCGCTTGACGATGATGCCGCAACGCTCGACGTCGAAGCGTTGATGGAGCATTTGGGCACGGCCGGAATGTGGACCGCCGACGGATCCCAGCCGGTGCCGGACGCCGCCCAGGCGCTGCTGCTAATCCAACGCGTCCTTACGCGCGATCCGCAGCATCTGTTTGCGAACCATCTATGCATGCACGCCTACGACTATGCGCGCGACCGGACGCCCGCGATCGCATGCGCAAACCGCGTTGCATCCATGGAATTCGATCCGCAGGAAGAGCATCTCGCGCACATGCCCGTACACACCTATTTGGAAACCGGCGCGTATGCGAAAGCGCTCCGCGCCGCAGAATACGCATGGACACTGCTCGAACAGCCGCCCGCGCAGCACAAATACGCGGCGCACGACGCATACACCGGTTGGAGCGCCGCTTTGATGCTCGGCGACTTGCACGTTGCCGAAACATGGGCCCAGCGCACCGGACGCGAATACAATGGCAGCGACATGTGGGCTACGTGGGCGCGCTTCGCACAATGGAACCGCATCGCCAATTCAAATGCGCAGGGGCAATTTTATGCACCGCTGTCGCGTGGCTGGACCGACGTGCATTTCGGCGTCATCGACGACGCGCGCAAAATGCTCGCGCTCTACGGCAGCGCCGACACGGATTATCGCTGGCTTCTTCAGGCGGCGATTGCCGAACACGATGGAAGAATCGCTGAAGCCGTAGACTCGCTTAACCGTGCTATCGCGTATCAACAGCGCGAAGACCAGGCCGAAATGCTGCCCCTGTTCCCGGCGATGGAATATCTCGGCGACCTGTATTACCGGCAAAAACAGTACGCAGAGGCTCGGGATGCGTTTCAAAGCGCGCTGACGCGTTTTCCGAACGACCCGCGTGCGCTCTATGGCTTGGCGCTCGCGCAGCGCGCACTCGGGCAGACCCTCAGCGCGGCGGACACGCTAAAAGCGTTCAACGGTATATGGAATGCGCCGGTACTGCCGGACCTAGGTGCGTTATGAGCGAACCGCGCATCACCGCCGCACTGGTGCAGTTTTCGCTGCACGCGGACGATGAACTTGAAATCCGCCTTCTGCGCGGTGAAGACGCCGACGTCTTGTACGATGTGACCGTGCGCAATCGCGCGCATCTTGCGCCGTGGATGGCGTGGATCGACAGCGTGATCGACGTCTCCGATACCTATGCATTTCTGCGAACTGCCGAAAAGGAAGCCTACGAACATACCTCGTTCAAGGCCGGCATTTGGTGCGGCCAAGAGTTGGCCGGCGCGATCGATTTGCACGACATCGATTGGGCCAACGCCTGTGCGCGGATCGGCTACTGGCTCGACAAAGATCATACGGGGCGCGGCATCATGACGCGCGCCGTTCGCGCGCTGGCAGAATATGCGTTTGACGCGCTCGATCTTCACCGGCTTGAAATTCACGTCGCCACCGGCAACCATAAGAGCCGCCGTATTGCCGAACGGCTCGGTTTTACGATGGAGGGCGTGCTTCGCGAAGCGCAGCGGCTGCGCGAAGACTTCCTCGATCACGCCCTCTATGCGTTGATTCGCGACGACGCGCGAAGTTGAGTGCTCGCGTCACGCTTCATCCTTGCGCATGACGCGAGCTACACCGGCAAACAGCTCGCTCAAAGTTTCCGCTCCATCGGCAATTCGTCCGCGAAGACTGCTACTTCGGCCGCTCTCCAGCATCCGGATGATGCGGGCATGGGCCGCCTGTTCGTACAGTTCTTCACGGCGCCGCGAAATGTCAACACCGATCCAGTGTTCCATTGGACGCCTCTTTCAAGAGAAAAAAGTAATGAAAAAGCCCCCGGCTTTACGCTGCGGAGGCTTTCGAAAACGGGTCTGTGCGACGTCGAAGCTAGGTCGAACCCCTATTCGAAAGGACTCCGCGGACCGTTCCGCCGTTCGGAATAACGGCAAATCCAACGGTAAAGCGCGCGCGAAGACCGCGCGAGGGAATCAAATTCGGTTGCATCGATTGCTTCATTGCCGTCACTCCTTTCAAAAAGTTTACTCACGATAGCACGCGCAAGCTTGGGCTGTCAAACCGTCGGGGCGACAGGGACGCCGAGCCGGAATGAAAAAATCTTTGACGGCCACGAGACGTCTTTGCTATACTCGGCGAGTTCGCGCGCGGGCGGTTAGCTCAGTGGGAGAGCGCTTCCTTGACACGGAAGAGGTCAGAAGTTCAATCCTTCTACCGCCCACCATTTTAAATGTCATCCTCACCGAGGGTGACGTTTTTCTTTCGCGGAGTGCGTTGGAATGCTAATTGCCGCGTTTCTGTTCGGAATCGTCGCCGGCTTACGGACATTTACCGGCGAGGGGGTCTACTTCGCACTGCGCGGCGGCGTTGCGGGCATCGTCTTCGCGCTTTGCGCCCTGGGCGAGTATGCCGCCGACGCGCTGCCGCAAATTCCCGCGCGTACGACGATTGGACCGCTTCTGATACGGTGCGCGAGCGGAGCATTCATGGGCTGGACCGTCGCGCGAATTCCGGGAACGGCCGTGGGAATTCTCGGCGCGCTCATCGGAACGTTCGGCGGTTATCGCGGGCGTATGTGGCTCATCGCGAAGATGGGCGCGTTGCCGGCCGCGCTCTTCGAGGACGTCGTCGCGATTGCGCTGGCGGTCGCAGCGCTATTCGTCGGCGGTCTGCTCTAACTCGTTTTCCGCCTCGAGAATGCCTTCTTCCGCAATAACGTGCTGCGCACGCACCATTCCGGTATCGTCCGCATTGATAATGGCGTCATCCATCTCGTCATTCGGCTCGTCGCCGGGGCGCTGCTTTTCCATAAGAAAACGGTTCAGCACGTTGCGCGTAATTCCCGTAACGGTTTTTTCACCTGCGTACAGAACGCGGGCCCAGTCGACCGTCGACGCGGTAAAGACCGCCCCGTTGTCTGCACGAATGCCGAGCGCGGCGTGGCCGTTCTGCGCAACTTCGCCGGATCCGTCCGCGACGGGCCAATCGGCAATCGTGGCGTGCGCTAAGATTGCCAGGTCACCGTCGGCCGGTGCTCCGTCGCATTCGTAGCCGATTAGCCGTTCCGGGCCGCCGAAGTAATCGCCATCACGCAAGCCGAGCCCCTCAAAAATCCAATGCGAAGCATTCGTCACGCGATACGCAGTGAGGGGGCGCGCGCCAATCCATTTGCCGCCGCCGAAGGCGTATGACACGCCCGTCATCTGCCACTCGGGAACATCTCTCCAGCGTCCTGCGCGTCGAATCGCGCGGCGCTCGTTGTGGTACTCTGCGCGAAACCAGCACGTATTGCCGCCGAAAAATGCGACGTTGCCGCCGTTTTCGACGAACGCTTGCACGCGGCCGCGCATTTCGTACGTCCAATACTCGTGATGTCCGAACGACGCGATCGCGCGATACGCGCCGAGATCGATGCTGCCCGAATGCAGTTCCAAATCGGTGCAGCAATCGTATGCGTACCCCTCGCGTTCCAACCACGCGAGCGCTTTGGCATCCCAATGCGCAAACGTTTGACGCGGCGTTGCCGAATCGTAGACGTCCTCGTTCACTTCGTCCCACGGGTGACCGCCGGTGCCGCCCCCAGGACGATGCAGCGAAACCCAGCGCGCGCCGCTGTAGAGGCACTCGCCTTCGCTTTTCCCGAGCGTTCCGTCAACGTCCGCAACATTGTACGCGTGGTACGTGAAGAGCGGCAGAACGATCAACAATCGTGCGTGCGGTTTTGTACCACGAACGACGAAGAGTGCGCGCGCCGACCGCGCGTCGGGCGTTACGCCTGTGCGGTCTTCTCGCACGGGATTCTCAAACGGATCCTGCTCCAACACTGCAATATACGCGCCGGAACGCCCCGGGTGCGCAACCGCAATTTCATACGGCGGCCAGTCCCACGGCACACCCGCATCTTTCGCGTCAGCAAAGCGCCCGTCGTGCGGGCGATCCGTACATGGTATTTCTTCGAACGTCGCCCCGCAGCGCAATATGCGCACGCGAAATCGCTGCGCATCCGTTGAAGCATGCAGCAGGAGCGGTTCGCCGGATACGATCGTAGGGCAACGCGGATAAGCGCGAATCACGGGGCCACGGCGCGATCGAGTTCCTCAACGCGCCGTTCGAGCTCGTGCGGGATCGCTTGGCGCTCGCGCACGATCCACGGCAACCCTGCAATCGCATCGGTCAGCGCGGCGCGCACGATGCGGTCGCTCGTGGCAAGACGTGCATAATGCGCGAGCGCGCGAATCGCGCTTGACGCAGACCGGCGCAGAAACACAGTCCATAAGCGGTTGCGCAAGACCAAACGGCGCCTCGCGTCGGGATCTCGATTGAGCGGCGAAGGGTTGTGACGAACGATCAGATCGTCGCAATACCACAGCGTCCATCCACGCGCTGCAAGATCGAGGGAGAGCAGCGACTCCTCCGCGCCGATGAAGTAGCGTTCGTGATACCCGCCGACCTCTAAAAATGCGCGCGTGCGCATAAAGCACGCTCCCGCCATAAAGTACACGATTGGAATGCCGGGCGCATCCGGGTCGCGCGCACCCGCGCGCATTGCCTGACACGCAGGATCCGGCGTGTCGCCGTCACGCACCAGCACGCGGCCGTTCAGAACCGCGGCATCGGGATGCCGGGTGAATCGTGCAACTGCTCGTTCTATCGAACCCGGCGTCCAGTAGCAATCATCATCGCAAAAGGCAACAAACGGCGTGTGCGCTTCACGCGCCCCGATCGTGCGCGCGGCAGCACCCAGATTTCGCCGAAGCCGCAAGAACAAAACCCGGTTTGCAAACGGCCTGCACGCGCGTTCGGTATCGTCGGCGGATGCATTGTCGATCACAACGATCAGCGGCCGTTCGGGCAGATCGTACAGTTGCGCGAGCGTTTTTCGAAGCGTCGCGGACCGGTTATGCGTGGGGACGACGACCGCACAATCCGCGAGCATGCTTATCGGCGCTCCAACAAATCCAGGCGATACGTCTCTGCAGAGTACCCGTGAAGCCACCGCAGCTCCGCGGCGTTCCGAAAACTCGCATGCACCTGTTCCGTCGTTGTGGCGTGCCCCTCCACCGGTGGCGTCCAATGCACCAGGATGACGTGAGCGCCGCCGACGGAATGCGCGATAACGTTTGAGCGCAGTAGGTTCAGGTCGCTCCGGCCAAAATAAAAACCGATTTCACAAACCGTCGTTAAATCAAAACGGCCCGCGGGATATTCGTGCGGCATCGCGCGGCGCTCGAACTGCACATTTGGATACCGCGCGCAGTTGCAGCGAGCGCGTTCGAGAGCATCCGGAGAAACGTCGGTTGCCAAAAGCCGGCCGCACCGCGGAGCGAGCATGCTCGTGAACACGCCGACCGAGCACCCAATTTCCAAAGCGTCGTTGTACCGTTCCCGCGGCAGCGCGCGCAGCGTCGCCGTATACTTGCGCCGCTCGTAATCACTCGTTTCAAAGTGCCACGGGTCGATCTTGCGTTTGTAGAGATCGACGAAATACTCCGCCGGAACCGACTCTCCCACGATAATTCGATACCCACGCTGCCGGGAAGACCTCGCTTGCTGCAGCGAGGCGCGAACACAGGAAATTCTCAGGACGCGGCAGCCTGGCCGCACGTTATCCGAGCGGAGGAAGGCTCAACATGACTGCACTTCGCATCGTTCCACTTGCACTCGTTCTCGCGCTTACCGCATGCAGCGGTTCGGGCAGCGGCCTGGGCAACATTTTCGGCGGCAATCCGTCATCCAACTATTGTCAGCCCGGCACGCAGGTACAGCTGGTAAACCCGGCTCCCTTCCAGTTGAGTTCAAACGTGAACCAAATCACGATCGTCGCGAACGGAGATACCGACAATATCCATCCGAATCCGCAGAATTGGTCGATTATTCTGCAAGGCAACTTCGGCACCATTAACGGCGGCGACTTAGTGGCCACCGATGGGCGCGCGCTGCCGCACCCGTTCACGTCCGATTTTTATTACCAATCCCAGCTCGGTCAAACGCTGCCGGCAGGCATGACATGGGCGGTCTCCTTGCAGCAAAACAACAGCAATTGCACTCCCGTGCCATTGCAATCGTTCTCGACTTAGATTAGCGAGATCTCGCGCGGCATCGTGAAGATGATCTCCGGCTCCGGTGCGCCGACTTCCGAAATTTCGTAGTCGCCCAGCCGCTTCACGCGCTCGACGATGGTCTGCGTCAAATACTCGGGCGACGACGCGCCCGCGGTAATGCCGACGCGTGACATGCCGCGCAGCCATTCCGGGTCTACTTGGTCGGCATGGTCGACCAGGTATGCTCGCGTGCCGAGTTGCTCGGCAAGCTCGCGCAACCGAAGCGAGTTCGAACTGTTGTGCGAACCGACGACCAGCAGCACCTCGACTTGCTGCGCTAGGTCGCGCACCGCGTCTTGCCGGTTTTGCGTTGCATAGCAGATGTCGTCGCGGGCGGGCGTCTTGACCTTCGGAAACCGGTGGCGCACTGCGTCCATGATATCTCGCGTTTCGTCGACGCTCAGCGTCGTTTGCGTAATGACTGCCACGCGTTCGGGATCTGGCACCTGAACGGTTTCAACGTCGTGCACGTCCTCGACCAAACTAATTTGTTGCGGAATCTCGCCCATCGTGCCGATCACTTCGTCGTGATCCGCGTGGCCGATCAACAAAACGTGGAGGCCCGCTTTCGCAAACTTGAGTGCTTCGTAATGAACTTTTGAAACGAGCGGGCAGGTCGCATCGATGACGCGCAATTTGCGCTCTTTGGCCTGTTGCCGTACCGCCGGTGAGATGCCGTGCGCGCTGAAGACGAGAATCGCGCCCTCGGGCGCTTCATCCACTTCCTCGACGAAGATTGCACCGCGACTGCGCAGCCGTTCCACCACCTCGCGGTTATGGACGATTTCTTTGCGCACGTAAATCGGGCCGCCGTGTTGGTCGAGCAGCTGATCGACCACCGCAATCGCGCGATCCACGCCCGCGCAGCAGCCGCGCGGGTTCGCCAACAACATTTTGGGCATGCTCACGCTACGCTGTTCCCGTTACGTCCGCGATACCCCTCGGGGTTAGTTCGCTGCCGCCAACAGCCCCGCACGCACTTCGCGTTTATTGGCCGCGCTCATGAGCCAGGTAATGGAGCAGAACGAGATCGCGCTTCCGATAAAAATCGCATGCTGTACGCCGATCGTCGTCGCCAACACTCCGCCCACCAACGACCCTACCGGAAGCGTCGCCCAGGTTACCGCGCGAAATGCCGCCGCGACGCGGCCCATCAGCGGTTCGGGTATGAACGCGACGCGATAGGTTTGCTGCGTCACCTCGTACAACGGACCCGCGAACGTAATCAAAATCCGGCCGAGCGCAACGGCGCCGAGCGGCGAGAAATGCGAGGCGAGGTACATCAGTTTACCAACCGCCGAGATTGCGACGGCGCTGCCTAACGTGCCGCGCTCGCCGACCATTTTTTGCACCGGCCGCGATACGAAGGCGCCCACCATTCCAACGTTGGCAATGCCCATCACGACGCCGAACATCGCCGGCGGCATTTGCAGAATTCGATACACGAGAACGGGAAAAACGGCGGTGACGATGGCGCCGCCAAGATAGTTCGTTGCCGTGCAGAGCGCGACCATCCGCAGTTCGGGCTGACGCCGCAATTGTTCGAAGCCTGCGAGGGTTTCACGAGCGAAAGCGAGCACGCGCGATTCTTCGTCGCTCGCGGCCGGCTCAGGTTTCTCTTCTTTATGTTTGATGCGAGCGATCGTGTAAAGCGAGACGATAAAACTGCAAGCATCCGCGACCATGGCCAGCGGTGCGCCGATTATCTGCACGATAGCTCCGCCGGCAGACGCGCCGACCGCTTCCGCAACCGACCCGCTCATGGAAAGCTTCGCGTTGCCGTCCGCTAGACGCTCGCTGCCGATGAGTGACGGAATAATGGCCTGGTACGCGACGTCGAACAGCACCGAAGCAGCGCTGCAGATAATCGCCGCGATGAACAGCTGCGCCAACGTGAGCTTGCCCAGGCCATACGCAACGGGCAGCGAGAGCATCGTCACAATGCGAATGGCGTTGGCCACGAGCATTACGCGTTTGCGGCGGTGACGATCGGCGAGCGCGCCGGCGATGATAGCGACCAAGGCGATGGTCGCGAACTCGATACTTTGCAGCGTCGCCACCTGAAGCGCTGTGGCGTGAAGCGCGATAATGGCAACGACCGGCAGCGCGAAGATCGAAATATTGCTGCCGAAGTCGCTGATGAATTGACCGGACCACAACAATAGGAAATTGCGGTCACGCATAAGCGAACCCGTATTTTGCACTCTATAAAGAGAATCGTCGCGCAAACGCAGATCGTTAGCATCGATCGGTAAAGGTTAAGAAACGGTTCTCCGCAGGGTACATGCGCAGCGTGTCACATTCGCGGCGCAAGCTGTGGCTGGCGCGTTTGCGCGCGATGGCGCCCGGCATCGTCTCGGCGGCCTCGGACAACGATCCTACAACAGTTGCATCGCTCGCCGTTATCGGATCGACGACGGCGTACGCGCTAGGATGGCTCGTTGTACTGGTGATTCCGATGCTGGCCGTCGTACAGGCCATCAGCTCGCAAATCGGCGCCGTAACCAACGCCGGGTTGGAAGACCTGGTTCGAAGCTGTTACGGCCGCGGCGCGGCGTTCATCGTTCTGCTTGCGGTGCTTGCCGTGAACGTCCTAACGTTTGCGGCGGATCTCGAAGGCGGCGGTGCCGCGCTCTCGCTTCTTACGCACGTCCACTATCAGTGGTGGCTCATTCCGCTTACGGCGGCGAGTCTCGCGTTGCTCATTTGGGGGAGCTACGCCAAGGTCGAGCGCGTGCTGGTCTACATTCCGCTGCTGTTCATCACGTACGTTGTGGCGGCGTTCATGGCGCATCCCGACTGGCACCAAGTTCTGCGGTCCTCATTCGTACCGCACATCGAACGTTCGCACGACTATGTCGCCGGCGCGCTCGCGCTGCTAGGTACCACGCTGACCGCATATGCCTACGTGTGGCAAGGACTTGAAATCAAAGAAGAACGTCCGCCGCTGCGACGCTTGGGTTTGGTGCAAATAGACGCGACGTTCGGCGCGGTTGGAGCGGGCATCACGTTCTGGTTTATCGTCATCGCGACGGGCGCCACGCTCGGCGTACACGGAATTCGCGTTGAAACGGCGCAGCAAGCCGCCGAGGCGCTCAGACCTGCCGCAGGAGAGTGGGCATCTATTCTTTTCGGTATCGGTCTACTCGGCTCGGCGCTGCTGGCTCTACCCGTGCTGCTCGCCACCTCCGCATATGTTGTGACGGAAATGTTCGAATGGCGCGGGCGTCTTGATGCGAAGTTTTTCCAAGCGCGCCGCTTTTACGCCGTGATGATCGTTACAGCACTCGTCGGCTGCGCCATCGCATTCGCGGGCATTTCGCCAATTCGCCTGCTGTTTGCAAGCTCCATCGCAGGCGGCCTTGCAACGCCGATCACCCTCGTGTTCATGCTGCTGGCAGCGTGCGATGCGCGCATTATGGCAGACAGCCCGCTCAGTGCCCGGCTGCGAGTCGCGGGGTGGGCGACGACCGCGGTCGTCGCCGTCGCCGCCGCAATATTTCTATTTCAGACCTTCATCCGCGCTACTTGAGAAATGGCCGCCCTTCGTGCGCGACCAGTAAGTCGTGCATGTCGTTGGCATGATCTTCTTCTTGTGCGAGAATGCCTTCAAGCATAATACGCGTCGTGGGATCCTTCTCGCCAAAATAGCGAACGAGGTCGCGATAATGCTCGACCGCAATCCGTTCCGCGACCAGGTTCTCTTTAATCATGTCGATGAGCGTTTGCGCATCTCCATACTCCGTCGCCGAGCGCGTGTGCAAACCTTCGGGGTTTAAGTTCGGCGTGCCGCCGAGCTGGTTGATGCGGTCCGCGATCTTTTGCATATGTTCGCGCTCGTCGCTCGCATGCTCCCTGAATTCTTGCTTCACGCTCTCGCTGTCGATGCCGACCGCGGCCACATAATGCATCGTGTAACGAAGTACGCAAACGATCTCCGTGGCCAATGCCGTCTGAAGAAGGTCGATCGCCTGTTCAACCTCACCCTGGTAATTTTGAGTCACGGCGCCGCGTTCGATCTGTTCTTTTGCGCGACGGCGAAGCTCGGTAACATCGGCCACAAAAGGCTGCGCAAGGGTAGTCATGGACGTTCTCCTCCTTAAACTGCCGTTTCAGTCTAGTCCCCGACACCGCAGCGTTCCAGGGGCTGCCGCCAGCTCGCTTCTTTTCATCCAACGGATGCGTTGTCGGGATGTAGAACAACGTGCGCATGCCTGGTAAACGCGATAACAACCTAACGCGCTGCTCGTGGAGCGGCGACGACCCGTTGATGATCGCCTACCACGATCGTGAGTGGGGCGTTCCGGTGCACGACGACCGCCGTCTGTTCGAATTCATGGTATTGGAAGGCGCACAGGCGGGCTTGAGCTGGTCCACGATCTTACGCAGGCGCGAAGCGTATCGCAAAGCGTTCGCCGGCTTCGATCCTGCGCGCATCGCGCGCTTTGACCGGCGCAAGATCGAGTCGCTCATGCGCAACGAGACGATTATCCGGAACCGTCTCAAGATCGAAGGCGCGGTGCAGAATGCACGCGCTTACCTTGCGCTGCGCGAACAAGGCACGACGCTGGACGAGTTCATGTGGAAGTTCGTCGACGGTAAGCCGATCGTGAACGGCCCGAAACGGACGGCGCAAATTCCGGCATCGACACCGGTCTCGGATGCAATGAGCAAAGCGATGAAAAAAGCCGGCTTCACGTTTTTCGGAACGACGATATGCTACGCACACATGCAGGCCGTCGGGATGGTCAACGATCATCTCCTCAGCTGCTTCCGGTATCGGGAACTAACGTAGCTGCGCGCGCATCTCTTCTGCAATTTCCGGGCAGGTTTGTTCTAACCGGGCCGCCACACGCCGCCGGTCTTCATCGCTGCGGTTTTGGCTATGCTTGACCACGCCCTGTATCGACGTAACGGCGACCCGTATGCCGACGATGCCGCGCTTCATGCGATCGACGTAATCCCGATCGGCGCCCTCGATCGACCACCCGCGTTCGCCTTCAAACGTATCGACCATCATTTCAAGAATGCGCTGTGTTTCGCGCTCGTCCGCAATGCCCGCGATGCCTGCGCAGTGCACCGCAGAGTAATTCCACGTCGGCACGCTCACCCGCGGGTCTTCGTACCACGATGCCGAGATAAATTCGTGCGGTCCGTGAAAGATTGCCAAAACCGGCACGCTCTGAAGCGCTTCCCAGTGCGGATTCGCTTTGGCCATATGTAGGCCAAGCGTTAGCGGCTCACGTTCCAGAAGCACAAATGGAACGTGCGTGCCCAATGGAATTCCATCGCGGGCCGACACGAGGATGCCGAACGGATGCGCTTCTATGAACGAGCGCAGAGCGCCGGCATCCGTTAGAGCAAAGGCTTTGGGAACGTACATGCCTATGTTTTACCAAGTGGTGACAAGAGATTCATGCAAATCCGGCTAGCACAACCGCAGGACGCGCGCGCGATTGCGGCGATTTACGCGCCCATCGTCGAAAACACGCACATTTCATTCGAAGAACGCGCACCCGGCACGCAAGAAATGCGCGAGCGTATTGTCGCCGGCAGCGTAAAGTATCCCTGGCTTGTGGCCGTCGACCGCGATGCCGTCGTCGGGTATGCGTATGCGAGCGCGCACCGTTCGCGTGCCGGATACCGGTGGTCCGTCGATTCAACGGTGTACGTTGCAGAAAACGCGCGCGGGCGCGGCGTCGGTAAAGCGGTCTACGCCGAGCTCTTCGAGCGCCTGCGAGCGCAGCGCTTTCACAACGTTTTCGCCGGTATCGCTCTGCCTAACGACGCAAGCATCGCCCTGCATCGATCGCTGGGCTTCACGCATGTGGGCGTCTATCGCCGCGTTGGTTATAAAGACGGAGCGTGGCGCGATACCTCGTGGTGGCAACTGCGTCTGACAAATGACGCGGCGCCGCCGGATGAGCCGTTGGCGGCGATGGCGAACCACACTGGCCGACCATGAACGAGCAGCCGACGACCGACATCCATCCAACCGCGAACCTGGATCACACGCCGAACGAACAGCCCGTCGCCACCCAAGAGCCCGCCCCAAACGGACAGCCCGTCGCGGCCGAACAGCCGCCCGCACAGCCTGCGGCCGCGCAATCGAATGATGAGCGCCGGCTTCGCGCGCAGGCGACATGGCAGCGGCTCGTAAGTGCGCGCACCAGCGGCGAAACGATTGAGGCAACCGTGAAAACGCCCGTGAAGGGCGGCCTCCTCGTGGACATCGAGGGATACCGCGGTTTTCTGCCCGCGTCGCAAGTCGGCCTCGCAAAAGGCACGCCGATTCAAAGTCTTGCCGGAAACAAAATCCCGCTCAAGGTTTTGGATGTCGACGAAGAGCGCAAACGCGTGGTCGTTTCGCATCGGCGCGCGCTTCAAGAAGTGCGCCGGAAAGAACGCGAAGAGCTCGTGCGCTCGCTCAAAGTTGGCGACGAACGTGAGGCCACCGTGCTGCGTTTGGCGGATTTCGGCGCCTTCGTCGACCTGGGTGCCGGCGTCGATGCGCTCATTCCCGTCAGCGAACTTGCATTTGAGCGCGTAGAGAAACCGTCGGACGTGGTTCACATCGGCGAGCATCTGAAAGTGCGCGTGCTTCGCCTGGAAAACGGCGGTAAGAAAATCGCCGTTTCGCGCAAGGGCGCGCTGGCGGATCCGTGGCGCGAGCATTCCGATCTGCTCAAACAAGGCAAAGTGGTCGAAGGAAAAGTCGTCGGCAAGACACCGCGGCTCGAGGTCGAGCTTGCATCCGGCATCGTCGGCACGATTAGCGATCGCGATGCGAATCCCGACGAGTATGAAATCGGTGAGACGATCGAAGTCACGGTGCGTTCCGTCGATTATCGCGGACGCCGCCTGCGGCTAACCACACCGCACGCAACCGCGTCGGTTAACGCAACATCATTTGCACCGCTAGGAGTAGAACTTACCGGTTCTCGTCAGCCGAAAGATGATCGTACGTAAGCGCCGTCACCCAACCGTACAGAACGCGCGGCACGGCGTCCGCAATCCATCCCGCTGCGCCCCATTTGCGCGGATCGGTTTGTTTTAGAACCGTTGCAGTGCCCTCGCTGAGCATCATCGTAAGCGCCGCAAGCCCTAAGCCTGCCCAAAACCACGACACGTCGCGCATTGCGGGGCGCACGAGTCCGAACAGAGCCCCGACGCCAAAGCCGTCCGCATAACCGATCAGTCCGGCAAGGCCGCTGCGCCTATGCTGTTGCTCTTCGCTCAGCTCTTCCGGCGGTTTTGAGAGTTGCCGGCCGCCCGCAATCTTTGCGAACTCGGTCACCATCTTCTGCGGCAGCTCACTGGGCGGCCGGCAACGCACCGCCATGTCGGCGTACGTCGTTGCGTCGAGCAGCGCAGTGCCCGCCGCGCCCGCGATCACCCCGTCGATCACGTGTCTGGCGATCATTCGACGTAGTCTTCCACCGTTTTCGCCGAGCGCATGTGCGCGCTCTCCGGGCTCTCGCCGAATTCTACCTTCGCGCGCCGCTGCCGCAGCAAGTCGTAATACCGGTCGAGTTGCACGGCGATCTCATCCAAGCGTTTGCGTTCGTCGGGCGTCAACCGCTGCTCGTCCGCTTTCTCGTAAAGCGAATGCTCCTCCGCAACGAGCGCTTCGATATGGGAGTGAATGTCCTTATCGTTCATCATGCTCTCCATGATGCGCGCTCTTTGGTTGCGTAAGTCCCAAACGCACCTTTTCTTCATCGCTCAGCCGCACCTGAGCGGCGCCGATGTTTTGCTCGAGATGCGCAACGTTTGAGGTACCGGGAATCGGAAGCATCACCGGCGAGCGATGCAACAGCCATGCCAGCGCTATCTCATAGACGTGCACTCCGTGCGCTTTTGCAACGACCTGTAATTCCGTGTGGTCGCTGATGGCGCCGTCTCCCGCGCCCAGCGGGAACCAGGGCAAGAATGCGATGTGATTGCGCTCGCAGTATTCGATGATAGGTTCGCTTTCGCCGCGGTGCGAGGTATTATAGCGGTTTTGCACCGACACGATCGGCACGATCGTCTCCGCTTCGCGAAGTTCTTGCAGCGTTACGTTCGAGAGACCGGCGTGCCGTATTTTGCCGGCATTGCGCAGGTCGCGCAGCGCGCCGACTTGTTCCGACCATGGAACCTTCGGATCGACGACGTGCAACTGATACAGATCGATCGCCTCCAGCCGCAAACGTTTGAGCGACTCCTCGCAGCAGCGCTTTAACCGTTCGGGACGGCAGTCCGGCACCCATTGCCCGGGGCCCGGGCGCGTATTGCCGCCTTTGGTGGCGATGACAAGCCCTTCGGGATACGGATGCAGCGCTTGCGCGATCTGCAGTTCGTTGACCTCTGGCCCATAGGCATCGGCGGTATCGATGAAATTGATCCCCAGTTCGACCGCGCGCCGCAAGACGCGCAGTGCGTTCTCGCGATCCTCCGGCCATCCCCAGATGCCGGGACCGCACAGACGCATCGCGCCGTATCCCATGCGATACACAGTGAGATCGCCGCCCAGCGTAATCGTTCCGGACTTTGCGACTGCGGATCCGATTTCGCCGCGTTCGCTCAAAAACTCAGGTGCCTTTTTCATTAGCCGTTTATGATCTCGCCCCCGTTGACATGGATCGTTTGACCGGTGATATACGACGACAGCGGCGAGAGCAAAAACACTACGGCCATTGCAACCTCATCCGGCTGTCCCGCGCGTTTCATCGGCGTGTCTTGTCCGAACGATTTGACTTTATCCGGCGGAAAAGTCGCGGGTATCAGCGGCGTCCAAATCGGGCCGGGAGCAACGGCGTTGACGCGAATGCCTTTATCCACCACCGCCAGCGCCAGCGATCGCGTAAACGCGACAATCGCCCCCTTTGTAGCAGAATAGTCCACGAGCTTGGGGCTTCCGCGATACGCATTCACGGACGCGTTGTTCACGATCGATCCGCCGCCGGATAAGTGGGCGATCGAGGGTTTCGTTATGTAGAACTGGGAGAGAATATTCGTTCGGAACGTTCGCTCTAAATTGTCGAACTCGATATCGGTGAATTCTTGCTCGGGATGCTGCTCTCCGGCGTTATTGAACAGACAATGCAATCCGCCGAGTTGCTCGGCGGTCTGCTCGACGACGTGCGCACAGAATTTCGGATCGCCGATGTCGCCGGAAAACGTGATGCAATCCGTCGCGCCGGCGCGTTCGACCAGGTCGCACGTTTCGTCGGCGTCTTGCTGCTCGTCCAAATAGGTGAAGGAAACTTTCGCGCCTTCTTTTGCGGCTGCAACAGCAAGCGCGCGTCCGATTCCGCTGTCGCCGCCCGTAACCAGCACGACTTTTCCGCGCAGCATATTGCACGGATGATGATCGGGATGCTCGTAGCGGGGCCTCGGCTGCATTTCCGCTTCAATGCCCGGCTGGCGGGCCTGTTGCTGCGGTGGAAACTGCTGGACCATTGTCTCTAGCGCTATACCCTAAACGATGGCGCGAATCTCCGCGGCTCCGAGAAAGCGCCCGTCTTCAAAACGGTACTGCAAATGGCGTAAAACTTTGCAGTCCGTCACGCAGCGCGGACGAAACACCGCGACGCACTCGCCTTGAGGGCGGCGCACGCTGCGAAACGCGATGCCGTCGACGCGATTCTCGTCGAACAGGCGGCGCGCGTAGCGCTGCGAGTAACTCAAATCGTCCGGATCGTAGAGTTTCGAGCGCGGACCTTTCTTTCGGACGTCGTCGAATTCGCCGTGCACGCGCGCGTCGTACACGCGCATGTGCATGATCTCGCTTCTCAAACCGGCATCGGTAATGAAGCGCAGCCGATGGTACGCCGTCTCCGCGATGGCCGTATCTTCATCATGCGCGGCATAGTAGACGCCGTACGTTCCGTCGGAGAAACGGCTGGCCTTCGTATGCGTGAACGCCGCCATGATGGGCGTCGTGCCTTCCCCTGAAATGCGCTCTTCGCGACGCACCAGAGCGAGTTCGCCCGCCTGCGTCAGAATGCGCGGATTCGTGGCGGATTCCAGCGCGATTACCGCTTCAAGATCGTCCGGATCGGCGACTTCGTCAAAGATGCCGACCGGCGGATAAACCGATGGAATAATGCGATACGCGTTGCGCCAGTCCAGGCGCGTTACCAACCGCGCTCACCATCCAGATAACGGCGCACCAAATACAGATCGCTCACTTTACCGGCGAGCATAAGGTGCAGGGGGGAATAGCCGTTGAACACCGGCGCGCTATTTTGTTGCCGGATCCAGGTGTCTGCGGCTTCCCGGCGCGGCAGCAAGATCTGCAGCGCTTTGTAGATTCCCAGGATGTACGAAATGCGCTCGAGCGTATCGCGGCTTAGACGCGCGCTCTGCGCCGCGCGCTGATACTTGAAATACGTTGACGATTTCAGTCCGAGCAATTTCTGCCGCTCCGCAGTGCTGAGTTTCCAGCGGTCCGCTATGCTAAAAAACGTGCGAAGCGCCGGACCCGACATGCGAGCGGAGTCATCTAAAACGGCGGATGGGCCAAGGTCCAGAGTAGCGGCAGCGGTCATTGCACTACGAATGTACAGTATTTTTCGGTTTTACGCTATATTCACATATACTAATTCATTAGTTGACAAGACGGCCGCATCCTGATACCCTACTCTTAAAAAATTAGTTAACCAGGGAGGACCCCGATGAACCGTTACGCTGCGCTCGGACTTGCCATCGCTCTCCTAGCCGCGGGCCTTGGACTGGCGCGCGCTCAGGACGTCTCCGCGTCGGAACTGCTGCGCCATTGCCAAGGCTGCGACATGGCCGGCGTCAATCTCAGCGGCGCCGATCTTCACGACGCGGTACTGGAAGGCACCAACCTGCACCGTGCAAATCTTCGCAACGCCAATCTTCGCGGGGCGCGATTCGAAGGGGCAAACCTTGACGATGCCGATCTTCGCGGCGCGGATTTACGCGACGCACGCTTTGAAGGCGCAAGCGTGACCGGCACGCTGTTTCAAGGTGCGCATCTCGACCGCGCCCGCTTCGAAGGCATGAACTTTAGTCACAGCGCGCTGCAGAACTTCGATCCCGCGACGGTTCGCATGGTGCTGATGCGCTGCGACGGCTGCAATCTGGAGGGCGCGAATCTTTCCGGCAAGGATCTTCACGGCGTACGTCTGGACGGCGCGAACCTGCGCGACGCAGATCTTCGCCGCACCAACCTCGATGATGCGCGGCTCGAAGGTGTGAATCTGCAAGGTGCGCGTTTGGACGGCGCGTCGCTAAAGAACACGCGGTTCGACGGCGCAAATCTTCGCGGCATGGACTTGCACGGCTTAGATCTGCAGCGCGCACGGTTGGACGGCTCCAACCTCGAGCGCGTGAATCTGCAAGGCACGAACCTGCACGATGCGTACGTCATCGGCGCGAATCTTCGCAACGCCGACCTGCGCAGCGCCGACATGGAAAATGCGGCGGTGTGCACGAATGACACGATCGAAAATGACAACTCACAAATCTTACTCGGGCGCACGGAATGCACGCAATTCGACGGCGCCGATCTTCATGGCGCAAACCTGCGTCACGTTCGCCGTTGCTTGTGGCTGCATTCCAGCGAGCAATGCAGTCCGGTGACAGCCGACGTGCTTCGCATCGAAGCTCACGCCAATCTCACCGGCGCAATGGCGCCGTAGCCCGTGATGTTGCCGTGTGTATCGCAATCACACAAATCCCGAAGCCGACGAAGCGCCCTTCTTCCGCAGTTCCGCCTGACGCAGTTCAACGCGCCGGATCTTGCCCGAACGCGTTTTCGGAAGATCCGGGACAAACTCGATCTCACGCGGATATTTGTACGGCGCCGTTACGCGCTTGCAATGGTCTTGCAGTTCTTTAACCAGTTTATCGCCGGGCTCAAAACCTTTGCGCAACACGACAAACGCTTTGACGATGTTGCCGCGGTCGGGATCGGGTGATCCCACAACGGCAGACTCCTGCACGGCCGGATGCTCCAGCAGCGCACTCTCCACCTCGAATGGTCCGATGCGATAAGCACCCGACGAAATAACGTCGTCCGCGCGGCCGACGAACCAAAAATAGCCGTCATCGTCGACCTGCGCGCGGTCGCCGGTTAAATACCATTCGCCGCGGCGTGAAGCGCGCGTCTCTTCTTCATTCTTATAGTAGCCGGCGAAGAGTGTCGGCGGATCGCCTCGGAGCGCAATGTCACCGACCTCGCCGGGCTCGCAAATACTGCCGCTTTCATCAACGACTGCAACGTCGTGTCCCGGCGTCGGCTTACCCATCGATCCGGCGCGCACCGCAGACCCCGGCAAATTTGCAACAAGCAGAGTATTCTCGGTCTGACCGTATCCGTCTAAAATCGTCAGCCCGAAGGCCGCCTTCCACCGTTCGATAACTTCAGGATTGAGCGGCTCGCCCGCGCTGACGCAATGCCGTAGATTCGACAGTTTCCACCGCGTGCCGAGATCCGGAAGTTTCGCTTCAAGCCGGTATTCCGTCGGCGCTTGACAGAGCACCGTCACTCCGAGATCGCGGATCATATCCAAACGTTGCTGCGGATCGAACGCGCCTTCGTGCAGCACGATCGCGGCGCCGCAGGACCACGGCCCGAGCAGCACATTCCAAAGCGATTTTGCCCAACCTGTTGCCGCCGTGCACCACGCGAGATCGTCCGGCCTTACATCGAACCACTTTTGCGCCTGCATACGTTTTGCAAACGTGTAAGCGACGCGATGCACGACGCCTTTCGGATCCTTCGTCGTGCCGCTCGTATACACGATGTACGCCAAGTCGTCTTTTTGCGTTGGCTCGCCGTCGTATGGATGCGCCGCTCGCACAAGATCGTCAACGGCTGTCCATCCTTCGCGAGAACCGCCGGCCAGAAACCAGTGGCGGACGCCGGGCGCATCAGCAGCAATCGCTTCAACTTCCGCAGCATTCGAAGTATGCGCGACGACCGCAGTTGCGCCGCTATGGTTCGCGCGAAAAAGCAAATCTTTGGCGCGCAACTGATCCGCGCTCGGCACCGCCACTGCGCCGATGCGCAGCAGCGCCGTCATCGCGAAAAGCCAGTCCGGAATCTTCGGCAGCACGACGAGCGCGCGATCGCCTTTCGCGATGACTGCATCGCGAAATACGCCGGCCCAGCGCTTTGACAGATCCGAAATCTCCGCAAACGAATAGTCGCGGCGCTCCCCTTGCGCATCCACAAACAGCAAGCCCACGCGATCCTGCAGTGCAAGCGTATCGATAACGTCGCGCGCGAAGTTGAAGTCCGGCGGAACCTCCCATCGAACCCCCCCGGCTTGCATCTACGATCGCTCGCTGTCCAAAATGGCGATCCGGCGCGAATCGTAGCGCTCGCCCGCGGCGGCGCCCGCGGGCGGCAGCGGCCTGCGCTGCTTCATAATGCAAGCGCCTTGCGCGCGAAGGCCCTCGCCGCCTGCCCCGCCAAAAGGGCCTGACCGTGAAGATGGCCGAGGAACAACACCGCACTTCGCTACCGGAGCTGCGCCACACGGCGGCGCACGTGCTCGCGTATGCCGTTCAGGACTTATTTCCCGAGGCGAAACCGACAATTGGGCCGGCCATCGAGAACGGTTTTTATTACGATTTCGAGCGCGCGCAGCCGTTCACGCCCGAAGACTTGGAGCGTTTGGAAGCGCGCATGAACGAAATCGTTCGCGCCAATTATGAAATGACCGGCCGGCAGGTCACGCGCGACGAAGCGATCGAGCGGTTCAAAAACAATCCCTACAAAGTGGAGATCGCCCGCGAGATTCCTGAGGACGAGCCGATCACGCTTTACACGATCGGCGAATTCACCGATCTTTGCCGCGGCGGCCACGCGCACACGACCGGCGAGATCGGCGCACTCAAGCTTATGAACGTCGCAGGCGCGTACTGGCGCGGCAATGAGAACAATCCCATGCTGCAGCGGATCTACGGCACGGCATGGTACACGAACGAAGAACTCGAGCGGCATCTGCACCAGCTCGAAGAAGCGCACAAACGCGATCACCGCAAGCTCGGACAAGAACTCGACCTTTTCCGTGTCGAGGAAGAAGCCGGGGGCGGCCTCATCTTCTGGCATCCAAAGGGCGCAATCATGCGCGGGATAGTCGAGAACTTTATTCGCGAAGGTTTGCGCGAACGCGGGTATTTGCCGGTCGTTACGCCGCACATCGTCAACGAAAAGATTTTCGAAATTTCCGGCCACCTCGAAAACTACGCCGAGAACATGTTCGGCGCGCTCGAGGTCGAGGAGCAGCGCTTCCGGCTCAAACCGATGAACTGTCCCGGCCACATCCTCATTTATAAAAGTCATCTGCGCAGTTATCGCGATCTGCCGCTTCGTTTTTCCGAATTCGGCACGGTCTACCGCTACGAGCGAAGCGGCGTGCTGCACGGCCTTACGCGCGTGCGCGGGTTCACGCAGGACGACGCGCACCTCTTCTGCACGCCGCAGCAGCTCCAGGGCGAGTTCGAACAAACCCTCGACGAAGCGCTTCGTCTTATGCAAGCCTTTAATTTCAAAGAGGTGGAGTACGCGCTCTCAACGAGAGACGAACAGCTTCGCGGCCAGACCGATCCGATCGCCGAAGAGGCGATCCGCAAAGCGCTCGAGAGTCACGACTTTCCGTACGAGGTCGACGCAGGGGGCGGCGCGTTCTATGGGCCCAAGCTCGACATCTTTGTGCGCGACGCAATCGGACGGAAGTGGCAACTCGGCACCGTACAAGTCGACTTCGTGCTGCCGCAGCGTTTCGATTTGAAATATCGCGGACCCGACGGCGAGGAGACGCCGGTGATGATTCATCGTGCGCTGGCGGGATCGCTCGAGCGCTTCTTCGGCATTCTCATCGAACACTTCGGCGGCAACTTCCCGTCGTGGATCGCGCCCATTCAAGCCGTCGTGACGCCGATCTCCGAACACCAAGTCGACTGCGCGCGTTCCGTATGCGACCGCCTACGAGCCCGCGGCTTTCGCGTCGAGGTGGACGAATCGAACGAGAAACTCGGATACAAAATCCGCCATTGGAAAACGCAGAAAGTGCCGTACATTTTGGTGGCCGGCAAACAAGAAGCAGCCGATGGCACCGTGAACGTGAACGAACGGGGCATCGAAGAAAAACGCACCGTACGGGTCGACGACTTTGCGGCGGAACTTCAATCAAAGGTAGATTCTAAACAGTGAGACGCCTCTTCATCGCGCTGGCCATCATTGCTCTAAGTGCTTGTTCCGGAAATTTCAGCACCGGCACGCAAATGCCGAACTCTATGCCGCCGGTCGACCAAACGCAGCAGCCGTACGGCGCCAACGGATTGCCGCAAAACGGCCCGTCGATGAGCCCGGCGCCTTCAAGTTCACCATCGACGCAAATGTTCGCGATGAGCGACGCACCGACGGGATTCCAATGTCCGCCGTCCGTTGACGGATACTCGTGTATGTTGCGCTTCAACGTTCCACCACCGACGCCGACGCCCGGACCCGGCGCAAAAGCGAAAGGCAAACAACAAGCAACGCCGACACCAAGTCCGACACCCACCCCAACGCCGACGCCGACCCCGGCGCCGACCCCGGCGCCGACCGGCACCGTAAACCCGGATGACAACGGCGGCGTTGCTATGGACAACGAACCGCCGCCGGAAGGTGCATCGCCTTCACCGACACCGTCGGGCCCCACCGTTACGGTGCGAGTTGAAGCGCTCCCCACGACGGCCCCGCCGATGTATCACACGCCGCAGAACACGATCAACGTAACGCCGCTGATCATGGCGCATCTCACGCCGAGCGTGGATTTCGTGCTCGACGGAGAAGCCGTCGCGCAGTTTACCCTGCCGCCGGATCAAGTGCAGCATCGCGGTTTCGCGGTGCAGTTGTTCCAAGAGACGACGGACAAAAAGAACAAAACGTACTACCGTCCCATTTGGACGTTCGATAACTCGACGCTCAAAAACGATACGCTCACATTCGACTTCACGCCCCCGAAGATGACGATCCCGAAGGGGACGACGTACGTACTCGTTTTGTTCGGGGATACAAAGAAAGAAACGCCGGCGCCGAGCGGATCGCCCAGTGCATCACCGAGCGGTTCGCCTAGCGCCGCGCCGGCCGCAAGTGCCGAGCCGTCACCGCAGCCAGCCGGAACATAATACGGGTGTGCCGTCCGCGGCATATGCAGCGCAAACGCGGTAACGGTACGTCACGCCGCGTTTCGCCGTCGTGTCGACCCAGCGGCGCATCAACGCGTTGTAATCCGGATCGACGCGCTTGGGAAACCGCGGGCCCGACGGCATGCGGTACACGAGGTAATTGAATGGCTGCGGCTGCAGCTGCGTCCAGCTTACTTGAACGCCGTTCGCGACCGTCATCGTTCGCGCGGTCAGCGACTCCTGGCCATGAGCGGGCGCGGCGATAACGGTACAGAGAACGGCGACGATGAGATGACGCATCTTCATTGGCAATCGCCCTCTTCCACCGTTATTTTATCACCGGGCGCTCTATTGTAGAATTCGAGCGGTTGCCGCCTTGTGAAAGCATCACAACAACTATACTTGCAAAAAGCAAGTCTTATTGTTATACTTTCTCGCGAGGAGCAAGCCGATGTACGCACAGGTTTCACACCCTTACCTGATCCAAGCCGTCGCCCTCTGGTGCTCGTTTCTGCCGGCGTTCGGCATCGTCGCGCTTATCGCAGGCGCACGGCTCGAATCCAGACGCCGGCGCGCACGGGGCCGGGAGCTTACTCGTAACGCAGTGTCGCTGCGGGCGGCGACGATGCGGCGCGCCACGCCGGAATCAACGCAGCGCAGGCAGTGTACGCAACGATCGGCAGCATGACCGCTTGAAGCGTCGCAGCATGCCGCCGCGCCGCTTGCGCTCATGCGATCGCTCCGGCGGGCAGCAGTTTGTTTTGCGATGCCATGCGTACGACTTGCGCGAGACGTGAGGCTTCGGCTTGCGCGATTCGCGTGCCCCACGGCGTGAGCCGGTAACATCTGCGGCGCGGATCTTGATCGCGCGCAACGCCGCACTCGGCAATCCAGCCGTCTGCGAGCATCTGGCGCACGAGGGGATACAACGTGCCCGGCGTTAAGCGGACTACCCCGTCAGTTGCTGCTTCAATTTCCTTTGCAATCGCATACCCGTGGCTTTCGTTCCCTGCAAGCGCAAGCAAAATGTAAAATGCGCGCGGGTTAAGCGGCAATACCGAACGCGGATCGCGTGCCATATCAGATCCTTATCGTGTGTGAGGTTTCGAGTTGTCATCCTGAGCTTGTCGAAGGGCGCCTGGCCCTGCCGAAGGGTAAGATATATTGACACCCAATATATCGGATTATCATGTAGGAAGTCAACGGCCCCGAATCCTACGGAGCCGCTATGAGTATGAGTGCGCTCGCGGGCCTCACGCGCGAACAACGCAACACGTTTATCGCCAGCTTCCTTGGGTGGACGCTCGATGCGTTCGATTACTTTCTCGTCGTTGTCGTGTTACGCCACGTCGCAAGCGATCTTCACGGGACTTTTGTTACCGCTTCGATCGCCGTAACGCTCACGCTCGCGCTTCGTCCGGTCGGAGCGCTGCTTTTTGGGTGGTTTGCCGATCGCTACGGCCGCCGCGTACCACTCATGATCGATGTCGCATGTTACTCGGCGCTCGAGCTCGCGACGGCATTCTCGCCGAATCTCACAACGTTTATCATTCTGCGCGCGTTGTTCGGCATCGCGATGGGCGGAGAGTGGGGCATCGGCGCTGCGTTGGCAATGGAAGTTCTGCCGGCGCAGCGGCGCGGCATCTTCTCCGGCATTCTGCAAGAAGGCTACGCCGTCGGTAATTTGCTGGCGGGTGTCGTCTTCGGCGTGCTCTTTACGCACATCGGCTGGCGGTGGATGTTCGTCATCGGCGCGCTGCCCGCGCTGCTGATCCTCTACATCCGCACGAGCGTTCCGGAATCGCCCGTCTGGGCAGCGGGTCAAGCGCAAAAGATTGCGGGAGCGCCGCATCCGCTGTTCGATGCGCTGCGCACGCAGTGGCCGCTGTTCATCTACGCGATCTTCTTCATGGCGGCATTCAACTTTATGTCGCACGGGACGCAAGATCCGTATGTGAGCGCGTTCTTGAATGGACAGCATCACTTCAGCCCCGGGCTCTCCGGCACGATCAACTCGATCGCTTCGATCGGCGCAATTATCGGCGGCATCCTCTTCGGCGCGCTCTCCCAGCGCTACGGACGACGCAGAATGATCGTCGTTTGCGCGGTGCTCGGCAGTGCGCTCATTCCGCTCTGGGCCTTCAGCAGCACGGTGGCGATGCTCGCACTGGGCGGGTTTTTGATGCAAGTCATGGTGCAAGGGGCGTGGGGGATCATTCCGGCGCACTTGAACGAGATCTCGCCTGCGCAAGCGCGCGGCACGTTTCCCGGTTTTACGTATCAGCTCGGGAATTTGATCGCGTCCGCGACGCTAACCATCGAAGCACTGCTCGCGCAACGTTTCGGTACGCAAGCGCATCCGGACTATGCAACCGCGATGGCCGTGTTCGCCGGCGGCGTTTTCGTCGTAGTGATCGTCATGACGCTCATCGGATGTGTTGTGATACCGGAACGCCGTGAGAGCGCCTTTGCCGCCGCACCTTCATGATTGCTTCATGATTGCACGGCACACTGGGCAAAAGCCAAGACACGCCCGAGGTTGCCGTTCGATGCAAGGACTCACCGTTTTCGATACTCTTAGCCAGGCTATAAACGCCGGCTTTACGGTCTACGACCGTACACCGCGCGGGTATCTGATGCGCACCCGAACCGCGGGCGGCTGGGCACTGGCCATCGTCAATCTTCGGAGAGATCGTCTATGAAGTTCGCGATTTTCTTTGCCGCTCTCGTGCTCGCTATCCCCGTAACGCTCGCGTTGTCGTCCGCAGACGACACCACAACGACCGTTACGATCAGCAACTTCGCTTACTCCCCGACGCCCGTCACGATCACCCAGGGGCAAAGCGTGCGGTTCGTAAACGAAGACGACGTCGGCCACTCGGTGACCGCGGAAGACGGCTCCTTCGATTCCAAGGTTCTGGACAAAGGTAAGTCGTGGACGTACAAGTTCGATAAGGCCGGCACGTACAAGTATTACTGCACCATCCATCCGTCGATGCACGGCATCGTCACGGTAAACTCGCCCTAATCACGCTAGCGCACGTTTGGCAAGGCGCGCGACCCACCGGTACATTAGCGCCGCGACAACGACGAATCCGATGCCGCCGACGATCTCGGACGGAATCAGAAATGAATCGCCGACCAGCGCAAGCGGCGTCCCGTTGCCCTTCGCCGCAACGATGATGCCCGAGAGCAACACACCGAACAAGCTCTCTCCGACGATGAGTCCCGAAGCAAGTAAAACGCCCAAGCGGCGCGCGATGTCGGCATGCGGGAAGCGCGCCACGCTGCGATTGTACAGCCAGCCGAAGATCGCGCCCAGGACGACGGCAAACGTCGTCGACATCGGGAGATAGATTCCCAGCCCCACTGCCAGCGGCGGCAACTTCGCGCGCTGCGCCGTGGTCGCGCGCAAAATCTCGTCCACCGCGATAATGCCGATGCCGACCAGGACGCCGATGAAAATCAAGTTCCACGCGATCTGTCCGCTGATGACGCCTTTCGCGAGTGCAGAGATCAGCGTCGCTTGCGGTGCGGGCAGCGGCTGTGCGGCGGCGGCAGCGTGCGGATGCGGGGCGCCCGCAAAACCGTTTGCTGCATTGAGAAGATTGAGCACCGGGGGAATGACGAGCGATCCGAAAATCACACCCACAATAAGCGAGACTTGCTGCCGCCAGGGGGTCGCGTCAACGAGTTGGCCGGTCTTCAGATCTTGCAAGTTGTCGTTCGCAATCGTCGCGGCCGCAAGCACCACCGCAGTAACGAACAGCGCAAACGCCACAAGCGCGTCCTTGGTCTGCGCCGACGCTCCGTGCGCGATGATGAGGAGCAGCAGCGATGCGCCGATGATCGCCAGAATTGCAAGACCGGAAACGGGACTGTTCGACGAACCAATGAGTCCGGCCATGTATCCCGAAACCGCCGCGACGATGAAGCCGATGACCACGACATAGATCACCGATGCGATCGTCAGCGGCACGATGTAGCTCGAAACAGCGCCGCCGCGCAAGAACGCGGCCAGCAGCAGCGCCATCGGAATCAGACATGCAATACTGATGAGCGCTACGATGCCGATCGGCATGTCACGCTCCGTGCGCGCAAGCAAATGCCCTTCACCCGCCGACCGCCGGCGCGACGATTCGATCGATGCAAGCAATCCTTTCCAGACGGGAATCGCCAGGCGCGCGAGCGTCCAAATCGCGGAGATGCCGATTGCGCCGGCGCCGATGAAACGGACCTGATGCTGCCACACACTCGTCGCCACTGTTAGCGCCGGGCCAACCGTGGGGTGCACCGCCGTTAGTATCGGAACGAAAATGCCCCAAGCGATCACGAAACCGACGGCGATTGCGACGCCGACGGCAAGACCGATCAAATGCCCCGCGCCCAGGAGCGCGAGCGATAGCTGAAAGCCGACGCCCGTCGACACAGCCCCAGCGCGAAAATAATAATCGAGTTCGCCCGCAAAAATGCGCGTCGCCGCGACGGCCGCAAACGCAGCCGAAACGATGGCGCCCCAAATGACCGCGAGCAAGCCGGCCTTGCCTTCTGCCGCGCCCTCGCGCGTGCCGGTTCCGACGCGCAAAACTTCCGCAGCGGCGACGCCTTCCGGATACGGCAGATCGGACGTGGTCACCAGCGCGCGGCGCAGCGGAATCGTAAACATCACGCCGAGCGTGCCGCCGACGATACACACACCGAATGCGGGCCAAAACGGAAAGCCGCTCCACCATCCGACCATCACTAGACCCGGCAACACAAAGATAATCGACGAAATCGTGCCGGCGGCGGATGCAACCGTTTGAACGATGTTGTTTTCGTAAATCGTGCCCGTTTTGAATGCGCGGAGCACGGCCATCGAAATGACCGCGGCCGGAATCGACGATGCAAACGTGAGACCCACCTTCAAGCCCAGGTAGACGTTTGCGGCGGTGAAGATAAGCGTGATTGCGGCGCCGAGGACCAGACTGCGAACGGTCAGTTCGAGCCGCGCATCGGCGGCGGTTGTCGTTACCGCTTCGGGCGCGGCTTTAGATTGCAGCATTCAGCGGGATTATATGAAAAGGGCCCGCTTTCATGCGGGCCCTTTCATCAGAGACTACCGCTAGAACTTGATCTGCACGGAGAAGTAGGCCTGAAACGGCAGATTATAGCCGATTGGCTGATACGTGTGTGCGAGATAGGGATTCAGCGGTACGCCGTTTGCCGCGATATCGTTCGGCCCGGTGCCGTTGTAAAAGCCGCCGTGCGTCGCGATTGGCGAAGGTGCGAATCCGTTCGAACCGTACTGGCAGATGTTGTTGCCGGCCGGCCACGCCGCGGTCCACGGCGTTGCCGTGCCGCCGAAGCAGTGGTTGTACACGTTCGCCAGCACCGCGCTCGCGCGAATCTTCGGGCTGACGTCGTACGATAACCCGACGTTGAGCGAGATCTGGTCGGGATTGCGGAACTGTCCGAGCGATGTAAAGCGTCCGCCGCTTTCCGGATTCGGAACCGAAACGAACGCCGTACATGACGTGTAATCCGCGAGCAAGTGATCCGGCGCCGTCGGGACGCCGGCTTGATTGGCGGTGCAGGATCTTGGGTCAATTCCCGGTGTGTCGAGGGGCACGCCGTATGGATTGCCGGACGTGTACACGACCGACGGCGTGATGGCGAACTTGTTGATGCGGTAGTTCAGGACCGCCGTCGCAACGTTCGGAACCAAGAAGCTCTCGGTGATGTTGGCCGGAATGCCCAGGTACTGCGGAATTGCCGGGAAAAGATCGAACGGATAGTAGCTGCCGGAGCGATCCAACAGCGGCTGCGGCCGATCGTTGAAGTACGGATTACGAATATCCGCCGGGGAACTGCACGACGGATCCGGCGTTCCGGTTCCCGCGTTTGTGTAGCACGCGGCGCCGCCCCCAGCGGACGTGAGCGCATTATAGGCTTTGATGTTATCGTTGAGCACGTCGATGACGTTACGCCCCGGCGCGTCACGGAAGTCGATATAGCGGACGCGCGAATGCGTCCACGTATACGAGACCAGACCCGAGAAGCCGTTTTGATCGAAGTTGCCTTTCTGCGCTTGAAACTCGACGCCGTAGCTGATTTGGCGCCCGACGTTGAGGCCGCTGACGAATCCGGTTGTGGGATCGAGATAGAACTGCTGCAACTGGTTCTGCGTCGACCGGTAATACGGCGTAAGTTTGAATGTAAGGTCGGTGCCGTGCAACCGTTTTTCGAGCGAAATATCGACGTTGTCGGATATTGCCGGAACGACGTCGTGACGCGCCGAGGTGAAGCCGTACTTCCAAAACGTCGTAAACAGGAACGATGCGAGGTTTGGATCCGTACGGTTATACTGCACGAACGCCGAGTTCACCGGTTGCGAATAGCGTCCGTAAGAAAAACGCAGGACCGTTTCCGGATTGAAGCTGTACGTGCCCGCGAACCGCGGCGAAAACACCCAGCTGTCGATGCGCGGATCGTAGTTGTTCGAGAGCAGCCGATGGCCATTCATGCCGTCCGGATGCACTAAGTTCGGATTATTGATACCGAGCACCGCGGCGGCTGCCGCCACACAGTCGAACGAACCGGTCGCGGGATTGTACGCCGGGAACGGCCTTCCCGCAATCAGCAGCGGCTCCAAGTTGGTGGTATCGTAGCAAAATTCGCGCTGACCGGCGTTGAACCAGAAGTTCTTGCCGTTGTCCTGCGTGTTTCCCAGGTCGTAGATGAAGTTTTCGAAGCGCAGTCCGATGTTCAGCAAGAGCTTGTCGCTGGGACGGAATTGGTCCGAAATAGCGCCCGAATAAAAGCGCGGGCTGACCGCGTTGTACGTAGCTCTGGGCAAATCGTTGGTAACCAGCCACGATCCGTTGACCGGCGTGTATGGCGTGGCATTGGTGTACGTCCCGAGCGTGTTCCACGGAGCATTTGCCGGTCCGGCTGGGCCGCGGTTACAGGGTGCGATTGCGCCGAGTGAGTTGAAGCAGTTGACCAGATCCGTGTCGTTTGTCGCGCGGGCGTTCGTACCCGCGACTGCGAGCAGCGAGAAGTTGTTGGCGCGAATTGTGCTCGCCGTCGTGTAATTTACCGTGACGTTGAGCAGATGCTGCGCATTGAGTTGATCGGCAAACTGCAGTTCGGCGCCGCGGGTATGCGTGCTGAGCTCGTAGTCGGGCGTTGCTCCGAACTCGGGTCCAATCTGTCCGAAGTTCGCATTGATCGCGGTCGGAACGAACATTCCGTTGTAGTTTGGCCCGTTAATGAGCCAGTCCGAATAAAACGTGTATCCGAACAGGCGGATATACGCGCTCGATCCGAGGTTCTTCTGATACTGGAGTTTGATGATGTCTTGATTGTTGATGTACGCTTCACGCGCGTTTGGATCGACCAGCGCTCCCGCTGCGCGAGGCTGCGGCGAGCTCGGCTGGAAATACGGAACCGGAACTATACCCGCCGCGGGCTGACCGAAATGCGTCCCGAGCGGAAACGCAAGCGGATCCAAGTACGCAAGCGTCGAGTTGCAAATCAGCGCGCCCGACGGACTTACGCATTCGGGGTGCCCCGGCGGAGGTCCGAAAGCGTTGAATTCGTTTTGCAATCCGACGTCGTTCTGGCTGGTATAGATCGGCGACCACAATGTTCCGGCGCTCAACAGCAGTTGGACGTCGTCGTGGTTCGAGTCGTTCTTGTGCGGAATGCCGAAGTGCAAATTCGCCAGCGCTTCGCGATCGATCTCTTGCGCGAAGAAAAATCCGCCGGAACCGGGTCCCGCCGCCGATTGCACGTTCGCTCCGAATCCGACGTATCCGGGACCGAACGCATAGCAGCCCGGGTTGAAGTTCATGCCTGCCGGCCTGGTCGTTTCCAAGCCCGATAGTCCGGCGACGCACGTCGGCACCACGCCCGTCGGCACGCCGTTTATCGATGTGTTATACGGACTATTGATGACGGTGGCGTATCCCAATTCGGGATGCGTTCCGCCTCCGTTGTACTGGTCGAAGAGCCGGAAGTCTTGGTTGAAACCGCCCGCTGCCGCGTAATACGAGAACAAGCGGTTCGGGGTCGATCCGCCCACCTCGGCCGTGAGATTATGATAGAACGCCGGCGTACCGATCCCGCCGTTAAGCGTACCGAATCCGGGATACGTTCCGGTGCGAATGACCTGATTGATGAATCCCGAAATGGCAGCCGCGGACGCGCCAGCAGTTGCACCTCCGGTATAGACTTGCAGCTCTTGTTGGCCCAGGCTCGCGAGCGATCCGCCGGCGTAATTATCGAACGAGCGATTCACCGGAACGCCGTCATATTCGTAGCCGACTTGATAATAATCGCCGCCGCGAATATACAGCGCTTGCCCGTAACCTTGCTGTCCTTGCGGCACATAGGCGCCGGGGACAGATGCGATTGCGGAATACGCATTATTCAAATTACCGCCGCCGCCAAGCACGGCCGTTTGTTGCGCCGTCGCCTGATTGACGGAATAAATATCGCTGGTCGTGCCGGGTTTAACGAGATTGCCGGCAGCCGTGGATCTGACGCTCGCAATCGTTCTGAGCGTCTTCCGTGTGGTGATCGAAACCGTTTGTGTTTGATCGGCGAATATCGTGATGCCCGCGACCGATGTGGGGTCGTAGCCATCCCTCGTAGCCGATATGGTGTACGTGTCGGGTGCAAGCGACAAGAAAACGAAATGTCCCGACGAGTCACTGGTTGCTGTGGCGCTCTGCGATGCGCTGCTTGCGGTGACGGTTGCATTTGCAACCGGCGCACCCGTGCCGACCTCAGTTACCGTTCCGCTTAAAGCACCGGTTGTTCCGGCGCGAAGGATCCCGGTTGAGGCGAAGAAGCACAACACAAGGAGAGCGCAGATGATTGGACGACGCGAAGTCATCGTACCGCCTCCTGGTCGCGCGGAATGTGGAGTAACCGCGCGCTACCATTCTAATAGCGCGGTAAGCTTGCGTACAGTGACTTGTTGATGAAAGTTAAGGTAGGCGCGGCAGGCCACCAACCGGTTGCCGTGCCGGTGCGACGTCCTTCTCCACCGCGCGGGATGCAATCATCACGAACAACCCGCATAGCAGCGTCAAAAGAACGGCATCGTCCAACAAACCGAGCACCGGGATGTCGCCGAAAATGTCCAGCGGCGAAATAATCAGCAGTGCGACGACGCCGGTAATGATTTTGAGTTGCAGCGGAACACGTTCGTCGCGCAGCAGCGGAAAGGCGCGCTTGAAATTGCGCACGGCCGAAAACAACACACGCGGTAGTGCCATGTCTTCTTCTATTATCGGCCGCTGACCGGAAAGTTTCGCCCGGCGTGTCGTCGCGAGGCACCCTTGCCCCCACCGAGCAGGCGGGAACGGGTTCCATTTGTCCAAAGTCCGCGGCATGGAGACGATGAAGACGATTACCGAGGCCAGCCGCATGCTCTCGCCCGCGCCGCGCCCGCAGAGTCTGGCGTTCGATGGTGAAACGCTGTGGATGGGATCCCTTGAAACGTGCCGCGTTTACGGGATCGATCCGCTGCACTGGACGGTGCGCGAAGAAATGAAAGCACCCGGAAAGCCGTACGGAATCACGGTGATGGGCGACGAACTGCGCGTGCTCCTAAGCATGAGCGATGAAGACCATCGCATCATCCGCAAATATATTCCCGGTCACGGATTTAAAGACGAAGGCGAGATCGCGTGCCCGGACGACACCGGTTCGCAGCTGAGTTACGACGGGGATCGCCTCTACGTCAGCCAGTGGTACAACAAGCGCATTATCTCCCTCGACGAAAAAGGTCACGTCGGCAGTGTAATCGAGGCGCCGCATGGGATTTGCGGTCAAGTCATCGTGCAGGGCATCTTTTACGTGCTCGGGACCGACGATGAAGAAACCGACCAGTATTTCTTGACGCGTATCGACGCGCGCAACGGCACGCCGAAAGTTGAAGATATCGCGCGCGTGAACTTTCAAGGCCGCGCATTAGCGTTTGACGGCAGCCGTTTTTGGAGCAATCACCGCGAATGCAACGAAATCGTCTCGTTTATGGTGGGCGAGTAGTCTAAAGCGCTCGTCGCAGTCAGCATGAACACGGCGGCTCCCAACGAGGGCAACGCCGCCGTGCCCACACCTCCGCCTGACGTTGGCTGGAAACTTTCGAATTAGCTTCGCCCGTGCCGGTGACGCCGGGTTGAGTCCGTATAGCCGTTGTTATAGCCGTAGCCGTTGTTGTAGCCGTAGCCGTTGTTGTAGCCGTAGCCGTTGTTGTAGCCGTAGCCGTAGCCGTTGTTATTGCCGCCGTTGATGCTGCAGTATTGGTTGCTGCACGCCACCGTTTCGCCGTAATTGCCGGGATACCACGTTTGCCCGTTTCGCGAAACGACGTGCCCGTCTTTATACACGGTCGAACCGTCGGGCAGATATCCTTGCACCGTCGTTGCCAAGGCGTGTTTATGCTCGACGTTATAGAGCGTGAACGCCGCTGCGGCTGCCGCGGCGCCGTAGAGAATGTTGTTGGTCGTAGTATCGGCCTTCGCCGGCAATCCCGCTACCGAGACCAGCACCGCGCCGAGAGCGAGCGCTGCAACGCCGGAACGAACGATGTTTTTCTTCATGGTGCAAGCATACGGCGCAAGTCTGCCAACTTTATGAGAGTCAAACGCGAGTTTATGAGAATTCGATGAGCGGCCGTGTTACAGCGCGGCCTTCATGCGCGCGACGATCTCGCGCAAAATCGCGCTCGAGGTCCCCATATTGACGCGCACGTAACCTTTGCCGGGAGCGCCGAACTTGTAGCCCGATTCAAGCGCTACGCGGCCGCGCGCCAAGAATCGCCCGGCAAGGTCATCGCCGAGGCCCAGCTGCCGGCAATCGATCCAGGCAAGATAACCGGCCTGCGGCATGCGATAGCGCGTGCCGGGAATATGCTCGCGTAATAACACCGCGAGCAATTCGCGATTCCGATCCAGATGTGCGCGCAATTCG
>Ga0070739_10000448_pt1 | contig 78835 bp, 70 predicted proteins | sample Coa_R1_7_FD_66445 | JGI IMG/M metagenome (GOLD analysis project Ga0070739, IMG submission 66445) | Surface soil microbial communities from Centralia Pennsylvania, which are recovering from an underground coalmine fire - Coalmine... | ecosystem: Environmental > Terrestrial > Soil > Unclassified ...
ATCTTGCCGTGAGCTGCGGCGTTCGGGTTGTGGTTGCTCAGCCAGTCCGGGAGCTCGTCGACGCTGAGCGGCGGACTCAGGTAGTATCCCTGGATCCGATCGCACGCCATGTGGGCCAGCCGGTCGGCCGTTTCCCTGTCTTCTACTCCCTCGGCCACGACCTGTAATCCAAACTTGTGGCCGAGATCGATGACCGCCTGAGTGATCAACGCTCCATCTCCGTGGGCACGCACATCCAGGACGAATGATCGATCGATCTTGAGTTCCTCCGCCGGAAGATCGTGTAGATAAGACAGCGATGAGTACCCCGTGCCGAAGTCGTCGATTGCCACCTGCACCCCCAGACCGGTGAGCGCGAAGAGCGCCTCTCGTGCCTGATCCACATCGACCATAAGCGAGCTCTCGGTCACCTCCAGCACCAGGTGCTCCGGCCGCACATCCAGTTCGCTCAACACCTGGCGGACCGTGGGGACCAGGCGCGGATCGTGGAGATTCTGCGCCGAGAGATTGATCGCCACCCGGAGGTTGAGACCTCTCGCGCGCCAGATAGCAAGCTGGGTGAGAGCCTGCCGCATGACCCACACGGTGAGCGGCCAGATGAGGCCCGTCTGCTCGGCGAGGGGAATGAACAGATCGGGCCGAATGAGCCCCTCCCGCGGATGGTTCCACCGCACCAGCGCTTCCACGGTGTAAATCGCCCCGGTCCGAGTCTCCATCACCGGTTGATACAGAAGGAAGAGCTCGTTGCTCTCAATCGCGTGGCGGAGGTCACTCCTGCGCGCGAGGCGCCCCGGCGTGTACTCATCGCACTCGGCAGCGTAGAGGGCGACGCCCAACTTGCCGCGCTTGGCATGATACATGGCCACGTCGGCGTGCTTGAGCAGAGTGACAGAGTCGTCTCCCTGGTCCGGACAGAGCGCAATGCCGATACTGACACTCACGTCCACGCATGCCCCCTCGACGAGAAACGGCCGGTCCAGACACTGCACGATCGCCCGGCCCACGGTCAGGGCACCTTCCGCGTCGGTGTCGGGAAGAAGCACGGCGAACTCATCTCCACCCAGGCGGGCGATCGTGTCCGAATCGCGTAGCGTCCGGGCGAGATGGTGGGCGACCTGCGTCAGCAACTGATCCCCGTGGCCGTGACCGAACGTATCGTTGATTGCCTTAAAGCCATCCAGATCCAGGAGCAAGACGGCGACACCTCCCTGCGAACGCCGGGCGGCCCGCACGGCCTGGTCCAGCCGATCGTGCAACAGGGCCCGATTGGGAAGACCCGTCAGCGGATCGTGAAATGCCTGGTCGTGCAAGGCTTCGGCGCTCTTCCGCATCAGGAAGGTGGTGATCGAGCCGGTTGCCAGGAATAGAAGACCGTAGTACAGGCTATCGGAGATGAACTGTTCTTTGAAAGGTTGGAGACCCCACGCCATAAGCTGCAGGCGCTCCAGGAACACGAGGAGCATGGCCGCCGCCGAGACCAGGGCCGTGCCGCGGCGCCCGTGGGTCGCGGTGGCGCCGACCACGAAAAAGATGTACGCGGCATCGTAGTACGAGGTCGCGAGCAGATGATCCACCAGGATGAGGGCGAGGTATGCCGCCGTCAGGTCCACGATGCGGAGATTCAGCTGCCAGGCGACAAGATACCGTTCAAAACGATAGAGAAGGATCCAGCCAAGCCCACAGTCAGCCAGAATGGGGACCAGGACGAGGCCGGCCGTCGGAAGCGCCCGCAGTCCCTGACCAAAGACGAGCATGAGCGGCGTGAGCACGAAGGCAAGACGCAGCCAGAGGAACAGCCGCTCGAAGGCTATGCGCTCGCTTGGTCCCAGGATATGCAGCGGCTGGGGGCGCTTGCGCCAGGACCCCACGAACCCAGCGCCACTTTCATCTTGCACCGGTCTTCCAGACCCTTCTGACACCGACTAATTGACGTCAGTAAACAGGGAACCTCGCGCGGGGAAAACGGCCATTCGTCCTTCGCATGGGAGGACGATCGTCCCTACAACGCAATTCATTGCGGCCTGCTCCGGCCGCGGCGTGTCTCGCGAGAACGGAGGCTCTGGAGGTCGCGGCTGTCACGCGGCAGCCAGAACGGCGCCGGCGACGACAAGCACTCCCCCCAGCCACACCTGTCGCCCTGTCTTCTCTCTCGCTATCAGGATGGCCAGCAAGACGGACACCTCGCGAATAGTGGCCACCCGTCCCGCATGGGCACGCTGGAAGGCAAACAGGACGAGCAGGTAGGCAGTCACGCTGCCGACGGCGATCAGCAGACCGGGACGCAGGGCGGCGCGAAGCCGTGCGGGATGATGGACGATGGCAGTCAGCGCCAGACCGGAGAGGAAGAGGACGGGCCCGAGATACCCGGCCGGTGATGTGACCTCTACCGCCCGGGCGTCGATGAGGGAATAGCTCGCGATCGCCGTGCCCGTCAGCACCGCGAAACCCACCGCCGTCCCACGCCGCGGATGATCGCCCGCCGTTGCCACCAGCGTCAGTCCTGCCAGGAGTGCTCCCGCTCCCGCGACCGTCACGATGGAGGGTCGCTGGGCGAGAACGAAGAGTCCGCCCACGGTGACCAGCAAGGGAGCCGTGCCACGGCCGATTGGATAGGTGAGCGAGAGCGCGCCCCGCGCGTAGGCGGCCGTGAGACACAGGGCATAGGCAGTTTCGGCAGCCGCCGACAGCGCGACCAGGGGCAGCACGTGGCGCGGAGGCGCGGCGACGGTCGCGGGTGAGAGGAGAAGGCCGGCGATGATGCCGGAGACGGCGATGGCGGCCAGCCGATCCTCAGCTCCATGGAGCAGTCGATTCCAGCCGGCGTGGAAGACGGCTGCGGCCAGCACCAGGGCGAGGGCGACGGCACTCACACCCCATCATGCCCGGGTTTCACCTGCGAGTCGCGCGCCGAGGGAGAGAGCAGAGTCGTGTCCTATAAAGTTCCGTCTCATTTGCCGGTATGCGCCGTTCTCTGCCACGCTGAGAGAAGCGCGCCGCACGGCTCTCCGCAGATCGTCGATCGCAGGCGCACGAGGTACCAGATGCTCCGTGTCATCGGCGCCGGTTTCGGCCGGACCGGCACTTATTCCCTGAAGACCGCCCTCGAACAGCTGGGCTTCGGACCCACGTACCACATGGCCGAGGTATTTCAGCACCCGGAGCATGTTCCGGTCTGGCAGGCGGCCGGCGACGGACAGCGTGTTGACTGGGATGCCCTCTTCGCCGGCTACCAGTCGGCGGTGGACTGGCCGGCGTCTGCCTTCTACCGCGACTTGATGGGACAGTATCCGGATGCCAGGGTGATTCTGACGGTGCGCGACCCGGAGCGCTGGTACCAGAGCGGACGCGACACGATCTTTCCGTCCGGCGCCCGCGCCACCGAGGAGGACATCTCCCCCGAGATGCGCGCCCACCGCCATATGGCCGACACCATCCTGTGGAACGGCATTTTCCACGGGCAGGTGCTGGATCGCGCGCACGCCATCGACATCTTCACCCGGCACATCGAGACGGTCCGGGAGACGGTCGACCCCAATCGCCTGCTCGTTTACGAGGTCTCACAGGGATGGGAACCGCTCTGCGCGTTTCTCGGCGTCCCGGTTCCCGATGGCCTGGAGTTTCCGCACCTCAACGACACAGAGTCGTTCCAGCAGCGACGCGACATCCAGCGCGGCTCGTAGCCGGCCGCGCCCTTCTTCCCCAGCGGAGCTGATCTGTATCAGCCGCTGTATCGGTATGCGTACTGCCAGTTTATAGACATCAGTCAAGCCGGTGGCCATACTGCGCGCAGAGATCGGGATCAACCCAAGGAGGACTGTGATGACGATCGGCGAGACGGTAGTCAGTAGCGGTGCGCTGGCGGCGCTGCGCGCGGGCGTGCGGGGACAGGTGCTCTTTCCCGGCGAGGACGGATATGATGCCGCCCGGACCGTGTGGAACGGCATGATCGACCGGCGGCCGGCGCTCATTATCCGCGCCGCCGGCGTGGCCGATGTCATCGCGGCCGTCAACTTCGCCCGCGAGACCAGCCTGGTCTTTTCCGTCCGCGGGGGCGGGCACAACGCCACCGGCAGCGCGGTCGCCGATGGTGGGTTGATGCTCGACATGTCCCTGATGAAGGGCATTCGCGTCGATCCCGAGGGCCGGACGGTACGAGCCGAGGCCGGCTGCCTGTGGGGAGACCTGGATCACGAGACCCAGGCATTCGGACTGGCGGTGACGGGCGGCCAGGTGTCGGACACCGGCATTGGCGGACTCACGCTGGGCGGCGGGGTCGGGCACCTGATGCGCCTCCTCGGCGCGACCGTCGACAATCTCCTCTCCGTCGACCTCGTCACCGCCGGCGGACGTCTGCTCACGGTGGACAGCGAGCACCATCCGGACCTCTTCTGGGCGGTGCGGGGCGGCGGCGGCAACTTCGGGGTGGTCACGTCGTTCGAGTACCGGCTGCATCCCGTGGGACCGATCATTCTGGGCGGGATGCTCCTCTATCCCGCGGAGCAAGCGGCCGAGATTCTCCGCTTCTACCGCGAGTGGATGGCGGACGCGCCGGACGAGCTGTGTGTGACGGTCGCTCTCATGACGGCACCGCCCGCGCCCTTCGTTCCCGAGTCATTGCGACTGCAGCCCGCCGTCGGGGTGATCGTCTGCTATGTCGGTGATATCGAGACCGGGCAGCAACTGATCGCCCCGCTCCGCGCCGCGCTCCCGCCGGCAGCCGATTTGACGGGGCCCATGCCCTACACCGTGCTGCAGTCGCTGATCGACGATGCGGCGCCCTGGCACCAGCAGGTCTTCCTCAAGGCGGCGAACCTCACCGGTCTGTCGGACGACGTCATCGACACGATCGTTCAGTACGGCACACACCTGACGTCACCGCTGTCCATCGTGCCGCTCAATCCGTGGGGTGGCGCCATAAGCCGTGTCCCGGAGGATGCCACGGCGTTGGGGCATCGCGATACGGCATTCAGCGTCTACATCTTCGCGGTATGGCCCGACCCCGCCGACAGCGAGCGTCATATGGCGTGGGCCAGGTCATTCCACGAGGCGCTGCGGCCGCACATGAACGGCACGTATGTGAATGAATTGGGGCAAGAGGGCCGCGTGGCTGAGGCCTACCCGCCGGCCACCTATGCCCGGCTCGTCGAGGTCAAGAATCGCTACGACCCGACGAACTTCTTCCACATGAACCAGAACATCAAGCCGACAGTGTAGCGATCAGCCTCCGACGGCGGCCACCATGCTCACCGCGCAGGCGACAACCAAGAAGAGGGTGACCAACGCGAGCCCAAGAAGGAGCCGGCTGCTGTTGGTCAGGAAGCGGGACGAGGAGTAACTGGGGAGAGAGATCATGGACAATCCTCGGACGAAGCTAGGAGGTGGGAGCGGACGGTGAGAGGTGGGGATGGTTGCCACGGAAATCCGTGTCGATAGTTGAGACGAGCGAGAGCGCCAAATCTTGCGGACGGCCGGAGGTCAGTGGCGCGGCGCCGCAAACGCCAGTTCGCCCAGTTGCTCGACGGGCAGCAGCCAGTCGAGGTAGACGTCGACACGGTCAATGAGCCTGTCCGTCACTCGGATGATCAGGCAGCCGCGCCAGGTCACCTTCTTCGCCCCGGCCCCATAGGTATACGGTTCGTAGGTACCGGCCGCGGTAAACTCCACGACAGCGCGGTTGCCGCAGGCGAAACCATCGGCGATCTCGTTATGGAGATCGGGAAAACTATTGCGCATCGACCAGATGTCGTCGATCACTGCCGTCGGTCCCCTGATGACAGCATCCGTCAGGGGCTCGGTCTGGACGACGTCCTCGGCCAGCAGAGCCTTCATTCCGTCCCGATCCCCGCGATTGAGCGTATCGAGCAGCTGCCGGGCCAGGGTAAGGGCATTGGCCCCATCGGTCATATCCAGCCTCCATTCACATTGTCTACGGTGCCGGGTTGGGCGAGCCAGAGCGCAACGTGGCGCGGGCGCATGGTCTCATCCACCACCTGCAGTAATCCGGCCTGCAGCTGCTCAAGATCCGTCTGGTCCTTGCAGGTGTCTCCAAACTGCGCCAGCACGTGAGTCGCATCGTACTTGCGTCGGTAGAAGGTCCGCGCGATGAGACCCTGAATGCGGTGCCGCAACGGGTTGAAGAGAGCGGCGATGAGGAGCGTCGAGACGGCGACGGCCAGCTGGGACTGCTGACCGGAGATGAGGCGGGAGAGCGCCTCGAGCCCGATCACGCACCCGACATACAGCGCGGCCAGGCTCACGGTGAGCGTCCCGTAGACGAGGGAGCGGTTGATCAGGACGTCGACGTCCCACAGGCGGTAGCGCAGGATCGCCAGCCCGATGCTCAGCAGAATCGGGAGCGGAGCCAGTTCGGTGACGGTCGCCAGGAGGAGGTACGCGATGGGCTGCCGCGCGAGGCCTGCATCGCCCATGTAGACGACGAGCGCTATCACGAAAATGGCGATGTAGGTTCCGATGCCGAGAATGACCAGCTTGGTCTGCTGGCGCTGCACCGGTGTCGAAATCCAGTGGTAGCGGTACACCTGCAGCCCGATGATGCTGACGGTGCTCACGGCGTAGAGCGCGACTGCCCATCCGGCATTGCTGTTGACGAAGTGCGCCGCCAGATACGCGCTGAACAGGACCAGCGACCAACGTGGGACGAAGCGGCCGGAGGGGAAGAGGAAGAAGAACAGGCCCACCATGAAGTTGCCGGCCAAGGAGAAAATGGCGGTGGCCTCTCCCCAGAAGCCAGGAGGGGCCTGCAGATTGCCGACGGCCAGACAGGCGAAGGCGGCGACGAGAACCATGCGATCGGGAGAGCGACGCACCATGAGAGCGATTCCGACGACATAGGCAACCGCGATCGTGAACAACTGCAGCCCGACCATGTAGGCCGCGTACACGTCAAGAGCGACGCCGGCGCGCTCGAGAGCACGTGCCGCAGGAGCCGTAATCTGCGAGTTCGAACAGTCCAGGAGGGTACTCGCCGTGCAGAGGTGCCGCACCAGGGCGAGAGTGTCCGGCACGTCCGGCACCAACAGGATCAGCCCCAGAATCGCCACCAGCAGCCACGCGAGCCGTGCGACCTGCTGCCACCGGTCGCCGGACCTGGCGGCGCTCTTGACTTGATCTCTCATGTCCTCGTTCCTGTCATGAGGCTTGACCGGATCGCTGGACGGAGCTAGTGCAGTATCGTACCGCCGCCGGCATCCGTCAAGTCCGAGGTGTCGCGGGGTCCTCGGTCACGACGCGGCAGAAGGTGTCGAGGGTTCTTCCTCTGGACTCACGTCGGCCGGTGCCCTCTGCTTGCCGCCCCCGATGGTCAAACCGGCCACGGCGGCGCTGAGGACGGCCAGACTGCCCCCGATCAGCATGAGGACACGGAAGCTACCGACGAACGCCGTCGCCATCGCCTGATGAACCATGGCGGCATCGATCGAGGACAGGTGTGGTGGGACCGGCAGGCCGGTCAACTTGTCCGCCTGCTGCAGCAAGGCCTGCCGGGCGGATGCGGTTAGCGGCAGGCTCCTCAGCGCATGCCCGAGGTTGAGACGGAAGACGGCCACGGCGATGATGCCAAATACCGCAATGGCCAGCAAACCCGCCACACGGGAGGCCGCGTTATTGATGCCGGAAGCCGATCCGACATGCTCCCGATCCACGGCGTTCATCACCGCCGTCGTTAGAGGAGCCACTGCGACCGACATACCGAGCGCCATGACGACGATGGCAGGGAAAAACGTCGTCCAGTACGAGCCGCCGATGCCGGGGAGAGCAAAGAGGCCAAATCCGATCCCGGCAAGGGCGGGGCCGACCATGAGCGGGAGCCGCGCGCCGTAGCGATCAATGAGACCGCCGCTCCACCGGGAGAGTGTAAACATGATGACGATAAAAGGAAGGAGGGCCGCGCCCGCCGCAGTCGCACTGTACCCCTGGATGCGAATGAGGTCGAAAGGCACGAAGAAAAGCACGCCTCCCAGTGCACCGTAGAGGAGGAGGGTGAGCAGGTTCGTGCCCAGGAAGGTGCGCGAGCGAAAGAGGGAGAGAGGCATCATGGGAAACGGGACGCGCTGCTCCACGAGGACAAAGGCGACGAGCGACGCGATGCCGAGAGTGCCGGCCCCCCAAACGAGCCACACCGGGGAGCCGGATGTCGCCTGAATCAATCCGAAGACGATTCCGCCCAGACCCACCGTCGCCAGCAGCGCCCCCCACCAGTCGGTGCCGCCGGTTGTCTCGTCCTTCGTGTCGGGCACCCAGCGCAGGGAGATCAGCACGACGGCCATCGCCAGCGGAACGTTGAGAAAGAAGATGGCGCGCCAGGAGACATTCTGCACCAGCCAGCCGCCCGCCACCGGTCCCAGACCGGTCGTGATCGCGGAAAAACCGGCCCACGTGCCGATGGCCCGTCCCCGCTGCGCCACAGGAAAAACCGAGCTGATGATGGACAGGCTGCCGGGGACCAGGAGCGCGGCGCCCATCCCCTGCATCGAACGCGCCGCGATGAGACTGGAGAGACCGGGCGCGAGCCCGCAGATGATCGAGGCGGCGGTAAAGATGACCGTGCCGGCGAGAAAGACGAACCTTCGTCCCAGGCGGTCGCCCAGTGAGCCTCCGACCAGCAGCAGCGCCGCCAGAAAGAGGGAGTAGGCCTCGATCACCCACTGCACGCCCGCCACCGTCGCCTTGAGGTCGGTCTGGAGGTAGGGCAGGGCGACGTTCACCACCGTGCCGTCAATTGAGGCCATGCTGGAGCCGAGGATGGTGGCGGCCAGCACCCAGCGGCCGGCAACGGCAGGAGCCGGAGAGGTCGTTCGCTCGGCACGGACGACGCCCTCATCACAGGGTTGCGCGAGATACGTTGACACGGTAATACTCCGGCCGGCGCCGACGCATGGGTCGGCCCCAGTCTCTCCCACTGTATGGCCTGGGAAGCGAGCGATCAACGGCCCGCCGTCGACGCGCGCAGGCCTTCCATGGACAGGGTGCCGGCCAGCACTACCGCCACCATGCCGATTTGCGCCAAGACCGATCCGTCCAGTCCAACCGGTATCGTGGCGACGACGAGCGGCAGGGCGCCCTGGCCCATCGTTATCCGGATTGTGGTGGCCGTGGGCCCCGATCGGCAAGACGGGGTCGCGTCCGCCGGGCTAGAAGCCTACTCGGAACGCAGTCGGAGCTAGACGTGCACCGTCTCGTGCCCGGCGATAAAGCCCTGGACGCGGCGCCAGGCGTCCTCCGAGGCGCTGGAGAACTCCTCGGCCTTGCGGTCAAAGAAGCTGTGCGGCGCACCCGGATAAATGACGAGCTCATTCTCGATGCCGCCCTCGTTCAACTCACGCTCGAAGGTCTCGACGGTCTCGACCGGGATGCTCTGGTCGGCCCCACCGAAGAGCCCGAGCACCGGACACTCAATCTGACGGGCCCAGTCCAGCGCCGGAGTGACCGCGCCAAAATGACGCGTGAGGTTCGCGTAGAAACCGATGACCCCGGCGAGATCGTACCCACGCGTGCCGGCCCAGAAGGAGAGCGACCCTCCCATGCAGAAACCGACGGTAAAGGTGGGGAGATCTTGCCCCACTCCCTTTCGAATCTCCGAGACCGCGGCATCGAGGTCGGCACCGAAAGTCTCCGGGGTCATTTGCTGCACATGGGTCATGTAGTCGAACGGCTCGGTCCGATCGTTGTTCTCGGCGGTGCGGCCGAAGTAGTCGATGACCAGAGCGCGCTTGCCGGTATCGGCGAATCGCAGGGCCAGTCCCTTATAGAAATTGTGCAGGCCGCGCACATCGGGAAGGACGACCACCTGACCCTGAGCGGGGCCGGATGGCTCGGCGAGATAGGCCGCAATCAGGTTCCCGTCGGCAGCACGGATCGTCTGGTCTTCGCCGTGAACGGCGCTACCGCTCGACAGAGGAATGGGAGGATAGGAGTCGTCATCAAAGCACATCGGTGGGTCTCCTTTCGGCGGGACACATGCCCCTGCTCTCTATTACCGTCTCGTCGGTTCCGGCATGGGCTGCGTCTGCGGCTCGAGGCGCTGCCCTTCCGCGTCGCCGGTATTGACGTATCGCCCTCCACGCGACCACGACGCGGCGGCCGCGACGAGGCAGGCCACGATCGCAAAGGCAAAGGCGGTGTGGAGGCCGGACTGGAAGGGAGGAGCGATGAGATGGGGAAAGAACCGGCGTCCGGTCAAGGCGGCCAGGTCCGCCACCGGAAGACGCGCCAGCACGTGAGGTCCGACGAGCTGCTGAATCGGGTTGTAGCCGAGGAACGCGGCGAAGAGGATCGATACCGGAGGTAATCTCCCCACGTGCTCCGCGACCAGGACAGGCACGCCATGCATCTCCAGGCCCCGTGTCATGGTGGTGCGCAGCGTCGCCGACAACCCCGCGATCATCAGACTGAAGAAGATGCCGATGGAGAGCACCTGCGCCGAGTTCTGAAACGTCTGGTTCATCCCAGCACCGGCCCCGCGATGCTCCGGAGGCAGGCTATTCATCACTCCGGCCCGATTCGGCGAGGCAAAAGCGCCCATCGACAGGCCGTTGAGGAGCAGGATGGCGGCAAAGACCGGATAGGGGAAATCGACCGGCAATAGGGTGAGCAGCACGAAGCTGAGGGCCGCTCCGATCATGCCGCCGGTGGCGAAAGGACGAGCGCCGAACCGGTCGGACAGGTACCCGGAGATCGGTCCTGCCAGGAGAAAGCCGGCGGAGAGCGGCAGCATATAGATGCCCGCCCACAGTGGCGTATCGGTGAAGCTGTAGCCGTGCTCGGGGAGCCAGATTCCCTGCAGCCAAATGATCAGCATGAACATCAATCCGCCGCGGGCGACGGCGGAGAGAAAGCTCGACAGCACGCCGAAGGTATAGGCGCGGAGACGGAACAGCGGTAAGCGGAACATCGGGTTGGGAACACGCGTCTCGATGAAGGCAAAGGCGGCCAGCAGAAGAACACCGGAGCCGAGGGCGGTGAGAACGCCGGGACTTCCCCATCCCATGGCACTGCCGCCGTAGGGTTGAATCCCGTACGTGATGCCGATCATCACCAGAATCAGTCCCACGGCAAAGGTGATGTTGCCGAGCCAGTCGATGGGAGCGCGGTGGCGGACGCCTCTCTCCTCGAGCTTGAGGTATGCCCACACGCTGCCGAAAAGTCCGAACGGCACCGACACCAGGAAGACCAGGCGCCAGTTGATCGGTGCCAGCAGGCCACCGAGCACCAGTCCGACGAACATGCCGCTGATGCCGGCGACGTTGTTGATGCCGAGCGCCAGGCCGCGCTGGTTGGGTGGAAAGGCATCGGTGAGGATAGCGGCCGAGTTGGCGGTGAGAAACGCTGCTCCGACCCCCTGGGCGATGCGGAAGATGATGAGCCAGAGCGCGCCCGATGTCCCCGTCATCCAGTCGATGGTCAGGAGCAGAGAGGCAGCCGTGTAGATGACAAATCCGAGGTTGTACATGCGCACGCGGCCGAAGATGTCCCCCAGGCGGCCGAGACTGACGACCAGTACACTGCTGACGATCAGATAGCTCAGGATCATCCAGAGGAGGTAGAAGCTGTTGCCCGGCGCCAGCGGGTTGAGGCGGATGCCCCGGAAGATGACCGGCATGGCGATCAGCATGATCGAGGCATCGATCGTCGCCAGCAGCACCCCGACCGTGGTATTGGAGAGCGCGACCCACTTATAGTCAACGCGCCTCGCGCGGCCCGGCGCGCCAAGCGCAGGAGACTCGGCCCTCATCACTGCCGCTGAGGGACGGCAGCCGATTCCGGCTCCTCGCCGGCATTGGCGCCGAACGGGGGTGGAACGGGTGCCGACGGCGTGGTGACCTCGTGGAAGTACTGGCGGCCCCGCATCAAGGACGCCACCGCGGCGACGGCCGACATGACGGCAGAGACATAGAACGCCAGCCGCAGTCCATCCATGAAGGGCGCGGCAATCAGGCTGGGGAAGAAAGAGCGGCTGAGCAGGTGCGCCTGCGTGGTCGCCGGAAGGTGGGAGAGGAGCGCAGGCGGCAGGAGGTGCGCCATCGGGTTGTAGCCGAGGAATGCCGAGAAAAGCGCAGCGGTCGGCGGCAGATGGGAGATGCCGTTGGCGGCGCCGGCGGGAAGACCGGCACGGAGCAGACCAGTGCCGAGCGTGTGCGGCAGGGTGGCGGAGAGGCCCACGATGACGATGGTGAAGAAGACGGCCATCGACATCAGCATGCCGGCGTTCTGGACGGTGGCCAGCATGCCGGAGGAAACACCGCGTTGTGCGGGCGGCACGGAGCTCATGACCGAGCTGGTATTGGGAGAGGAGAAGAGCCCCATGCCCAGACCCATGGCCAGCAGGAGGGAGGCAAACGGCACATAGCTGAAGTTGGCCGGCAGGAAGGTGAGGAGGAGAAAGGCGACCGTCGCCACCAGCATGCCCCCGGTCGTGAACGGGCGAGCCCCGAGGTGATCGGAGAGCCAGCCGGAGACAGGCCCGGCGATGAGGAAGCCGGCCATCATGGGCAGCATGTAGATGCCGGCCCAGAGCGGGGTCTGCGAGAACGAGTAGCCGTGGATGGGCAGCCAGATCCCCTGCAGCCAGATGATCAGCATGAACTGCAGTCCACCACGAGCCGTCGCGCCCAGCAAGGCCGAAATGTTGCCGGCGGCAAAGGGGCGGATCTTGAAGAGATCCAGCCGGAACATGGGATCGGGCGTGCGGACTTCGATCATGGCAAAGGTCACGAGCAAGACGACACCACCCGCCAGCGCGGCGATAACCCACGGATTGGTCCAGCCCATGACGTGACCACCGTAGGGCAGCAGGCCGTAGGTCAGTCCGACGAGGAGGACCGTCAAGCCGGCGGCAAAGGTGACATTGCCCCAGATATCGAGCTTCTGATGGGCGCGAATGGTCGCCGTCTCCCGCAGCATGAGGTAGGCCCAGACGGTGCCGATGATGCCAAACGGCACATTGACGAGAAAGACGAGGCGCCAGTTGACGGCGGCCAGCACGCCCCCGAGGATGAGTCCAAGGACGGAACCGCCGATCGCCGCGATCTGATTGATGCCGAGGCCGAAGCCGCGCTCCTTGGGCGGAAAAGCGTCGGTGAGGATGGCGGCGCTGTTGGCGAAGAGGAAAGAGCCGCCGATGGCCTGCACGATACGGAAGGCGATCAACTCAATACCGCCGGTGGTGCCGGTACTGGGCGTGAGGAAGAGCAGAATCGACCCGATCGTAAAGACGGCGAAGCCGAGCGTGTACATCTTGACGCGCCCCAGCATGTCGGAGATACGGCCGACCGTCACCAGGAGGGTGGAGGTGACGACCATGTATCCCATCAGGATCCAGAGGAGAAAGCTCGTGTTGCCGGGTGTCAGCGGGTTGATGTGGATGCCGTTGAAGATGGTGGGCAGCGCAATCAGCACGATGCTCGAATTGATCGTCGCCATGAGGATGCCGAGCGTGGTATTCGATAGGGCGATCCACTTGTAATGAACGCCGCCGGGCTCCTCTCGGTTTATCGAGAAATCGCGCTGCGCCATGGACTCTCTCCTTAAATAGTTGCAAGCAACACGAACCGTGCGGCCCGGCCTTCACGGACCACATGTCGGCTACAAATGTTGTCCTGCACAATTATTATGCCACAGCCCGCGTCTTTCACGCCACGCGTCCCCTGTCAGGAACAACCTTTGTCCGGTACAATGATTAGAAGATGAAAGGTGACGCATCGCTCGATCACGACGCGCTCCGCCTGACCGGAACCTTGCTGCGGGCGGTGCGGGTCGTGGACCGACGTTTCCGGCGCGCCTCGAACACCGAGGAGTTCGACCTTGCCGATCTCAGTGTCCTCGGGCAAATCGGCCGCGGCGTGAACATGGTGTCCCGCATTGCCGAGGCGCTCCAGCTCGACGTGGCGCGTGTGTCGCGCATCTGCAGCCATCTGGAGGCGCTCGGGTATGTGGAGCGCCGGCTCGATGTGGAGGATCGGCGTCGCTGGCTCTTTCAGCTCAGCCCGGCGGGAGAGCGCAGCTTGCAATCCGGACTCCGGATTCTGTCGTCGGTGGTCGACGACCTTCTGGGACAGCTGACACCGGCCGACCGGACGGCTCTGACGGTCGGCCTCGGCGCCCTGCGGCCGATCCTGGCAACGCCGCCTGAACCGTCGGATGTGGACGATGCGGCGGCCACAGTTCCTCCGTCACCGGTCTAGCGGCGCCGAAGCCGATGGCGCCGCGGTCGCGCCCCGCTGACCGCTCCTCTTGACCATGTAAAAGGCCCCTGCGCACAAGGGGAAAAGCACAGGGGCCTCGGAGGAGAACAAACTCTACTGACATACAACCACATGGTCGAGCAGGCGGCGAGAGGCGAAAGTCCCGAACCGGGCAGGAAATATTTTGTAGTCCCTTGACGATCTCCCGGAAGCGGCCCATGATGGGAAGACAGATGGCACGGACAGCAGGTCGAATTCGGCGCTCGGGCCGGCGACGATGAGTAGCCCGGCGCGAGGGAAGAGCATGCCAATCAGGACGGAGAGTCTCTCGAAGCCGTCGCAGTGCGCCGACACGTTGCACGCACGTGAGCAGCAGCTGATGCTGGCCCTGCAAGCGTCGCGCATGGTGGCCTGGGAGTGGGATCCCATACGGGACATCATCACCACCACCGAGAATCTCCCGCAGATCTATGGGGTGACGGCGGTCGAGCTGGCCGAGCAGGCGTTCGCTCTGGTCCATCCTGACGACGCGGCACGCCACCGCGCCACCGTCGATCGGGCAGTGGCGGACGGCACGAGCTACTGCTCGGAATTTCGCATCGTGCGGCCGGACAATGGGGCCGTGGTCTGGTTGGAGGAGCGTGGCACGCCGGTGCTGGACGAGACCGCGAAGGTCCAGAAGCTCATCGCGGTTGTGATGGACATCACCGCCCGGAAACAGACAGAAGACGCGCTGCGCCACAGCGAGGAGCTCTTCCGCACGATGGTGTCGGCGGCGAACGAGGGCATCTGGTTCATCGACCACAACGCGCGGACGGTGTACGCCAACGATCGAATGGCGGAGATGCTGGGATACACGCCGGAGAGTTTCCGGCAAGTCACAGTGTCCGACTGCGCCTTTCCCGGGGACGAATCCCTGCATCAGGAACGCATCCGGCAGAACCTGGCAGGCGACGTCGCGCAGTTCGACACGCGGTTTCGCCGTCAAGACGGGTCTGAGCTCCTGGTCCTCTGTTGCACGAGCCCCGTGCGCGACGCCTCCGGCGCCATCATCGGGGCGCTCGGCATGTTTACCGACATCACCGAGCGCAGCCAGGCCGAAGAGGAGCGCCGCGAGGTGCTGGCGCGAGAGCACCAGGCACGCGTCGACGCGGAGGTCGCGCAAGGACGGCTGTCCTTGCTGTCAGAGGTCAGCGCCCTGCTTGCCTCTTCACTGGACGAGGAGACGACGTTGCGCAGCCTGGCGCGATCCGTTGTTCCCAGCCTGGCCGACTGGTGCGAGATTCACCTCGTCGACGACGACGGAACAGTCCGTCAGATCACCATCACCCATCCCGACCCGACCAAGCTGGAGCTCGCCCACGAGATCGAGCAGCGCTACCCGGTTGACGCAGAGGCGCCGGCCGGTGTCGGCAAGGTGCTGCGAACCGCGCAAGCGGAGCTGGTTCCGGACGCATCGGATGAGCTCCTGGCGACACTCACATCGGACGTCGAGCTTCTCCGCCTCCTGCAACAGATCGGGGTCACCTCCTGGATGGTCGTACCCCTCGCCGCGCGGGGACATCTAATGGGTGCGATCACGCTGGCAACGGCGGAATCGGGAAGGCACTACGGCCCCGACGATCTGGTCCTGGGCGAGGATCTGGCCCGGCGCGCGGCACTCGCCATCGACAACGCCAGGCTCTACCGAGAGGCGCACCGCATCGCCGCGGAGTCCTCGGCCATTCTCTCTCAGATGACGGACGGCGTCATCCTGTGCGCCACCGACGGCACCGTTACCTTCATGAATGAGGCGGCACACCGCCTCTACGGAAGTGAATTTGTCGGCAAGTCGCTCACCGACTACCCGGGAGATACATCGGTGCTGGATACGCGAGGCGAGCCGTACCTGGCCGACGCATTACCCCTGCACCGCGCGCTCGTGCTGGGAGAAACGACACTGGGGGCGGAAGCGCGTCTGCACCTGGGAGACGGCCGAGAGGTCATCGTGCAGCGCAGTGCGACGCCGGTGATCGGCGAGGACGGAACGCGGCTGGGTGCCGTGCTGACGGTGCGTGACGTGACGGCGCAGCGCGCCGTCGACCAGCAGAAGGAAGAGTTCCTGGCGGCGGCCGCCCACGACCTCAAGACTCCGGTGACCAGTCTGAAAGGGCTGGCGCAACTTCTACAGCGACGCCTGAACCAGGACGGGGACGCGTCGGTGGAGCAGCTGCGCGACGGTCTCGCCCGCATGGAGCAAAACGCCAACCGGATGACCTCCCTGATCAACGAGCTACTGGATCTCTCGCGCCTCCAGACCGGGGAGGGTTTAGAGTTATCCCTGCACCGCACCGATCTGGTCGCGCTTGTCTCGCAAGGCGTCGCTGAGTACCGGCAGGGCCCACGATCCCGGGAGATCACGTTCCACAGCGCGGTGCCGAAACTCGTCGGCACGTGGGATACCGACCGTCTGGAGCGGGTCGTCGCGAATTTGCTCTCCAATGCCGTCAAGTACAGCGGCAGCAAGACTCCCATTACCGTGACCGTCAGCACCGAGACCGGCGAGGGTGCGGAGTGGGCGATCCTGACGGTGCAGGACCACGGAATCGGCATCCCGGAAGACGACGTGGCGCACATTTTCGAGCGTTTCCGCCGCGGTCATAATGTCGGCCACCATAGGCTCGGGACCGGCATCGGCTTGTCCGGGGCCAAGCAGATCGTGGAGCACCACGGAGGCAGGATCGAGGTGGTGAGCAAGGAGGGCGTGGGCAGCACGTTCACCGTCCGTCTCCCCGTGACGCCGGCCGACGGCGCGGGCGAGAGAGAACCAGCCCGCGACGGGTGACGCGCGAGGATTCCCTATTCCCGGGAAGCCGGACCCGCCTCGTGCGATAACTGGGCATGCGCACTGTCCGCCGGATTTTCATCCTGCTGGCCGGATTCCTGGTGACGTTCCTCGTGCTGTTGACGGCCGTGGCCGCCGCCTATGGAGCCGCGACAGCCGATCCCGTCGTGACGGCGCCGCCGCTCGGCCCTCATCAGCACGACATCCGGACCGGTGACGTCGTCACCCGCTACCGCGCATGGGGGAGTCACGGGCGGCCGGTTCTGCTCATTCCCGGGTTCGTTGAAACCAGTTTTGTGTGGACGCGTGTCGGACCGTCACTGGGGCAGCGCTTTCGGGTGGTGGCGCCCGACCTGCGTGGCTTCGGCTACAGCACACACCGCCCGCCCTACACGCTGGCTGCCGATACGGCGCAGGTGGCCGCGCTGATTCACCGTCTGCACCTGCACAAACCGATCGTCGTCGGGCACTCGACCGGGGCAGCGATCGCCGCCCGTCTGGCGCTCACCCATCCACGCCTCCTTGGCGGCATCGTCATGCTGGACGGAGACGGGACCGCCTCCGGCGGAGGTCCGGCCTGGGTGCACGCTCTGATCGTCGATCCGTACTTCAACGCCGTCTTCCAGTTACTGACGCGCCACCCCTCCCTGTTGGACGGCGTCTGGGAGAAGGCATGCGGGCCACGCTGCCCGCCCTTTACCGGGCGGGAAATGGAAGGCTGGATCAGGCCGCTGGAAGTGCCGGGTGCGGAAACGGCCCTCCACGCCATCGTGCAAGCGCCGCTTCTCGGCATGCCGGCGGCTCGTATCCGGCAGATTCGCGTCCCGACTGCGGTGATGGTGGGCACACAGGATCCCACGATTACTCTCGCGCGCGCCCGGCAATTGGGCTTGTGGCTCCACGCCCGGCTCCTGATCACCGTGCCGGGGGCTCACCACCTTCCCATGGTGTCGGCACCACATCTTTTCACGCGGGATCTGTCCAGGATCGTGGACGGCCTGGACTGAGTCACGGCGCACCTCTTGCGGGAAGAACGTCATGGACCACTCCCTGCTGCGACCTCTGCTGCCGGCGCTTCTCGCTCTGCTCGCCGGGTGCGCAGGGGCCGCCGCCCATATCGCTCCTGCCGCCACCAACCCGCCATCCCCGCCGCCGCTGCGCACGGTCTTTCTCATCGTCATGGAGAATCACAACTGGTCGGCGATTGCGGGGAATCCGGCGGCGCCGTACATTAATCACAGCCTCCTGCCGAGCGCCTCGTACGCCACGCAGTACGACAACCCGCCGGGGAACCATCCCAGCCTGCCCAACTACCTCTGGCTGGAAGCCGGCACCAACTGCTTTCCGGACACGGGGTGCATCCGCAACGACGGGTCGCCGTCCACCCATTCCACGCACAGCAGGCTCCATCTGGCCGATCTGCTGCAGAACGCCGGTATCTCGTGGCGTGCGTACGAAGAGAACATCACGGGCACGACCTGCCCTTTCGACGCCCACTCCATCCTGGCGATCGGCGGTGAGCAGGGTATTCCCGGCCTCGCGGGAGACCTCTACGCGCCCCGCCACGATCCCTTCGTGTACTTCGACGACGTGACCGATAACCTCAATGCCCATGCCCCGCGCTGCATCCGGCATGTTCGCCCCTTCACACAACTGGCGAGCGACCTGCGGCATAACACCGTCGCGCGCTACAACTTCATCACACCGAATGTGTGCGACGACATGCACAGCCCCTGCCCCCTCCTATCGAATCCGATCAAGCAGGGTGACATCTGGCTCTCGCGCGTTATTCCCGCCATCCAGCGCTCACGCGCGTACCGGGACGGAGGAGTTATCTTCATCACATGGGATGAAGCGTCGAGCGGTGACGGACCGATCGGCATGATCGTTCTCTCGCCGGCAGCGCGGGGGCACGGCTTCCACAACGCGGTCCCGTATACGCACAGTTCCACGCTCCGCACGATCGAAGAGATCTTCGGCGTGCGCCCGTTCCTCGGCGGTGCCGCCCGCTCCAACGATCTGCGAGCCCTATTCCGGCGCTTTCCCTGAAAACGAAGCGCCCGGGATACCCCGGGCGGATAATCGCGGCGAAGGATCATTGCGTGCTGGCCCCTCGCTATTCACTTGTCTCCTCGACAATATCATGAAGTTCAAGTGAACGCAAGATGAATCTGAGATGAATTTCGTGACCGGGCTATGCGGTGCTGGTTCGGGCGCGCTCCCGCGTTTTGAGGACGCGGAGGCCCGCCCCGGCCCCGGCCACGACGAGGTTCCGTCCTGCCGCCTTGGCATGATAGAGAGCGGCGTCCGCCTCGGCGATCACATCTCGAATCTCCGGCAGACTGGCCCCGTGGAGAGTTGCCACACCGGCACTGATCGTGACGATGTCGAGATCGGGCCGTGCCTCATGGGGTAGCAACCTTGCCTGGACGGCGGCACGAAGACGTTCCGCCGCCGCGTACGCCTCCTCTTCCTCCTGTTCCGGGAGGAGGATCAGGAACTCCTCCCCGCCGTAGCGGTAGACGGCGTCGCCGCGGCGCACGCTCGTCGTCAGCGTCTCGGCGACGGTCGCCAGGACCGTATCGCCGGCCGGATGGCCGTAGTGGTCGTTGTACGCCTTGAAGTAGTCGACGTCGCACAGGACCAGGCTGTAGGTGTGCCCATACCGCTGGGCGCGGGCATGGAGGACGCTGAGATCCTCTTCCAGGCGCAGCCGGTTCCCCAAATTGGTCAGCGCGTCCCGGCGCGCGCGGCCGTACTCCAGATCCCGCTGACTCTCGAGTTGGCGCTTGGCATCGCTCAGAGACTCATAGAGCTGAGCGTTTTCAATCGCCGATGCCACCATCGGCGCCAGCGTCAGGATCGGGCCCAATGCCTGCTCACTGTAGCCGGCGGCCTGGCGGCTGCCCAGATTCAGGGTGGCCAGCACGCGTCCGTGCACCATGAGGGGAATGATGGCCAGCGACCGGATGCCGGCCGCCAGGGCTTTCCTCTCATCGTCGAAGAGGTCGGCGGGCGGAAGAGCGGCAAGATCGGCGCGGAGCACCGGCCGACCCGTCTGATAGGCACGGGACGCGATGGACCCGGCGAGCGAGGTCGTCGTCCCTTCCGGGAGACCTTCTGTGCCGTCACCGGCGACGAACACGCTGGTCATCTCATGCGGCCCCGGACCAACCTTGCTCACGCTGAGGCGATCGGCATGGACATGCTGGCGAAGCGCCTCCGTAAAGGTCCGGTAGACATCGTCCGGACGAAGACAGGCGGCGAGCATCGTGGAGAGATTGCGCTGGCCCCTGATCTCTCGCCGCATGCGTTCCATGGCAGACACCAGCGAGCCAAACTCTCGGATCGGATCCACGTGTGCGCCGGCGGTCAAATCCCCCTCGGCGATGCGGTCGGCGAGCCAGGCAAGACGCATCAGGGGACGCTGGAGACTGCGGAGCGTCCACAAACCGGCGACCAGAGCACCGAGCACGGCCAGGAAGAAGAGAGCGGCGAGCAAGATGGTCATCGTCCGCACGGTCGAGTTCGCCGCCGTGAGGGTGGCGACCCGGTGCGCGAAGAGCCTTTGCAAGATCGCGTCGGACGCGCGACGATAGGCATCGAAGAGACGCTTGCCGGTCAGCATCTGTGCTTCGAGCCGTGCCGGGGTCGCCCGTGCGGGCGGGGCCGCGAGCATCGAGCGCGCCCAGCGCTCCCAGCGCCCGGCGCCGCGCGAGAGAGCGTTCAGCAAGCGAATCTCGCCGGGATCACCTCTGGCTAGACGGAGCGATGCAGAACGCGCGGCGGGGAGGCGAGCAAGGGCCGCCCGGTATGGCTGAAGAAAGAGAGGTTGGCGGACGAGCAGGTAGCCGCGCAGGCCCGTTTCCTCGTCATCGAGGAGCTTGGCGCGGAGGGTGACGTTCGCGATCAGCGCATCGTCATGCCGCACCACGCCGGCAAACCCGGCGCGTACGCTGCCGGCAACTCCCAGTGACGCCGTGCACGACAGCACGAGAATCAGGATAGTCATCGCCTGCCCGATGAGCAGACGCGAACGGATGCTCCCTGTCACTCTGCCATCTAACCCGACGGCAATCGGGTCCGCAACGAGCGACAGTCCCCCGGCCCAGAGGATTTTGGTCCTGATCTAGCCGGAGAGCGCGCGGTGAAGAGAGCGGGCCTCCGAACCGGAGGCGGCGCCCCCGACTTCGAAGACGATGGTGTTGCCCCATGGGTCATCCACCGCCACCGCCTCCCCAATGCGGCGCGTGGGAATGCCGGCCGCTTCGACCCGATCCAGCACCGCGCGGCGTGCCTCTTCGGACGGGAGCACGATGGTGTAGAAGCGCAGATTGACAGACCCATCCGGGGCCGAACCTGCCCCGCGGCTGTGCCAGGTATTGGCGCCGATGTGATGGTGATACCCGCCGGCCGAGATGAAGAGCGCCGAGGGCATCCGCGCCACCACATCAAAGCCCAAGATGTCGTGATAGAAGCGCTCCGCGTCGCCGATGTCTCCCACCTGCAGGTGCATGTGTCCCAGCTTGGTTCCGGCCGGCAACCCCTCGAACGGACGCCCTTCCGCCCGCGCTTCGGCGATCATCCCGCGGATGTCCACGGGGTCCGCTGCCATGCGGACGCGGCCGTTCTCCCACGTCCATTCCGAGCGCGGCCGATCGCGGTAGATCTCAATCCCGTGGCCGTCGGGATCTTCCAGGTAGAGCGCCTCACTGACCAGGTGATCCCCCTGACCAAGCGGCAGCCCCAATTGGATATAGTGATCGACCCAGCGGCCAAGATCCGCGCGTGTCGGGAGCAGAAGGGCGAAGTGATAGAGCCCGGTGTACGACTGCCCTCCACGCGGCCAGGCCCCGGCGCCCGATCTCTCTTCCAGTACGAGCAGTGGGCGCCCGCCCGCTCCCAGGACCGCTTCGTCCTCGTCGCGTTCCAGCACCTGCAGGCCAATGACACCCGTGTAGAAGTCAATGGACCTATCGAGATCGGCCACGCTGAGCGCGAGCAGGCCGACCTCGGTTTGGGGATGAATACTGGCAGCAGTTGTCATAGCGTTCACCTCTTCCATGGCGCCCGAATCTCGTCGCGAATATCCTCGTACCGCTTGCCGTTGCGTGCCGCCTCCGCGATCGCCGGGTGAAAGACCTGCCGATAAAACTCGGGCCCCATGCGATCGATAATCTCGCGGTCAAAGGTCTGGTCGGTCTGCGGCACGCCGCCGATGCTGCGAAATTCGTTATCCTCCTCCGGCTCCGCCGCGGCGCGTCCGCCGAGTTTGCCGGCGTGCGGACCGGTGGACGGCACACCGCCATAGCGGCGTCCTGCCACCACCTTGGCTGCCCAGACGGCACGGCCCTTCGCCAGGTTCTCCGGCATGCCCCGCTCTTCGTTCTGGACGCGGTGGTAATCGGCGAAGACATCGAAACGGCGAATGGGCATGCGCGGCTTGAGTTCATCCATCTCACGCCTCAGCGCAGTTTTTTGACGGACCGTCCCTGCAGATAGTCCAGCACCACCTGATCACCCAGATGATACGGCCCGGTCAGGAACATGCGGCCGCGGTTTATCGCGGTGAACTCTTCGCCGAAGGCGATGAGGCGCGGCGACGGATCGAGCAGGAAGGTATTGATGGTGATGCCGTCGCGAGCGCACTGGGCGGCCTCGGAGAGCGCCGACTCCAGGACAAAGGGATGGGGCGGCCAGTTGAAGAAGACGGCGCCGCTGGGCAGTGTACAGGCAGTTGGCTCACCATCGGTCACGAAGAGGATCTGGCGGTTGCCGCCACGATGACGGGCCAGCAGACGCCGGGCCAGCGAGAGCGCCATCTCGTAGTTCGTGCCCTGCACGTAGTCGTTTTCCTGCAGCCCTGGCAACTGGTCCTGCGTCATCTCGAATGCCACATCGGCGAAACCGATGAGGTAGAGAGCGTCCCGCGGGAACTGTCCGCGAATCAGACTGTCGAGCGCCAGAGCCGTTTTCTTGGCCTCGAGGAAGAGCCCTGAAAGGTACATGGAGTGGGACATGTCCAGAGCCAGTACGGTGGCATGCTGCACGGACCGCTCCGTCTCGTAGATGGCAAAGTCGTCAGCGTGGAGATGCACCGGAGAGCCGGGCCCGACACGGGAGACACCGTTCATCACCGTCGCCTTGATGTCGACCTGGAAGGAGTCGCCGAACTGGTAGGGCCGGCTCTCTTGCGTCAGATCCCCGCCCATGCCTTTACGCGGCGTCGTATGCCCACCCTGACGGTCGGCGCGGAGACGCTGAAAGATTTCGCGCAGCGAGGCATCACCCAGCTTGCGAATGGCCCGCGCCGTCAGAGTGAGCGCATCGCCATCGCGCTGGAGGTACCCGGCCTCGAGGAGCGCCTGGGCCATGTCTTTGACCGCCTCGATCTGTCCGCCCAACTGTGGTCCGAAGAGGCCGGACGCATCCTGCTGCCCAGCCTGGGAGAGTGCGTCGAGCGGGTCACCGCCGCGCAGGGCGTTCTCCAGATCTTCCATGGCCTGGAGACGGCGCATCATCTCCAGCGACTGCCCGAAACCCGGGGACTCGCTGCCACGGAAAGGATACGCGGTTGGGTTCGGAGCATATCCCATCTGTGCCAGGTTCGCGCCAAGCCGCGCGAGATCGAGGCGCAAGCGGTCATCGCGCAACAGCTCATCCATCATCGCCTGCAGCTCGGCGCGCTGTTCCGGATCCATGCTGTCCAGCAGGGACTGCATGGCGGACGCCTGTCGCTGCAGGTGCTGCAGCAAATCGTCCAGGCTCTCGATACCCGGCGGGAAGTAGTCGCGGTACTGCTCCATGAAACGATCGAACGCGTTCATGTCACCGGCCGCGGCCGCTTCCATCATCTCGTTGAGGTCGCGCACCATCTGACGGATGGCATCCATCTGCTCCGGTGTGAGGCTGCCGATTCCCTGCTTCAGGCCCTGGAAGTATTGCTCCATCAGCTCGCGCTGCATGCCCCCAACCAGGCGCTCGAACTCCTCGCGAGCTTCCGGGGAGAGGAAATCGTACTCGCGCAAGCCGTGGATCCGCCCCGCATTGTCACGGGGCAGACTGTCGAGATACTGCTCCTTGCGCTCCAACATGCGCCGGAGCATGTCACGGAACTGTTGCTCATCGGGCGCGCTGCTCGCGCCACCCGACTGTCCGCTGCCGGACATCCCAGCCCCGTCACCCTCACTCGCCGCGCCGGACGGCGACTCGGCTGATGGCGACATCTGACCGCCGGAAGAGTCGCCGGAAGCCTCCGAGGGGCCGGATTGACCCTCCACTTGCTGGCCGCCGTCTGTCTGCCGCGGCTCCGGGCGGCCCATCTCGTCCGCCTGCTCGTCGCCGGCATCACCACGCGGCGATTCTCCGTCGGGACGACTGCCGCTGTCGGCCGCTCCCGGGCGGTCCAGCCCGCTCGGTTCACCGCGCCGCTCGATCTCATCACGCTCCAGGCGGAGGATGTTCTCCAGTTGCTCGCGCACGCGATCCATCACCCCGTTCGGGTCGTAGCGGGAAAGCGCATCCTGCCGGTAGCGACGCATCTCCTGCGTCAGGCGGTGTAGACCCTCGAAGCGGCGACCGTCGGGGAGTTGGAAGCCGCGGCGCAACAACCGCTGCAGGGCACGTTGCGGATCACCGCCACGCAGCAAGTCATCCGCCATGGATTCGAGTAGATCGTCGGCGGTGAAATCCGGAATCTCCTGGCTGCCGTCCCAGGATGAGTAGCGGTAAAGCGCCATGTGGTTCGCCTTGCGGAGGTCTCTGCCCAAGCCTAGCAGGGTCGCGACCTCGCGGCTACGGTTCTCCTGGAGCGGCCGGCGTTCTTCTGGTCTGGAATTTGCATCGAGATGCAATGTTCATGCGGTCTGCATGAAGGCCGACAACGTTACAGGTCAGGGTTGCTTTGCACGATGCATGTGCCGCAGTCGCCGCCTGACGACTCGAGAGCCGTGTCTGCTCCCGAGCCGGAACCGGTCCACCGCCGGCCGGCGGCGCGACTTCTGTCTATCCTCGGTCCCGGACTCATCTCCGGCGCAGCGGACGACTGCCCGACCGGGATTGCCACCTATGCCCAGGCGGGCGCGCAAGCCGGGTACGGGCTGCTCTGGACCACCCTTCTGACGCTGCCCATGCTGGCTTCCGTCCAGTACATGGCCTCCAAGGTCGCAATTGTCCGGCAGCAGGGTCTCGCCGCGATTCTCAAGGAGCAGTATCCTCAGCCGCTCGTCTATGCCGCCGTGCTGGGCCTGATCGTCGCCAACGTCATCAACGCGGGCGCGGACATCGGGGCCATGGGCGCCGCGATCGGGATGTTCGTTCCCCTCTCCGTCAAGATTCTGGTCGTGCCCATCGCCCTGCTCATTCTGCTGTTCCTCGTTTTTGGGAACTTCCATGTCATCGAGAACACCTTCAAGTGGCTCACCCTGGCCCTCCTCGGCTACGTCGTGACCTCCTTCATAGCCAGGCCGAACGTGGGAGCGATCATCCACGGGACCTTGGTGCCGCAGATCGGTCTGAGCAGGGCGTTCCTGACGTTGCTGGTCGCCACGTTGGGAGGCAACGTCTCCCCTTATCTGATGTTCTGGCAGGCGGACCTGGAGGATGACGACAACCGCGCACCCGATACCGTGGTGACCACCAGCCGCGTCGCCCAGGACGTCCGGCTCGGCAAGTATCTGCGCATGAAAGTCAATCCGCGGCAACTCAAAGAGACGGCCTGGGACACGAACGTCGGGATGATCTTCTCGAACATCATCATCTTCTTCATCGAAGTGTCCAGCGCCGAAACGCTGTTCACGCACGGCAAGCACCACATCACGACGGCCGTCCAGGCAGCCGAGGCATTGCGGCCGCTGCTGGGTTCCGGAGCAACCATCATGTGGGCCATCGGCATGCTGGGAGCCGGGATTCTGGCGGTGCCCGCACTAACCGGATCCATTGCCGACGCCACCGCCTCCTTGTTCGGGTGGGGCCGCGGTCTCAACCAGGCTCCCGACAAAGCCAGGCGTTTCTATGGCGTCCTGACCGTCGCCACTCTAGTTGGCCTCGGTATCAACTTCCTCGGCATCAGTCCTCTCTACGCCCTCGTGATCTCGGCGGCGGTCAACGGCTTCATTACGCCGCCGCTCCTCGTCTTGCTCATCCTGGTGGCCAACCGGAAAGACGTGATGGGAGAGTACACGAACGGACTGGGACTGAACGTCGTGCTGTGGGCCACGACGCTCATCATGACGGCGGCCGCCGCCGGTCTGCTGTACACCATCCTTTGACGGGGAAGAGCCCAAATCACAGAGAGTCGTCCCCGTGGCAGCGCCGCCGTTTCGTCTCCCTCTCGCCAATACGCTACGTCTGTGTCATACTGGCGCCAACCACGCATTGAAAGCGATGCACTGTCGCGATGCCCACTATCGTCCTGATCGACGACGACCGCGACTTTACCTCTCTGGTGTCTGAGCTGCTCAGCGAGCACGGCTGGCACGTGACTGTCTGCTCGGAGGAGGATGATGCGGTGCGCTGCGTGGCGGAAGCAAAGCCGGATCTGATCATCCTCGACGTCCGAATGCGGACGCGCGAGAGCGGATGGCACATCCTCAAGCGGTTGGACGCGGAACCCGCCCTGCGGCAGGTGCCGGTGATTGTCTGCTCGGCCGCGGTCGATGATCTGCGGCAACGGGCAGGATGGATGGGCGTGCACGGCATCCACTATCTGGTCAAGCCTTTCGATATTGATGATCTCTTGACAATGATCCAACACAGGCTGGGACTGAATGGAGACCCGCCGCACACGGTCAACAACGATTATCGGCGCGGCTAGGTCACGTGGAGCACCTCGAGACCGCGGCAGGCCAGGCGTACCGTCTGCAGTAGACGACTCTGCACGTAGTGCGTGGTGTCAGCCTCGGGCCGGCGCGCGGTCCAGCCCAATTGATCGCGTGCTGCCTGTAAGGCGGCGCGGGCCGCATGGAGATCCGGCGTTTCTCCATCCCTCTGGAGCGCGCCGACGACGGCACGCGTGAGATGAGGAATAAGCAACCGTACGATGGTCTCGATCTCGCGAAGGCGGTGATTGTCGAGCGGATGGCCGGCGAGTTCTTCCTCCAACCTCCGTGCAATCTCCAGCATCGCCTCGCGTGAAGTCATCCGTGCCTCCTAGCGGCAATTTAAGCACCCACTTTCTGTCGCAGCACAGAGTGTGCCGCGGCACGCCGGTTCCCCTATGTGCGAACGGCATAATGGGCCATGGCAGGCGATAACTCATTCGACATCGTGTCTGAGTACGACCATCAGGAGATGGTCAATGCCATCGATCAGACACAGCGCGAGATGCGGCAGCGCTACGATCTGAAGGACAGCGGATCACACATCACTCTGGACAAGGATGTGCTGACCGTTGAGGCGCCGTCTGATATGACGCTGCGCTCGATCGTCGATGTCCTCGAGTCGAAGATGGTCCGGCGCGGGCTCGATCTCAAGATTCTCAGTTTCGGTTCGCTCGAGGCGGCGTCGGGTGGAACTGTGCGGCAACGGATCACCCTCAAGCATGGTCTATCGCCCGAACTGGCGCGCTCGGTCGTGAAACTGATCCGCGATCAGGCGCCCAAGGCCAAAGCGCAGATTCAAGGAGACGCGGTGCGGGTGAGTGGCAAGAGCCGGGACGAGCTCCAGCGGGTGCAGCAGATCGTTCGCGCGCAGGATTACGACCTCCCGCTACAGTTCGTCAATTACCGCTAAGGGGACTGGTCCGCGCTGCCGGGACTATTTCCGGTAATTCTCTATGGCAATATGAGGGTGCCGAATGGCACGTCGGGAGGAATCGGTATGGTACAGCTTCGTACTCCGCATGGGCTTGAGAGGCATGGCATTGAGAATCCAGGGCGGGTGTACTGGAACCTGCCGGTCCCGACGCTGTACGAGCATGCCGTCCGCCGTGGAGAGGGGCTGATCGCCCAGGACGGACCGATCAATTTCGAGACGGGCCAGCATACCGGCCGTTCTCCCCGGGACAAGTACGTCGTGCGCGACCCCCAGAGCGAAAATGACATCTGGTGGGGAAGCGTCAACCAGCCCTTTGATCCGGATCGGTTCGACCGCCTCTACCGGCGCGTGCGCCAGTATCTGCAGGGCAAGGATCTGTACGTCCAGAACCCGTACGCCGTCGCCGACCCACGCTACCGGCTCCCCATCCGGGTCATCACCGAGACCGCGTATCACAGTCTGTTCTCGCGCAACATGTTCATCGGCGCGCCCGAGGGCGTCGACACCGGTCAGGATCCGCAGTTCACCGTCATCGACATGCCCGGTTTCAAGGCCGACCCCGCTATCGACGGAACCCGCTCCGAGACCTTCATCATCCTCAACTTCGAGGAGCGGCTCGTCCTCATCGGCGGTACCAGCTATGCCGGTGAGATCAAGAAGTCCATCTTTACCGTCCTCAATTACCTGCTACCGAAGCAGGGCGTCCTCTCCATGCACTGCTCGGCCAACTACGGCCCGCGGGGTGATGTCGCCCTCTTCTTCGGCCTCTCCGGCACCGGCAAGACCACCCTCTCGACCGATCCCGAGCGCATTCTGGTGGGCGATGACGAGCATGGTTGGAGCGAGGACGGCATCTTCAACTTCGAGGGAGGATCATACGCCAAGACGATCCGTATCTCTCCCGATGCCGAGCCGCTCATCTGGGCCGCGGTGCACCGCTTCGGTACCGTCCTGGAGAATGTCGCCGTCGATCCGGTGACGCGTCAGCTCGACCTGGACAGCGCCGAGTTGACGGAGAATACGCGTGCCGCCTTCCCGCTCTCCTTCATCCCGCGGGTCGAGCCGCGCGGCGTCGCGCCCCATCCGGACAACATCGTCTTCTTGACGGCAGATGCCTTCGGCGTCTTGCCGCCAATTGCCCGTCTCAACGACGATCAAGCGCGGTACTACTTCCTCTCCGGCTACACAGCGAAAGTGGCGGGAACGGAAAAGGGCGTGACGGAGCCCCAGCCCAATTTCAGCACCTGCTTTGCCGCACCCTTCCTGCCCCTTCCGCCCGTCACCTATTCATCCATGCTCGGCGAGCGACTGCGCCGCTACCGCAGCACCGTGTGGCTGATCAATACAGGGTGGACAGGGGGACCGTACGGCGAAGGACGGCGCATCGATATTGCCGCGACGCGGGCCATGGTGCGTGCCGCGCTGGACGGTTCCTTGCAGAACGTCCCGACGTACCGGGACGAGCATTTCGGCCTCTCGGTTCCGGAGCACGTCCCGGGCGTTCCGGGCGAGATCCTCCATCCCAGGGAGACGTGGGATGACCCTGCGGCGTATGACCGGCAAGCGGCCAAGCTCGCCGGCATGTTCCGCGAGAACTTCAGCAAGAACTTTGCCGATCAGGTGCCGGAGAGCGTGACTGCCGCCGGGCCGCGCGCGTAAAGCCGGTTGTGGCGCGCGTGCGGGTCGGCCCTGCCCGCGCCCTCTGCCGCGTGCCGTGACGAGGACGATCCGCCACACGCGGCATCCCCTAGACGGCGATCTCCCCTGATGTGTTGGCGGGACGGCGTTCAGAGGTAAGGGGGTTGCACGTTGCGCTTGCCGCGCTGGTCGCGGTGATCACCCTGGCACTCATCGTCACCCGGCCGGCGGGCCTGAATGAGGGAATCACGGCGGTGATCGGGGCGCTGGCCATGCTCGTCCTGGGCCTGGTTCCGGTGCGGCAGGCGCTCGCCGTCGAGGTCCAGACCTGGAACATCTTCCTCTTCTTTCTCGGCATGATGGCGATCGCCGCCTTGTCCGACCAATCCGGCGTCTTCGATCGGGTCGCGGACGGGGTCGCCCGAGTCGCGGGTGGACGCGTGGTCGTCCTCTACCTGGGCGTCTTCGTGATCGGCGCCGGTATCTCCCTCCTCTTTGCCAACGACTCCGCCGCCCTCGTCCTGACCCCGATCGTGTACGCGCTCGTGCTTCGCCTCGCCCTCGATCCGCTCCCTTTTGTGTATGCCACCACCTTCATCGCCGATACCGCGTCGATCGGCTTTCCCGTCAGCAATCCTCTCAACGTCATCATGGTGGACCGCTTTCACCTGACACTCGGCGCGTACGTGAGCCGGCTCTGGTTACCCGCGATTCTCGTTATCCTCGTCAACCTGACCGTCTTTCTCGTCCTGTTTCGGCGTAGCCTGCGGGGACGTTTCGCGGACATCAGCCCCCGTGTCGCCGTGCCGGGCTTTGGGCGCACGCTCGGCCTCCTCGCCGCGCTGGCGGCTGCCTACCTCGCCGGCGCCGCTCTGCGATTCCCTCTGGGAGTGGTGGCCGTGGTGGGAGCGGGCGCGCTGGCTCTCAATCTGGCCACCCTGCGCCTGCTACGCCCCCGCCTTCTTGTCACAGAGATCAGCTGGCCGATCTTCGGTTTCATCGCGGGCATGCTGATCGTCGTGCAAGGGCTGCACGACAGCGGGATCACGGCCCTGCTGGGACGGGCGCTGGTCGTCGCCGGCACCACCTCACCCCCCGCGGCGATCGCCGCGGGCGTGGTCGGGTCGGCCGCCGGCTCCAATGTCATCAATAACCTGCCGATGGCGCTGGTCATGGTCTCGACGATTCACTCGCTGGGCGTGACCGGTATCATCCGATCGGATCTCATCTTCGGGTCGATTCTCGGCTGCGATCTCGGCCCCAACCTGACCCACCTGGGCTCACTGGCGACGCTGATCTGGCTTCTCTTCCTGCGCCGCAAGGGACTTAATATCTCGGCCCTGGACTACCTGCGCATTGGTGCGATCGTCACCCCGCCCATGCTGGTGACCGCCGTCCTCGGCCTCTGGTTGACGGGCCGGTGAAGGAGTAGGCTGGGGCCATGAGAGTGCTCATCGCGGTGGGTGGCGATGAGGGAATCGCATACTTCAGGCGCGTCGCGGAGCTGGCGCCGCTCGTCCAAGCGGAGGTGCTGCTGGTCCATGTGATCGACGAGCGCCGCCGCGACGGTCTGGCGATCGGCCGGCACCGTCCTGGAGGCACGCTCCCCCTGCCGCCGCAGCGATCGGCCGATATAGAGAGCGCCGAACAGGAGCGAGCGCACCAGGTTCTTACCGGAGCGCGACAGGCCCTGGTGGCAGCCGGCATACCGGAGGGGACCATGCGCGACGTAGTCCGGCGTGGACGCCCCAACGAGGTGATTCGGGATCTGGCCGTGGAGCTGGCAGCAGAACTGATCGTCGTCGGAGCGCGGCACAACGAGAGGCCAGGCCCGCACTCTCTGGGCAAGACGGCGCGGTTCCTGGTGGATCACGCACCGGTTGCCGCGCTCCTGGTCCGGCCCATCGGGTAGGAAGGTCCGGCCCTCATCCCCCAGACAGACTTGCTAGAATGGCCGGTCACGCTGAACATAACGTCCCTGGCCCACTTGTCCCCTCCCAAGTCACGGCTGCCAGGAAGGACGGAGGTACAGGGGTTTATGCTCACGGGAAACGAGGTGCGAGCCTCATCCCGAGCGCAACATGCGCTCCCCTCCCCGATCCGCAAGCTCACCCCTCTGGCCGACCGTGCGCGCGACGAGGGCGTGCACATTTACCACCTGAATATCGGTCAACCGGACCTTCTGGCCCCCGAGGCGCTGATGGCGGGGATCCGGGACTACCGCAGCGGTCTACTGCCCTACGCGCCGTCAGCCGGTCTTGACGATACCGTCGCCGCCTGGCAAGCATACTACGAGCAGATCGGCCTCGATCTCGACCGATCGGAGCTGTTGGTGACCCTTGGCGGGAGTGAGGCCGTGCTCTTTGCCCTCATGGCGATCGCCGATCCCGGCGATGAGGTCATCGTTTTCGAGCCGACCTATGCCAATTACTTCGGCTTCGCCGTCATGAGCTCGGTCGGCATCGCCCCTATTGCGCTGCGGTCGGAGGACGGCTACCATCTGCCGGCGCCGGAAGAGATCGAGAGCCGGATCACACCGCGGACACGGGCCATCCTCTTCTGCACACCGGGCAATCCGACCGGGACCGTCTACACCCCATCCGAACTTGAGATGCTGAGCGACATTGCGGAGCGGCATTCTCTCTTCCTTATCTCCGACGAGACCTACCGAGAGATCGTTTTCGAGGGACCGCGCGACACCAGCATGCTCAAGCTCGCGAGGACGGCCGGCCGGACGATCGTGGTCGACAGCGTCTCCAAGCGTTTCAGCGCGACGGGAGCACGCATCGGCTGTCTGGCGAGCCGGCATCCGGGCGTGATGGAAGGAGTCTTGCGCTTCGCCCAGGCCCGGCTCTCCGCTCCGACGGTTGAGCAGCGAGCCGTGATTCCCCTCCTCCATGATCCTCGTCCGTACACGGATCCTCTGGCGGAGATCTATCGCTCGCGGCGCGATGTCGTGTACGCCCACCTCCGGGACATAGAGGGCGTGCAGGTACGCCGTCCGGAAGGCGCTTTCTACATCTTTGCAGTCCTCCCAATTGACGATGGTGAGCGCTTCGCCTCCTGGCTGCTCACCGACTTCCGGCTCGACGGTGAGACGTTGATGATCTCGCCGGGAGACGGTTTCTATTTGACCCCCGGCAGGGGGACACAGGAGGTTCGCTTCGCCTACGTGCTCGAAGAGCCGGCGCTGGAGCGTGCCATGACGATTCTGCGGGAGGCGCTGCGCGTCTACCCGGGGAGAACAGGTGCATGACAACAGATACTTTTCATACTCAGATCGATAACTTCCTGCAGTACATCGCGGCCGAGCGGGGCTTCTCCCCCAATACGGCGGCTGCCTACCGCAATGACCTCAGTCAGTTCGCCGCCTTCCTCGAGGATGAGGGACACGCCGACGGCGCGATCGACGGTGAGGTTCTGCAGCGCTATCCGCTGTACCTGCGCGGCCGCTACAGCGCCGACACGACGCGCGCCCGCAAGATCGCGGCGGTCCGCTCTTTCCTCCACTTCCTGGAGGGAGAGGGGCTGGTGAGCTCCGGCCTGGCCGATCAACTGGCCTCGCCGCGCATCAAGAAGTATCTTCCGCACTACCTGCACGAGGATGACGTCGAGTTTCTGCTGGCACTTCCTGCTACCGACAACCCGGCGGGACTGCGCGATCGTGCCATGCTCCGTATGCTGTGGGCCACCGGAATGCGCGTCAGCGAGTTGGTTCAGCTCGAGATCGGTGACGTGGACATGACGATCGATCACGTCCGCTGCCTGGGAAAAGGCAATAAAGAACGTCGCATCCCGTTCGGCGCCAATGCGCGGGCGGCTCTCGTCCAGTACCTGGAGGACGGGCGTCCCGCTCTCCTGCGCTTTGCCAGCGAGAAGGGCCTCTTTCTCAATCACCACGGGAAGAAGCTGACGCGGCAGGGATTCTGGCTGATCCTCAAGGAATACGGGCGGCGTGCCGGGATCGACGACATCTCACCGCACACGCTGCGGCACAGCTTCGCCACGCACCATCTCAGCGAGTTGTGGAAGGACGGCCAGGACGGCCTGTACTCGCTCAAAGAGCTGCTGGGCCACTCCAACATTTCCACGACCCAGATCTACACCCACGTGACGCCCGACCGGCTACGCGAGCAGTGGGACCGTGCCCATCCGCGGGCAGCGCGCGACTAGCCGAGCCCGCTGCGTGCGCCCCCACCTCCTCGCACCCCTCCTGGCCGGCTGCCTTGCGCTCGCCATTCTGCACCCGCTCTCCGCGGCGTCCCCGTTTCGGCACGGCCTGTCCTTTTACGTGACACAGCCGCTGACGCCGCGCAATCTGTATCAGCTGACCGATCAGCTCAAGCTGCGTCCGCCACGCCCGATTCCGCACGTCGTGCGCCGCACGCCACCCAACGATGCTATCGGCGCGCAGGAAACCTTCTGGGTGTTGAGTGACGACCAGAACACCTATTTCAAGATGAACGCGACGATTCGGGCCAGGACCCCGCATCTCGTCATGTACGTCCAGAACGGCCTCTCGTACAACCCCTCCGCGTTGCTGGCGGCAGCGCAACATTTCGAGCGATCGACCTACCCGACCGACCGGTCGTTCTTCGGCAGCGAGTGGCGCCCCGGCGTCGACGATGACGTCCACATCGTCTGCCTCATCGGGAATCTGCGCAGCTCCTCGGCCGCCGGTTTCTTCTCATCGGAGGATGAGTATCCGCGAGTGGTGAATCCGTACAGCAATCAGCACGAGATGATCTATATGAATTCGGCCGCCACCATGCCGGGCAACAGCGACTTCAACCAGATCATGGCCCACGAGTTTCAGCACATGATCCACTGGCACATGCACTCACGTGACAATGCCTGGCTCAATGAGGGCATGTCCATGCTGGCTGAGTATCTCAATCACTACCCGGCCGATTACGAGGCGCAGTCCTTCCTGGCAGCACCGACGACGCAGCTGAATTCCTGGAGCCTGAATGACGCGTCGACGATTCCGCACTACGGCGGGGCGTACCTCTATCTGATGTACGTCTATCAGCACTTTGGCCGCGCGGTGATTCACGACATCGTCGCCGACCACAAGTACACCGATTTCGAGCTCATCAACGACGTGCTGCGGCGGCATCATCTGCCGATCACAGCGCGTCAGATCTTCGCCCACTGGGCCGTTGCCAATGAGATCGACGACCGCGGCCTCGCCCACGGGATCTACGCCTACGCGGGGCTCCCCAGTACCGTCAGCCAGCATGTGTCGCGAGAGGTCCCGTTCTCCGAGACCCAGTCGATCCCGTCCTGGGCGGCGCAATATACCGTCGTCAAGCATCTGGGAGGAATCGTGCATCTTCGTTTTTCCGCGCCGGTCACGGTGCCGATCGTGACGTTTCCCGGGGAGGACGGCGGCTGGTGGACGAACCGCGGTGACATGATTCAGACCAGCCTGCAGCGGACGGTCGACCTACGGCATGTGCGTCACGCCACCCTCCACTTCCGCACCATGTACGACATCGAAACCAACTACGACTACGCCTATGTCGAGGTCTCACGTGACGGCGGAAAGACCTGGACGACGCTGCGCGGCACCGAGACGACAACATCGAACCCCAACGGTGAGAACTTCGGGAACGGCTACACCGGCCAGAGCAAGCGCTGGCGGAACGAGACGGTCAGCCTCACGCGATATGCGGGCCGGTCTGTCCTCCTGCGCTTCCAGTACGTTACCGACGACGAGTACAACGGCCAGGGCATGGTGATCAAGAACATCACCATCCCGGAGATTCACTGGTCGGACGACGGCAGCGGCTGGCAGGCCAACGGCTTCGTCCCGACGCTGTCCGGCCGCGTCCCCTTGCGTTGGGACGTCCAGCTCGTGGAATACGGGGCCCGCGGCCCACACGTGGTCCCGATGCCCGTGGCGGGTGCCCGCGGCTCGATGACGCTGAACACGGCAGGGCTCACCAAGTTGGTGGTCGTCGCCTTCTCCTCCGCTCCCAAAACCACAGCGCGCTCGGCGTACACGCTGTCCGTCACACCGTAGCGTCATGGGCAAGGCAGACCTCCATGCCCACACCTGTCACGACGGGTGGTGTGACGGCAATCAGTCAATCGAGGAGATGTTCCGGCACGTCGAGGAGGAAACCGACCTCGATCTCTTCGGACTCACCGATCATGACAACGCGGATACGGCGCGGGCCGCCTGGGAGATCTACCGGCGCGGACGCTATCGCTTCGACTTCCTGCCCGGCGTGGAAGTCACCAACGGCGCCGGCCACCTCCTGGTGTACTTTCCGGGTGGCAGTATCGTCGATATCCCTTCGTTGCGCCCATTCTGGTGGACCGTCGACTTCGCGCATCGGCATGGCGCCATTGCTCTTCCCGCTCACCCTGTCTACCCGCCGTGGCTCGTCCCGACCATTCGCCGGGGATTGGCGCGAGGGCGGCGCCTCGACGGGATCGAGGCAATCAACGCCGGCATCAGCGCCGCCGCCCAGGAGCGGCTAAGCGCGGGTATCGCAGCGCTGGACGCACGCCTCGCGCGCGTCGCCGGGAGTGACGCGCACGACCGGTCGGCGGTTGGGTCCGCCTTTACTCGGTACCCCGGCAGCGGGACGGCCGATTTCCTGGCCGCCCTTCAGGGGGGTACCACGACCGCGGTACTGGTCTCTCGCCCCGTTCTCCCGCCGCACGCCCGCTCCTTTACGCGGCGCCGCTCGATGACGCGCCCGGGTTGGGTGCGCAACCTATGGCGTGAAGCAACCACTCGCTAGGATGGGCTATGCCCCAGGTTCGCGAGAGACACGGCTGGAACGTCTCGGGCACGGAGGCGCGCCACATCCAGGATGAGATGCGCGCTCTGGTCGATCTGCGGGATGTCGTATCGGTCGGCGGCATCCGGCAGGTGGCTGGAATCGACAATGGATACTCACGAGAGGGCGACGCCTGGATCGCCTATGCTGCCGTGGTGGTCGTCACCCTCCCCGACCTGACGGTATCGGCCGAGAGCTACGCCGCCGTTCCGGTGACCTTTCCTTACATCCCGGGTCTGCTTACCTTTCGGGAAGCGCCGGCCATCGTCGCGGCCTATCGCGATCTCGATGCCAATCCGGATGTCATCATGTTCGACGGCCAGGGCTATGCTCACCCCCGGCGCATCGGCATCGCCTCACATCTCGGCGTCCTGTTCGGTAAGCCGTCCATCGGCGTGGCGAAATCCAGGCTGGTCGGCCGCTATGACGAACCGGCGCAGGAATTCGGCGCCTGGACGCCGGTTAGCGACCGGGGAGAGGTAGTGGGAGCGGCTGTGCGTACCAAAGTCGGCCATTCTCCGCTCTTCGTCTCCCCCGGCCACCTCATCACGTTGGAGCCGGCTCTCCAGATCGTCCTCGCCTGTACGCGGCCCAATACCTTCCTGCCGGAGCCGACCGGTCTCGCTCACCGGATGGTGGCGGAGTACAAGGCACGTGTGAAGGCGGACCAGGCCGGAGCGTTGCGATGAGCGTACTCGCGCCGGCCGGCATCTCGAATGGCCTGATTGTGACGATCGTGGTCATCGCGGCGCTGGTGATGGGCGCGCTATCGGGACTGCGGCGAGGTCTGATCGTGGAAGTCGCCTTGACGGCAGGCGTCGTGATTGCTCTGGTGCTGGCACGTGCTGCCGACGGAACGGCGCGGAGCGCGCTCGCCGGGATTATGGGTCACAGTCACTGGCTCGCGGCGACCTCCTACCTGGTCACCTTTGCCATCATCTGGGCGGCGATTTTGATCCTGGCACGCGGTGTGCGCCGCATCGCGCGACTGGCGCTGCTCGGGCCACTCGATAGTCTGGCTGGTGCGGCCCTGGCCCTCATCCAGACCGCCCTGGTACTCGCCATGCTCCTCGCCCTCGCCCGCCATGCGCCCAATCGCACCGTTCGCGCGGCGGTCGCTCACTCCAGCGCGGCGCACGTCCTGCTCCAGTCTTTACCAGCCATTCATCCGCTCCTGCCGCATCTGGCCCTGATGCCGTAGAGTGAGTCCATGCGTCGTATCGCTCAGGCCGGCGCCACGCTGGCAGCGGTTCCCCTGCTCCTCGGTACCGTCCTGGGCCTCCGCGCTCAGATGCCGTCTCCAGTCCGTCACGCGGAGCATGCGTTTCGCGTCGCCGTGCCCCAGAAGCATCGCTCGGTCCGATCCACCCGGCCTCCCGTCCGCTCCCATCCGGCGCCGACCGGCACGCCCCCCGCGACCGGAACACCGCTTCCGGCATCGATCGTCTCGCAGCCTCCCGAGGGCCCGGCGGCCGGGTCGGCACGTGCTCTCCGCGCTCTGCATCGGGACCTGTGGCTGCACGCCCAGGGAACTCAGCTCTACACCGCCTGGGGCACAAAGGTCACTCTGAAAGCGGTCAACTGGTACGGCTTCGAATACGCTCCGTTCGTGCCGGCGGGACTTGACCGAGCGCCACTCGACAGCATCCTGCGCACGATCCACCGGCTGGGTTTCAATGCCCTGCGCATCATGTATGCCGATGCGACGGTGCGTGCGAACCCGGTGGTCACCACCGGTCTCGACGCGAATCCGCGGCTTCGCGGCATGCACGCCCTCCAGATCATGGGCGTCCTGCTGAAGCGGGCCCACCGGTTCCGATTGCGTGTCATTCTCTGCAACAGCCGTTCCGAGGCCGGGATGGGACCGGAGTACAGCACCGGCCTGTGGTATACCGCGCAGTATCCGGAGTCGGTGTGGGAAGCGGACTGGCTCGAACTCGCACACCTCTTCCGGCACGATTCGGCCTTTGTCGGCGCTGATCTGCGCAACGAGCCGCATCTGACCTCGGGTCATCCCACCATCCAGAACTACGTGAACCAGGGTCCGCTCTGGGGTGCCTACCAGGGAACGTATTACTACTCACGTGATTGGCACTATGCCGCACAGACGCTCGGGAATCGCCTCCTGGCCGTCAACCCACACCTGCTGATTGTGGTGGAGGGGGTCCAGATGTACTTCAACCCCTACACGGGTAAGTTCACGGGCGGCCTGTGGGGCAGCAATCTGGTGGGCGTGCAATTCGATCCCATCACCCTGGACCGGCCCGGACAGTTGGTGTACTCAGTCCATGAATACGGTCCACAAATGTACCTGGCCCACTGGTTCAATAGCAGCACGACCTTTGCGTCGCTGATGCGACACTGGACAAAGCACTGGGGATATCTCCTCACCGCGCCGCCCTGGATGCAGGCGCCGATCTTCGTCGGCGAGTTCGGGACGTGCAACAACTACTACTCCTGCACCGTGAGCCGGAATCCGCTCAAGCAGGGCTTCTGGTTCACTGCGTTCGTGCGCTACATGCGCGCCCATCCGCAGGTGGGATGGGCCTACTGGGCGCTCAATCCGATGGGCCCCTTCAAGCCGAACGTGCCCAACTACTACGCGCTGATGACGCCCGATTGGCGTCACTATCATCGATCGCTGGTCACTGCTCTCCAGCCGTTGTTACGGGAGCCCAGCGGTTGAAGTCTCCCTAGGGCTGCACGATCCGTGTAACAATCTCGTTTCGCCGGCGTTCTATGGGTAGAACCATGCGGAGGGAATAATGCGAGTGCTGCCGGCGGCCATCCTCATCGTTTGTCTCGGCGGATGCGCTCCGGGTATGGCCGGATCGGGTAATCCGCCGGTTCAGGGAAACACGTCTCAAGACACCGTCGCACACCGCGCCTCCTCACCGGCAACGACGTTGAGGTTGTTCTATTCGTTGATCAACGCGCACCGATTCCGCGAGGCGTATGCCGATCTGGCGCCGGACGGCCGGCCGGCGTACGCCCGGTGGAAGGCAGGGTACATGCTCACCCAATCTGTCCACGTGGAGGCGGTGCACGCCGGATCGTTTCGCATTCAACACGCCGGTTCGCCGTATACCTGTGTCGGCATTGAGATAGCGGCGTTGAATCACAACGCGGCACGCGCGATTCGATATGGAGGCACGTACCTGATGGTCTATACGGGAGGCCGCTGGCGAATCGTGCTCGCCGGAAGTCGGCTGTCGGAGGGAGGCAGCTCGACTGCTCCCAGCCGCGCCGCCTGCTTAGCCCTCATTCGGACTCGATCAACCGGCCTGCCACCACAGACCTTTTGGCTCAGTTTTGTGAATCCCTCACTCGGTTACGCTCTCGGCATCCCGTGCAACTTCGACGGCGGTCAGTCGGAGCGATGTATCCACGTCGCGGTGGCAAAGACGATGGACGGCGGCACCACCTGGCGGGGCGTCAATGCCCCGCCTGCACATGTCGGCTTTACCAGCGACTTCACTATCGAAGCGGGCAACATGGTCGGTGAAATCCGCTTTGCCGACGCACGAAACGGATGGGCCTTCGATCCTGCCCTCTATGCCACCCATGACGGCTCAGCCGCCTGGACGCGAGTGAGTCTGTCGGGGATGGTCAGCGACGTCATTCCGGTGGGTCAATCGGTGTGGGCCATCAACAGCCGCTGCCGGGGCTCGCTCTGTTCCGCCGCCATCATAGCCTCCTCTGCCGGCAGCAACGATTGGCATGCCTTGCCGCAGCCGTCATTGCACGGGGTGTCACCTCCGTTTACGCTGGACCGGGTAGATGCGAGTCATGCCTGGTTCCTCTACAAACAGGGCCGCTTGGCGTCGGGCGTCTCGCACCTCATCATGACCTCGGACGGGGGTGTTCATTGGCGCGCCCTGCCCGATCCCTGCACGCGGGAGTTCAACGACGACATCAGACTGGCCGCGCACAACGACCAGGATCTATACCTGATCTGCGCCGGACAACCCGGCACTGGCCAGCAGTTAAAGCAGGTGTTTCGGACAACAAGCGGCGGGACGCGGTGGCAGCGAGTCGGCGGCCTTGGTGCGGGTGGATACATTTCCGATCTGGCAGTGACTGGGCCATCCACCGCGTTCGCCACGGAAACCCGCGGGAACTTCCTGAAGACCGTGAACGCCGGAAGCACTTGGTCACCCGCCCTCCCCCTGAGTGTGGTCAACCCGAGCGACGGATCGCTCGGACCGCTCGACTTCATCAACCCTATCGATGGGTGGGTCGCGTCTTTTCCGCACCGGTTGTTCCGGACCACGGACGGCGGGCGGACCTGGCAGGAGATCCAGAGGTAATCGCTTGACGGGCGATGGGAAATAGCCCTACACTCCGATGGCCCGCGGCATGTTTGCGTTGCCCTCTGCCATGATCGTGGTGTAGGCGCAGGGCTTGTCCCTGCCTGAAACGCGCAGGGACAAGCCCTGCGCCTACAACGGCGGTGCGTCGTTATCACCACGACCGGCATGATCTGTGTCGCGCTCTCCGCATCACGTACCGGAATCTGATCACTTATGTCCGTCTCCCGCCTCCAACCGATCGGTGCTCCCGGTGATCTCGTCGAAGGGATCGAACTGGGCGTGGCCGGGGCTCGCCAGTTGGGAAAGCGGCGCGCCGTTCGTGGTGGCGTCGTGGACGCGGTGGACGTCGGCTCTCCGGGCGCACTGGCGGGGATCCGGCCCGGCGATGTGATCAGCGCCGTCAATGGCAGGCGTCTCCGCGACGCCGTGGACTTCCAATTCTTTACCGCCGACGAGCCGGTGGTCGATGTCGAAGTCATGCGCCCGGCGAACGGGCATCTGCGCGAGAGCGTCAGGATCGAACGCGATCCTGACGAGGTTCTCGGTGTCTCCTTCACTGAGCCGACTTTTACGCCGATCCGCGAGTGCAACAACCACTGCCCGTTCTGCTTCATCGATCAGCTGCCGGCCGAGATGCGGAGCAGCCTCTACATCCGTGACGACGACTACCGCTACTCGTTCCTCTTCGGGAACTTCGTCACTCTCACCAATCTCAATGAGCGCGATTGGGAGCGACTGGAAGAGCAGCGCCTCAGCCCTCTGTATGTCTCCGTCCATGCCACAGATCTGGAGATGCGAAGGACACTGCTGGGGAACCCCAAAGCACCCGATATTCTGGCGCAGTTTGAGCGTCTTTTTGCCCTGGGAATCCGCGTCCACACCCAGGTCGTTACCTGCCCGGGCATGAACGACGGGGAGATCCTGGAGCGCACGATTGCCGACCTCTCGGCATATGTGCCGTCTGTGCTATCGATCGGGGTCGTGCCGGTCGGACTGACCCGGACCCCGCAGGAGATCCTCGCCGGCCCCGAGCCGTCGTGCAGCCGCATCCTGCCGAGCGCCGCCGATCTTCCGCTGCGGACTTTTAAACCGGAAGAGGCGCGAGCCGTGGTGCGTCAGACACGCCGCTGGCAACGGCACTTCCGCCGTGGTTACGGTTGCAGTCTAGTCTATGCCTCCGACGAGTTCTATCTCCTCTGTGACGAGCGGGTTCCGCCGGCCACCGCCTATGACGGCTACCCCCAGTACGAAAACGGCATCGGCATGGTGCGGGACCTCATCGACGACGCCCATCGTCTGCACCGGCGACTCCGCCGGCGGGAGAATCCGCCCCGCACCGGACGCAGCGCCACCCTGGTCTGCGCCGAGATGATCGGCGATTGCCTGCAAAGGCTCGTCGCGAACTGGGCCGCTCTCACCGGTGCCGATGTGGACCTCACCGTCCTCTCCAACAGCTTCTTTGGTCCGCGCGTGCGTGTCTCCGGCCTGTTGACGGGACGAGACATCATCGCCAATGCGGATCGCTACCGCGGTGATCTTGTCGTCCTGCCCACGGTGATGCTGGACAAGACCGGCAGCCGAACGATCGACGGGATGACGCCGGCCGAGCTGGAAGCCGCCCTCGGCAAGCCGATCACCTTTGCCGGGTACCTGTCGGAGGTCGACCGTGCCGTCTTCGGTGCCTAACGGAAATCGGGCGCCTCTCCTTTGTGGGGAACTTTACAGACCCGCCCGGCGGCTTTCCCGTATGCTCAGGCATACCGACCGTGGGCGGGAAAAACATGATCATCAAGAACGGGCTTGTGCTGCAGCCCGATGGGACGGCGCGCCGTCAGGACATCCGGATCGAGGACGGGCGCATTGCCGATCTCGGCACCATTGAAGGCGACGAGACCCTCGACGCGACCGACCGTCTCGTCGCACCCGGGTTGATCAATACGCATTGCCACTCCAACGAGAACTACTTCAAGGGTCTCTTCGATAACCTGCCGCTCGAGCTGTGGCTCCTTTTCTCGTATCCAATCCTGGCGGCACCCCAGCAGACCCCGCGCGAGATCTATGTCCGCACCATGCTGGGCTGTATCGAGATGCTCAAGACAGGCTGTACGGCGGTGGTCGATTTCCTGTACGAGATGCCGGACACAACGCCGGACAGTGTTGCCGCCGCTCTCCAGGCGTACCAGGATTGTGGAATGCGGGTCCTGCTCACCATCGGCTATGCCGACAAGGTGTACTACGAGACGACGCCGCTGTCCATGGATCTGCTCACGCCGCAGCTCAAGCGGCGCATTGACGACACGCCGCTGAACTCGCCGGATGAGAATATCGCTCTCGTCGATGAGGTACGGCGCCGCTGGCACGGCGTGGGCGAGCGCATCGCCATCGGCCTCGGCCCGTCGGGACCGCAGCGTTGCAGTGACCGGCAACTGGAACTCAGCGCCGACTACGCGGCCGAGCACGACCTGCAAATCCACATCCACACGCTCGAGACCAAGATGCAGGCCTACACCGGCCACCTGTACTACGGCAAGACGATCATCGAGCACCTACACGATCTCGATTTCCTCTCCCCACGCGTCTCTCTCAATCACGCTGTCTGGCTGACCGAGCGCGACATCGACCTGCTGGCTCAATCCGGCGCCGGAACGACCCACAATCTGCTCTCCAACTTCAAGCTGGGGAGCGGCATCTCGCCGGTGCCCGAGATGCTGGCCAGGGGCATCCCGGTCAGCCTGGGGACGGACGGGAAGAGCAGCAATGATTCGCAGGATATGTACGAGGTCCTGAAGGCGGTAGCGCTGCTGCACAAGACGCAGCAGCCGGAATTCGAGCGCTGGCTGGGAGCGCCGGACGCGTGGCGGATGGCGACGGAGTTCGGGGCGCGATCGCTGGGGATGAGCGAGAATCTGGGACACATTGCGGTGGGAGAGCGCGCCGATCTCGTGCTGTTCGATCTCAACTCCGTGCCGTTCACGCCGCTCAACAATCCGCTGCACCAGCTGGTGTACTGTCTCCCCAGCCACGTCGTACACACGGTCCTGGTGGAGGGCGAGGTCGTGGTGCGCGGCGGGAAGCTGACCCGCGTCAATGAGGACGCGCTGCTGGCCGAAGGCCGCGAGCTGGGCCGTGCCTATGTGGACGGGAGTGAACCGGCGTTCAGCGCGGCGCGCGACCTCTTCCCCAGCGTCGCGGCGGGATACCGTCATGCCGTCGCGCAGCAGGTTGGTGTTCACCGCTACTCAGGACGAGAGACGTGATGCGGTGACCCGTCACCAGCAGTGACTCGGAGCCGATCCACGCTGAGGGCCGGACTCCGGTCATTCGTCGTTCTCTCATCATCATGACGCGGCGTCGGACCCTGGTCGCCGAGATGCGCCGAACTCCGCTCACCGAGCACGACGGAGTCAGGCGGACGTACCAATCCGAGATCGTGGGACAGGCACAGGCCGCCAATCACGGACGCGCAGCTCGGGCTTCGAGCGGCCATTCCACTCATTGATCTGAATATGACCAACGGCATCGATGACGGTATTGGGGCGCAGCGACAGGATGGCCTCGTCGGCCCCGAAGAAGACCGCGTCCCGAGTGGTACCGTTCTGAGACAGGGTGAGGCGAGCATGCCCGCCACGAAGTGGTTTGATGCCGCGGACGGCGACGTCACGCACCAAGAAGAGGGGCTCGGGAAACCCGACGCCGAAGGGCGCGAGGCGCTGGACCTGCTGGGCGGCGTGGAGGTCCAGGGTGCCGAGGCGTACCTCGGCATCGATGGTCAGCACCGCGCCGACCGTCGCGATCGGCAGCTCGGCTGCCGCCTCGTCGAGCAGCCCCAGGGCGACCTCAAGCTGATCCCGGCGGACACTGAACCCCCCGGCCCCGGCATGGCCGCCGTAACCGAGGAAGATCCCGCCCGGGAGCGCCGCCTCGCAGCGCTCGAGCAGATCGTCGATCCGGCTGCTCGGCACCCCCCGTCCCGAGACCGACACGATCTCCTCCCCGGTCCCGACGAACGCCGGCAGGCCGTAGATCTCAACCAGCTTGGAGGCGAGCAGACCGGAGATGCCCGGCGGCCAGGATCCGATGACGGCGAGGAGCGGAGGACGTTCTCCGCTCTGCACGGCTGCGGCGACGTCGGCGGGTGCACCCAGCGAGGCGGTGACGGTATTCAGGTGCTCCTCCACCAGGCGCTGGCGCTGCACGTTGTAGCGCGACAACTGGGCAGCAAGATCGCGGGCCACCGCGGGATCGGCTGTCGTCAGCAGATCGAAGGCCAACTGCGGGGAGGCAAGCCGGTTGGCCGCGTTGATCCGCGGCGCCAGATAGTAGGCAACGCTACCGGGATCGATGTCTGCCGCCCGGACACCCGCCTCGGCGAAGAGCGCCAGCAGGCCGGGACGAACGGTGCAGTGCAGCCGGTGTAGGCCCCGCAGAACAAGGGATCGGTTCTCGTCCCGCAAGGGAACGATATCGGCAATCGTGCCGAGCGCCACCAGATCGAGCAGGTCATCGGGCACCGGGATCAGTCCGCGGGCGGCCAGCGCCTCAGCCAGTTTGAAGGCGACGCCGACGCCACAGAGGGAGCGGAAGGGATAGGTGGCATCGTGCCGGGTGGGGGCGACGACCAGGCACGCGGGAAGACGGCCGTCGGAGCGCGGCTCGTGGTGGTCGGTGACGATCACCTCCATGCCCATGCCCTGCGCCACCCGCACCTCCTCTATCGCCGTCACGCCGCAATCGGCGGTCACGACCAGCGTGACACCCTGGTCCGCCAGCGCCGCAATGATCTCCGGGTGCAGTCCATGACCGTCGCGGCGGGTCGGCACCACGGTGATGGGCTGGAGTCCGAGACGGATAAGAACGTCCTGCAGGACGGCTGCCGACGTGACTCCGTCACAGTCGAAATCGCCGTACACGGCGACCGTCTCGCCGGCAGCGGCGGCCCGTTCGAGGCGGTCGACGGCGGCGGTCATATCGGGGAGCGAAAACGGGTCATGCGACACCAGTGTCCCGGCAAGGACCGAGGCAATCTCGTCCGGCGTGTGATACCCGCGGCAGTAGAGGAGATGCGCCAGCATGACACTCTCTCCCGCGAGCTGCGCGCGCAGTTCGTCGGGCAGCGGGTCTTCAATCTTCCAGAGCGCCGCCTGCCCCTGCAGCACACTCGTCTCTGTCACGCCGACTCCTCATCCCCGGGACACAGGTAGCCGCCCCATCCGGGGCGGCTACCGGCCCGCTTCGTCGCCTATTGTAAAGGCTAGCCCTGGCTGTTCGCCTGCTGCAGACGGTTGTTGATCTCGTTCCAGTTGACGACATTCCACCAGTTGGACAGGTACTCGGGACGCCGATTCTGGTACTTGAGATAGTAGGCATGCTCCCAGACGTCATTGCCGAAGATCGGGAAATTGCCTTCCATGAGCGGGCTGTTCTGGTTTTGTGTCGAGGTGATCTCGTAGGTTCCGTTCGGACTGCGAATGAGCCAGACCCACCCGCTCCCAAAGCGCGCCGCCCCGGCGGCGTTGAACTGCTGCTTGAAGTTCTCGAATCCGCCGAAATTCTGGTTGATCACATCGGCAATGGCTCCGGTCGGTTCCCCCCCGGCATTGGGGCCCATAATCTTCCAGAACATGCCGTGGTTGACGGCACCACCGCCGTTGTTGATGACGGTCTGACGGATATCCTCCGGCACCTGATTGATATTTCGGAGAAGATCCTCTGCGCTCTGATTCCCCAACTCCGGATGCTTCTCGATGGCCGCGTTCAGATTGTTGACGTAGGCTGCATAGTGCTTGTCGTGGTGGAGATGCATCGTCTCTTCGTCGATGTACGGCTCCAGTGCGTTGTAGTCGTAGGGCAGGGGTTCGACTTCGAATGCCATGTCAGCTCTCCTTTGTGGGGTGTCCCCTTCTTAAATACGGGTCGCGGGCTCTCCCGACCAACTCGACCGCGAGCCTCTACCCGCCGTGGGCGGATTCGGCAGCACTCACGAGTTTGTTGCGTGCTTCCCACAACTCGGGGAAGAAGCGGTACTGGAGGGTGCGGTCGAGATACGCGCTGCCCGGCGTTCCCGTCGTACCGGGTGACCGGTCACCGATGACGCGCATGACCAATTGGGCATGATGGAACCGCCACTGACGGAAGCGAAGCTCGTAGTCGCTGACCGACTCACAGAGACGGTAGAGATCGGGATAGCTGCTGGGATGTGCGTAGATCTCGACGAGAGCCGTGACGGGATCGGGGGCGACGGCACGGACACGAGAGAGAAAGGCATCTCGCAGAGTGACGGGCCAGCGACGACGAATAGCAGGTACATCGGCGATGCGCCCCGCCATGCGGAGGTAGTCTCGGTCCTCGAGGCCCGACGCGACTTCCAGCTCACGGAATTGCTGAGATTCGAAACCGCTGGCGGTTTCGAGCAGCGGCCGAAATTGTTGAAACTCACTCGGCGGCAGAGCTTCCAGGATCTCGACGCCTTCGGCCAGCATACCGAGAATGCGGTTGACACGATCGAGAACGTGAGCGGCTTCTTCCAGGGCTCCGGACGTCAGCCGCCGCACGATGAGATGCAGCTCGTGGAGAAGCTGCTTGAACCATAGTTCCTGCGCTTGCTGCACCACGATGAACAGCATCTCGCCATGAACGGGCGGCTCGCTGAGCGGATGTTGCAAGGCGAGGAGTTGCGGTACGGCCAGGTAGTCGCCGTAGGTCAGCCTCCCCTCTGACATCTACAGGGTGGCTCCCAGAATCCAGGGGTTGAACTCTTCCTCCCCGATGCCGTGACGCTCACTGTGTGTCTCTTCACCGGATGCGACCCGCAGCAACAGGTCAAAGATCTCTTCGCCGACCTCGCGCACCGCGGCCCCCTCGAGCACGCGCCCCGCGTTCACGTCCATGTCGCCCTGCATCGTCCGGTAAAGAGCAGTATTCGAGGCGATCTTGATCGTTGGGGCGGGTCGGCAGCCGAATACCGAGCCGCGTCCCGTGGTGAAGGCCACCAGATTGCAGCCGCCGGCGACCTGGCCGGTCACGGAGACGGGATCGTAGCCGGGAGTATCCATATGGACGAAGCCGCGGGCCCCAATCGGCTCCGCATAGCCGGCGACGTCCACCAACGGCGTCGTCCCGCTCTTGGCGACCGCGCCCAACGACTTCTCGTAAATCGTGGTCAGTCCGCCGAGTTTATTGCCCGGTGTCGGATTGTTGTCGATCTCGGCGCCGTTGACGGCTGTATAGTGTTCCCACCAGGCAATGTGCTCCAGGAGCTTTCGGCCCACTGCCTCCGAGACCGCACGTCGCGTCAGCAGATGCTCGGCCCCGTACACCTCCGGCGTCTCTCCAAGGACGACCGTGCCACCTTGCGCCACTAACAGGTCGGCGGCATATCCAAGCGCCGGGTTGGCGGTGATCCCTGACCAGGCGTCACTGCCGCCACACTGGAGGGCGAGCATCAGTCCGGACGCCGGAAGCGGCACGCGGCGCTCCGCTTCGGCCCCCGGCAGGAGGCGCTCGACGGCACGCACGCCGGCCTCCACCGTATCGACCAGTCCTCCCTCGTCCTGGATGATCAGGGAGGTGGGCTCGCCCAACCCCTGGTTCTCGACCAGATCGGGTATCTGATTCACCTCGCAGCCCAGTCCGATAAGCACATACCCGGCGATATTGGGATGGCGGCAGAAACCGGCCAGTGTCCGCTGGAGCAGGTCGACCTCGGCGCCGCCGTAATGGGCTCCGCACCCTCCCTTGTGCGTCAGGGCGATGACGCCGTCCACGTGCGGAAAGGCACGCAGGTCACGGAACCGGTCGGCCACGGCACGCGAGACACTCGCGCTGCAATTGACCGAGGAGATCACAGCAAGATAATTCCGGGTACCGGCACGCTCACCACGCCGGTAGCCCTGAAACGACCGTGGCTCCGCCGGCTCCACAAACCGGAGGTCCTGAGCAAAGGTGTAGTCGTGGTGGACCTCACCAACGGCGAGATTGTGGGAATGGACGTGATCGCCGGGCGCAATCGGGGCCGTTGCATATCCAATGACCTGGCCGTAACGGTGAACCGGGTCGCCCACGATGACCGGACGCAACGCAATCTTGTGACCGGCCGGGACGAGGCGCGCCACGCGAACGTCACCGCTCGCGGCGTGCACCAGGAGACCGGGAGCCAGATCGGCCTTGGCGATGGCAACCTCATCCCCGGGATGAAGGTGAACGGCCACTTCCGCGATCGCCGCGGTGCCGCGACGAGCCGGCGTTAGCTGAATCGGCATGATTCTGCCATGCTGCTAGGATCGGTCGTGAAACCCGCCGTGGTTCTCCCGCTCGGTGTCTTGCTCATGGTGGCCCTCTTCCTGGTGTCCGCGCTGACTCCACCCATCGTGCTGATCATCGCTCTCAGCTTGGTCCTGCTCGCGGCGTTTCTCTATCTCGGTCTGCGCAGTGGCCCGGAGCAGTAATCAGTCGGGTATCGTGCGAATCGCGGAGAGGAACGATTCCCGGAACAGCGCCTCACGCAGCGCGCCCAGTTCTCTCCGGTTGGCTGCCATAATCTCGTCCAGGATGCGCTGTCCCTCCTCCGTGAGAGAGACGACGGCGCGCCGCCGATCCTGGACATCCTCTCGGCGGGAGAGCAGACCGCGCCGCACGCAGCGATCGACGAGCAGCGACGCGCTCGACTGACGCACCTGGAGGGCACGCGCAATTTCACCGATCCCCACGCGTGGATAGGACGCATGGCCGCGCACGACGACCAGCAACACGTGCTGCTGCGGCGTTATGCCCTTCTCCCGGGCCTGCTCTTCAGCGAAACGCACGAACCGCCGCACCGCGCAGCGAAAATCCGCCTGATCCTGATAGTCCCGCTGCGACCACTCGCCCTCAGGAACGTCGCTGTCTGCCGCGATCTCGTCGGTCTTTCGCATGTACGCCTATAGTACTCCGCCGAACCGTGCGGCGAAAAGATGGCACGCTTCTTGCCACGCCGTGGTGCGGCCTGTCGTTTACGCCTCTATCATATGGTTGGCGAAGCGGTTGGCGCTACGAACTAGCCTTCTCCTCTGCCAGGCGCCCGGCCGCGAGTCCCGGTCTCTCTCCCACGGTCGGGCGCCCCTCCTTCCGCTATCCGCTGTAGCCGCTGCGGCGCCAGACCTGCTCCGCGGCCTGCGCGTAGCGTGGGTCGCCGCTGATGGCGGACCACCGTGCCAGGGCGCCGTAGATCGGCGCGTACATCACTGTCTTGCAGGCGCCGTCCGGACCTCGTTCGGCGCAGCCGGCACTCCGGGTATCACCTGCCTGGTCGATCGATCCGTCGGGACGCACCCGTGACAGCTCCCAGGCCTCGCCACGAGCGAGCGCCGTATGGAGCGTCCGCGCCAGACCGCCCCTGGCGACGAGCGTCAGGTAGCGAGCGGCGCTGATCATGCCCAGGGCCTGGTAGCCGGAGTCGTGGCCGCCATTTTCCGGCATGATGCCATCCGGCCGCTCCATTTCGATGCCGCGCCGGGCGTAGCGCTCAGACCATGATCGCAGCGTGCGGTCTTTGCCCAGAAGGGAGACGGCGCCGAGCGCCAGCGCCGCTTCGTAGTAGCGGTGATTCTTGGCGGGATCGTCAAGACGGGGAGCCCCACCGACCGATCGGACCATGTAGTAGGAGGCACGCACCATGCGGGCGATCTCCCAGCGAATCTCGCTCTCGAAGCGAGCGCGATACCGCGACGCCGAGAGCACGATTAGAGCCGGTGCCGCCTGCGACATGAACATGGCAGCGCCGTGAAAGGGCCACGCTGCTCCGGGGAAGGAGCCGTTCGAGGCTTCGCGCGCCAGACCAAAATGGAACATGCTGAGCCCCTCGGCGATCAGTCCCGGCTGCCGGCGCAACGTGCCGTCGATCACGTCGGTATCCCCGTAACGCTGCTCCTCCAGCAGCCAACCGGAGCGGGAATCGCTGATGTTGGGACCGTACGCGCCGCCGGGTCCGGGGGTGACCTGACCCCAGCGATACAGGACGTCATAGACGACGGGAGATTTTTCCATCTTGAGAAATTGGATCCGCCCGGCGGCGGAAGCGGCACCGAGCGGTAAAGCAGCGAGGACGGCAAAAACAGACAGAGCGCGAAACATAACACCCCTTCCTGGCACAGACCCGCGAGTATAGCGAGCGGGGAGGTTGAGAGGACAGGCCGCGAGAGCGGGCGGTCAAGCCGCCCGCTCTTGCCGGCTTTAGTTGGTGAAGTCCTCGGTCAGCCAGGTGCCGCCGTTCACATTGACGATGCCGATGCCGACCTGATGGAAGTTGGGGTTGATGATGTTGCAGGCATGGTTGTTGAACACGGCGCAGTAGGTGGCGCTGTGGGTCTCCGATATCATCATCTGATTGAGTTGCTGCAGATCGGTCAGCTCGTTGCCGTAGCCGGCCTCTCCCACGTTCTCGCCCGCTGTGTAGTACGACAGGCAGATATCGTTGGGGAAGGAGGCCGCCGGGTAGCTGGGATTGGTATGCCAGATACTTCCGCTCTGCTGCATGTCCCGAGAGTGACCAATGGAGCCGATGCAACTGCCGGTGCCGTTGGTTTGCGTCATGCTCAGGGTCAGGGCCGCCGCGCCATTTTGGGCACGGTCCGTGTTCAGAATGGTGAGCATGGCCTGGACGCAGCCTGAGCCGGGGCAGGCGGTGGACACCGGAGTAGAGGTGGGCGTCGAGGTCGGCGCCGGTGTCCTGGTAGGTGTCGCCGTCGGTACCGCCGTCTTGGTGGGAGTCGCGGTCGGCGCGGGAGCCGTGTGGGTCGGCACCGGCGTTGCCGTGGGGGCAGACGTGCCGCTTTGCGTCGTCAGGCTTGCATCATCGACGAAGAAGGTCGTGGCGAACGGGCCGCGTACCGTGCCCTGGAAGCGCAGTGTGACCTGCTGACCGGCATAGGGCTGCAGGATCGAGGTGAGGTTGAGAGTCCACTGCTGCCAGGGACTTGCATTCCCATTGCACAGTTGCTGCGGCGTATTCACCAGCGTCCCGGCATGGAGGATCTGAACGGCGAGGATATCGTAGCAACTCAGGCTCGTCTCGTTCGTCGTGATCTCCTCCCAGTAGGAGAGCGTCGCGCTGGTCAAGGACGACGGGAGAGTCACCGTCTGCGAGACAGTGTCGGTGCATACGGTCGAGCCGCACAGGCGGGCGGCATGGGACGGTGAATGGGACACCGTGGTCTGAATGATGGTGTGGGCCTGGGCGGACGTCAGAGACCAGGGTGAGGTGGACGATTCGAAGTTGCCGTTGGTGAGGAGTTGGGTGCCGCCCGGGACCGGGGTGGCGGTGGCCGTCGGGACCGGTGTCGTCGGCGTGCGGGTCGCGGTGGGGACAGGGGTGGTCGGCGTCGAGGTGGCAGTTGGCGCCGGCGTGCGCGTCGGAGTTGCGGTCGGCGGTACCGGGGTGGCCGTGGGACTCGCCGTGCCGCCGGCCAGGTCGCGGGCGACATTGTACAGATCAGGGCTGCCCAGGCCGGTCACGGCATCCCAGCCGGTCCCGGCGTTGTACGCGCCGTTGGTGCCGGAGGTGATGTCGTGGAATGGGGCATACGCCTGCGTGTGGTTGGCCAGGTTGTACAGCTTGGGATCGAAGAAGCCGACGGACGTGCCGTGGGCGGCCAGGTACTGGTTGAGGACGGCCGTCATGCCGGCCCACAGCGGGCTTGCCAGGCTCGTTCCGCCGAACTGCCCGCAGGACGCGCTGCTGCCGTAACAGACGTACGCGCCGCTATTGGGATCGGCGTCGGCCGACACGTCGGGGTAGGCGCGATAGGAGCCGGTCGCGAGACCCGAGGCGATCTGCCAGGAAGGGCGGGCGAAGATCTTGCTGTAGCCGCCACCCGAGCCCTCCGGGCCACACGACGCGCAGTAGGCCCAGGCGGTCTCACCGGGATACGTCGTTCCGTTCGGCACTCCCGAGATGCGCGTCCCGCCGACGGCGGTCGCGTACTGGCTACTGGCCGGATAGTCCGGCCAGGGATTCCCCGAGCCGGAGCAGGTTGAGCCGCTGTCACCGGTTGAGAAGAAGTAGCTGTGACCGGTTGCCGTGTTCGACGACAGAACATTCTGGACGGCGTTCGTCCAGGAGTCGTTTGAAACCTCGCACTCGCCCCAGCTACTCGAGATCTGCATGTTCCCGACGGAGGCGGCCGCATTGAGAGCGTCGATCAAGCCCTGGCCGGTGGGATTGCCGCTGGTGTCGGTCTGGGCCTCGTAGTAGTCCACGGTGGCGCCGGGCGCCATGCCGCTCGAGTACTCGATGTCCATGCCGACTTCACCATCATCGGGGCTCTCCGCCGCCGTCGTTCCGCCATCGACCGGAATGACGTGCAGGCGGCCGTTGGCAGTGGTAGGCACCGAGGCGTGCGTGACATTGGCCCAACTGGTCAGCGTGCTGTCGGCGGGAGGAACGCTCCACATGGTGATGCCGATCTTCTGGCCGGAGCCCGTGTCCCCCGCAGTCCAGAGGGGATTGACATCGTAGAGATTGGCGAAGTCCTGTGGGAAGTACGGAGTGCCGCCATCGGCAACGCCGTTGGACGCTTCGAAGAAGCGCGGGACGTCGTCGAGCCCGACGATCGTCTTCACGGCGTCGGCGACAGAACCCGGGACGGTGATATCTGAGGTTGGTGCAAAAAACGTCGCCGAGCGTCCGTGCACCGTGCCACGGTATGTGTAGAGCGACATATTGAGCATCGCCGCGATGCGCTGTGAGCTGCCGCTCGCGTCGACCAGCAGGTGATTCGGATAGGTGTGCGTGATCTGCAACCCATTCGCCCGCAGCCAGGTCACGACCTGATCTTCCTCTTGCTGCGTCGGATTGAATTCTTGATTCGCCTCAGCCAGGCTGAGATGCTGACCATACAGCGGACTCGACGGATCACTGATCTGCTGGACGTACGACTGAAGAGCCGACGCGTCACGCAGCGTGAGCGCGACCGCGATCGTCATCGTTCGATCGGGCAGCGGCGCCACCGGCGTGGCCGAGCGGACCGGGCCCGGTGTGACGTTGATGGTTTTGGGTGGAGGGCCGGAGGCTAGAGCTCCGGCTACCGGCCGCTGCGGGAATACCAGCGCGGTAAACCCGATAATCGTCGTTACTATTCCAAGCGCGCGTCGATTCACAGACAAAAACCTTCTCCTGAGACCTTCCCCACGAGCATGACCACGGGGGTCTGCCCGGCAAACAGACCAATAGTAATAGGGGCAAGTTAAGTCACTATTAGTCGTGGCGACACTGTACCAATCGCCAGGCGCGCCAGGGAGGGGCGGAAGTCACCCGCGGCGCGTGACCTCCGTCGGATGCTTGCCGGTGCTTTGCTAGAGTGGGCCGTGACGGAAAGACGCCCCCTCCAGCCCACCGATCTCTACCGCCTCGCCCTGCTCTCCGACCCGCAGATCTCTCCCGACGGGAGCCGCATCGCGGTGGTCGTTCGCCATCTGAACGAAGAGCGTGACGAGTACGACAGCAACATCTTCGTCGCCGACCAGGAAGGCCGGCTTCGCCAATTCACCGCCGGCGGCAAGGACTCCGCGCCGCGCTGGTCACCTGATGGTCGCTGTCTCGCCTTTCTCTCCGGCCGCACGGACGAGGCACAAATCCATCTGATGCCGAGCGACGGCGGCGAAGCACGCCCCGTGACCGACATCAAACTGGGCGCCGGCACGCCCGTCTGGTCACCGGACAGCACGGCGATCGCCTTCGCGGCCATGGTCTCAACGCGTCCCGACGACGAGACCGAGAAGAACGAGAAAGACAAAGAGAAGAAAGAGAAGGCTCCAACCCGCATCATCGAGCGGGCCTCCTACAAGCTCGATTCCGCCGGCTTTCTCTGGGACCGCCGGAAGCACCTGTTTGTCGTTGATGTTGCCGCGGAAAAGGTGCAGCAGATCACCGACGGTGACCAGCACGATAACGATCCCGCCTGGACTCCGGACGGCAAGTATCTCGTGTTTACTTCGAGCCGGGAGCCGCGGTGGGATGTCTCGACCGAGTCCTCCATCTTCCTCATCCCGAGAGAGGGTGGTGAGGCGCGGCGCATCACCGGCGGATCACTGGATAATCCGGTCGTCAGTCCGGACGGACAGCGCGTGGCCTTTCTCGGGTATCTCGATCCGGAGGACGCATACGGGCCCATCGGGATGTGGAGCACGACGCTGGGCGGGGAGGATCTCCGCGACGAAATCGGAGACTGGCCCGGCTCGATCGGCAATTACGTTGCCAGCGACGTCGCGGGCTCAGCGAACGGCATTGACCTGACCTGGCGTGAGGATGGGCTCTACTTCGTGGGCAATGTCCGGGGAACGTCCAACGTCTTCCGCTCCGAGAACGGCGCGGTCACGTCGGTGACGGAGGGCCGTCATGCCGTCGCCGACTTCTCGATCGCCGGCAACGGCACCATCGCCTTGACCCGCAGCGATGCGACCCACCCGACGGAACTGTTCGTGCTCTGCCATGGAGAGGTCAGACAGCTCACACACGAGAACGAGGAGTTCCTGCAAGAGGTACACATCGCGACCCCGAAGCGGATGACATTCACCGGAGCATGCGGCGAGGAGAGCGAAGGCTGGGTTTTAGCGCCGCGCGGCCATGAGGAGGGAAGCCATCCCCTCCTCGTCTACATCCACGGCGGGCCACAGACAGCACACGGCGAGGCGTTCTTCTTCGAGTATCAGTTCCTGGCCGGCAACGGCATCGGGATCTTCTTCCCGAACATCCACGGTTCATCCAGCTATGGACACGAGTACGAAACCAGCATTCGCTACGACTGGGGCAACCTCGATTTTCAGGACGTGATGGCGGGGACCGAGGCGGCGGCCTCCCAGCCGTGGGTCGACAAGGAGCGCGTGGGCATCGCGGGCGGAAGCTACGGGGGCTACATGACGAACTGGGCGGTAACACATACCGGCCGCTTCAAGGCCGCCCTCACCGAGCGCTGCATCTCGAACATGGTGAGCTTTGCCGGCACGTCGGATCACTGCTGGTGGTGGCGCCAGTCGTGGGGTGCGTTCCCTGAAGAGGACGTGCAGAAACTATGGGATATGAGCCCCATCAAGTACGTCAACGCCGTGACCACCCCGCTGCTCGTCATGCACTCCGAGCGCGACGACCGCTGTCCCGTGGAACAGGGCGAGCAGATGTTCAACGCGCTGCGCCGCCTGGGCAAGGACACGAAATTCATCATGTTCCCCGAGGAGTGCCACGAACTGACCCGCTCCGGCAAACCCTCCCGTCGCGTCGAGCGGCTCGGCTACGTGCTGAACTGGTTCAGGGAGCGCCTGTAGGCGCAGGGTCGATCCCCCGAACGCATCCCTGACCGGCAGCTCCCTGTAGGCGCAGGGCTTGTCCCTGCGTGCGTCCGGTCCTGATCGTTCAGCGTTGGCGCGAGCCGTGTGGCGCCGACATCTCGGGCAGGGACAAGCCCTGCGCCTACAACTTGGCTGGTCTGCGGGAACACGCTCCTCTATTTATGACCAGGCGCTCGCTTCGTCCAATTGCTCGATGTCCTGCGGCGTCAGGTCGACCTCGGTGGACGTGGCCAGCTCCTGCCACTGTTCCGGTGTATTGGCGGACGTGATCGGCGCGGTGATGCCGGGGCGAGCCAGCAGCCAGGCCAGGGCGATCTGGGCGGGCATGGCGTTGTGGCGCGCTGCCACCTCGTCGACGCAGTCGAGGAGGCGGAAGCCGTTCTCGTGCATGTACCGGTTCTTGACGTTCTCGGCGCGGCCGGACTCCGGGAGCGGCTGCCCGCGGCGATACTTGCCGGTGAGGAAGCCGTTGGCCAGCGGCGAGTACGGGATGACGCCGAGGCCTTCCTCGAGGCAGAGCGGGCCAAGATCCTGCTCGAACACGCTGCGGCGCGCCAGCGAATAGACCGGCTGCAGGCTGTCGTACCGCGCATAGCCGTTGACCTCGCTCACACAGAGCGCCTTCATCAGCCGCCAGGCGGCGTAGTTCGAGGCGCCGACGTAGCGGACCAGGCCGCGCTGCACCAGATTGTCGAAGGCCTCCATCGTCTCGTCGAGCGGCACATCCTGGTCGTCGGAGTGCGACTGGTAGAGGTCGATATAGTCGGTCTGCAACCGGCGCAGGGACGCTTCCACGGCCTCGAGAATGTGCTTCCGGGAGAGGCCCACGTCGTTGGGGCCGGGCCCCATCTGCCCACGCACCTTGGTCGCCAGCACGATCTGCTGCCGGTTCCCGCGACTCTGCATCCAGCGCCCGATGATCTGCTCGGCGACGCCACCGGGGTTTCCCTCCACCCAGCGCGTATAGACATCCGCGGTATCCAGAAAATTGCCACCGGATTCGACAAAGGCGTCCAGGACGGCAAACGCCTCCTCTTCGGTCGACGTCCAGCCGAACTGCATCGTGCCCATGCAGAGCTCAGATACCTTGAGGCCGGTGCGTCCCAGGTTGCGATAGTCCACGGCGATCTCCTTCTCAGGTCTCTCCCTCGACCATACACGGCACGTCGCCTTGGCCGACAGGATGACACTTTGGGCCGTCAGTCACTCAGATTTCAGGCACAAAGACTCAGGAGCGGTGTATCATGCACCACGGAGGAAAAGCGGTGATTCAGGTAGCTCTGGGGGATCGCGAGCATGTCCTGGTGCAGGCGCTGGCGCGGCTCATCGACGCCGAACCGGACCTGAAGGTAACAGGAATCTATACGGATGGGGATAGTCTCCTCTCCGCGCTGGCGGAGAAGCCGGCTGATGTGGTGCTGCTCGATCCCATCGGGTTGTCACCGTTGGGCATGGAACTGGTACGCCTCATCCCGAGCGCGGCACCCAATACCCATGCCGTCGTCCTGACCGCCAACCAGCAAGAGCAGCAGCTCTTCGCGGCGGTGCGGGCCGGCGCCCGCGGCTATCTGCCCAAGAGCGCCGATATCGACGAGGTGCTCGACGCCGTGCGGGCCGTGGCCTACGGCGAGGCGCTCATTAGCCCGGAGCTGGCCGTCCAATTGCTCGACGAGTTTGCCCGGCTCAGCTTCGAGCAAACGGGGCTGACCGGCCGCGAGCGCGACATCCTCAACGCGATTGTGCGCGGCGACAGCAACCGCGAGATTGCTCATCAGCTCGGCCTGTCGGAAAAGACCGTCAAGAATTACGTCAGCGATATCCTCAGCAAGCTGAACGTCCGCGACCGCACGGAGGCGGCCGTCTACGCTCTGCAAATGGGTCTGGTCACCGAGGGCGACTGGCGCCTCTCTATCAATCGGCGCACTCCCTAATATTTCGACTTGCGGCCGGCACCTGTCCCGCGGCACAATAATCCTCGTTCCCCCGCCTCCGCGGGCGGTCTGTCATCACGCCTGTGGAGTCTCTCATGTCGCTGTCCCTCCTTTTCGTCGTCCTCTTCGGCATCATGCTGTACTGGGCCGTCACGCAAGTGCTGCCCGAGCGCAAGAAGAATTCGATGCTGCGGCCGGGCCTGGCCGATGGCGTGCTGGGGGCGCTCAATGCGCGCCGGCAGGAGTTGGGACTGCCACTCCTGGAGTGGGACGACGATCTGGCCGCCGTCGCGGAGAACAAGGCGACCCATCAATTGCTGACCGGACGCGACGAGGACGGCTGGGACTACCCGCTCTCACACGCCGATCTCCTGGGACGCAGCCTTCTGATGGAGACGCTTTTTACCGGCCCGCTGGATCAGGTCATCGAGCGCATGGCCAGGCAGCGTGACATCCGCGACCATGAGTGGATCAGCTGCGGCATCGGCGTGGCCTCCGGGCAGTCCGGGCAGGTGGTGGTCGCTATGATCCTCTGCCGCGAGGCGTGGGAGGCGGTGATCGAGGACGAGCCGCTGGCAGTCTCCGGCCGGCTGGTCACCGAGGCGTAGCCGGCAACTCAGCGGACGTCAGGCAGCGCGTCGCGTCGAAGACGAGATCCGCGCGGTCCGACAGGACGCAGGCGGAGACGAAGGATCACGTCTTGGCGAGAGGCGGTCCGTACCCGTTGCTGTGTCCGATGTAGGCATCGCGATCGTAGCCGCGCACTTCCCAGAAGCCGTCCTGGGGCTGACGCACCAGCTGGATCCGATTCAGCCACTTGATGTACTTGTAGCCGTACATCTCGGGCACCACCAGGCGAAGTGGCGCCCCCTGCGCCCGCGACAGAGGCTTCCCGTTCAGGGCATAGGCCACCATGACATCCGAGGTGAGCGCCTGCCGCATCGTCAGACTCTCGGTATACACGCCGTCGAATGAGGAGAAGAGGAGGGCGTGCGCGTCGGGATGGGGCACGACGCGGTCGAGCAGAGCGGACAGCCGGATACCCTGCCAGCGGCAATTCGGCACCGACCAACCGGTGACGCACTGGTAGTTGCGCACTTCGACGGTAGCGGGATGGTGCAGGATCTCCGGCAGAGAGAGGCTGAGAGGCTTCTCCACCAGTCCGTCGACCTCGAGGCGAAAGGTCGCGGGATGGAACGACGGATAGCCGTTGATCACCGTGTAGATGGTGAACCCGTTCACCGAGTCCAGCGAGGGCGCGAGATCGATGCGGGGAATCGCTTCCTTGCCGAGGAAGAGCGCGCCGACCGTCGCCGCACTCAGTCCCAGAAAGGCGGCTCGGCCCAGTCTGCGTCCTTCCGCGTGTTCGGCGGCCATTGGTTTCCCCTTGACAGGGTTTGTATCCCTTACGACGTAGTGTAGCGCCGCGAGAGCATCGGGGCGAGCAATCGCGGAGTCTGGTCCACCTGCCTGCATCACTACGGTGGCCGGCTCACGTTGTGTCCGACCGTCGTGTCCGACCGTCATGTCCGACCGTAGTGGCCGGCCCGAGTGCCGGCCAGCCCTGTCCGGTTGCACAGTGGCACGGGGCTGGCGGCCACTCGGGGCCGCCACTACGGGGCCGCCACTACGGGATCGCCATTACGGGATCGCCGTTACGGGGACGCCATTACTACGGGGACGCCATTACCGGGAGGTCACCATGGTGATGCAGCCAGGTGGCCGGGACGCGCCGCGGGACGGCCGGACTCTAAGTGAGCTTGATGGGGCAGCCGACGACGGCGGTCTCCGGAAGGTAAATATCGAGGCCGGTGTTGAGGAGGCGATCCAGAGCGTCACGCAGATAAAAGGCCGTCGCCGCCGATTCGTCCGGGTCGCTGTCGACAGCGCCGTGGTAGCGCAGGGTGTGCGCCTCGTCGAAGAGGAAGACCTCGGGCGTGTGGGAGGCGCCGAAGCTGCGCGCCACCGAGCCGCCGGCATCGGCCAGCACCGGGAAAGGATACTGGTTGGCGAGGTTGCTCGGATCGCCGGTGACCGCGATGCCGATGGTGGCGAGATTGGGGTAGTCGCCGGCGATGGCCACGATGCGATCGTGCCAGGCATCGACGTAACGGCAATTCGCGGCGAGGAAGAGCACGGCCAGTGCCTTCTTGCCGTAGAACGACTGGAGGCTGTGCGTCTGTCCACTGCTGTCGGGCAGGGAGAACGGGGGAACGTGGCTGCCAATGGTCAGCGGGTGAGCCGGTGCTGTCATCACTCTCTCCTGGTGTCTCGGATAGGCTACCGGCATCGGGTGCAAGTCATGTTCCAGCGCGCAGCCCGACGCCCTGCGCCTGCCGGATCGACATCTCCTGGAGAAGCAGCCGAAAGGCGACGGCGGTCTTGGAAAGACGCTTGTCCTTGTGATGGAGCAGGAGCAGCTGACGCTGCATCTGGAGGGCGGGAACGGCGGCGGCACAGAGGCGGCCGCCCTGTAGCTCCGCCTGGACGCTGTAGCGCGAGGCGATGGAGATGCCAAGATCGGCCGCCACCGCCTGCTTGATGGCCTCGGTGCTGCCGAGCTGCATGGTGTCGGCCGGCTCGATCCCCAGCGCGCTCATCCGCTCTTCCATGCGCTCCTGCGTGCCGGATCCCGCCTCGCGGACGAGAAATGTCTCCCGCCGCAGCTCACCCGGGTAGACGACCTTCTCCCGGGCGAAGCGATGTGTCGGCGCCACGATCACGATAAGCTCATCGTCGAGATAGGGCTCGGCCACGAGCGTGGCGTCTTCCACCGGTCCCGCGACCAGTCCGAAGTCCAGCTCGTTCGCGAGCAGCCGCTCGACCGTGTGCCGCTTGTTGCCGACGCGGAGGCTCACTTTGATGCCCGGGTGGCGCTTACGGAACTCTCCGACCACCTCCGGCAGGAGATAGATGCCGATGGTGGCGCTGGCACCGATCACCAGCGTGCCACTGTCAAGCCCTTTCAGCTCCTGCAGCTCGACCCGGGCCTCTTCCTCCCAGAGCGTCATGCGGTGGACGTAGGCCGCCAGGCGCGTGCCGGCATCCGTCAGATAGAGGCGACGCCCCACGCGCTCGAAAAGCGGCAGACCGTACTCGCGCTCCAGCGCCTTGATGTGAAAGGTCACCCCCGGCTGGCTGATCGCAAGCTCCTCGGCCGCCCGCGAGTAGCTGAGATGAGCGGCCACCGCCTGAAAGACCCGGATGCGCTGGGACAGCATCAGCCAATTTTATCAGGATGACAAAGGTGATTTCAGAGCACTACGACTTGTACAGAAGCAGAAAGCGCTCCGAGTCGGGGATCTACCCTCTGCACTCATCAGCTTGACTTATATGTAAATAATGAAACTCATATTGGACTTATCCACTCACCGACTTTACGATGAGGGTAAGGGTCGTACCCGAGGAGGTGTCCTATCGCTACGCCACAGATCGAAGCCGTGATCGACCGATTGGCAACGGATCGCGCCTTCCGTGTGAAGTACTGCCAGGATCCTGACGCGACGTTGGGCGCATACCATCTGGACGACGACGAGGTACGCGCCATCAAGACGGGAGATGATCTCCTGCGCCACCTCATTGAAGAGGAGAAGTGGGAGGAGCTGATCTCGGCTCTCTGCGGGCCGTTCCCCGGTCCGTAGCTTTTCGTTTGCAAGCCGCGCAGGGGGCGGCCCTCCGAGCGGAGGGCCGCCCCTTCACGTGTCCCGAGCGATGTTACCGGTCTCCTCACAGCCGTCGTAGCCGGCCCATGTCGTGGCCGGCCGGCCCAAATGCCGTTCCCCCGTCATGGCCGTAGTGGCCGGCCCGAGTGCCGGCCAGCCCTGTGCGGTTGCAAACGGGCACGAGGCCGGCGGCCATGCGGGGTTGGGGCTGGCGGCCATGCGGGGTTGGGGCTGGCGGCCCTAGTCGCTGGGACGGTAGGCGCCCCACAGAGACGGAGGCAGGAGATCGCGGATGGACGTCATCACCTGGTCCCGTACCCGACGGTCGGCGTCCTCACGCGAGACACCGCGTGGAACTTCGGGCTTGAACGGCGGGCCGAAGCGCACGATCAGCTTCCCCTCCTCCTCATGGATGCCCGCAGGGCAGATGGGCGCACCGGCCGCGGCCAGGAGAGCCAAGAAGGTGCCGACACCCTCACGTGCCGGAAGCAGCTCTGGCGTCTCACCGACCGTCCCTTCCGGCATGAGACCGACGATCGCACCGTTCCGGACCTGATGGGCCGTGTCACGGATAGCGCCCGCCCGTTCCTTGGCCGACGCATAGGGAGGCGGCATGGCGATGATGCCGTACACCTGATACGTCCGATCGAACACGAGTCGTGTCAGCACCGGTGGAATCTGGATTCCTCTTATCCGGAAAGAATCCCACTCCTCGATGGCGACCCAGTGCAGGTCGCTCCCGCTCTTCTCCATCACGGCCTGCGCCAGCAGAAGCCCGGGCCACGCCATCCAGAGGCCGGGCCGCTCGTAATGGTTGGCGACCACGCAGTAGGGTCCGCTGTCGGGCAGGTGTTCCACACCCCGGACGAGCGGCGGACAGGGCATCGCGGCCACGGCGTAATAGGCGTCGTGGCCCAGAGAGCGGGGCCGGCCGCGCGCGACGTACACGATGGCCCGGAGGGCGGTCAGCAGGGAGGGACGGTAGCGGGGGACACGCGGCGTCCCGACACTCATGCGGTCCAGAACCCCGTGGGATCGTAGGAGCGAATCGCCGCCAGCTCGTCCGGCGACGGCGGGGTTGTCGAGGCCAGGTTGGGCGCGGTGACAATCTCCCAGCCCGTCTTATGCCGGATCTCCTCGACTGAGGTGGAGGGATGATAGGAACGCAGCACAGCGCGGCCGGCTTCGAAGCCGAAGACGCCGAGCGTCGTGATCAGCGCGTCCGGACCACCACCCGGCGCCCCTCCGCGTCCGCTCCCCGCCCCATGGCCAAGAGACGTGATGTAGTCCACAGCCGGCCGGAGACGACGTTTCTCATGGGGCATGATGATCACGGCCCGCCGCGCCAACCCGGCAATGTCGGCGGCTCCGCCACTCCCCGGCAGCTGCACCGCCGGCTGATCGCGCGGCCCAATACGCGAGGTATTGAGGTTCCCGTGCATGTCGACCTCGGCACCACCGATGAATCCCAGATCCACTTCGCCCCGCTGCAACGTGCTCATGACTTCCCACAGCCCGGTGGCCCAGGTAGCACCCGCCACGTTGGGGCCGTCGGCCATGGTGTACAGAAGGTCAGTGGCGGGCACATCGCGGAGGAGGCCCGACTCAAAGAGCCCGACGGCACGAGGCGCATGCGTTCGCTTCGCCACGGCGAACGCGATGAGCGGGAGGCGCATGCCCACGAAGACGACCTCGCCGTCTCGAATCTCCCGCGCCGCTGCCGCGACCATCAACTCTGCCGGCGTGTACTCCACACCTAAGAGCATGCCCGATTTGGTACTCTTTGGCGCCATCACCCGCCTGGAGATTCGAGATTTCTACCCGCCTCCTCTCACTGCTCGCGCTCCTGATGCTGGCCGTTCCGGGTATCGCCCGTGCCGGTCACGTCCCGGCGCCGGCTCTTTCCAACATCCAGGTCAGTCACGACCGCTACCTGGCCCACAGCGAACCAGCGCTCGCCGTGAACCCGACCAACCCGTCGAACCTGCTCGCCGGGTCCAAGTTGTTCACCGATCCCGCCCATTACCAGTTCAAGATCGGAACCTACTACTCGTTGGATGGGGGGCGTCACTGGCACGACTCGGGCGTTCTCCCCGGGTTTGACTCGTACGCCATCGTCTCCGATGTGAGCATCGCCTTTGGTCCGGACGGCACCGCCTATGTTTGCGTTCTGGCCTGGGATGGAAAGAAGGCATCCGGTATCTTCGTCTCACGCTCCACGGACGGCGGCAAGACCTTCTCGGACCCGGTTCCGGTGTCTGTCGACACGACCGGGGCCGTCTTCAACGACAAGCCCTGGATCGCCGTCGACGACGGCAATGATCCCAACCGCGGCACCATTTACGTCGCCTGGAACATGGATGGTCCGGACGCCATGGACGGCGACGCGCTCCACCCTCAAGCCGCCGCAGGTCTGCGTGCCAGGACCTCGGCAGACTCCGGCATCGCCGTGGCGCGCTCCACCGATGGTGGGAAGAGCTTCGCGCCGTATCAAATCGTCGCCCCGTTTGATCAGCAGCATTTCTACCTGGGAGCGATTCCCGCCGTCGCTCCCAATGGAACCCTCCACGTCGCGTTCGCCGCCTTTGACGGGACGGGGAAGATCGACGCCATGGTCACGGTGACCTCCCGCGACGGGGGGAAGACGTTCTCCGCCCCGGCCAGCGCCGTGTCCGATGTGGTGCCGATTCCCAACCATCTGCCCCACGGCACCTTCCGCAATACCAGCATGCCCTCCTTTGCCGTCTCTCCGGCCGACGGCTCCATGGTCCTTACCTGGGCTGATTACCGGTACGGCGATGCCGATATCATGGCCTCCACCTCGACCGATGGCGGACATAACTGGTCGGCTCCGGTCCGTGTCAATCATGATCGCATCGGAAACGGCATCGATCAGTTCGAGCCGGAGATCGCCGTCGCGCCGGGCGGCGTCTATACCTGCATGTGGTTTGACCGGCGCTGGTCGCCCGGCAACCGATTCATCGACGTGGCTATTGCCCAGAGCAGCAACGACGGGCGAACCTTCGGGCGCGCGCTCCGAGTCACGGCGCATTCCTGGAACCCGGCAATCGACGCACCCCAACCCGAGGGCAAGTCCTCCAATACGTTTATCGGCGACTATCAGGCGCTGGCCGTGACCAACCACGCGGCCCACCCGCTGTGGAACGACACCCAGAACGGGCGCAGCCAGCAGATCCGCACGGCCACCATCGCGCCCAGCCTATTCCGGCGATAGGCGCACCTCGTCTACAGCAGAAAATTGGGCCACTGCCAGTCCTCGATGCTGCTGTAGTGTTTGTCGTCGAGCGACGGAGCCCGGATGATCAGACACTCGACGTGTCCGTGGGCTTCGATCAGGCGATGGATCGTGCCGCGGCCGAAGAAGCAGACGGCACGGGGACCAACCTGGTGACGGACGCCCTCCACCTCGACGACGAGCGTGCCCTGTAGGACCAGGAAGCACTCATCGCTTTCCTCGTGCCGGTGCTCAGCGGGATCACTCCAGGGCTCATCGGTATTCCGGTAGAGGATCTGCAGGTGCTCGGACTTGAAGCCGTCCGTGTCGCGGGGAGCGCGTCCTGCCAGGAGGGCGTCGCTGTCCGGAAGCGAACGAATGGTGAAGGTCATGGTAGTCCGTGAAACGTGCCGGGAATCGGCGGGATAAAGGGTGGGCCGATCTCGAGGGTCACCACCGTGTGATCGTGGAGGGCAATGGCGGCAGGATCGCCCGGGACAAGGTTCCGGCCGACGTAGGCGCGAAGCTGCTCAGACCGTGAGACGCGCCATTGGGCGACGCGCGAGTGGGTGAGGGGCTGGTGCCACACGGCAAAGAACTGCCCGAGCGTTGGAGTGATGGGATGCGGCGCCTCGATGTGGATGACCCCGCTGGCGTCGTGCGTATGGAGCCAGTAGAGGCAGAGGTGAAGATAGTCGAATCCAACGCCGGCAGGAGGATGGGAGATCCGGCCACGGACCACGATGCTGAGATAGGCATGCACATGGTAGGACACGTTGCCGCCGCAGCCGATGCCGTCCGTGGCGTGGGCCGTGCGGTGGGCCAGGACGACGCCGCCAAAGGCGGCGATCAGCACGAGCAGCAAGACGGCCGGAACCCACCGAGGCATGACGGACCACGATAGCAAGGGAGTTCACTGATCTCGGAGGGGAATATCTTGCGCTCCCTGATCGCTATGTAACGCCACGCCGGATGCCGGATTCGGCGTGTAGTACCGGTTAAGCCAGCGCGAGAGCCCGTCCAGACCGGGGAAGAGCACACGCTCCGTCACATTCGCCGTGTCGAGCTTATCCCGCACCTCCGGCTTGAGAGCCGCCGGGATGATGACCTTGCGGTATGTCTCGGGGTGCGCACCCAACCAGGCATCGAGGTGGATGTTCGGATCGGAGACGAGGGAGAAGAGCGCGTACTGGTTGATGATGCGCTCGTCGAGGGAGGGAGGCTCAAAGAAGGCCACGAACGGCTCGCGGCTCAGCGCGTCAAAGGTGCGCAGGTCGTGCGCCGCCCGCTCCAGCATGTCGGCGGTAAAGACCTCGGACCCTTCGTCCTGGAGAATGCACTGCAGGGACGACGGGAGAAATCGGTTCGTCGCCTCGGGATTGACCGCCCAGATCACGGCATCCTGGTCGTACGCTTCGACGGCCCGCGTGGCGAAGTACAGGGCGACCAGCGGCGAGTAGCTCCAGTCCATAAGACGGGTGCTCAGGCCATGGTGCTGGGCCAGCGCCAACCAATTCCAGATGGAATGGTCGGCATGCATGGGGTTGTAGGCGTACTTGCGGAAGGCGCGCAGCATGGGCGCCTCCAGATCACGGCCGCCCAGCCGCGCCAGGCTGGTGCTGAGGCCGTACGAGGCATTGCTGAGACCGCGATAGACGGCCGCACTGCGGAAGCGCCCAATCTGGGGCTGCCAGGAGTCGGCGAACAGGGCCGACATCACTTCGGTCCAGTTGGAGGCACGTATCTCCTTCAGTCCCCCGTCCACGGCGCATTCTCGCATGCGGCCGGCCGCATGCCGGGGAACTATGTCTCGGTGGGCCCTCCCAATTCCGTGTTGCCGCCGGGACCGGTCGGCTGCGGCGGGTTCCCTCCCCCGGCGCCACCCGGCCCCTGGTCCGCACCGCCCTGGTCGAGCGCGTCATCCGACGGAGCCGTGCCGGGTACCGGCCCCACGCCCTCATCGTTGATCTCGCGCCCAGGGGCGGCGCCTGTCCCGGGGGTTAGCCCAACGCCCGCCCCGTTGCCGGCACCGGCATCGTTCACCCCCGGACCGGCGACCGGCATGTCGCTCCTGTCGGGGTGGCCGAGCCCGCCCGTGCCGGGCTCGGCGGTCATGTCACTCCCGATGCCGCCGACTCCCGACTCCGTCGCCCCGGCGCCGGTTCCCAGTCCACCGGTCCCGGTGCCGGCACCCGAAGAGCCGATCCCCAGGCCCATCGCGTCATTCTCATCGGCCAGATCGCTGTTCTCCGGCATGATTGCCTCCACGTCCGTCTGCAGCACCGGGCTGCACAATACATGCCATTCGCCCGGCGCGCACTCGGCATGATCCACCGGGACGCGCCCAGATCGTTGCCCGCAGGGTCCGGCGGGCGGATGAGAAGCCTACGGCTCCCTGACCCAGAGCACGATGAGCACGGAGAGCAAGGCGACGACACCGGCCGCCAGGGGCGCGGTCTGGTCACCGGCGCCCGCGGTACGAACGAGGATCCCGGTCAAAACGATGACAAGCACGACATACAGCGCCGAGGCGGCATGGTGAGGCAGGTGTATTTCATTCATCCTTTGTCTCCTGCGCGCACTCTAGTCGCTCCATCCACCGCTGCCTATAGGGTCAGCGCCCTATTTTTGGTCTAGGACGGCCTCTGGCGGCCTACAAGGGACAAATGACCCTGCGTCTGAGGTGGACAGAAGTCCCGCCACGGCGCCGTCGCCGATAATGCGGCATGCCGCCTCTCCGCATCGTCACGGCACCGGCACTTACGGCAGAGGAGCGCAGCAGGCTGTTCGCGCGTGGCCGCTCACTCGACGACTTCATGCCGCCGACGCGGGAGATCATGGATGAGGTTCGAGCGGGAGGCGATGCCGCCCTGCTGGAGTTAACCGAGAGGTTCGACGGCGTGCGGCCGGCCCGGCTGGCGGTGACGGACGCGGAACGGCGCGAAGCGATCATGACGCTCAGCGACGAGACGATGCGCGCGCTGGAAGACGCCGTGACGGCGATACGCGCCTTCCATCGCCGCCAGCTGCCACGGGAAGGGGCCGTCAGAACGGCCCCTGGCGTGATCGCCTGGCGCGAGTGGCGCCCCCTCGAGCGCGTCGGCCTTTACATTCCCGGTGGGCGGGCGCCACTCGCGTCCTCCGTCCTGATGCTGGGCGTGCCGGCGGCCATCGCCGGCTGCCGGGACGTCATCCTCTGTACGCCGCCCGGTCCGGACGGGAGCGTGCCTGCCGCGACACTCGCCGCCGCTGAGATGGCCGGCATCCACCAGATCTTCAAAGTGGGAGGCGCGCAGGCCATCGCCGCCATGGCGTACGGCACGGAAACCATCCCGCCGGTCCAGAAGGTTTTTGGCGCCGGGAACCGCTACGTGACCGCTGCCAAGCTTCTCGCCTTCCCTGCCTGCGACATCGATCTTCCGGCGGGTCCCTCGGAGTTGGTGATCATTGGCGACGAGACGGCGCCGCCGGCCTGGCTGGCCGCCGATCTCCTCTCCAACGCCGAGCACGGCCCGGATTCGGCGTCGGTCCTCTTCACCGACTCGTGCCTCCTGGCGAAAGCGGTGCGCGACGAGGTGACGGCACAGCTTGCCACGCTGCCGCGCCGGACCATCGCCGAGCGAGCGCTGCGGGACGTGGGGCTGATCGTGGTCACCGAGGGCCTGGAAGAGGCAGTCCGTCTCACGAACGAGTACGCACCTGAGCATCTCGAGATCGTGGTAGCCGAGCCGCGTTCCCTGCTGCCGCGCATCACCAATGCCGGCTCGATCTTCCTGGGCCCGTACGCTCCGAACGCGGCCGGCGACTTCGCCACCGGCACCAATCACGTCCTGCCGACCGCCGGCTTCGCCCGCACCCACGGCGCCGTCTCCGTGGAGAGCTTCGGGCGGCTGGTTCAGGTCCAGGAAGTGACGGCGGAAGGGATCGCGGGCCTGCGTCCGACGATCGAGGCGCTGGCGCAGGCCGAGGGACTGGAAGGGCACGCGCGCGCGGCACAGATACGGGAGACAACGGCATGAATCCCCGGTCTTTGATGCGCCCGGACATCGTGCGCCTCGACGACGTAGCGCCACCGCCGTCTGCCCTTGAGGCTGTCAGGCTGGATGCCAATGAGAATCCGTACGGCCCGAGCCCCGGCGTCTTCGCCGCTCTGACCGGCATCCGGCCGGAGTACTATCCGGATCCCGGATATACCCGCCTGCGGCGCGCCCTCGCCGGTTACCTGTCGGTCTCTGCCGAACAAATCATCTGTAGCGCCGGCGCCGACGAGATGCTGGAGATCATTCTGCGGCTCTTTCTCGCACCCGGCGACGAGGTCATCACCCTGCCGCCGACCTTCGTGATGTACCGGCACGTCACTCTCTACAATCACGGCCGCGTCGTCGAGGTACCGCGCGGAGAGAGCTTCACGGTTGACGTCGCGGCGGTGGGACGAGCCGTCACGGACCGGACCAAGGTCATCTTTCTCTGCAATCCGAACAATCCGACCGGAAATCTTGCCGGCCGGGACGCGGTTGAACGCCTGCTGGCGACGCAAAAGATGGTGGTCGTGGATGAAGCCTACGCGGAGTTTGCCGGTACGTCGGTCGTGGACCTCGCCGCCGCCAGCCCCAACCTCATCATCCTCCGCACTATGAGTAAGTGGGCGGCGCTGGCCGGGCTGCGTCTCGGCTACGCGGTGGTCCATCCCTCCGTCGCAGAACAGATGATGAAGGCGAAGGCGCCGTTCAATGTGGGCGTCGCTTCCGAGGCCGCCGGCATGGCTGCCCTGGAGGATCGAGAGTATCTGATGCGGAACGTGACCCTGATCGTCGAGGAGCGCGAGCGGCTGCGGGCGCGGCTCGAGGCACTGGGACGCGGGCACGTCTACCCCTCCCACACCAACTTTCTCTACTGGGAGACGGATGACGCGGGGGCACTGCAGGAACGGCTGGCGCGCTCGGGTGTGCTGGTGCGTGCGTTCGCGTACCCCAGGCCGGCGCTGCGCATAACGGCCGGCACCCCACAGCAATCCGCTGCCTTGATGGCCGCACTGGAGGAGGCGTATGCCGCGCTTGCAGGTTGATGCCGTGCTGTTCGATATGGACGGGACGCTGGTCGACGACAGGGTTTCGTACTGGGAGGCCATCCGGCGCACCGCCTCCTTTCTGCTGACACAACCGGTGGAGCTGGATGAGGTGGCTCAGATCAAGGCGCTCCCCGGCTTCAATAACGATCTCGACACCGTCTGGGCGTTGGTCGGCCGCCGGATGCATGGAACCATCCGTGCCCCGGACGCCGCCGATCGCGGCTCCTACGCCTTTCGGCGTCTCCGCAACGTGTTCCAGACCTTCTACCTGGGCGATCGCCTCTGGCAGGAGCTCTCGGGGGAAGAGCCCCCCTTTGCGTGGACGGAGCCGCTCATGCTGCGGGAGACGCTGCTCATGGCGCTCGACACACTGGAGCGTCTCCGGCGTTACCGGCTCGGCATCGCCACCTCGCGCCCTCGGGCGGAGGCGCTAATGGCGCTACAGCGCTTCGGCCTCGATCGCTTCATCGCGCCCGATGCCGTCGTCGCCGTGGAGGATGCACCCCACGAGAAGCCGCATCCTGCACCACTGCTCGAAGTCGCGCGGCGGGTTGCGGCGGCCCACCCCGCCTATGTGGGCGATTCCATCAGCGACGCCATCGCCGCCTTCGGCGCGGGCATGGTGTTCATTCATGTGGGCCGGGAGCGTTTTGCCGACGAGAAGATCGAGCGGCAGGTGGCGCATCGCGTCGCCAGTGTCGACGATCTCCTGGCCCTCCTGGACGACGTGGAAGTATCGCAATCCGGAACCTGACCGATCCCACCGCAAATTCGTCAAAAATCCGACCGCAAGATTCCGGCGGGTTGTGCGTCCAACAGGTGATCGCCAATCGCGACCACCGTGGAAGGGGGCGGGCGACTGCCTCCTTCCACCCTCCCCCCTTTTGAGATGGGAGAGTCGTTGCGGGCGATTCTGCGTGTTCGGGCGCTACGTCCAGATCATCTCGCTGCCGATCACCGTCAGTCCGAGACGACGCGCCACCGCCTGGGACGCGAGGTTCTCCCACGAGGTGCTGTAGAGAGGGATGCGGTTCCCGGCCCGAACGGCAACCGCCCAGGCGGCGGTGACGGAGGCGGCGAAGCCCCGGCCGCGGAACGCGCGGAGGGTATGGACGCCGGCCTCACAGGCAGACGACCCGATGCGTGAGCTGAAGCACAGGGAGACGGCGGCGCCGTCACGCACCACGGCGAAACAGGGCCACCAAGCGGGGAGTTCGTCAAGCAGCCACGGATAGGTGTCGCGGGTAATCTCGAGGTTCTCGCCTGTCACCTGAACGACGTCACCCGGCACCGGGACGGCAGCGGGAAATCGGTAGATCGGGCCGGCAGACACACGGGAGGTTGGGGATTGTTGCTCCAGGATCAGCCGGATCTCCTCTCGCACCGTCTCCAGAGGACGAAGTGGGCCACGGGACCAGTGAGTCTGGACGCGTTCGGAGACACGCTCCGCGACGTCGGCCGGCAAAGTCTGCCCGAAGCGGAGGAGGTAGCTGTCCCGCGTCTGACACAGATGGACACGGGGTGCCGGCTTCCCGTCCGGCTCGTTGCTGCGCACCATGCGCCCATGTTCGTCGTAAATGTAGAGGACATCCGCGTGGAGGCGAATCAGTTCGTCGTCGTTCACTGCGTCGGTTCAATGGTCGCCGATGTCGGTATGTCCCGTACCATGTCGTCATGGACCAAACGTTCTGGCGAGCGGTGGGCGCGGACCTATGGCCCGCCCTCCAGGGCGCCGGATTCACGTCAGGGTTGCGCGACCGGGTCTGGCGGGAGAAGCTGGACCGACGGGACGTGATCCAGATCGTTCCCATCCGTCTGGGTGCCCTCTATCCCGAGCTGCGTCGGGCAATGGGGTGTGCGATTGAGGTCGGTGTTGTGTTCCGGGCTATCCCTTCCTTGCCGGGACCGGAAGGAGACGAGGAATCTCCCGGTACACCGGCCTGTCATATCCGCAGTAGGTTGGATCGCATCGATTCTGAGCGCCTTCGGATGGCCGACATCTGGCACGTCGGGAGCAACCACTCGAACCTGTCCTTGGTCATAGCCGAGATGCAACGCTTACTGCTGTCGGAGGGGCTCGCCTGGTTCGAACGCTTTGCCTCGGCGCATGACGTCCTTCACCTGATGCTTCACGAGAACACCGCGGAGGTCGTTATGGGCTCTGGCCGCATGGGATCGCCCGTCCGGAACTATGTCGCCGGTTTTCTGGCCCTGAGCCTGGGGGAGTATGACCATGCCGAGCAATATCTCGGCGCCGCGCAGGAACAGTGGGATGACGTACCCTCGGTACACCGCACGATCACGGACGCCCTGGACAGAATCCGGCCCGACTCGTCGCTCCGCAAGAACACCTCGCTTCCATAGCTGCGGTTACGAGACGAGTCACTGAGAACGGATGTGGGATTTTCATTGGGCCGCCTGCGCCTTGCCCGGCACCGGGCGGCCTGGTAGGCAGGAAGACAGTGGCGACAGCGGCGAGACAGAATCCGAAACCGGAATCCCTCCCCTGGCGGTTGGTAGGGGCCGTCATGGCCGGGACGCTCCTCAATCCCCTCAATTCCTCCATGATCGCCGTGGCTCTCCTCACGCTGCGCGCCGATTTCCACGTCAGCATCGCCACCGTCACCTGGCTCGTCTCCGGCTTCTATCTGGCGGGCGCGGTGGGGATGCCGTTGATGGGACGGCTGGCGGACCGCTTTGGTCCGCGCCGCGTCTTCACGGCGGGGCTGCTTCTGGTCGGACTCACCGGCGTTCTCGCCCCCTTCGCCCCCGCGTTCGGCTGGCTGCTGGTGATCCGGATCGTGCAGGCCTTCGGGACGGCCACGGCGTATCCGGCCGGACTGGCCGTCATGCGGGCCGCCGACCGCTCGGGACGGGCCCCGGCTGCCGCCCTCGGCGCCGTCACCGTTGCCTCCTCGGTCAGTGCCGCGCTCGGTCCGGTGCTCGGCGGCGGCCTCGTCGCTCTGGCCGGCTGGCAGGCGATCTTTCTCGTCAATGTTCCCGTCATTCTGGTGGGACTCGTGCCGGCGCGGCTCTGGTTGCCGCCTGACGGCGCCGCTATCGCCAGTGCTCCGGATTGGTTCACCACCGTGCGCCGGCTGGATCTCCCGGGCGTTCTCCTCTTTAGCGGCATGCTGGCCGCTATCCTTGGGTTCCTTCTCTCTCTGGCGAGTGGACCGGAGTGGCTCCTCTTACCGGCCGCCGTCCTGGCCGCAGTTCTCTTCCTCTACCGCGAGCGGCGCTTCGACTCCCCGTTTCTCGACATCCGGCTCCTCGCGGCTAACCATGCCCTGCTCGGCGTCTATGCCCAGTTCGCCGCGGTCAATCTCGCCTTCTACGCCGTCTTCTTCGGGCTGCCTCTCTGGCTGGAGGATGCCCGACACTTCGCCCCCGACACGACCGGGTTACTACTCCTGCCGGTGGCGAGCGTGGGGATTCTGATCACGCCGCTGGCCGCACGCCTCATCAATCGCCGCGGTGCCCGGCTCTCGCTGATCATCGGGTCGGTCCTGCTCCTGGCCGGCGCCCTCTTGCTACTCCCCGTCTCCGACACCACCCCGGTCCCCCTCATCCTGGGTATCGGGGCCGTGCTCGGCGTTCCCAACGGCTTCAATAACCTCGGCCTGCAAACCATCCTCTACGAAGCGGCGCCACCCGAACAGATCGGCGTCGCCAGCGGCCTGTTCCAGACTGCTCGCTACACCGGAGCGATCCTCTCCACCGCCTTGATCGGGATCATCTTCGCCGCACGCGGCGCGAGCAGCGGCCTCCACGTCCTGGCCCTCATCGTTGCGGTCGTCGGGGTCCTGCTGGTGGTAGGGAGCGTTGCCACGCGCCGATGACGCCTGCCCGGGGCGCCGCCAGGTTCGTCACGGCCCTCTCCACGTCGCCGCCGGATGGCACGTTGTTTGCATGGTCAATCTATAGACACGTTATATGGTTTTCTGTATTCGGAGGTGTTTCATGACTCCCTGGATGACGGCACCGACCTACACGCCGTCGCGCGGGACGGCGTGGCTGCTCATCGTCGTCGGCGCGCTTGCCGTGATTGCCGGCGTCATCGCCCTGGTCTTTCCCGGCATCACGCTTCTCAACCTGATCCTGATCTTCGGCTGGTATGCGATCTTCACCGGCATCCTGCAGATCGTCCATGCCTTCACGGGCGATCGCACGGCGGAGGGCCGCGTGCTCCTGGCGGTGCGCGGCCTGATCGCGCTGGCCCTGGGAATCGTCGCCCTATTGATGCCCGGCATCACTCTGGGGGCGTTCGTCCTGCTGCTGGCCGCCTTCCTCTTCGTCACCGGTGTCTTCGACATCATCGCGGCCTTCCGCGGCCATCTGCACGGCTGGCTGCTGGTCTGGGGCGTGATCGCCATCATCGGTGCGATCGTCGCCGTCGCGTACCCGGGCATCGCGGCGCTCTCGCTCGCGATCATCTTCGGCGTCTACGCCATCCTGGGCGGCATCACCGCCATCATGGGTGGGATTGCCGCCCTGCGGGCGCCGCACGATCGTCCTTTCCCGATGCCGCACTCGCGCGCCGGCTAGCACGATAATCCTCATCCCCCGGGGCCGCGCTCCGGGGGATTTTCTCTATGTCTGGGGAGACGACGCCGGTAGCAGAACGAACGTCAGCGGCACGCAAACCGCCGCCAGGAGAGCGGCACCGACCATCGTTCCGGTAAGTGACAACCCGATACTGGCGCCGGCCAGGGCGGACCCCATCGGCACCCCGAGATAACTGATGCTGCCCGAGATCGAGAGAGCTCGCCCCAGTTGCTCGGGATCGGTGGCGCGCTGCCGGTAGGAGATCATCGTCACGAAGAGCGGCCCGTCGGCGCATCCCGCCAGCGCCATGGCTACCGCGAGAAGCGCAAGGGGAAACGGCGTCCGGGCCGCCATGGCGGCGACGAAGAAGGCGCCCGCATAGAGGGCGAGGGTCGCCGCCATGATGCTGCGCTCCCGTCCCTCGCTTCGGATATGGCCAAAGAGGAGACCGGCAATCAGCGCGGCGGCAGCGAAGACGGACCACAGGAGCCCGACCTGGGCTGCGCCGGCGTGCAGGCGGAGCACGAGCACCGGCAGGGCAACCACAAAGGCTCCATACCCGATATTGGTCGTCGGCAGTATGATCGACAGTCCCCGCAGCGTGGGATTGCTTAGCAGGTAGCGCACGCCCTGCCACGCCGAGCGCATGATGTGCGCGCTCGCCGGTTCGGCCGGCGCCGGCTCGCGAATCAAGAGCGCGAGGATCGCCCCTGCCAGCCAGATCCAGCCGATGGCGAGCAAGGCAACCAGTCCCCCCATCGTGGCCACAAGCACACCGGCCAGAGCCGGGCCGATCAGCAGGGCCACATTGCCCATCGACACGATGAGTGCGTTGGCACGATCCCAGAGCGGGCGCGGCACCAGAACCGGGACAAGGGTCCGGAATCCGCCGGAACTCAACGGAACCGCCAGTGAGCTGACCGAGATGACCGCCAGCAGGATGAAAGGCGACAGGCGGCCTCCGGCGGCCAGCACCACCAGGAGCCCAGCGGTAACGGCTCCCACGCCGAGGTCGAAGGCGATGAGCCGTCCGCGCGGGAAACGATCGAGCAGGGCGCCCGCCAGCGGGCTGATGGCGAGCCCCGGCGCCAGCCCGCAGAACGCGGCCAGGCCGGCCAACGCGGGAGAGTGGAAGCGTTCCAGCACGAAGAGGATCAGCACGAGCTCCCAGGCGTTGCCGCCGAGCTGGGCCAGCAAGTTCGTGACGGCCAGCGTCGGAAAGGACGGCACACCGAGCAAGTCCCGATATCCGGGAACGGTCCCGGCATGGAGCGAATCCTGCGGAGTAGACGTCGACATTCTGGCCGATTCTGCCAGGCGCCGGGACGGGCCGTTATTTTGACTCTGATGAATAATTAGTTTTATCCTAAGTAAACCCAACCGGGGCACCAGGAGACCACCATGCAAAACGCGGCGCAACCAGTTGATACCGGCCTACCTCTGGTGCAATTACCTGCCGGCAAGCGCAACGCGGTCCTCGGTGCCGTCCTCCTGGGCCTCTTTCTGAGTGCCCTCGATCAGACAGTAGTGGGCACCGCCCTGCCACGTATCGTCACCGATCTGAGCGGCAACGGCTACTACACCTGGGTTGTCACCTCGTACCTGCTGACGAGTACCGTCACGGTCCCCATCTACGGCAAGTTCTCCGATGTGTACGGCCGCAAGGTGATGCTGCTGATCGGCATCGCGCTCTTCCTTGCCGGCTCGTGGCTGTCCGGCCTGTCGCAGAACATGACGCAGCTCATCGTCTTCCGCGGCTTGCAGGGCCTCGGCGCGGGAGCGCTCTTCCCGATCTCCCTTGCCATCATCGGCGACATCTTCACGCCGCGTGAACGCGGGCGGTATCAGGGCTTCTTTGGCGCCGTCTTCGGCCTGAGCTTCCTCGTCGGCCCCTTTATCGGCGGCTGGATTACCGACAACATCAGCTGGCGGTGGGTCTTCTACGTCAACATGCCGGTTGGCCTCATCGCTCTGGCCGTCATCGCTGCTGTCCTGCCGAACTTCCACCCGCCGGTGCGGACCAGCATCCGCAGCCTCGACTACGTCGGCATCGTCGTCTTCACGGCGGCCGTCGTCCCGATCCTGCTTGGCCTCACCAATAAGGGGCTGACGAATTCTCACGGGCAGCTGTATGCCTGGACCGACCTCAACGTGGGTGGCCTCATCCTGCTGGGCGCTGTCCTGATCGCCGTCTTCATCGCCGTCGAGGCCCGGGCCGCGCAGCCGATCATTCCGCTCGGTCTCTTCCGCAACCGCAGCTTCACGGTGACCAACGTCGCGGTCTTCATGATCTCGCTCGGCATGTTCTCCGCCATCATCTTCCTGCCGAGGTACTACCAGGCAATCCGGGGCATCAGCGCCACACAGTCCGGCTACATGGTCTGGCCGCTGCTGGTAGGACTGATGGGTACCAGCATCGGCGCCGGTATGCTGGTAAGTAAGGTGGGGCGCTACAAATGGCTCATGGTCGGCGCCATGGTGTTCTTCGTCCTCGGCTCCTTCCTGATGACGCACATTCAGACGAGCACGTCGGACCCCATGCTCTGGCTCTGGATGTTCATCATGGGCATCGGCATCGGTCCGACGATGTCGGTGTCGACCGTCGTCATCCAGAGCAGTGCCCAGCCGGCGCAGCTGGGTGTCGCGACCAGCACCATGACCTTCCTGCGGCAGATGGGTGGCACGATCGGACTGGCCATTGCCGGAGAGTTCTTCAGCGAGCAGTTTGCCAAGAAGCTGCCGGTCGAGCTGGCAGCGAACGGGGTCCCGCCGGCGGTCATCAAGAAATTCAGCGCGCACGGCTCCGCGACGGGTCAGCTGACGGGCGTCGGTCTGCGCGCGCAGCTTGCGCATGTCCTGCCGGCGCCGCTGCACTCACTCATCCCGCACATCGTGGCCGGTGTCTACGACGCTTTTGCCCTGGCCATCGGCCAGGTCTTCTGGCTGACGGTGGGAGCGGGAGTGGCCGCCTTCCTCGCCATGCTTGTCCTGCCCGATCTGCCGCTCCGGGGTCGCGTGCACGGGGCCGCGACGGCAGCGGACGTCATCCCGGGGGCGGAGGCGCCGGCTGCGCCGGCCGAGGGAGCCGCTCTCCGGTGAGCGACCGCGCGTCCCGTCTCAACGAGATCGTCAACGAAGTAGCGGATCTCTTGACTTTGCAGCGGCGGGCGTACCTCGCCCGGCCGCTGCAACGCGATATCAGCCTCTCGCAGCACTATGTGCTGGCCGCCCTCGAGGTCCGTGGGGCCATGACCATCTCCGAGCTGGCCGATCTGGTCGGCGTCACCGCGCCGTCAGCCAGCGCCATCATCGACCGCATGGAAGAGCGCGACCTGGTGCGCCGGCGACGAGACGCGCTCGACCGGCGAGTGGTCCATGTCGAGATCACAGAGCGCGGACAGAGCGTGGTGATCGAGATGGCCGGCATGAAACAGGACGGCCTGCGGCGGCTCCTCAGCGTCCTGACCGAAGGCGAGCTGGAGGATGTGCGGCGCGGACTGCGTGCGGTGGAAACGGCGCTGCAGCGCCTGGGTGAGTCAGAGAACAGCGGCGTCGGGGACGGCACACTTTCTGCGGGTCCAGTACCGAGGACCTAGACAGCATGGTGCACATTGCACCTTGACGGTTTGCCGATTCGCCCCTAGGATGGGTCTACAGGCCCCGGGGCCACCGCGAGGAGGGCAGAATGATCCTGGTGATCGATGACGAGCCGGCCATCACCGAGCTCTTGCGCGACATTCTCGAGTATCACGGCTATCCCGTCATGGTTGCTCACGACGCGCAGGAGGCTCTGGATCTGCTCGCCCTGCACCCGCCGTCGCTGATCCTGCTCGATCTCATGATGCCCGCCATCGACGGGCTCAGCCTGGCGATGACACTCCGTCACACGCTCGGCACGCGGATGATCCCGCTCATCGCGATGTCGGCGTCGGATAGCACGCTGGAGATGGCCAACCGGCTGGGCGACTTCGATGGGTCGATTAGCAAGCCGTTCGAAACGGCCGACCTCATGTCGTCCATCGAGCGTTTCCTGCCGGTCGCGTCGTAGTCAAAGGGCCGGTGAGCGCGTCCGCGTTCACCGCGAGCGTTGTCCTCAACGAGCACGAGGGCCGGATGACTCCGGCCCTCGTGGCAGTTCGCGGGTCGAGCGTTAGTGCTTCTTTTTCTTCTTGACGGTCAACGAGGCGCCGGCATCTTGCGGCTGGGCGTTGCCGATGGTCACCTGGGCGGCCAGGATGTACTTCCCACTCTTCTTGGGGGTGTACTTGAAGACCACCGGATAGACACCGTCCGGGGTCTGGGCATCGAGGGTCCCTTGCTCCTCATTGCCGCCCAAGACCTTGCCCTTGAGGGCAATGGCGAACTTGACGTCGATGGGGGCACTGGCCGGGGCACTCTGCACCTCGATGAAGACCTCGCCCTGCACCGCCTTGCCGGCCGTGGCCTTGCTGATGCCGTGACCGGGCGAGGGATGACTGCCCGCTTTGTCCCATTTGACCACGACGTGGAAGTGGATGGGCGTGGGCTGCGGGGTGGGGGAGGGCGTGGGTT